>Ga0302324_100004626_pt1 | contig 30334 bp, 25 predicted proteins | sample Palsa_T0_1_FD_201949 | JGI IMG/M metagenome (GOLD analysis project Ga0302324, IMG submission 201949) | Peat permafrost microbial communities from Stordalen Mire near Abisko, Sweden - Palsa_T0_1 | ecosystem: Environmental > Terrestrial > Soil > Palsa > Peat permafrost | place: Sweden: Abisko...
TTGGATCAAATTGGAGTTGCCAAACAGCCGTCCGGTAGGGTAAAACAAGTTCGTCCAGGGTGATGGTCCGTTGGCCGGTTTTGAAGTGACCCTCTATGGCCGGTTTTGAAGTGATCCCCGAGGGCTCGTCACTGGAAAAGGTTCATGTCGAAGAATGTGACCTCTTCTGAGCATCAGAGAAGCGGCCTCCTCTGATGCAAAGCGATCGGATTAGGTCACTAACTGAATGCAGAAATGCCCTATCTTAATTCCGAATGTGAGGACCTATCAAACGGAGGTGGTAGCGTCTTTAAGCGTCGGCGAGCAGCCGCCGCGGACCGGCATAAGGCAAGACCGGGCAGCGGAGAACCTCGTTGCTCTGGCCGGCGACGCTGAACGTGTAAAGCGGAAGCGGAAGCGCCCGGGGCACGCCCTCAGAAGACGTCGAGATGAGTTGGTTGTCCAGCGACAAATCGACCGCAGTTCCGGCCGGAGTTGTGACACCGTAGATGAAATTGTCCCGAACCACGGGAGCAGCAATTCGGATCCGGACATTACTGTTGGCGACTACCAGTCCCTCGACCCACGCGTGCGGCACACGGTGATCCAATTCGATCGCCACATTAGACCTGTCGAAGACACAGTTGCGCAGTCGAATCGCCTTTTCGCGGTCCACACGGGCAATTGTCGATCCAATGTTGACAGAATTCTCGGAAAAGGCCCAAGGAAACTGTGCTGTTTCGAAATGCTGCCCAAACCCGGGTATGAGCCCGTGGCGATAGAAAGCCATAAGCTGAGACGGCTCGTCGATATCGAACCAGGTCTGAGGAATCGGAGTGGCGATCTGTCCGCGGCGCCACCGTTTTGAAAGCTCCGTCATTCGGGAGAGGTAGCCCCAAAAGTCACTGTCGAATGAACCGCCTAGAGAATCGTCCGCGAGACCGCACGCCAGTGCTCGACTAATCCCGATCAACGAAGGAAGACTGCAGCCCCCGCTCCGTAGTGTGAGGTATTCTCGCGCAATCAATTTTCCAACCGCCTCAGCCTTGGAAGCACCGCGCGACGTTGCACGCTGGTGGGCTTCGAAGAGCCGAAAGGCGTCCGGCGGGACTGGCGCGACGATTTCCGCCTCCAGATTCGGCCAATGTGTGTCCTGTGGCCATAAGCAGACGGTATCCGGATGAGTCAACCAGACCCGGTTTGGGTAACGAGTGGCCGGAATCCGTGTCGCCTCGAGCGTGTAAACAAACAAGGGACGACCGAAAACGGGCAGCAACGACTTATGGGGACAGCCGTTACGCATCATGTCCCGCATACGGCTGCTGCGACCACTGAGGCGCATCACGACACGCGCAGGGCCGGTTTTCGCGGCGGCGTCTCGGAGCAACTTCAGGACCGATATGTGATGTGGGGGGAACGACAGAACCACTTCATAGTGCCAGTCTGGTAGCCAGCTCGCCATGGCTCGCTCGATCGCCTCGGCTACCTGCCGGCTACCGGCCACGAAAACCGGCGCGATGTTGCAATGGGGCCGGACGGGAGGTGGGAAACTCATCTCAGGCTGTTCGCTGAACAGACGCGCGGAGCCGTACCCGCTCAACAGTCGCATCAGGATTTGAGCCGAACACGGACCGACAGGCGCATGGGCGGCAAATTTCGCCGTCGTGAGGATCTGGTCGACAAGTGCCTCGTGTGCAGGCCTGAATGCGGATCCCGTTGTGTGGTCAACGTCAGTCCCGTCGAACCCGGAGAACTTAGAGTTCGCCTGGGTGGCCAAGATCCGGGGAACGGACGTGACGAACGCCTCCAGCCCGCGCCGGAATCGGATGACAGCTGCTCGACCATCCGGTGTCCGGCTCAGCGAGCATGCGATCTGCCGGAAATCGCGCATAGACTGGAATTTGTCCATCAAACCAGGCAGCACAGCCGAGATCACGTACGGATCGCGCAGAAATCCCGCGAAATCGATGTGCCTAACGACGACTGCCTCGCCCTCAATGAACACGCCGCAATCGAGCAGGCTCTTCAGGTCAGGATCCAACACGCCGTGCCGTGCCAGAAGCTCCTGTAGATCGAGAATGACTCTCAGGGTGTCCTCCGCTCCTGCCAGTTCATTTAACCTCAGGTTCCATCCCATCGCTGATTGAAGCGTTCCGAAGATGGCGAAAGGCTGCTCCAATCCGAACAAGAAAGGATGCACTCGCCCGATAGGTGTGTCAATGCCGGGTCGCCAAACGAGGCGGGTCTGGACAATTGCCGGCACATCATACTTCAAATGTTCCCGAATGGACGGCAACGGGTCTCGATAACGTCCCTCGACCAGTCGTAGCACCGCTTTCAGCGGTCCTTGGCCGACTACTCCAATCAAGCGAGTCGCAGCGGAATGAGTCGCGCGAACTCGCGGTGTCCCTCCGTTTTCGAGGCGTTGGGCTTAATGATGGAACGTAACGCGGAGAGTAGTAGAATTAGCCGGTTGCGCTCTGGGCGGTACCCTTTGAGCACGAATCCGCGACCGTCAGTGAACGCCTGAAAATCGAACCCGCGATCAAACGGCAGTTGCTCCCCGGGGCGCAATGCCGCGAGCCGTCGGTTGAGATGCGCCTTGCGGCTCAGGCCCACGAGCGAAGCGATCTGCGCAGACGCCGGCCTCTCGTGTCCCCAGCGGCCCCGGACTTGATACCATTCGATTGGTCTTTCCACCACGCGTCCTCGGATCGTCATCATCGCAAGGATGTCCTGGTCGATTGAGTAGTCCAAGCACGTAAGGTCGTTGACAATTGCTCGCATCGACGCGACGGTGGCAACCTTGAGGACCGATGACGAGTCCCGGCAGGTGACGTTCGGGACGAGAAACCGGAAGACGCAGTTGAACAGACGCGTTGCAGCGTAGCCCGCAATGGGTTTTCCTGCCCCCATGACGGGGCGGCGCCCCGTTAGCAACACCGGGGCCCGAGACGGCAGCGCGGCTGCCATACAGGGGATGTTCAGCCACGATGCGGAGTCATTCATCTCGGAAAGTGCCAGGACGTCGTCTCCTGGGCAGGTCCGGCACAATTTCCGAAGCGCGAGGATCATCGGCAGGCCCTTGAGGTTGGGTAGCGCGATGTCCGTGTTCAGATCAGCAAGAACGCTGGTTGTCACCGTTGGCGGCATATAGTTGGCGCCGAGCGTGGCCCGCACCAAGGCATCAAGTTCTCGGCGCTCCTCGGCTCCAACCGTTCCCCGCCGGCAGACCGGAAGCACAAACACGAAACGAAATCGTGACCCGTCATCATGACCAAGAACCAGTTCGAGCATTCGCGCAATCAATTTGCCAGCGAGGATACGCGGTCTTTGATGCACATAATTGTTGAGCGGCGTGATCACAACATAGTTCCGCGGCTCGGTGTACAAACGTGATGCGGAACCAAAAAACTTCCAGCGAGACGATTCTCTCCGTAGATGAGGGTTTCCCAACTTTAAGAGGCGGTGCGCGAGCCTCATTCGCAGGCCAGTTGCGACCATCACCGCCGAGAGTAACGGTCGCGGCGGGCGGCTGATTCGCGCGACCGCCGCAAGAATTTCTTCTTCGGGGTGTTGGAATGTAAGGAGGATCTCCGCGTAGGTCTCGTCGTCGATCCCGGACATGGCGTCGATTCTTTGCCAGAGCGCCATGATTTCGTCTTCCGCCGCCGTGGCAAATAACGGACCGGCGGACGAAACATCCACCCAGAGTTCCTCTGAGCGCCTTCGCGACTCAGTTCCGGCGGGAGCGATCCCTAAGATCGCATGGGCCACCCTCATCGACCTCCGGGGTTCGGGGTCTTCAATCGATCGTTCCTGATGATCCAATGCGCTGTAGAGCCTGCGGCGGCGCCGAGCCAACGCCATCGTCACCCGGAACGCGGCGACGGCCGTGCCGCGCACTGCAAGCAACTTGCCTAGGAGGAACACTATCGAGGCCGCTGAATGGAACAGCCGCGAGGCGCTGGCCAGATACGGCCAGATCCAGCGACGAAGCCACTCCATCGTCGTGACCACCGCTGGGGCCACCGCAACATGTACGATTATCCAAAATGCGAAATTGGAAATATCCAGAACCACCCGGCATGAGGCCTGCCTGCGCCACAACCAGAGCTTTATCCAGAGGCGCGAACAGGGGGCTGCGGTGAGCCCGCGCCGCAGCAGGATTGTGGGCTCGAGCCCGGCGGCCAGCACATAAGCAACGTGGCCCCCGCCGTGCCGCCAGAGTTGCGTGGCCCATCGGCGGGTCGCATATTGTACTCGGGCGAGGCCGGCAGCCGCCCACTCACAAAACGATATTGTGCGTGTCCCGAGGCGGAGGGCATGGCCGAGATCATAGGTAAGCACCCGATAGTCATCGATGCTCCACAGGTCCCTAAACTCATTAGACTCCAGCGCCCCCGAGCTTCCGACAGCCTCGAGCAATTCTTTCTTTGCTGATTCGATTCGGCCTTCCAGTCGGGCCTTCCACTCCGGTAGCAGATGCCTTCCCATGAACATTGCTCCACCCCACTAGCGTTCGAGAAACAGACGCAGCGCCTTAATGGGAGAGGCAATCAGGGAAGGCAGCCCGACACAGTTGTTCCAGCACCTTTGGCACGCCCGGGCAGCCAGCCTGACGTCCAACGCATTGGGCTCTTTCAAAAGCGCGCGGAGATCGTATTTCGAGTCTTCCAGCCGGCCCATCGCCCGATCAAAAAACGGGCACGGCCTTACCTCGCCCTTGGCGGAAATGAAGATCACCTGGTCACCGGCAACACAAGGGACGCCGGCCGAGCCGCCCCGGTGCCGTCTGAGCACCCCCCGCAGAAACAACTCCTCGAGGAACCCGCCCGGCCAGGACACGCGATATTTGTGGATCAACGCGCGAATCGCCTCGGTGTCGGAGCCTTGGAGTTCAAACGGGCCCGTTGCCGGTGACACGGTGTCGATTCGAGATCAGCTGGGCGGCATAAGGCACCGGTTCCCGCGCGGACGCGCCATCGACCCGATAGAAACGGTTGTCCATCCCGAAAGCAACGATGAACGTATCGCTTTCCTTGGCGAAACGTTCCATGACCTGGCACGATTTGCCGGCATTCAGACGCGAAACGGTCATCTGGGCGGATATTCGCAGGTTCTTGTGTTGCCTGCGAAGTATTTGCAATTTTTCCCAGGTTGCTATCGTTTGCTTCCACTGACCGGCGCCACGGAGTTTGTCCTGATCTCCTCCAATCCCGTCGATCGAAACAGTGGCGTGCAGGAGTACGCGTTTGTTTTCGCGCGCCAGTTGACCGATGAGGCCGGCCGTTCGCCCCGGGTTGATACCGTTGAGCGGGATGTTAATCAGGAGAAGGTTGGGGCAGCGCGAAACCAACCCTGCCACCAGGTAGCGGAGATGAGGATACAATGTGACCTCGCCCCCGGTGAGTGCCACCCAAGAGACGTTTTCCGCGACTGTGCTGATTGCGCGCAGAAGTTGGTCGGGGTGGATCTCCGGACCGGGCGGCTCTCGCCACATATCACACGTCAGGCAATGACTATTGCAGAGCCGGGTAGTCTCAAGGATCAGCTTGACGGGCTTCCTGCCGTCCGTTAAGCGGCTGAGCGCCAGCCGCCACGCCAACCGCATGGTCCAACCCATGAACATCGTGTCCTCACTCGACGCGCGGAGTCGCCTAAATAGGGCCGCCATCGCCGCCACGCTCAGCCGCCCCTACCCCGCCGAAGGCAAAAGCGAGCCGGAGAAGCAGGAGCGAAGCGACCGGGGCACCCGAGAGAAGAGCATGGCGCGGACCATTGGGAACACTCGGGCCGTGCATCCCTAAGTCTTTGCAATCGCGCCACGCGCATCCGGCGCGTGCGCTCGGGCGCGACTCAGTGATCCCACACTCTAGCCTCAGTGGTGAAGAAGATCCGATTCGAGCGCGCCGGCGACCGAGACGCGGGGGTTTCAGATAGACATTGGCCGGAAGAGGAAGAAGACAGCCGCAGTCTAAGCATATTACTGTTGTGCGTAGCCCAAACCCAAGTGTGACTCTGGCTAACGTTGAGCAAGGCTGCACCGCGGTGGGGCCGTGGCACCGCGGATGCGCGAGTGTGCAACTTGTCAGACCAAACCGCCGCAGCGGGTGTAAGAGCGGCGGGGAAGAATACGGCTCTCCGCTATGAGAGAGCCAACGGATCCCCTTTTGCCCACGAGATCCGCCGGCCGAATCAGCATCTTCGACGGGGCTTCCAGTCCAGACCGCAAAGAATAGCTTCGAGACGGTAGACGAGGACTCGCTACACACCTTCGCGCCAGCTATACCGATTATGCAGACCGCCGAGTCGGGCACTGGAGATCACCGTCGCGGCCGGCGAAGGCTTGCCTTCCACGGGTCGTTGATGACAGCCGTGTCCCTATCGAGGGAATCGTGAATCCTGTCGTTGTGATGGTAGTTCACGTAATCGCGAATCAGCCGGCGGAGATGGCCCTCATTGAGCGGGATGACCTGGTCAAGGATCCCGGGCGGTAGCGTCCGACCCAGCGCTCTGCGATTCGATTTTGCCAGGTGCCTGCACACTCGTTCGCTTCGGCTGCAAGACGGTGGCCTGCAGGAAGGTGATCACATCGTCGTTGAAATTCGAGTCGCGGTCCAAGATGACATAACGAAATGGACCCGCCTCGGGAGCCATCCCGTTCTTGACTTCGCAGCGTCCGAAGAGCTTGGCGCGATGAACGTCCCAAGCAGCCAGGTAGGTCCAGACACCTTCGCGAAAGTGCTCATGCTCAACCCTGATGGGGCGGTTTGGACCGGGCGGCGACGTCGGCTGTTTTCGGCGCCGCGCTTGGATGCTCTTCTCGTCGGTCGAGATCACGAAGTCATCAGCGCCCAACGGCGCCTTCCCAAATGCGCTCGTAGAGGTCGAAGACGGGACCGGCGTTAGCCGCAAAGTGGGGATCACGGGAGAAGATCCAGCTTCGATGTTGCCATGGGCGGAGAGCATCGTAGTGAGCCAACGCCACAAGGTGACGCCGCTCATTTCCGCGACGAGGACCTGAGAAATCATGTGCTGCCGGATCTCCTCGATGGAGAGGCGTGACAAAGGCAATCCGAGGCGGTGAGGGAGTTCGCAGGCCAGCGCCTTAACCTGGACGACGAGGCTGGGGGGGAAAGCGGGCCTTACGCCCGCCGCGAGGCTGAGCCTCCAGGCCAGGCCATCGGGGACAAAGCAAATCGCTTGTGCCACTTGTTGACGATCTGGCGCGGCGTATCGAGTTTGGCCGCGATTAGGTCGTTGGGCAACCCTTCATCGGCAAGAAGGATGATCTTGGCGTGGATCACATCGCAATACGATGACGTATATTGTCGGGCCATAGACTCCAGCGACAGCCGCTCCTCACTGGAGAGGCGCATGTCATATGGACTTTTTCTGGGCATCGAAGGACGAAGAGCCTTCGATGCAAGATTAGCAGGTTACGTCACCGAATTGACCACCAAATACGTCACCATATTTAGCGCGGGAAGCTAATGCCGCAACGGTAGTCAGCACGACACGACTTCTAGTTATCGCAGTCAGGGTCATCTTCGTCTGGATCGCCAGCGTCGTCGTCGACACAGGCGGCCGATAAAGCCGGCGCAACGAGGGGACTGAAAGCCGTAAGGCCCGTCAGATCAATAACCTCAGACACCAATGACGTGCCGCTAATGGGGTCGACGATTTGCAGGTCGCCGTTCGAGTAGTCGAAGGCGGGAACATTAAGAGGAACAAATAGTTGGAAGTTCCCGTTGGGATCGGCCATGGAATTCAAATTAGTAGAATTGCTGGAAAGTTCAACTCCACTTTGCGCAGATGCCACTCCGTTCGAATTTGAAACGTCGAAAGTGCCCGTAACCGACCCGAAATCCTGAGCGTAATTAGGAGGGAGTTCGGCCGCCTCGTTGACGATGGCGACGGAGGCAGAATCTACCTGCTCGTCGGCCGAGGTTCCCAGATCGTAGATTGTCTTCACGTAATTAATGACCGTAGATACGTTGCCCAGTGCGTCAGGCACTTTTGGTCCTCCCGCCAAAGCCAAAATGAGATCGCTACCAGTCTCATAAAGATGACTTCGATCGTCGCTCATAGCCTGAACGGCAACGTTCACGAGTGCCTGGTTGCCAGTGGCAAGGCCGTCCACATATGCGGCAAGTTGTCCGAACGTCTCGCCAACAACACGCGCGTCAGACACAACTGCCGCAGCAACTCCTAGATTCTTGGTGAAATCAGTTTCCTTAATCAATCCTAATCCCGTGTTTAGATCTAGATAACCGCCTGCCGATGTACCCATGGCCTGGACGGTATCTATCCAGTTCTGGGACTCTCCGGCCTGTTCCGCGCCTTCAACATATTCCTTGGCACCCACAATCGTCTTCATCGCGTCTAGCAAACTCTTTAAATCAGACGATGCTGAAAGCGGCTTAATGCGCGGATCTCGACGAGACGTTTGAGAGACCTCGGGAACGTTCGCAAACCGACGAATACGAAGCTTATGGGCGCTTTCGGCGGCAAGCATTGAACGCAGCATCCAAAAAGAATTCGTTGAAAGCGGACGGACTCGGTGACGCGTCAGGGGAGCCACGAACTTTGCCAGTTGCGGGCGCGCCGAAAGCGGTTCCAGCGGCGAAGATAGCGGCGAGACCAAAGCTAAGGTCTGAGACAAAAAGATCGCATTTACCCGGTCCATCATATCCAGCGAGTTCTGATCGAATTGAATCGGATTACCGTCGGGAAACGCGCCGTTACTGATTACTAGAGAATTGTTTTGCGAAACATTGTCGACATCACTCCGGGCTTGAATCGTGGCATTCAGAAGAGCGTTCAACGTTGCGAGTGCTCCGGAAGTATCGACGGTATTGCCGGGAAGCGCTTGAAACGCCTGCAGCTCGTTAATTCGTCTGCCAAGCAGCAGCGTATCAAAGACGAGAACGGCGTGAGTTATCTCTCCGAGTTGTGTACCGTAGGAGCTGACGGGTGGAAGGTCCTGGACGCTCAGGGCTACAGGAGGTGTTGATAATGTACCCTGGGACAGGACAACCGAGACCATGCCGGCGGCGATTTGGTGGGTACTCGGATCCGTGTAGAACGGGGTCGCCACGACGACGGTCCCGTCGGCTCCGATCCGAAGGGCTTGCCCACCGACGGAGAATCCGGCGCTATTTGAGAACTTTACGCTAACGGGTGCACTTACGCTGAAACCGGTCGTGCCGATGTAGATTGGCGTAAGCGGAAGGGGCGAATGGTTCGACACCGAGGCGACCGAGACCTGTTGTTGGGCTACTGTCGCGATAGCCGAAGCTTGGTTATTGGCCAAGTTTGATTCCGTGCTCGTGGTTGAAACGGTTGCTGTATCGGTTATGATCGTCGAACTCGACACCGGAGGCGCCGCCACCGTTAGCACAACAATCGCACTCGCTCCAGGCGCCAGAGCTCCGAGGGAGGCCGTCACCGTCCCAGCGGTCGCGACACAAACCCCGGCGCTCGTGGTGCAGGAGAGAAATGACGCCCCCCCCGGCAGAGGATCATTCAACGTGACCGCCCCGGCCGCGCCGCCCCCGATATTTTGGACGGTCAGGGTATAGGTTACGGTTCCCCCGCTGGTCACCGAGTTTGGACTCGCGGTCGCACTCACGGTCAGGTCTGCCAGTGCCGGGACAGATGTCCCCTGCACTGCGATCGTCACCGTGTTGGAGACAGCCCCCCCCATCGCAAGCACGACGGGAACTGCGCTGCCGCCCAGGACGCCCTTAGGTACGATGGCGTTTACTTGGTACTCACCGACGAATCCGGGAGCTAGACCGGAAAAAGTTACATTCGCGGAGATGCCTCCGACGGTCAATGTAGGGGTCGTTGTCGTTTTCGAGAGGGGACTACTGAGCGCCGGAGCGCCAGTCGGCGGTTGGTTTGTCACCGCACCAAGCCCGGTGCAGAATATTTGCAGGGCAGTGCTGCCCGGAATTGCCGGGTGAGAGGAATCAACAACATGATAGGACGCGTCGAGGATTGCGCCCTGGCCCGTACCCTGGGCATTCATGCTGAAGATGCCGGGAGCAAAAGCCGCCAAGGTCACTGCTTGGCCGGTGCCCGTGTTACCGTTCAACGTCCCGGCGAGCACGGCCTGGGATTGACCGCCCAACTCCCAAGGAACCTGGAAGTTTACCTGTGAGCCTGAAGCGAAGAATAGGGGTGCAGCCACACCACCACTGAACCCTAAGGAGAGCCCGAGAAGGCTGGTTGACAGCGGCAGATTAGTATCCATTGCGGTAGAGGTTAACAGAAAATCCCCGAAAGCCGATGCAATGCTGCCAGGGGTTACCGGAGCTACGAAACTAGCAGCATTCACGACACCACCGGCATTTATAGAAGGAGATGTCTGGGCACTAATCGTCAACGTTGCCGGATTGGAAGTGATGCCGGCGGGATTGACTACGGTAACGGTGACACTCCCCTGCACCGCAATCAGGTTGGCCGTCACAGCTGCCGCGAGCTGGCTCCCGCTGATGTAGCTGGTAACCAGCGCAGACCCGTTCCACTCCACCGTAGATCCGGAAAGGAAGCCGGAGCCGTTGACCTTTAATGTGAATGCCGGCCCTCCGGCCATCGCCAAACCTGGAGAAAGACTGGAGATCGAGGGTCTGGGAGAGTTGATGGTAAAAGTAAGCGCGTTGGAAGTCAATCCGGCGGGGTTCAACACGGTGACGCTGACACTACCCTGCACCGAAATCTGGTAAGCCGATACCACCGCCGTCAACTGGCCTGCGTTGACGTAAACCGTGTATAAAAAGTTACTGTTCCACCGCACGCCAGCTCCCGGGAGGAAGCCAGAACCGTTCACCGTTAATGTGAACTCCGGACCTCCGGCCGTTGCCGAGCTTGGAGAAAGGCTGGATAGCATGGGCTTGGGACTATTGATGGTAAAGATCAACGTGTTGGAGACTATGCCGCCAGGATTTGCCACCGCCACGGTGGCACTACCCTGCACCGCAATCAGATTCGCCTCCACAGATGCCGTCAGCTGATTCCCACTGATGTAACTGGTAACCAGCGCAGACCCGTTCCACTCCACCGCGGAGCCAGTGAGGAAGCCAGAACCGTTCACCGTTAATGTGAACGCCGGGCCTTCTGCCGCTGTCGAACTCGGGGAAAGGCTAGAGATTGAGAGCGCGCGAGCAGTGATCGTGAAGGTCGCTGCGTTAGTCACCAATCCGCCGGGGTTAACTACCGTGACGCTGGCGCTACCCTGCGCCGAAATTAGATTGGCTGCCACAGATGCCATCAGCTGGTTCCCACTGACGAAGCTGCTAACCAGTGCAAAACCATTCCAATTCACGGCGGACCCGGAAAGGAAACCAGAACCGTTCACCGTTAACGTAAATGCTGGGCCTCCGGCCGTTACCGAACTGGGAGAAAGGCTGGAGATAGAGGGCGTGGGAGCATTGATCGTAAAGATCAGCGAGCGGGACACTATCCCGCCAGGATTTGCCACCGTGACGCTGGCAGTACCCGGGATCGCAATCAGACTGGGCGCCACAGATGCTGTCAGCTGGTTCCCGCTCACGTAACTTGTGGGCAACGCTGACCCGTTCCACTCTACGGTGGACCCGGACAGAAAGCCGGAGCCCCCGACGCTCAATGTGAATTCAGGTCCACCTGCAGTGTTTGAACTTGGAGTCAGGCCGGAAATGATCGGAGATCCTTGAGCTATGGAGATTGAGAGGCTCTGTGCGGACGAGATCTGCCCTTTGCTGTCCTTGACCGTAATGCTGAAACTGAAAGGCGTGCCAGCTGAAGAGCTTGGCGTTCCGCTAATCACGCCTATGGACGAGTTCAAATTGAGGCCCGGCGGCAGAGATCCAGATGCGACGGTCCAGTTGATGTAGGGCGCCGTTCCCCCGGTGGCCGCCAGCGTCGCCGAGTAGGGCACACCTACTGTGCCCGTTGGCAGTGAGGTCGATGTGATTGTGACGCCATTTGATACCGTTAGGCTAAACGCCTTTGTTGTCGATAGCGAGCTCGTGTCCACGACACGAACGGAAAACGTTGTGTTGCCTGCGCTAGTCGGCGTTCCGATCAATGTGCCGCCACTCGTAAGCGTTATCCCGGACGGTAGCGCCCCGGAAGTAAGGGACCACGTATAGGGCGGCAAGCCACCCGCTGCCGCGAGGTTTTGCGAATACGCGATCCCAACAATAGCGGGGGGTAGGGGCGACGCTGTCGTGATATTCAGGGCCGCCGCAATCGTCAAGCTGAGATTTTTCGTCGTTGTAACAGATGCGCTGTCCGTCACCATCACAACGAATACGGAAGTCCCTGATGCGGAAGGTATTCCTGAGATTGACCCGGCAGTCGACAAGCTCAAGCCAGAAGGCAAAGTACCGGATGCGAGAGACCAGTTGTATGCAGGGCTTCCGCCCGCCGCGCTTAAGTTCTGGCTGTATGCCACCCCGACCGATCCGCTGGAAAGGGGAGAAGCTGTCGTGATCGCTAGAGGTGGCGGAGCGACTGCAATCGCGAGCGCGCGGTCCGCCGCTTGGTTTGGTGCCGCGCTATCGGTTACCGAAAAGGTTGGATTAAAGGTTCCCGCGACCGAAGGCGTTCCACTGAGAGTTCCACCTGCGCCCAATAAGAGGCCCGGCGGTAGGCCACTTGCGGACCAACTATACGGCGTGACACCGCCACTAGCCTGTAGGACCGTGTTTGGGTATGAAATACCCACGGTACCGTTCGGGACCGACGCAGTGCTAATCGACAATGGAGACACATCGACAACGCGGCCGATATCAGATGTTTCGGCGAACCAGATCGCACCGTCAGGGCCAGCAGCAATTGCGGAGGGCTGTGGATTGGGAATGGTCGGGATCGAATATTCAGTAACTACACCTGAAGTAGTGATTCTGCCAATTTTGTTGGTCGTCCATTCGGTAAACCAGATAGCGCCATCTGACCCGCTTGTGATGCCCCACAAATTGAAGACGGCACTAGTCGTTGGGACAGGGAACTCCGTAATCGCACCCGAGGTGGAGATTCGACCGATCCTACTGTCATACGGCTCTGTGAACCAAATTGCACCGTCCGGCCCCGTGGCTATGCCGTACCCGGAATCCGAGCCGAATATCGTAACCACACCAGCTGTTGTCATGCGGCCAATGCCGTATCCGTAGGTAGTGAACCAAAGGGCGCCATCAGGCCCGGCGGTGATCCCGGATGGACTTGCGTTTGGATTTGGTATTGAGAACTCTGTAATCGCACCAGCCGTGGTTATGCGACCAATCTTTGCAGCGGGCACAGACGAATCCGAGATGGTGAACCACAGCGCTCCGTCGGGGCCTGAAGCTATGGCATAGAGCAGCGTATAAGCGCTCGGAATGGGAACTGAATACTCCGTAATCGTACCACCTGTCGTAATGCGCCCGATTTTACCCGTTAGCTCCTCCGTAAACCAGACAGCTCCGTCTGAACCGACCGCTATTCCGGGTATTCCGATTGGTACGTATGGTGGATATACGGGTAATGGCGACGACGCACTTGGCACTTGGTATGTGTTTGTGACAATTCCGTTGGTCGTCATTCGACCGATGGATCCAGACGAAATACCAAACCAAAGAGCACCATCAGGTCCGGCCACAACGGACTCAATTATTGAAGGCGCACTAAATTGTTGGAACAAGACTGACTGGGCGGTGGCAAGGGGTAGAAATAATAATGAGGAGATCAGGATGCCACAGCCGCTAACCGGTCTTCGCGGCCAAGTTAAGGGAATGACCTCTTTCATGATTGCAGTGTTCAGGCGTATTCTGGAGCTATCTGATTGCGACGATGACATAGGCTTGCGCATTCTTCCCTCCCACATTCAGCACAATGGAACGCTTGCTGCCACCTGGGCGGGAAACCCGCCCACCGTTGGCATGACCGGCTGCACAATGGGTATGTCAGCTTTCTGAACCCCGGATTGAGCAGTGCAGTTGTACAACGAGCCGAGTGAAAGAGATACGCCGGTGCAAAGCCGCGAAAGCGCATTGCACCCTCTTTCCTTTTGGGTGCTCGGCTGCGCAATTGTTCTCAGGTAGACGTTCATGCCACCCCTTGATGGTAGTGACAGGTGACCGGAATACCTTCGCTTTGATTCGTTTGATGGCCGAAACTCGCATCACAACCAATAAGACAGCCGGCAACGACGTCCTGCACGATGATTGGACCGCGCATGTGATCCTTCCGCTTCAAACCATGGCAATCTGCATTCCACCCGCCTTTCCGTAATGAATGCCCGTTAAAACTATGAAGACCAACATCTGGAGCTGGCGCGGCAAGTCGCGACGGATCTCTCACTGAGGCTGCTCCCAAGGATTCAATCGCTCACTGGGCGGCGCGAGAATGCTAAGAAGGAGGCTGTCTACGCAACGCTCTGGTTTACAATCTAAAGGTGGAGATCAGCCCACCGGTGTCGGCTCAAAGACACTGCCCGAACGGATAACGTTCGGTGACATCCATGGTGAGTCTTAGTCAAGGGGTGACGGAGAGCCCCGTCGGTGCAGCGTCGGCACTGCACGTGCAATCACCAGAGCCTGAAGGTCGGGGCCATTTCGGGAGCACGTTTTGGGCCGTGTTCCCGCGTAGACCAGATATCCATTTGCCGTCTCTGGCGTTTGCGGCCTTCACTGCAGAATGACTTTGGATTTCACCTGCCGGCCTCGAACAAATTAAACGTGAGGCCTCGGAGACCTCCGTTTTCTTTGCCCAGTCACCAAATCGGCTGAATCCGGCATATCGTGCTCACAATACCCTGCCTTTAGTTCTTTAGTGGCGAAGCTGTCGTTTCTCAAATTCCCGTCCGCCGCGGTCCACTGCAACCAAAGAGACCACCGCCAGCTTCCTAGCGACCGTCAGCGTGCCCCGATTGCGATTTCTTTTAAGTCTGTCGTGTTCGTATACCCGGCTAATTTAGCTCGGTGCGCCAGCGGGCTGCCACCTTTGCAGCCTCAATTAATGTGGAATACAGGTGCTGTTGCGCTACTTGGAAATTAGGGGTCCGCTATCGGCGATTACCCCCTTAACTTCGTATCTCACCCCAGAGGGGTTCACTCTAGTTCCTCATACTGCGTCGAAGATCTGCTCGGCCGCATTTTCATCGAAATCGGTCGCCGACAGAACGCGGTCGCTGAATTTCCGAAGAGTACGAACGTCCTTCGAACCCGCACCCACAATCACGCTGAAAACTCTAAAGCCGAGCCTTTGCTTCTCGCCGCGGAAGCGCGTCAGGAAGTCGTCCGACACTTCGCAATAATCGTCGGTAATGAAGACGATGTCCCCATCACGCCATTCCGCTCCGCCGTTGTCGATCAGCCGTTGAGCCTCGAGCAGCGGGGACTCGTAGTCGGTTCCTCCGCCGAAGAAGAACGTCGCGACGTTCATAATGCCATCGAGTAGAGACAGGCGGCTTTCCTCGCCCGAGGCTTTGCGGCTGAGCACGGACTGCGTACCAAACCGAAAAGAGAGCCACTCACCAGGCGAGCTGAAGAGGACTACGGCGAAGGGTCGGCACTCTTTCCGGGCTATCGCCTGCAGTGAAAGTGTGGCGGCCTTCGCCGCGACGTCGCGAAGCCCTGCCATCGAGCCGCTAGTGTCCACACAAACGACAATCGGCCCGCGGCCGCCTCCCTCGCGGCACTGAGGATCGTATTGAAGGATCTTCCGATCTATCAGCCGAAGGAAGAAGTCATAGCGAAGCGATTCATCGGCCAGCGCCCCGAGTTCCTGGGGAACGAAGAGATTCCAGTCATCCCCGTATGTGACGTCTGAGAATTCTTCCGGAACACCCAGGGTTTTCTTTGCGCGCCTCGCCGTTGCCAACGAAGTCCAGCGGCCGAGAAGTTCGGCGAAGCGCCTCAGGTTGCCCGATTTGCCCATCCTCGAAGCGAGATCCGCACGATGCTGCCATGGCGTTGCGCGCATCTCTCCGGGCGAGACACCAAAGGTCTGGCAGATGTCCGCCAGCAACTCGGCCGTGTCCAGTGCCTCTTCCACGCGTTTTGCAAGTACCAGCACGCCAGGGCTGGCGCATTCGCCCGCGCCTGCCCGCGCCACATCCGCCAGAATAAGCTCCTCGACCTCAACGACCTCGCCACCCTGCCCGCTACCTCGGCGCCCTTCTGCTTTCGCCCGCGCGGCCTCGCCTGCCATGTGCTGAAGCAACCGGTTCCCGAACTCTTCCGCTGCCGCCAGCGATTGCTCATAGCTGCCGCGGGTGCGGGATCGCAGGGCCGTATATTCGGGAGCCCCGGCCAAGTACTTCATCACGAGATGGTGCAGCTTGTCGCAGGCGCCGGCCGATGCGTTGACTGATGCTGAGGGTTCGTGGAAAAACGCAAAAACGTCCAGCAGCAGATCCGAGAACGGACGAAACACCGCGCCCCCCCTTGCGCAAAGGTCCTGCAGATTCTTATCACGCCGAAGCGTTGCGCCGAACAAGCCGCGCGCCGGCCCGGACGAGAGAAGCACAGAGCGAAGCGCAATTCCCTCAGAAGCCCGCATGAGCGGCCCCCACGAATGGATCCTCCACCCCCCGGCGGCCGATCAAGGCCTTGCGCATGACATTCGCCCGATTGAGGAAGTACCGGCCCAGTGCGCACGCCCGCGGCGACGCCATCGAGGAAACGGAAGCAGACATACCGCCCGCAATCTCCGCGAGCTGGCGTTCCTTCTGCAGGGCTTCGCGGCGCAACTCGTCCCGTTTCCTGCGCCGCGTTTCGTCCACCGGAAGCTCACGATCGGCGCGATCCATGAGCGCCATCGCACCGCGAAAAACATCGTTGGCCTCACGGAACAGGTTCTCGACCGCGGTGAGCGCGGAGTCGCCACTGAAGTCGCGAACCACTTTGCGAACGGTGTCGCGAACCTCGCGCTCCCTGCCCGCCCACAGGATGTGCTCCAGAACCGCTAGATCTGAAATCTCGGCGCGCGGGTGTCCGTTCAGGAACGCAAACGCGCGCAGCGCGGCCATCGATGCCTTGAACCGACGGTCGGATGGCTCAATGCGATGCTCCAGCGCCAGAGCCGCGCGAATGGAATTCACTACGCCGATGATGTCTCTGCCCACCGGGATCCTGTTCGCCTCGCCCCGAAGGTACTGAACCTCTTCGAGAGTCAATCCGAGGGACGGAGGCTTCCCAGTTTCTTGGAGCATGTCGATAAAGGCCGTATTGCCTTCATGCGAAACGCTAATGTAGTCGACTTCATTCCAAAACAGAAAGCGGTCGGCAAAGGCGCGAAGGTTGTCTTCGGAGCCCGGCATTTCATTACCGGCGGCCACAGCCATCATCAAAGGAGACCGTCCGGTCTCGCCCGGGTTTATAGAATAGATGCGCTCTTGCAACAGATTCAAAATGGAGTTATTCGTAGCGGCGCTCGCCTTGAACAATTCGTCGAGGAACACGAAATGCGCTCGCAGCAAAGGCCCTTCAACATTGAGAAAGCGGATCGACCTTATTCCGCCCGATGACTCCTCCCGGACTACAACCTCTCCGCATGCCAGATCGCGCCACGTCAGAAACTTGTGCATCATCACATAACAGTACGAGGCGCCCTCTATACCGCCGGCGAGGGTCTCGGCAAGCATGCTCTTCGCCGAACCCGGTGGTCCCAGGATGAACAGGTGCGCGTCCGAAAGAAGCGCGGTCAGCCCGCACTCGACCAGCGACTCCCTCTCTTTAAAGAAATGGCACGATTGGTCGCGGAATCGTGCGAACGCCGTCCATACTCTGCTTGTATCTTTCATTGCCGTTCTCCTTTCGATTCGATATGACGCCAGAAGCGGAAGCAGTCGCGCTCACACGCAAATCGCTCCAGTTCGGTAAAGATGTTTTGATCGCTCAGGGCTTCGTGGAGCCGTTCCCACGTCGCCTCCGAAAACGCCTTGCGGAACTTCGAGTAGTCGTCCCATGAATCCGGCACAATACCGCGTTCCATGGCCTCGGCCAGTTCGCGCGGCGCAACGTGGCCGGGATTTTCTAGTTGCTCGCTCAGCCGGCGCGCCGCTGACGTGCGCTCGAGATAGCGCCCCGTGGCCAGGCCCACCAGCGGAAGCAGCCAGCAGCGCGCGAGTTCCCGGCCCGTATCTCCCGATTCACAACGGGCGAGTGCGATCAGCTCCGCCGCGAGAATGACGTCGATTTCAGAAGCCTGACCCTGGCTGCGGAGTAGACGCCGCACTCGCCGCCGAAACATGACACGTTTTCGCGCTTCGTCGCAAATCTCGCCTGGCTCTGAGACGCGCCGAAGTTCGCCCAGCAGCCGGCGCCAAAGCGCGATCGATCGGCGCAACCGGAACGCCTTTCGTGCCGCTCTGACGGCTTTTTCAACGGGAAGGGTGCCCCACTCTACTCTTTCGCAGGCACTCAGCAACTCCCGCCGGGCGGCGGAAAAATTCAGCATGAGGAAAGGAATCGCGATCACCGCGTCTGCGACCGCCTGCAGACCCTCGGGCGTATTTAGAGCCGAGTCTCCGGAGACCAGAATTCCCTTTAGAATCGCGGTTCTCGGAGGACAGACGCCCGCTCCCACCGTGAGCTTCGAAAGGAGATCCGGACTATGACGGCCCGCCAGAATCGCCGGTGTGATCCAGCGAATCTCAAACCAAGTGAAATCGCGCCTGGCCGGAATCTCGTGGGGTATGCGCGCTTCCAGCTTCGCCAGCCAAATCGTGGAACGACTCTGAAGAGACGCCTTCACACGGGCACGAATCATCGGAACAGCCCCGCCGACGAAAGCGCGATCGAAGCGCTGCGATAACTGCCGTCGAGCGCGACCAGGTAAACCCCTGCGCGCGCCACAGGCGCTGATAGGCGATTCCGGATGACGGTCAGATCATTCGCTGGAACGTCGATCCGGCCACCCCCGGATTCGCGCGCGATTTGTCCGAGTTGGGACAGCGAGGCGCATTCCTTGCCGAACGCCAAAACGTACAACGGAATGCGCGCACTCCCTAGCGCACTCGAAACCAGCCTTACGGAATCGGGGGACAACGGCTCACCGGACTCGCTGAATAGGAAGATTCCTCCGGGCTCGTTTCGCATGCGATCGGCCGAGGTCCGGAAGATTTCGGCCAGCGCGGCCGGAGTCGCGCAGCACCTGACATTCTCTAAGCGATCGGACCGACGAATCAGCGCCGCGATCATGCCCGAGGCAGCCTCTGCGGTCTTTTCGTGTGACCGGGAACGCATCGGCTGCATGATTAGGAAGAAACGTCTTGGAGGTATCACAGAAGCGGCCGGCGTCACTTCGGCGATGTGTACCTCGCGGCCGCCTGCCACTGCGACGAAGCTGTTCTTTCCCAGGCCGTCTGCCGGCGCGCCGGAACTGTCGGAAACCGCCACAGTAAGCACGGTGCGCCCCGCTGGATCCGGATCCCGCCGCAGGATTCTGATCCCATCCCCAGGGTTTGTCAGGCTGCCTGAGGCACCCGGCTGGCACCTGAACGGCACCCGGGCCAGGGAATCGATCCCATGGTCGTTGGCGAACCTTTCCGCTTCCCGTTGCGCGATACACCGGGCCGATTCATCGCTAATCTCCGCCGCGGTGTGGGTCAACGCCAAATAGTGGATGTGATTGACCCGCGCCTGAACGCTATTCCCCACATGCGGAGGCGACTGGACTCGCAGCCGGTCGAGGATACTGGCCCACGCATTGTTACGCGCCAGCGTTTCCAGTTCTCGAACCAGCGCTTCTCCTGGCTCGTCCACGAACCAGCCGTAAGCGGGAGTGGACCGAAGCGCATGGATGGACGCCGCGGATACGGCCAGCCACAAAACCCCCGCCAGAACGCCGAGTACAAATTCGCGGAAGCACGATGACGGCTCCGGATCGTCACCCTCGTCGAGGTTCATGCGGGAACGCCGACGCCACGCAAGCACCAGCGCGGCTGCGCAGGCTAGCACCGCGCCCGCTACGGCACTCTCGAACGGGTGATACCAGCCCAGAGCGGCGGCCGCACCGAATGCCAGGAATACGAGACCGGTCACGCGCATACCGCACCTCCGCTGAGAAGCTCCTTCATGAGCCTCTGTGCGTCGGCCCCCAGCGGATAGAGCGACCGCAGCGGGCCCGCGATATCCCGCAGCCCCGAACGATATGTCGGAGGAAATAGTTCCGATATAGAACTGACCTGATATGCCTCCAGCCGCACCACCGCGGCGCCGCCTTCCAGGGTGTCTCCGGCCAGCAGCTCACAACCGAGTCCGCCTTGGACCGCCGCTTCGCGCAGGGCCGACATGTACGCGTGATCTAAAGGCGGAAGAACGATCGCCCGGAAGAACGGCGGACCCGATGGATCTCCACCGCCCCAGTACGGTCCGGTATACAACGGTTCAGACGCCAGGCGCGCGACAATTTCGGATGGGTGGGAAGAATCGGCGCCGATCATCCGAGCCAGACCTTCGGCGGTCATTCCCTTGGTGGAACGCGCCAACTGCGACCTCAGCAGCGAAATGTCTCCCGCCGCAACACACCGAAGAAACCCCGCCGACACTTCCGCGATGGCCGCGCACGCGAGCCCGGGCGCATGCCTCAAGTCCGCGATGGCTTCCAGCGCGGCCCGGAGCCGCCCGACAAGGGACTTGATCCGGGCGATCGCGGAAGCGGTGACTGTGGCCGCCGTTTCCAGCGCCGCGCGGCGCGCGGCCGCAATAGCATGGCGGCGTTGCGCTTCGCGCCAGGAAGACAGCGCAGGCAGAAATGCGCGGGCCACAGACCGGTAGCCAAGGAAAAACCGCCGGGCCTGCGACAATGCGTCAGCCTCGGGAAAGAGCGATGCCACCGCCTCGCTCAACCGCCTTTTCCGCGCTTCGGTCCTTAGAGACTCGCGCGCCTCGGAGATGACTTCGATATCCAACGCACCGCGAATGGCCCTGTACATCGAATCCAGCTGCCTCATCGCCGGCCCATGACCGCCGGAAAGCGCGCTCTCTACCGCATCGGCCGCCGCACGCTCGGGAGCAACGCCATCGAGCCTAAGCACCACCGAATACTTCACGCCTGCGAACGCATCCCTGTCGAAGGACTCCGGCTTCCGGCCACGCGCCCGCGCTGCTGCCGCCGCCAAAGCATCCGGAGCTTTCAACTCCGGGGACAACAATGTCTCTATGAATCCTAGCTGCGCCGGAGCAAGCGGCGCGGCATCGGGCGATTCGTCGAGTTGGCCCAGATAGCCCGCCGCTGCCGCCGCAACCACTTTTTCAGGGGCCAGGGAGCCAAACCAATCGCCGCGCAACAGCGTCACCCCGCCGAAATAAATCCCGAGCGCCCGATTCGTTCGACCGGCCACGATACGCTGCTGCGCCCCCCGGCACGCAAACGCCGCCACCAGAGCGATCGCCAGACCGGACCGAAGCGCACGATCCAGAGCAATCTCGTTCCCACGGGAATCCACGGTCGGCAGTTCGGTCAGAACAAGCTGGCGCGATTCGCGCGGATCGCGATCACGGGCCCTGAGGAGCGCGAGATGCTCCACGAGACCCGCAGCCGCGTTCTGCAGAACCCTGTCCCCCAGACCCAGAAAGGTCAGGGCCCCCACCTGAAACGACAGCACGTCCACGATCGCGTTCGACAGCTCACGAACGCTGGCCGAGGCTGCCGCCCCGAAGAGCGCACCCGCCATGGAGCCCACGCCCCCAGCGAGCGAGTTCAAAGACCAGATCCCAACACGGCGCAGGGTTCCGTTGCGCAGCCGCACCAACGGGATCACGAGATCCTTGTCGATACGCGGTCGCACGTGGTCGTCCGCGAGAGCCACAAGGGCCGCAACATGCCCCAGGGGTGCAAGCATACCGAGACCGTCATCGAGATCGACGGTGCCGAGGTCGTTCACCGCCTCCTTGAATTCGCGCAGATCGGGCCGAATGGTGAGAGCGCGGGCCAGCAGGGTAGCGGTCGTCTGGCCCCGGGCAAGAACGACAGCCACAGCCGGACTACCGAGGCGAACGGCGGAAATCTCCTGCGAGACATCCGCGATCAAAGCGCCGTCGGCATGAATTGCTGCTGGCACGGCGCCGGTTTGAAGAAGAAGCGAGCCACAGGGAATGACCAGGCGCGCCGAAGAATCCGTCGACATCGAGTAGATACCTCCGCCGGGAACGCGTGGGACTAATGACGATCCCACCAGTGTCAGGGCACGGCAGTTACCAGCGACTGGCAGAGCTAAGTGTTTGATTCAGAATGCGGCCCGAAGCTGGGTCAGACTCAGTGAGACGAGTCCAGCCCAAACAGCGCTCACCCGAACTCGACGGGAGCCTCTGTGCACGCGCCGCGGCGCCGAGGAGGCCGGGTAGTATTACAGCCTCCTGACGAGCCCCGGGGAGAGGGTATGCTGAGGAAGGGCGGGTATGCGGGCGCGTCGGAGTCCTCGCCCCGTCGATCGCCATCATTACCCTCTTGCCCGATTCCCACGCACGCAGGCTGAGTCACTGAGCAAAAAGTCCTGAACGCGTGCACGATGATCGGGTCGGAGCAAGACACAACCTCTTCAAACAATGGATCACCGCCGGATTCTGATTGCCGCGAGCCTCGAGCACTCGAAGCATGGCCGGAAGACGGACCCGTCCTTCATCGGTGAGACGCTGCTCGATAGCTTGTTTGATCTCGATCACCCGCGACTCGGTCAATTCCGCCCAGCCGCCCACTGGCGCCTCCATGGAACCTATAATTGCGGGCCACGAACCCGCATTCATTTCAAAGGGCCTAGAAGATACTGTAGAACCAGGCAGGCGCTTCCAATAGAAGATCAGGTGCGCATCGTTCACATGAAGCAAAACGCACGCTCGGCCTAGTCGCCCCGGGGAATTTCACCCCGAGGCGCTCACAGATCCGTGCTTGAGCCTCTCGACTCACACGGCTCGTGCCACCCATCGAAGGCTGCCGCCTCCCCTCCGGACCATCGAGTTCCTCCGATCGCCCGTTGACCCTTGCGATCCCGATGCGGCTGACCTGCTCCCTTCCCTCCACGGCCATTACGCCGCTTCCTCGGTACTACGAAGCAGTCCGCCCCTGTCTGGCCCGTCGGTACTTTCGGCCCCGCGGGGCTCCCGCTTGCGCCTTTTCCCTTAACAGGGCCAATCAGGTTCTCAAGTTCCGTACGAAAGCCCGGATGAGATTCACGCTGCCTCTATACCGGACACCGCATGGCCTGTAAGTAGGTATCTACCATGCTCTATCCCGGAGCAAGAACGCTCTCCGGTTTCGATGTCATCTGATGGGTTTCGATGCGTCATCAGCAGTTCGTTTGCACTGTCGCGGTAGGGACAGCGATTGCTCGCTGCCCCCCGCACGGACCCGTGCTGGCGCTGCAAGCGCACACGGTTCTTACCTAGGATGTGGGGATATTTGGCAGCGAAGCGAGCGTCAGGATAAGGGTGCAGGACCTGGACTGGTGGCAACAGGGGATCCAGGCGGGCGTTGAATCGCTCCCAGCTCATGCGATGGCGCTGGCTGCGGCACCGTAGCACCTGCAACCAACTCCGCGCCATCTCGCGGCGGAACGCTCGCAACCGTGCCCAATTGCCCGGAATGGCGTGATATTGGAAATACCCCCGCACCACTTGCTGCAGCCACTTCACGGTTCCCGGCACACGCGCGTGCATCCGCTTGCGCAGTTGTACTCGAATATCTTTGAGCTTGGCTGCCATGCGTTTGCCGATCGTTTTCCGATGGATCGTGAATTTGCCCGTCTGGTAGTTCGTCCCACACATGTGAGTGAAACTCAGAAAGTTAAAGGTTTCCGGCTTCCCTTCTCCTCGTTTCCTCCGGTTCTCAGTGGCAAAGCGCCCGAACTCGATCAGACGCGTTTTCTCCGGATGCAGTCCAACCCGAATTTCGCTAGCCTTTCACGCAGCTGCTCCAGGAATTGCTCGGCTTCCTCCCGTTGCTGGAACCCCAGCACGGCATCATCGGCGTAGCGCACGATGATCACCTCGCCGCGCGCCCGCTTCTTCCGCCATGCTGCCACCCACAGATCCAAGACGTAGTGCAGGTAGAGATTGGCAAGAACGGGCGAAATCACCGCGCCCTGCGGACTCCCTTCCTTGGTCTCGCTCCACTGACCCTGTTCCATGACGCCCGCCTTAAGCCATTTCTGGATCAGGCGGACCACACGTCGATCTCCGATCCGATGTTCCACAAACTGAACCAGCCAACTATGCTGGAGTCTGTCGAAAAAGGATCGGATATCCAAATCCAAAATCCAGTTCACCTTCTTGCGCACCATCCCCACCCACAGCGCATCCAATGCATCATGCTGGCTGCGCCCGGGCCGGAAGCCGTAGCTGAAGCCCAGAAAGTCCTCTTCCCAAACTTGGTTGAGCACCGTTCCGACCGCGTACTGGACGATCTTATCCTCCAATGCCGCGATTCCCCAATGGTCGTTGCCGCCCATCGGCTTTCGGAATCCAGACTCTTCGCGACGGTTGCGCTCGATAGGCTCCCCGATGGATTTGTCCATGCAGGTCGGCGAGCCGTACCTCCAGGTCTCGTCCATATTCTTCCCACGTCATCCCATCCACTCCCGATGCCGCCTGTCTCTTCAGGCTGAAGTAACTGTCCCGGAGCAGGTCGATGCTTACGTGGTGTAGCAGAGCGGTGAACTTTAACTTCCTATCCTTTCTTGCTGCTTCGCGCACACGCTCCAGCCCGTTTGGCCTGCTTTCCCGGCTCGGTGTCCGGCCCAGGTTAGGCTGCTGCGTGTTCTCCTTGGTCTGCGGCCTTCCCTCCACAACCTTTGCCGGCGCTCTATCGCCTTTGTTCGGCTGCTTCGTCGGTACTATGCCGCCGTACGACTCCCCATCGTCGTTCATGAAGGACTTGCCGCTCATCGCGTTCTCCTTCCGGCCCACCATGTTGCTTTGTGGGCGATGACGGGGTCTCCCGGTTCTCGCGTATGAAGTTTCTCTGCATGCATGGGGTCTTAGACTCCGCGGGACCGCTGCGCACTCGCGTTACCGCACGCAGCCGTATTACCTTCTGGTGAGGCGACACCATGGGCTTCCCGAAACATTTGATTTCGGAGCTCAATACCCAGCCTACAGATACCCCTGTCCAACGCTTCAAGTGCAGCCTTACGGCTACCCTCACATGGCTCGGGGTCGGGATGATTCGCTAGATCTTTCCTGTGCAACTCTTTCATTTGCTGCTCCATACCGGTTTATCCCGGCGCTAACCGTCTCTCTCATCCCCACTTGACGCGATCAAATGCCACGCCTTTTAACCGGATCGTTCACCACCGCGGCTTTTGACCGAAGCAGCTTCCGGCAGTTTGGAGCCTCCTCCTACAAGGCGACTCCGAAGGGCCTTCATTCATCTTTCGCACAGCATGGCACTCTGCGTGCCTTCTTGACACAACGTGCCTGACACATCTTCCCATCCACCCCTCGAACCCTTTAAGTCGCAACTGGATTGGTCACCCGAGATGGCGGTTCCGAACTGGGTCTTGGTAAGGAGCCATGTCGGTACTCTGCAAGCACTGAATCGTTTCGCGAACACGCATAACGTCAATATCCGCGTTCGCTTTATTACCTTGGATCGAGCCCTGGGCGATCTCAAGAACGCTTGGGAAAAGAAAGGGAATTTTAAGGAGATCCGCCGCGAGTGACGCGGTCGGATCTTCTTCTTGGCGTGCTCGATCACTCGGGGTCCCTCTTTTTGCTCTGCCCACGGGCGAGAATCTTCAGCCGACGGAAGGAACCGATGCGGCTGTCGGAGCTTACTGACTGCCAAGCATGCAATCACATATCACTGCTACACCTCACGTGCCTGCGTGAACCTCTCACTAAGAGGTCGCTGAGGTGGCACTGAACGCAGTGAGAGCTTCTCCAATCCTTCAAATTGGTCATAACGGACTGAGAACATTGAAATGCACGCTTGGACCGGTAAGTGCTCTTCTGCAATCAGGCCGGCAAGTAGGCGGATCACGGGCCCACCGGGGGGGCCGGTGAAGTACACGGGTAATAACGGTGGACCGCGTTGGGATACTTTCGCTTCGCCGACGGCGATGAGCGTGGCCCGAAAGTGGCGCTTCTCCGGGGCGACTTCCCCCCATGGCACCCACATGCAAGGCGGTTCGTGTAAACTGTACTCGATATCAGCGTATGCCGAGGTCGTGGCAGCGTGTTCTGTGTTATTACAGAACAACATATAGGTCATGATCCTTAGACATGCAAGGAGGTTTTCGCTTTATGCGATCGTCGGATCAAGTCTTACGGTGGGAATCAGTGCCCTCGCTACTGTGGTACGTCACGGCGTGTCTGGGTCTGCTCCAGACCGCGCAGGCCGAACGGCCGATTCTTACGATCTCGCCAGACACGCTGACATTCGGTCCACAAGCTATTGGGACCACCAGCGCGCCGCAGACTGTCACGCTGACAAACAGTGGGAACTCTTCTCTGAACGTTAGCGGCGTCGTCCTCGCGGGCGTACATTATGGGGATTTTCGCGTTTCCGAGTCGAACTCCTGCAATCCGCGCTTGGGTCCAGGCGCCGCTTGTACGATTAACATCACCTTTATTCCGAAGGGAACCAGCACGAGAGCAGCGGCTCTGGTCGTTACGAATAATATTCGGAGGGGCGCACAGACCGTGCCGCTGACCGGGACAGGAACTAGCGTGTGCACGAACGTCAGCGACTGCGCCTTTAAATTGATCGATCAAAGAGTATTTGCTAATCAAACGAATTTCTTCGTTTACCAAGACGGTGATTCTGCATTCAATCACGGCTACCCTTCTGGTCTATTCGGTACCATTAACCTGAAGCTCGTCCACATAAACTCTGCTTGCGTTGACGACCTGGGTTCGCCGGGCGGATGCTCAGGAGATCCCCGTGCGCTGGACGTCACACGCGGTACGGTTTTGAGTATCACCTACCCACCTCTATCGGGAGAAGATTTTGTCGGACTGAATTTCGTTGACCCGGAGAATTACGATGGCATCACTGTAGTCGGGAATGGGTATGACTTAACCGCAGGAACCGACGGCACGACGGTCCAGTTCGACGCGCGGTCCGCGGGCACGAAGCCGGCTGTGGTCCAATTTGGCGTAGGAGGGTGTGTCTCGGACTTCTACACGCTGGCCTCTTCGTGGGCCACCCTCAAAATTCCGATTGATACGCTTATTCCGGCACCAGGGGCGGCGCCCTACTTTTGTCCACCCGACCTTACGAACACACACATCCTCTTTAGCGTCAGCACCAACGCCGTTATGTCGCCCGCCGGCGGTACGGTGCTGTTGGATAATATCGAGTTCACACCGGTCCCCACTCGCCAAACCACATCCCCGGAAGCATTGAGCTTTCCTCTCGCCGACGAAAGTTTCGGGGTGGTTCCAGTGCCTGTTCTTCAGTCCAGCACCGATAGTTGCACGCCACCTATGCAGACCATTCCGCCAGACCAGGTCAACCGTAATCTCGCGCCGATCTATGAGTCCGCCGCGACCTTGCTTGCGTTATTAAAGAGGGGCCAGCAGGACGACGTGGTTAATGCGCTTGAGATTGCCGATGCATTTGACTACGCGTTGAATCACGAAAATCGCGGGGATCCGCTGCCCGTAGCGCCTGACGGTTCGGTGGGGTTGCACAGCGCCTACCAGGGTGGCGATGTCGCGCTTCTGAATGCCCTCCCTGGTTCAGCTTCAACAGCACAAGCCGGTGACTCCCGCTTGGCCGGGTTTTCACCCGCCCCGGCACCTACTCAGCAGGCTTCTCCTACGGCGTGCAATGGCTTCTGCCTTGTGCTCGATGGGGCGACAGGCGGCAATAACGCCTGGGCCATGCTGGCGCTGGCGGCCGCTTACTTACAATCTGGAAGTCCAACTTACCTAACTGACGCGGAGACGATTGGACGTTGGATCGTAGGTACCCTGACGGATCCGGCCACACCGACAACAGATCCGCCCAGTTATGGTGGCTATTTTGTGGGCTATACCGACAGCGGTCAACCCAAGGAACTGATTCTTGGAAAGTCCGCAGAAAACAACGGAGACATCTTTGCCGCATTCAGCCTGATCGCAGAGATTGAGACCAGGCGCGGCAACACTGCCGCAGCTGCGCAGTGGACCGCTGAGGCGAATGTAGCCGGCGACTTCGTGAGGCAAATGTTTGATGCCACCAACGGACGCTTCTACGCTGGCACAGTTTCCGCCGTCCCCCCATCTCCTCCCTGTCCAGCCCTGGGAAACTGCCAAACGCCGTTTATGCAAAAAGGAAACGACATCATCAATACTTGCGACTTCTTGGACTCCGATTCCTTCACGACTTTGGCGATGGCCGGCGCGCAGCGCTATAAGGATTTGGATTGGAGCCGTCCTCTGGGCTACGTTCTGAATTTGGTGCCTCCGACCAGCTTTTTGCAGAGTGTGATGGCACGGGGCTTCAATTTTACGGGTTCCGATATCGTTCCAGCGCCCCCGGCTACCGGAATCTCCTGGGAGTTCACCGGCCAAACCGTCGAAACCTGCAAGTACCTCTACGCGATGCTCAACCTGCCACAATTTCAGAGCTGTTTCGAGACATTTGGTCCCCAGATTCTTCAAGCGCAAAACCAGGCTCCCTTTGGCGATGGAATGGGCATTCCCTCTAGCACCCTTCAAAATGGCGACTCTCTTCCGCCTTTGAACGAGTGTCTGATTTCGCCTTTTCAGTGCTTTCCGGAGCGGGTCGGGCTTGCAGCCACTGATTGGGGCATCTATTCAGATCAGGGATTCAATCCCCTCGCGTACGCCGGTGTGGGACTTACGCCGAATACTCTTACTTTTCCTGCTCAGCCCGTTGGTACCCCGAGTGCTTCGACGACAGTGACTATGGCAAGCACAGCGACGGCTCCTGTCGCAATCTCAAGCATCGCCTTCACTGGTGCGAATACCGTTGACTTTAGCGAACAAGACGATTGCCTGAAGTCCTCGCCCTTGGCTGCTGGAACGGGATGCACGATTGCTGTAACATTCAATCCGGGTGCGTCCGGCACGCGAAACGCGTCGCTGCAGATCAGCGACAATGCCCTCGGCAGCCCTCAGACAGTCATCCTGAGCGGCACGGGTGTTTCTCCGATCGACTTTCTGCTTTCAGTCGCGCCAGCATCGCAACAGGCCGTAGCAGGAAATTCGGCTAGATACACGCTCAACGCGAGCGGTAACGCACCGTCGATAGCTCTCTCTGGGACGGCAGCGCCAGCCGGTCCAACGCTCACCTTCAGCCCCAACCCAATCGCTCCTGGCGGTTCGTCCACACTGACCGTGAGCACAAACCTTAGCACTCTGCCCGGTTTGTACCAGCTCGCTATCACCGCGGCCGGCCCGTCGAGCAGCCACCAGGCTACTGCAACGCTCACGATCGCCGGTCCGACAAGCTTGGCGCCCGCTTCTTTGACCTTTCCCTCTCAGGTCATCGGCGCCACCAGCCCTCCGCAGACAGTCACCCTAACAAACACCAGCTCCGCAGATGTGCATTTCACGGGACCCGGAATCGCCTTGAGCACGGGCTTTTACGGGGATTTCACCCAAACGAACACCTGCGGCGCCTCTCTGGCTCCTGGCAGTAGCTGCATTATCACGGTGGCTTTCAGCCCCACCGGAAGCGGTGCCCGTGGTTCGGCATTACTCGTGATAGATGACGCGAGCAACAGCCCGGGTACGGTTACCCTGACCGGTGAGGGTGTCGGCTCGTGCAGCACCATCAGCAACTGCGCCTATCAGGTTCTCACGCAGCGCAGTTTGGCTAGCCAGAATGCCTTCTTTATCTATCAGGACGCAGATTCCGGTTTGAATCACGGTTTTCCTATTGTATTTCCCGATCCGGCGCCCGGCGGGGTGGGAATCGTTTCGTGCGTCGACGATCCCGCGTCCACGACAGGGTGCGATACACTTTCTACCGCCGAAGATGGCACCCGCGGCACGGTGCTGCAAATCGTTCTCCCTTCTCTGATTCAGGGTCAGTTTGTGGGCGTGTATTTCGTGGATCCGCAGAACTATGCACCGAACACGAACCCCGGCAATGGCTACAACCTGACCGGCGCGACGACGATCCAGTTTGACGTTCGCTCGCCGAACAGCGCCACGGTGCAGTTTGGCGCCGGCGGGTGCGTTACTGGAAACTACGCCATTGGCCAGACGTGGACGCACATCAACATCCCGCTGAATTCCTTGGTGGCGCCGACCGGAGTATACCCTCCTCCGCAGTGCCCGCCGGATATCACCGATATTAACCGCCTCTTCGTCGTCCAGTCCAGTGCTCCGTTACTGAGTCAAGGCCAAGCCACAGTCTTGCTAGATAATATTCAATTCACTCCGGCACCGGCAAGGCAGAGTAGTCACAGTTTGGCCTTGAGCTT
>Ga0302324_100004628_pt1 | contig 30332 bp, 30 predicted proteins | sample Palsa_T0_1_FD_201949 | JGI IMG/M metagenome (GOLD analysis project Ga0302324, IMG submission 201949) | Peat permafrost microbial communities from Stordalen Mire near Abisko, Sweden - Palsa_T0_1 | ecosystem: Environmental > Terrestrial > Soil > Palsa > Peat permafrost | place: Sweden: Abisko...
GATTTTCGATGGCGCGCATGCGGACCATATTCAGGTGCTGCCACGCGGCACTGGTGTTACCGTACCAGCCGTCGTTGGAGATATTGACGAGAACATCCGCTCCTTGAAGAGCGTATTGGCGCATCTCGTCGGCGAAGATGGATTCGTAGCAGATGAAGATCCCGTACGTGTGGCCGCCAGTGGTAAAGACGCTGCGCTTCTGTCCGGGATCGAAGAGTCCGACCTCCTGGAGGAGACTTCCAGCAAAGAAAAAGAGCCGCTTGTAGGGGACGTACTCGCCGAAGGGGACGAGGTGCATCTTGTCGTAGCTGCCGATGAAAGCACCATCGGGGGCAATGAACGAGGCGCGATTATATTGATCGTAGCCGCGGGTGACGCTGGGATCCCGCTCAACCCCAATATTGCCAACGATGATGGGAGCTTGTGCAGCGAGAGCAAGAGAGGACATGGAGGCGCGGAACTGTTGGTCGTTGTCGAAGAACGGCGCGGGAGATTCGGGCCACACGATGAGGTCGGTCGGCGTGGGAATGGGGACGTTTGGGTCAGTGCCTTCGACTGCTGGGCGCTGACGGACGAGAGAGACGGCCTGCGTATCAGGGAGTTCGGGGATGCCCAGGAGGAGATGGGTGGACGGGTAGCGGCTGAGGTAAGAGAAGGATTCGAGGAGCTGTTGGGTCGTCGGTTGCGGGCCAGTCGCAGCTGCGCCGACCTCCAGGTTCTCCTGCACGAGCGTCGCCGTCGCAGTTGTGGGGGAGGTCTTCGGATTGGCGATCAGGCGGAGACCTGCGACATAGAAGACAACGATGACGACTCCCCCAATGGTGAGGGCTGGCCGGGTGAAGCGACGCTCTCGGATGCGAATGCGGATAAGCCAGAGGGCGTTGACAGCGGCGATGATGAAGGAGAGACCGTAGGCTCCAGTGATGGGTGCAAGGCGGGTGAGCAGAGGATTGTCAACCTGCGCGATACCGAGCAGGTCCCACGGAAGGCCGGTGATGTGTGCGCGCGCAAGCTCTACCGCGACCCAGGCGAAGGGAACCAGCAGAAGAGCGGCCTGCCGGCCGAATCGGGCGCGGAAGGCGGCGATCAGAGCTCCGAACACAGCGTGGTAGAGGCCAAGGTAGAGGGAGAAGAGAACGAGAATTCCGGCGGCTATGGGTTTGGCCAGGCCGCCGTAGAGATACATCGTCTGGTAGATCCAATAGCAGTTGCCCATGTACCAGACAAAGCCGCAAACATATCCGAGGGCCGCTCCCTGGCGTAGTGTAAGTGGCTTTCCTGACTTATTGTTGCTGAGAAGCGCCCATAAAAGAGGTAGGACTGCGATCCAGCAAAAGGCTGTTCGCCAGACTGGCGTTGGGCCGGCGATGGGGAAAGGTAGAACCTGGAGGATGCCGGAGAGTATGGCTATCGCCCAAAGCCGCAGGGGAATTAGTCGCATCGCGTCTGAAGTCTAACATTGAGTTATGAGCAGGAAGCTACTTGGGAGATACAATAAGCGAATATGGATCTGATTATTCGAGGAGTTGCGAAGATCGTCGTGCCGCTCTTCTTTCTTGGGATGGCGGGATCTGCCGTGGTCATTGTGGTTAGCTTCATAGAAGACTTGAAGGAGTTGCTGGGCGACGAGGATTAGCTGTCAGCAATCTTCCACTTTGGGGTGAGGGTGCCCGGAGTGACATCGGAGTAAGTTCGATGTCGGCGAGGAAGCGCAATACGAACACAAACCATAATGGTATCCAAACAAACCATCCATAAGCCGCAATCGAATCGTGTCCGACTAGTGGTGGCCTCGTCGGTCATGCTTACCTTTATCTCTTTCTGGAGAGCGGCGGCTATTGTTTTGAACGACCTTGGATCTTCGGCGTTCTATGCGGGTGGCATTGCGGAAGAGGCCGTGGGAAAGGCTGCGCCGTGGTTCATTCTGGGCGTGATGCTGTTCAGCTTTGCGGTGCGGGCAGTCTATGTCGAAAGCTGCAGCATGTTTACGCGCGGTGGCGTGTATCGCATTGTGAAGGAGGCGCTGGGTGGTACCTTCGCCAAACTGAGCGTCTCGGCACTGATGTTCGACTACATTCTTACGGGACCGATCTCAGGAGTTTCGGCGGGACAGTACATCGTCGGCTTGCTAAATGAGCTATTGCGGCTGTGCGCTGCGCACCACTGGATGAGCATGCTGGTGATGCATTCGAGTGGAACGGCGCGGCAGTTGCCGGTGGATGGCACCTCTGCCTTCATTGCCGGACTTGTCACAATTTATTTCTGGTGGCAGAACACGAAGGGGATCGAAGAGTCCAGTGACAAGGCCTTGAAAGTTATGAAGATTACGACTGTGATGGTTGTGATCTTACTTTCATGGGGAATATTTTCGGCAATCCATACCGGAGCCCACCTACCGCCGTGGCCTACACCGAATAATCTTCACTTCAGCAGCGACGCTCTTGGATTTTTGAAGCACACCGGATTCATGCGGTCGCTGGGATTGTTCGGCGTGCTGATGGCGTTTGGACATTCGGTACTGGCGATGAGCGGCGAGGAGTCGCTGGCGCAGGTGAACCGTGAGATCGAGCATCCGAAGCTGAAGAATTTGAAGCGTGCCGCGATCGTCATTGCGATCTACAGCTTTATCTTTACCGGTGTAGGCACGCTTTTGGCGGTGATGTTGATCCCAGACTCGGTGCGGGTTCCCGTCTATCGCGACAACCTGATCGCAGGTATGGCGATGTATATGGTTGGGCCGCTGGCGTTGCGGATCGCCTTCCGGGTCTTTGTGGTGATCGTCGGCTTTCTGATACTCGGCGGGGCCGTCAACACTGCCATTGTGGGCTCTACCGGCGTGCTGATGCGGGTAGCCGAAGACGGCGTTCTTTCAGACTGGTTCCGTAAGCCGCAGCGCAAGTATGGGACAAGTTATCGGATAGTCAATCTAGTTGCCGGCATGCAGATGTTCACCATCCTGGTAACTCGGGGCGACGTAATTATGCTAGGCGAGGCGTATGCCTTTGGCGTGATATGGAGTTTTACCTTCAATGCACTGGCGATGCTGGTGTTGCGATGGAAGTACAAGGGGGAGCGTGGATGGAAGGTTCCGCTGAACCTGCGTATCGGCAAGACCGAGATACCACTTGGACTTCTCTCGGTCTTTCTAGTTCTGCTTACGACCGCAGTGGTGAATTTATTTACAAAATCAGTAGCTACCGTAAGTGGAATTATCTTTGCCGCAGCTTTTTTTGTGATCTTCTCGCTGTCGGAACGGGACAATAAGCGGCGACACGATATAACAACCACGCAGATGAAGGAACACTTTCAACTGGAGCACCCGGAGACGGTGGGACGGGAAGCCCTGGATATTCGCCCCGGTGCTGTTGTGGTCACGATGCGAGATTCGGCCGCGCCGTTTGCGCTGAAGTGGGCGCTAACCCATACCAACACAGACGATCAAGACTTGGTGGTACTGGCAGCGCGAATGATGGGTGCGGGTGGGCCTGAGTATGTGGATGCGTCGGAGCAGTTATTCAGTGAACACGAACAGATGCTGTTTACCAAGGCTGTGTCCGTTGCAGAGAGCTTTGGAAAACATATCTCGCTGCTGGTAGTTCCGGCTGGAGATATTTTTGCGGCGCTGGTGCAGACAGCTAACTCACTGGATGCAGCCGCGGTAGTCTCGGGCTTATCGACGAAGCTTACAGCGGAAGAACAGGCCTACCATGTCGGCCAGGCCTGGGAGGTTCTGCCTGAACCGAAGCGGCAGTTTACTTTCTATATTGTCAAACCGGATGGAGGGTCGCTGAGCTTTCATATCGGGCCTCATGCGCCGACGATTGAGCCACATGAGGTACAACTACTTCATCGTCTGTGGCTCAATCTGCGGCGAGCGCCAGACATGCAGGACCTGCACCACAGCGATATCTTGACCTATGCACTAACCTGTCTGGCGACTGAGTTTGCGCGGGACAAACAAGGAACATTAAAGGGTCTGCAGCAGTGTATTGATGAGACGAACAATCGTCGCGGACTGGGGAGTTCGCGGCGCGAGGATATGGGCGAGGCGGGGCCGGGATATTTTATTCGCACACCGCAAACTGGCTCAGGCGAATCAGAGGATGAAATTACTTCGATCCAAATAAAATAATCGCTTGACTTACCACTTATTTGCTAGATGGCAGTTACTTCTGTATCTTCATAGGTGGAAATCAAGACGCTTGGTTAACGTCGATATCAAGTCAAAGTGACTGAGTTTTATTGTTTTAACTGGAGGTAACACGTGGAAGTTAGCCGAATTATTGCCGAGATTGATGCCCAGATATCGAAGTTGCAACAGGCGCGTGCATTGTTGTCTGGAATCTCCGCACCTGCTACTCGCACTGGACGGGGGCGTCCGAAGGGAAGCAAGAACACTGCTGCCGCAGCGCCTGCAGCACCTGCTCGCAAGCGCAAGCTAAGCCCGGAGGGCCGGAAGCGAATTGCCGATGCGATGAAAAAGCGTTGGGCTGAACGCAGGAAGCAAAACGCAAAGGGCTAACTCCTCTCCATGTGGCAAAAAAAGCGCAGGGGCCATCTACTTGGCGCCTGCGCTTTTTCGTATTGTATTAATAATTGTTTACGAGTGGACGTGAGACGAAGTATTTATCGAGTGATAATAACCTCGCGCAGACTATCCTTCGCCAGAAAAAACCGATAGTTGCTGAACTCACTCAACATATTCTCGATCTTTCGATTGCTGTAGATTTGCAATAAAGGATAGTTCCCTGCCTGCTGCATCTCAACGACATCTGTGTCGGTGAGGTGGTATCGGCAGAAGGTCGTCTCAGGAGTGGATGCTGCATGGAAGAAGGCCAACATTAGTCCGCCGGGCTGCAGAACCTGGTGGATGCGGGAGAGTACTGGCCCTAGCAGCGACTCAGGAAGATAGTCGGCTGTGTCCCAGAGAATGACCACATCAAACATGCGGCCGGAGAAGTTTAGGTTGCTCGCAAGGAAGCCTTCTACGTCGAAACCCGCTGGTTCGTCAGCCTCTGCCGGCACAAGCCACTCTGGCTTCGACGCTTCTTCGACCACGTTCGCCATGTAGATGCTATGGCCGAGATTGGTGATGTAGTTGATGTTGGAGGAGGAGGTTGGGCCGATGTCGAGGATGCGAAGCGAGTCCTGTGTGCGCAGGTGTTTGAGCAACTCGTTCCATCCGCTCGAATGGCGGTTGATGCGGCTGGCGTCGGGCCCGCGGGTTGTGCTTGTGCTGTCGCTACTGCCAAAAAGGCTGCGCATTCTCTCGCTTCCTTTTCTATTCTAGGCCTGAGTCTGATGGAAGAGCGAAGGATCCGTATGACTCGCCTCTGCAACGCCACCTGAGGCAGGCTTGCCTTCCGGGGAGCCCTTGAGTTCGACGCGCCCCTTGAGGACTGCACTCTCTTCGATCGAGAGCCGGCCAGCGAGGATATCGCCGCTAACAAAGGCGGACTGACGCAAATCGACACGGCCTGTGGCCTTGACGTTGCCGGTAAGATGGCCGAAGACGACGATATCGCGAACGTTAATATCGGCGTGAACGCGCGCATTGGGGCCGACGGTCAACTGACTCTCGGCGAGTGTGATACTTCCTTCAATATCTCCGTCCATGTACAGATCTTCGTTGCCGGAGAGGTCTCCCCGGATGACGACGGACTTACCAATGACGGTGGAACCCTCTGCTGGCTTCATACGATTTTGTTCTCCTGACGGCTCTTTGGCTGCGGGTGCGCCTTGCCCGAACTATACCCAAGCTCATGCTGCGAGGCAACCTGACTAAACTTTAGTTCAATCTGGACGTCTTACGTAAGATAGGCATAATAGCGTCCAGAGGCAGTATGAGGGGTGGCGGTTGGGATCAGGGGGATGAGGAAGAATGAAGTTGTATCACGCTATCTGCTGGATCAGCCCGGATTCACTGAGTGCCAGACGTTATGGCGGTGGTGTGGCTTGAGATTCCTGGTTTGTTTGGCGATCTCGGCGATAGTTTTCTCAGCGAACTCAATGGCGAGGTCACAGGACACCTCTGCAACGAAAGATGTAGGGACAGCGGCGATATCTTCGGTGCCGGCACGCTCGTGGGCGGTTGATGCAGCGGCGAACGAACTTGTGGCGCTACATCACAAAGACTCCTACCTGCGGTATCGCATGCGTACCGTCAACGAGAAGGGTGAGCAGGTCCGCGACATCATCGAAAGCAAAGACGGAACCGTCGCACGGCTGACGATGAAAGACGGAAAGCCGTTGACCGAGGAGCAGGACAAGTGGGAGCGTCAACGTTTGAACGACATGCTGGCATCGCCGTCAGCCTACTTCAAGCACGTCAGGAACGGTGAATCCGAACGGAAGATGGCCGACAGGCTGGTGCCGCTGATGCCGGATGCGGCGCTCTACAGCTACACGCCCGGGCAACCGCAGACAGGCACGAACGGCGGCGCATTGGAGGTGGTGATCGACTACAAGCCAAACCCGAAGTTCGCTCCTCCGAACACGGAGGCCGAGGCCCTGACTGGACTAGAGGGCAGGATCTGGATTGATGCAAAGACGCACTACCTGGTTCGCATGGAAGGGACGGTCTCGCAAGGAGTGAACTTTGGGTGGGGCATGCTCGCCCACATCTATCCTGGGGGGAAGCTGGATCTGAACCAGACCGACGCTGGGCAGAATCGGTGGATCTTCACGAGCTTTTCGATGCAGCTCAGTGTGCGCGCACTGATGGTCAAAACTCTCAATGTGAAGTCACATGTGGAGGCTAGTGACGTTCGAGCGATCGCCCCGATGAGCTATCAGGACGCCATTCATCTACTACTGGATACGCCGCTCCCCGAGCGATAAAGACACCGGCTCAGGCGGTCACACGGGCCTTTGCATGTAGCGTCTGGCGGCGGACCGTCAAAGCATCGATGCGGTCGCGTCGCACCTCGAAGCCGCGGCCTATGGTGGTCGGCACGGTGATCTCACCTTTTGCACTTACCATGACGGCAGGCTCGATGATGTCTTCGGTCCAGTAGCGACTGGAGGCGGAGACGTCGCCGGGAAGAGAGAAGTTAGGCAGCGAGGATAGGGCGATGTTGTGGGAGCGGCCGATGCCGGTCTCCAACATGCCTCCGCACCAGACGGGGATACCACGCTCTGCGGCGGCGTTGTGGACGGCGATGGCCTCGCTGAAGCCGCCGACACGGCCGACTTTGATGTTGATGATGCGACAGGACTCCATGTCGATGGCGGCCAGGGCGTCGCGACGATTACGAATGGATTCGTCGAGACAGATGGGAGTGTCAAGACGCTTCTGGAGCATGGAGTGGAAGTAGAAATCGTCGTACCAGAGGGGTTGCTCGATCATGAGCAGATTGAACTGGTCCCATGTGGCGATGTGGTCGAAGTCCCTCATGCGATAGGCGGAGTTGGCGTCGCAGCTCAGCGTGATGTCGGGCCATCGAGCGCGGACCGCCTTGAAGATATGATTGTCCCACCCAGGCTTGCACTTCAACTTGACGCGCTGGTAGCCAGCGGCAAGTTCCGTGGCAATCTTGTCCATGAGTTGCTCAACCGAGGGCTGGATGCCGATGGAGACTCCGCAGGGAATGACGCTGCGTGTGCCACCAAGCAGGCTGGAGAGGGATACGCGTTCGACCTGGGCCTCGAGATCCCAGACTGCATTTTCAAGCGCAGCCTTGGCCATGCGATGGCCGCGAACTTGTTTGAAGAGGTCTACGCAGCCACCGGCGCCTTCGAGGTCGGCGTCGAGCAGGCGCGGAGCGAGTTCGCTCTCGGTGACGATCCAGGCAGTGTCGATCATCTCGTCACTAAAATAAGGGTGCTCCCCGGCGACGCATTCGCCCCACGCGGTCAAGCCGTCGGACTCAAGTTCAATCAGAAGGATACGGCGAGCGGTAGTGATGCCAAAGCTGGTCTCAAACGGGTGGGCCAGCGGCATGTTGATCTCGCGCAGGTGAATGGCGTCGATGTTGAGCATGGTCGTTCCTGTCTTTCCAAAAGTCTTGTTGGGTGAGAATGGTGACGGCTTTGGTGAGGTCAGGGTTTCATGGCTTCAGTCTTCGAGATTTTTCTTCGCTGCCCTTCAATTGCCGGAGTCTTCCTTCCAGGGGCCGAGAAGATAGCAGCCATTGCCGTCGGCATCCCGCTCATACCCTATAACGGCAAGGCCATGCTGCAATGCGGATTGGAGAGCCTCCCGAATGCTGGTCTGCAAAGCTTCCGCAAGGCCTCTCTGTTGCATGTCCTGCTTCCATTGGTAGATGGCGTGCGGGACGATGACACGTTCGACGATTGGTGAGGGCTGGGTCTCTCCGCGCAACACATTGGCAACGCGCGGGGAGCGCAACCACCACTCCGCGTATAGCCTATCCGTCGGCAGGCCTCCCTGCAATGGGGATGTGGAGGGACCGTAGAAATCGGGCTGGTAGCGACGAACGATGGCGCCAAGCCGAGCGATGTTCAGATGGGCGTTCTTGATCTCCAGCGGATCGAAGGTCCATTCCATCAGATCGAAGCCCCGGGCGATGGCGTCGTCGCGCTGGGCGAGCTTGAGACGGCGGCCAATGCCGGCGTTGCGATACTCGGGCAGCACGGCGAGCATGTGCGAGTGGAGGTACGACCGACCGTCGCGATAGCCAGGCAAAGACATAGCGAAACCGACCATGGTGTCGCCGTCGAAGGCTCCTAGAACCTGACCGCCGATGCGCTGCGCGACGACAAACACCCGCCGGGGAATAACGTCGCCATCGTTATAACCCCAAACCGAAATCTGCAGAGCGACGCAACGCTCAAACTGTTCGTGAGTGGTGAGAGCGCGAATATCGATACTGTCGTGCGGGCTCGAGTTCATGGGGCTGGCGGCTCGCTGGTGGCGTTCTTCGCCTGATTCCAGAGGATGTCCAGCTGCTGCGGCGTACAGGCCGCCAGAGCGTCACTGCTGCCCGCTGTGCGCTCCATCACGACGAAGCGTCGGCGGAACTTGGCGTTGGTGGCCCGCAAGGCTGACTCCGGATCCACTTTGAGGTGGCGGGCGAGGTTGACGACCGTAAAGAGAACGTCTCCAACCTCCGCTTCGATTGCAGTGGAGGACTGACCTTGGGGTGGCTGGGCCAGTTCCGCGCGGAGCTCTGCGATCTCCTCCTGCAGCTTGCCAAAGAGACCGTCGGCATCGGGCCAGTCGAAGCCCACCTTGGAAGCACGGGAGCCAAGCTTGCCGGCTTCGAGCATCGCGGGCATGGTGCGCGGGATGTCGTCGAGCATAGAGGCTTGTGTGGCTGCGGAGGCCTGCTTCTCGGCTTTCTTGATCTGCTCCCAGTTTCGGAGGACTGCGTCGGCGTCGGTAGCCTGCGCCCCCGCGAAGATGTGTGGATGGCGGCGAATGAGCTTTGAGTTAAGATTGGCCGCTACGTCGTTGATGGTGAAGTAGCCCGCTTCAGAGGCCATCTGCGCGTAGAAGAGCACCTGCAGCAGGAGGTCACCGAGCTCGTCCTTCAGGTCTGGCCAGGCTCGACGCTCGATGGCGTCAAAGACCTCGTAGGTCTCCTCAAGCGTGTGGCGCTTGATGGAGTCGAAGGTCTGTTCGCGATCCCATGGACAGCCGTCCGGAGAGCGGAGACGGGCCATGATCGCGATGGCTTCGGACAGTGGTTCAGCGCCAGGGGGAGGAGCGGGGGACGGTTCTGGTGAGGGCACGGCCATAGCTTCCACTTTACCCGATGCGGGTCAGTTTCCTGCTCCAGTTTCCGGTTGAAGAAGAATGCATTATGCTGTGCAGTATATGCAGCCAGCAGCGGAGACCAGCGCCAAGCCAAAACGTCGCAAGAGTAAATGGGTTTTGCTGTTGGTGTTGCCTTATCTGGGATTGTGCTTTCCGCAGTTGTACGCACACGCTACCCCGACGTTATGGGGAGTTCCGTTCTTCTACTGGTATCAGTTCGCCTGGGTGATTGCGGCTTCCGCACTAATGGGCATCGTGTATTACAAGCTGAAGACCTGACCGACACGGCTTCGCTGGCAGATCCTGCAGGCACTGGGCTTATCATCACAATTTAAAAGAAGAACGCGCCAGCAATATGCTGACGCGTTCTTTGTCTTTGCGGTCGATTCGACGAACTACATCTGACCGTTAGGTGGGGTTGAGGTCGCCCCATTGGATGGCTGGTCGGCCATATTTGTCATCAGCTTAATATCGACGCGACGGTTCTTTGCACGACCGGCGGCCGTACTGTCACTGGCTACCTGCTGATCTTTACCGATGCCGATGAGATAAAACTTGTGCGGCGGAATGTTGTACTTCGCCGAGAGATAGTTCACGACCGCATCGGCACGCCGCTGGCTGAGCTGATAGTTATAAGCGGCATCGCCAACGGAGTCGGTTCCTCCCGTTACCTCGAGAATGTACCCGCGTGTGCTGGCGAGTCCAGCCGCCAGACCATCAAGCTGCTCTTTGTCAGCAGCGGTCAGTGCCGCCTTATCGAAGGCGAAGGTGACGCTCACATCGTTCAGCTGTTTGTAGTTATCCAGGTTGGCGACGACGCCGCTCAGAGTGTCAACGCGGTTATAAGCCTCTTTGGCAGAATTGTTAGCCGCATCGGCGGACTGTCCGGCGGCCGTGGCATGCTGGTCAGCTGCGTTCGCTGCGCTCTGAGCACTGGCAATGCCGGTCTTTGCCCGCTCATCGGTATCCACGATATTGCGGTGGTCTGCGGCAGTTTTGGTATCAAGATTATTGGTCTGCTGGATAATCGGCGTGGTCTGCGACCTTACATAATTCTTAGTCGAACAGCCGACCGTGAAGGTCATTGCAAAGGCGCTGACGAGGATTGCGGTGCAAGCAGATTTCATCTTCATATCGACAAAGTTTTTTCGTTCCATAGTGGAGCTCATTGATTTCATCTCCTGATTGAATACTTCAACGTAAACTTGTAGCAATTTATATGCCAAATGAAAATCAACGCTAAGTAATTTGTTTTGTTGTTCTTACTTCACAAAATCGATCGAAGAGCAGCGATCGGCAGCGATGGCGCGGGAACTTTTGATGGGTTGGCGCGTCAAATCTACTATGCAAACGTGTGCATACCACGCGCACGGTTGGTTGCGTCTACACTCAAAACTCGGGCGCTGATTTAGAGCATGGATCTCCACCAGAAAATTCGCACCCTTCCCACCCAGCCGGGCTGCTACCTCTACAAGAATGCCGAGGGTGAGGTGATCTACGTCGGCAAGGCGAAGAACCTGCGCGCGCGGGTGCGGTCGTATTTTCTGGAGGCGTCGCAAGCGAATGCAAAGACTGGCACGCTGATGCGCGAGGCCGTGGATGTGGAGTACATCACGGTCGCCAATGAGCACGAGGCTCTGGCGCTTGAGAACAACCTCATCAAGCAGAAAAAGCCCCGCTTCAACATTCTGTTGCGGGATGACAAGACCTATCCATACATCAAACTGACGATGAACGACCGCTACCCGAAGGTCTTCGTGACGCGGAGGCTAAGGAAGGATGGAGGAGCTTACTTCGGGCCATATTTTCCGGGGAACCTGGCGTATCGACTGGTCGACCTGATTCACCGCAGCTTTTTGATTCCAAGTTGCAAGGTTGATCTGTCGCGCTACCATCCACGCGCCTGTCTGCAGTATTACATCAAGCGCTGCCTGGGGCCGTGCCTCGAAGGATTGACGACACCGGATATCTACAAAGAGACGATCCGCGATGTGCAGCTTTTTCTCGAAGGCAGGCCGAATGAGTTGGAACAGTCCCTGACGAAGCGTATGGAGGCAGCTGCAGAGGCAGAGCAGTTTGAAGCGGCGGCGAGGCTGCGTGACCAGATTGTCACCGTGCACCAGATGCAAGACAAGCAGCGCATGGCAACCACAGACAACGAAGATGCCGATGTCTTCGGCTACCACTACGAGAATGAGATGCTGGCCGTAAACCTCTTTCACATGCGCAGCGGCAAGATCGTGGACCGGCGGGATTTTTTCTGGGAGGACCTGCCGGAGTCGCTGCTGGACGCTGCGATCGAGGCCGTCGCTGAGGTGGACGAACTCGAGGCGATTCCTCGCATCGAGCCCGATCCTGCCGCCCCTGCACCGGAGATGGGTGAAGGTATACCAGTGGTGCAGCATACGGCGGTATCTGAGCTGGGTGCCGCGTTTAGCCCTGCGGTATTCTTCTCGGCCCTGTTGAAGCAGATCTATCTCGATCAGAGTTATGTGCCACGGTCGATTCTGGTGCCGGTCGAGTTCCCTGATCGCGCACTGCTGGCCGAAATTTTGACGGAGCGGACAGGAAAGCGAATTGAGATCCTCGCACCGCAGCGTGGCGAGAAGCGTTCGCTTGTCGATCTGGTGTGTCAGAACGCAAAGCAGTCCTACGATCAGAGGTTCCGTGTGCTGCAGCCGGGAATGAAGGCCATCCAGGAGGCGCTGCAGGACGCGTTGACTCTGGAAGAGCTGCCGCGCCGTATCGAGTGCTTCGACATCTCGCATATTCAGGGTGCGGAGACGGTGGCCTCCATGGTGGTGTGGGAAGATGGCGCCATGAAGAAGTCGGACTACCGCAAGTTTCAGGTGAAGACCGTAACCGGCGTCGACGACTTCGCCAGTATGCGCGAGGTGATACAGCGCCGGTACAAGCGATTGCAGGAAGACAAGAAACAGTTCCCTTCTCTCATCCTGATCGACGGCGGCCTCGGACAACTGCACGCAGCGCACTCCGCGCTGGAGGAGATCGGCATTACGTTGCAACCTTTGGCGTCGATCGCCAAACGCGAGGAGATCATCTACGTCTACGGGCAGGAGAACGAGCCTGTGGTGCTGGATCGCAGATCTCCAGTGCTGCACCTCATGCAGAAGATTCGCGATGAAAGCCATCGGTTTGCCGTGACCTACCATCGCAAGCGCAGGCAGATGCGTGACCGCGATAGCGAGTTGCTGTCGATTCCAGGTGTAGGCCCTAGGACGCGCCAGCGATTGATCGAACACTTCGGCAGCGTGCGTGGAATCAAGCAGGCCGGGCCGGATGCGCTGACGGCCGTGGTCAATGTGGCAACAGCGGAGCGTATCCGCAGCCACTTCGCAGCCGAAGCAGACGGGAACACCGTGCTGCCAGTGCTGAACTAAACTCTCACCTGGAGTTGCTGCTAGTTGTTCGTTGAAGGAACTGCGCCGCCCACCTTGAACGTATTGCAGGCCGCAACGGTGCCCTGTTGGAAGCCGCGTTTGAACCAGCCGACCCGCTGTGCAGAGGTTCCGTGGGTGAAGCTCTCCGGGCTGACTGCTCCGCGCTCCATCTTTTGTATGTGATCGTCACCAACAGCCGCGGCCGCCTGCAGGCCAGCCGCAATGTCGGCGTCGTCGACGATCTTGCGCTGCTCGCTGCTGTGGGCCCAAACTCCCGCCAAGCAATCTGCTTGCAACTCAAGATCGACGGAGAGCTTGTTTTTCTCACCCGGATTCTGGCCCGAGAGACGTTGAACCTGCTGCTCGATCCCGAGAATATTTTGCACGTGATGCCCCAGCTCATGTGCGATGACGTAGGCCTGGGCAAAGTCTGCGTTGCTGCCGCCAAGGCGCCGCAGTTCATCCCAGAAACTGAGATCGATGTAAACTTTCTCGTCCTCCGGGCAATAGAACGGACCCGTCTGCGACCGCGCTACGCCACAGCCCGACTGCGTATAGTTGCGAAACAGTACCAACTTCGCGCGACGGTAGTTTCGATGAGTCTGCTCAGGCAGCAGGGTCGTCCATGTTCGCTGCACGTCGTCGAGAACAAAGGACACTAGCTGCGCCGACCGCTGCTCCTGGGGCGAAGCTGAGGTAGCCGGGCGACTATATCCACTCGAAGTCTGAGGAGGTGTGGCATGACCGGAAAGATAACTGCCGATGTAGTTACGACCCGTCAGCAGACTGATAATAACGAGCACGATGAAGCCGACAATACCGAGACCACCTCCGCCAAAGCCGCCACCGCCGCCTCCAGAAGAGCCTCGCCTATCCTCTACGTCACCACTTAGTCCGCCAGGCGTCCAATCCATCGTTCACCCCAATAACTCGGATTTCTCTCTCAACGAGCATACGTTCTCTACCCTTGACGCACCAACGGTATTTGCAACCAAAGATCTTCTGCAAACGGAATTATCCAACAATCGAGTCACGATCTAGTAAAAATCTGAGTAGCTGCAGTCCACTTGCGGGGAACTTCCACTCCGGAAGCAGCGTATGCGATGCTGGAAGCCCACGGAGACTTAGAGAATGTCGAGTACGCGCACAACGGTCGTCCGCCCCGTCGACCAAACTTTACAATCTGCCGTACGGTTGGGGCTCTTTTTTGCTGCGATCAAACTGATGGTTCACATTGCAGCAAACCTGTGGCAGTCGCACATCGGCTATGGATACTTTCGCGACGAGATGTACTACATCCTCTGTGGCCGCCACCTTGCGTGGGGATACGTCGACCATGGCCCCATCGTTGCCTTGCAGGCACGCGCGTCTGAACTACTCTTCGGTCACTCTCTTGCTGGCCTTCGCCTGCTCTCCGCACTCGCTGGCGCAGCTCGCGTCTTTCTTACGGGCATCCTTGCCTGGGCGCTCGGCGGCCGGCGGCCGGCACAGGGGCTCGCGATGCTCGGCGTCCTCGTCGTTCCGCAGTACCTCGGCATCGACAGCTTTCTCTCCATGAACTCCTTCGAGTCTGTCTTCTGGATGGTCTGCCTGCTCGCTCTGATCCTCATCGAGCGCAGCCGCGACCAGCCCATCGTGCAGGACGGTTCACGGGGCCTGTGGCTACTCTTCGGCGTCTCTGCAGGCATCGGTCTGCTCAACAAGCCATCGATGACCTTCTTCCTCGTAGCTCTGCTCGCCGCGCTTATTCTCACGCCGCAGCGCCGCCTGCTTGCCAGCCGATGGGCCGTCGCGGGCACGCTGCTCTTGATCGCAATCGCCATGCCTAACCTGCTATGGCAGATACACAATCACTGGCCGACGCTTGAGTTCCTGCGCAACGGACAGCTCGGCAACAAGAACATTCAACTCTCCCCACTGGCCTTCATCCTCAAGCAGGTCGTCAACATGGGACCATTGCTCATGCTCATCTGGGGTGCGGGTCTGGTCCATCTGCTGCGCCGAAAAAACTGCCGCTGGCTCGGTCTGACCTTTGTCTTCTTCTTTCTCATCACGATGGCACTGCACGCAAAGGACTACTACCTATCCCCCATCTACCCAATCCTCTTCGCCGCCGGCGGCATCGCCTGGGAGACGCGCTTCTCCCATCGTCGTCTCGTAGCGGCCAACCGTGCCTACGCTTTTCCTATCTACGAAACCGTCCTGATCATCGGTACCATCTTCATCCTGCCCTTGGCGCTGCCACTGATGCCGCCCGCGCAGTGGCTGGCCTACACGAAAGCCACACACCTCGACCGCATCAACGGCAACTCCGAGACGTCCTCCAGCGGCCCTCTACCTCAGTTCTACGCCGACCGCTTCGGCTGGCAGGAAGAGGTCGATCAGGTGAGCCGGATCTACCATTCACTCTCACCCGAAGATCAGAAGAAGACGGGAATTTTCTGCTCAAACTACGGTGAGGCCAGCGCCATCAACTTCCTGGGACACGATCTGCCCCAAGCGATCAGCGGACACAATAACTACTTTCTTTGGGGACCGTACGGTGCAACGGGAGAGGTAATGATCATCATCAACGGTGCGACACCAGACGAGATGCGCGAAAACTACAGCTCGGTTCAGGTCGCAGGACGCATGAACGCTCCCTTCTCGATGCCGTTTGAACAACGCGATATCTATCTTGCGCGTGGCCGGAGAAAAAATTTCTCGGAAGACTGGGCTGAGTTCAAGCACTATTTTTAGATATTGCCGCATCGTTAGCCGTTGCAGCATTGGGGGGAAGGTGTGCTACCCTCCGAAAACCGATGCAGCAACCCCAGAGTGAACTACCTCGCGTCCTGAACGCATCCCACGCTACTTCCATCGTCGTGGGCATCATCATCGGCAGCGGCATATTTCTGGTGCCGCGCGAGATGATGGCTGCCGTGGGCTCGTCCCGCATGGTCTACATCGTGTGGATCGTCGGTGGTCTGCTCTCACTCTTCGGCGCCATGACTTATGCAGAGATTGCAGCAGCGCGGCCACGCTATGGCGGCGAATACGCTTTTCTACGCGAAGCCTACGGCGACCTCACCGGCTTCCTCTACATGTGGACGCAGATTACCATCGCGAAGCCAGCGTCGCTTGCGACCATCGCCGCCGGACTGGCGCGTGTTCTCGGGACCTTTGCCATCTTCAGCTCCTTTGCGCAGCCTGCCTTCGCGCATCTGCTATGGGCTCAGGTCTTTGCCATTGCGATGACGTGGCTTATCACTGGTCTCAACATCATCGGCACACGCAAGTCGGCTAATGTGCAGCTTCTTCTGACGTGGTTGAAAGGTTTATTGATCCTAGTTATCGCTGGGTTCTGTTTCGCAGCGGCGGGCAATCATGGATCATGGCACAACTTCGCCACCAGCTTCGCGGGAGCACGCGGAGGCTTCTCAGGCTTCATGATCGCGCTGATTGCAGCCTTGTGGGCCTACGACGGATGGAGCGATGTTGTGACCATGGCAGGTGAGGTGCAGCAGCCGCAACGCAGCATGCCATTGGCACTGGTAGGTGGAGTCGTTATCGTCGGTGCACTCTATATGCTCACGAACGCGGCTATTCAATATGTGCTGCCTGCAGCCGCGATAGCTGCGGCTGATCGTCCCGCCGCGGATGCGATGCGCCTGGTCGCTGGACATTGGGGAGCGACGTTGGTGTCGATCGGCATGGCCGTCAGCATCGGAGCGACCTTCGTTGGATCCTCACTCTCAGGAGCACGAGTCCCCTTCGCAGCCGCTCGCGACGGCCTATTCTTCAAGCAGCTTGCGCACGTAAATCCACGATTTCACACGCCCTCAACGGCGCTGATCCTGCAAGCCGTGCTGAGCTCTCTACTACTGCTCGCCATCGGCAGATTTCAGGCGCTCTTCTCGCTCGCCATCTTCGCCGAATGGCTCTTCTACGCGCTCACTGCCAGCACAGTCTTCATCTTCCGTCGCCGCGAACCGAAGGCTCCTCGCCCCTATAGCATGTGGGGATACCCTTTGCTACCAGCTCTGTTCATCCTGGCAGCAGCGGTCCTTCTGGTGTTTTCGTTTGCAGATCAGCTGCGCAATTCGCTAGTGGGAACGGGCATCATTCTGCTTGGAGTTCCTCTCCATTACTTCCTGAGAGGCAGACGGACGGCCTAGCTCCGATTCTGGACCGCACGCTCGTAGACACGCACGTACTCCTTCGCCGGTGCGTCCCAGGAAAAGTCCTGCGCCATTCCTCGCTTCATCATCCCGGTCCACTCCTCCTTGTTGCGGAAGGTACTGAGCGCGCGTTGCAGAGCATCCATCAACGCCAACGGACTGTAGCCCCAGAACTTGAATCCGTTGCCGCCACCGAGTGGCTGCTCGTCGATGGTGTCTTCAAGGCCTCCTGTAGCGCGAACCACGGGGATAGTGCCATACCGTAGGCTGTAGATCTGGTTCAGGCCGCCCGGCTCATAGCGCGATGGCATCAGAAAGATGTCTGCACCGGCTTCAATCTTGTGAGCCATCACGTTATCGAAGGTGACCTGCACGCGAACCTTCAAAGGGTGACGATTAGCCATCTCGACCAGCAGGCGCTCGTAGTACTCCTCCCCATTGCCGAGGATCACCATCACCATGTCTTCCTCGACCAGCCGATCCATAATGTCCACAATGAAGTCGAAGCCCTTCTGCGTTGCAAAGCGGGAGACGATGCCGATCACGGCCGTATCGTCACCAACGTCTTCAAATCCGAAGGCATGAAGCAGATCGCGTCGGCACTCCTTCTTTCCAGCCAGCTTTTCAGATGAGTAGTGAGCAGCAATGTGCGGGTCAATCGCCGGGTCCCATTCGCTGTAGTCGACGCCGTTGAGGATGCCGAAGAGGTCGCCGCTGCGCCTCCGCAGAGTATCTTCAAGGCCGTTGCCGAACTCCGCAGTCTGGATCTCCTCAGCATATTTGCGGCTGACCGTCGTGATGGCATCGGCATAGACGATGCCTCCCTTCAGGAAATCGAGCTTATCGTAGTGTTCCAGCTTGTCGAGAGTGAACATGTCCCACGGCAGCAGCAGCTTTTCGATCGTCTGCGGCGGAAACCAGCCCTGATAACCAGCGTTGTGGATGGTCAGCACAACCGGAACGTGGCGCAGCACGGGATCGAAGTAATATGTGGAGCGCAATAAGACGGCCAGCATCGCGGTCTGCCAATCGTGGACGTGAAAGACATCGGGGACGCCAAGGACCTTTGAAGCCTCGATGACGGCGCGGCTCAGCAGACCGAAGCGCTCGTCGTTATCAGGGTAGTCGCCAGAGGGTGTAGCGTAAAAGTTTTCGCGGTCAAAGAGCTCTGGACAGTCGACAAAGTAAGTTTGCACGCCATCGGCCAGGCCGCCGTCGAGGATGCCGACAAAGCGGTTGTACGACGGAAACGGAATCGTCACGCTCTGCAGAACGACTGGTGGGTTCGGTACAGCCTTGGCGACCTGCCGATAGTAAGGCAGAAACACGCTGACACGATGGCCCAACTTGGCCAGGGTCTTAGGAAGAGCACTGACCACATCTGCAAGCCCACCTGTCTTGGCCCAGGGAGCACACTCCGATGCTGCGAACACAATATGCATACAGCCGTCCTTTATCTTTGCAACCAAACCGTTAGTCTATAGAAGAGCACGCGAGCAAGTGGAAACTATTGGATGCAAATGAAACGTAAACCAAAACTTGGGCAGAACTTTCTCGTAGATGACGCTGCCCGCCATGCCATTGTGGACGCGCTGGGCGATATTCGCCAGCGCACCGTGATCGAGATTGGCCCAGGCCACGGTGCGATTACCGAAATCCTTGCGAATCGCTGCCAGCGACTGATTGCGCTCGACCTCGACCGTGCTCTCGCAGCCGAACTGACCTTTCGCTTTCGCGATCAACCTCAAGTACAGATAGTCGAAGCCGATATCCTCAAGACAGACCTTCACGCTCTGATTCCTGACGGCGAGACCGCGGATGTGATCGGAAATCTCCCCTACTACATCACCTCGGACATTCTGCTGAAGCTCTTTGCCGCTGGTAGCGTCGGCCTCATTGCCCGAGCCGTGCTTATGATGCAGCGCGAGGTTGCCGATCGCGTCGCTGCCGCACCAGGAGTGCGCGACTACGGCCTTCTCTCCGCAACCGCGCAGATGAATGCGCAGGTCGACCACCTCTTTACGTTGCCTCCTTCGGCATTTTCGCCACCGCCCGATGTCTACTCCACCGTCTTGCGGCTTCAGTTCGCGCCCCGCTTTACCGAGCTAGGTGTGGATGCCCTCGGCTTCGACATCTTTCTGCGGCAGTGTTTCGCGCAAAAGAGAAAGACCCTGCAAAATAATCTTCGTGTTGCCGGGCATACCGCGGAGCAGATCACCGCAGCATGGCCTGCCAGCATTCCCGCACTTGCGCGTGCCGAATCTCTTCCGCTGGAGCCAATGGCTGAGCTGTACCGCTCGCTTACCTCGGCGCCTACGCTGTAGAAAATCTACTGTGCCGATGGCGACGGTTATTTCGTCTGATCGAGCATCTTCGTCGCACGTAGTCGTACTCGCTGTAGTACGGCCATGTCGTCGGCGAGCGCAGTCAGCGTCGGCGAGATCGTCCCCAACTCCATCGCTCGTCCAGCATCCACCTCCTCCGACAGCGTTATCATCTCCGCATCAAGCCCCAACCGGTCATATCTGTGCAGAAACTCTAACTTGCGTCCCTCATCCATCGTGAAGGCAATCGCGAGGAAGGTGTCGGTGAGCATCGCAACATTCTTATTTTCGGAGTAGTGATACACACAGGAGCCATGGCCGTTAGTGCCGGTGTAGCTCAACGTCTTCTTGCCCGTATCCGCAATATTCTTCAGTTTGGAGGCGCAAGCCACATTGAAATCATTAAGCTCATGCGCCGCTTTGAATATCTTCGTGACCGTGGCCGGGCTTAACTCGAGCGTACGGTCGATGTGCTGCGCTGCCTCCCCACGCATCGATGTCGCTGTGGATGGCCTCTCTGCCTGCTCCGCCTGATACCTGCCCGACCCATCCTCGCGAATTTGAATTGTGAACTGTGGAACGGACAGACCGGCGCGTTCGAACTCGAAGCTTACCTCAGCACCAGATCCGATCGCAGACCCAGGTGGTGGAGCTGCGGACTGGCCAACAAGAACAACAGCAGCAGTTAGTGTGAGAACGCCGATCCCAGCAGCTCGCGCAGCCAAACTCATCGATCTCATCTACGGGCACCCTGCAGCAAAAGTGTCTGCGAAGTATGAATGTGACAGATCGCGATTGCAAGCGCATCCGCAGCGTCGGCCGAATCGAACGCGCTCTCCTTATCGAGCAGACGCTTCACCATGAACTGGACCTGCTCTTTAGCCGCAAGCCCATAGCCAACGACAGAGCTTTTGATCGACAGCGGAGCATACTCTGCAACCGGTAGACCACACGTTGCGGCGGCCAACATCGCTACTCCACGCACCTGCCCCAGCTTCAGTGCGGACTTCGCATTCGCCGAAAAAAAGACCTCTTCAATCGCCACAACCTCCGGCTGATGCAACGCAATCAGAGCGATCAGCTCGGTGTAGACCTGCGCGAGCCGCTGCGGTGTTTTATCTTTTTTGCTGAGCCGAATAGTGCCTGCGGCGAGATGGACGAGACGTGGCAGACGAGCATCGCAATCCACCTCAACCACACCGTACCCCGTAAACTCCGTCCCACAGTCGATCCCGAAGACTCGCATGGGCGAAGTTTACTGCATTTCGCTTCCTCTGCGAACTATCGAGGCTGAGTCCGGCAGCAGCCTGCTTTCCTCTAGCGCGAGATCCCCTCAAATGGCGAGCTGGCCGTCGCGTAAAGCTTGCGCGGCATGCGACCTGCGAGAAACGCCTGTCGCCCCGCCAGAACGGCGTGCTGCATCGCCTCCGCCATCAGCAAGGGGTCCTTCGCCTGGGCAATCGCCGTATTCATCAGCACCGCGTCGAAGCCCATCTCCATAGCCAACGCAGCGTCAGAAGCCGTACCCACACCGGCATCGACGATTAGCGGAACCTCTGTGATCAGCTCGCGAAGAATGCGGAGGTTCGCAGTATTCTGCAACCCAAGTCCACTGCCGATAGGTGCCCCCAGAGGCATCACCGCCGCAGCGCCGGCATCGATCAGACGTTTGGCAAACACAATATCGTCTGACGTGTAAGGCAGTACCGTAAAGCCTTCTTTGACGAGAACGCGAGTCGCCTCCAGCGTCGCCTGAATATCTGGATAGAGCGTCTGCTGGTCGCCGATGACCTCGATCTTCACCCAGTCCGAAAGCCCCACCTCGCGTCCCAGCCGAGCCGCACGGATAGCCTCGTCGGCGGTGGTACAACCAGCTGTATTCGGCAGCAGGAAATAGCGGCGGGGATCGATGAAGTCCAGCAGTGACTCGCTCGACCTATCCAAATTGACCCGGCGCACCGCAACCGTCACCATCTCAGCGCCCGAGGCTTCAATCGCGGCCTGCGTCTCCGCGCCATCTTTATATTTGCCCGTACCAACGATAAGCCGCGACTGAAAAGCTCTTCCGGCGATCACCAAAGGGTTCATAGTCGATATTCTACTCGTCACAACACAGGTAAAACGCAAACGGCCCGCGCTCTATAGAGAGCAACGAGCCGCTTGGCGGTGAACTGATGAGATTGACCTGAGGCGTCCATACTCGGACTGTACCTCGGCGTGGACTTTCAACTACAAAGACCGCCAGGACTAGAGCTATGGACGCTCTAAGCCTCAGTCACCTCACGTACTGTTGAACTACATTTACCGTCAATTTTCATAGGCTGGACCATCCTCCTTTCCCGTGTAAGGGCAGACTACTACCGAGCGCGATTCCAACGCAAGCTCCAGCGAACTATCGAGCGAATACATCCACCTCTGGTCTCAAGGCATCTCAACGCAGGTCGCTAACCCCGCCTGCGCGAAAGGTCTTCCCCACCATGAAGCCAGCAACCATCATTGGAATACTTCTCATCCTCTTCGGCATCATCGGATACGCCACGGGCGGAATCTCCTTCACGCATCAGAAGAAAGTTGTAGACGCAGGACCGCTTCAAATCTCCCACCAAACCCAGGACACCCTTCCCATCTCGCCGATCCTGAGCACCATCTCGCTCATCGCGGGCGTGGGCCTCGTCGTCGTCGGAGCGAAGTCCAAATAGCCCGCGTAGTCTTGATCAAAGCAGCATCCACTTCAAATTTATCTTTCACTCTTCCTCTACTTCACTTAAGGTAAGCGCGAACGAGATCAATCAACTCTTCGCCCAGGTCAGGCGTCATCGGTGCGTGCCCATCCTGCAGCAGATGCAGCCGTATGTGGTCCTCCAACACCTCTGCCATCAGACCATTAACCCCACCCCTCACGGCGGCCAGCAGCATCAGAACATCAGCGCAATCATGCCCATCCATGCCGAGTGTGCGTTCAATCGAATCCATCTGGCCGCGAATGCGCTTCATCCGGTTGAGCAACTTTGCGCGTTCTCTCTCCGTATGAGGCATTTTTGTTGACTCCTCAAATACCCTATGGGGGTATACTATCAGGGTTGAGTCAGTTTCTAGAAAAATCGAAGTCTTGCACCTCACCATCAAACATCACAACATTGAGCGGACGGCTGGCAATTCGCATTCTATTCATGTGCAGATAGGAAGATAAGACCTCCATGATTCAAAACTATGCCTGGAGGCGGTTGCTCGTCTGTCTGCCACTTCTGCTGCTCTCCGTCTCAGGACGCGCGACGGCGCAGGACTACGCTGCGACTGCTCCTACTTCGGCGGCAGCGCGGCCCGACGCACCCACGCCCGCAAAAGATGCGGACAATGCCCCGCCAACCATGTTTCCGCATCCAGATAGTTGGCGCATCTTTATCGCCGGGCAGGCGAACATCATCTTTCAGGCGCACGGTCCGTTTCACTCTCCATACGAAGGCACAAATAGTCTTCTCAGCCGCGGCGAGTACAAGACCTCCCTTCTTGGAACGCTCTATCTAGGCGCGCAGGTCATTCGCGATCCAAAGTTTAATCTCGATGGAATCTTCGATCTCGAATCGGCTGGCGGCCGAGGCGACAGTGAGGCGCTTGGTCTCGCCGGCTTCACCAACCTCGACGTCGTCCGCAACCCAAATCTCGGTTCAACTCCATACGTCGCCCAGGTTCAGCTTCACCAGACCATCGGCTTCAGCAACACCATGGTCGACGCACAGCGAACTCCCTTCTCGCTCGCTACCAAGGTGCCGGAGCGTCGTCTGGAGCTCCACGTCGGCAAGATGGGCCTGCCCGACTTCTTCGACATCAACAATATTGGGACCGACAGCCATCTGCAGTTTATGAACTGGACCGTCGACAACAACGGAGCATGGGACTACGCCGCCGACACTCGCGGCTACACCTATGGCGTCGTGACTGAGTACGTCGATAAAGACTGGACAGCGCGCTATGGAATCGCTCTGATGCCAACCGTCGCCAACGGCATCAACCTCGACTGGAACCTGCGCCGTGCCAGTGGACAGAACATGGAGTTCGAACTCCGCAAACCCCTGCTTGGCAGACTGCTGTCTCCGGATCGTAAAGGCGTCGTTCGCGTCCTCAGTTACGTCAACCACGCACACATGGGCCTGTACCGCGATGCCATCGACGCCTACCTCGCCGGTACCGACAAGACGCCGAACATAAAACTCCACGAGCAAAACAGTGAGGTAAAGTATGGCTTCGGCCTGAACGCAGAGCAGGAGCTAACCGGCAACCTGCGCGTCTTCACCCGCCTCGGCTGGAACGAGGGCCAGCACGAATCCTTTGCCTACACCGAGGTTGATCAAACCATGGAGTTCGGCGGCGACTACTCCGGCAGAGCCTGGTCGCGCCCCAATGACAAGATCGGTCTCACCTTCGTCACCAACGCCATCAAGGGTGATCACCAGGAGTATCTGAAGCTTGGCGGCCTCGGTTTTCTACTTGGCGACGGCAAGCTGAACTACGCCCGCGAAGACATCCTCGAAAGCTACTACAACGTCCATACCTGGCGCGGCGTCTACTACGCGCTCGACCTGCAATACATCGACCACCCCGGCTACAACAAAGACCGCGGCCCAGTGCTGGTCGAATCCGTCCGCATGCACGTCGACTTTTAATCCGCACGTATACTTCTGTAGGTGACTCCGCTCGTTCTATATGAGGCTGTTAGTTTCGTCCTCGGGCTCCTCTTCGGCAGCTTTCTAAATGTCTGCATCTCGCGCCTGCCGCAGCACGAATCCATCGTGCATCCGCGTTCCCGCTGCCCAAAGTGCAGAGCGACGATTCGTTGGTACGACAACATTCCCCTACTCAGCTGGCTCCTATTGCGAGGCCGCTGTCGCGACTGCAAGCAAGCAATCTCCTGGCGCTACCCGCTTGTCGAACTGGCGATGGGTCTCTGGTTCGCAACCATCGTCTTCCGCTGTCTGGACTCCTCATCGCGCAACATGCAAGTCTCGTCCGAATGGCTGGTTACACTTATCTTGATTGGCCTCAGCCTCTCCATCCTTGGCTTCCTCCTCATCGGCCTGATGGTCATGGACTGGCAGACCCTCCTCCTCCCCGACGCCTTCACCCTCACCGGTATCGCCATCGGCCTCTTCTTCGTCTTCGTCCGCGCCGCCTTCCTCGGACCCACCGAAGATCAAGTCGTCCTCAGCAACCACCACATCACCCTCACCAGTCCCGGCGGCGTGACCGACCACGGCAACCTCTTCCTCACCGGCCCGGAGAGCCTCATCATGGGCCGCATCGCTGCCATCTGCGGAGCCGCCCTCATCCTTCTGGTCGTCCGCTGGCTCTACAAGGCGCTTCGTCATCGCGAGGGCATGGGCCTTGGCGATGTCAAACTCCTCGCCATGATCGCCGCCTTCCTCGGCTTCTGGCCCGCCGTCCTGGCTTTATTCATCGGAGTTCTGACGGCAAGCCTCTACGCTGTCCTCCTGCTGATGCGAGGCAAGGTAAACGCAGCATCAAAATTAGCCTTTGGCAGCTTCCTTTGCATCGGTGGCCTTATCACCGCTCAGTTCGGTAATCGCCTCATCGAGTGGTATACCGCATTCCTTTGATAACAGGCATATTCGGCGGCTGTTCACTTGACACTTGCCAGCCGCAATCTTAGAGTCGAAGATGGCCATGCACAGTTACCCATACATCTGGAATTACCTTCCACTCGTGCTTCAGGTCCTGGTCGCCCTCGGACTCGCCTGCGGCATGGTGGGTGCCTCCTTCTTCATCGGCAAACACAAAAACTCACGCACCAAGGCCACAGCCTATGAGTGCGGCATGGACCCCATCGGCGACGCCCGAGGCCGCTTCACCGTCCGCTTCTATATGGTCGCCATGCTCTTCATTCTCTTCGATGTCGAGGCAGTCTTCATGCTCCCCTGGGCCGTCATCTTCCGCCGCCTGCCCGCTATCACCGGCTCGCGCATGTTCGGCTTCTACGAGATGTTGGTGTACCTGGGTTTCGTCGCCGTCGGTCTGTTCTACGTCTGGAAAAAAGGCATCCTCGACTGGGCGAACGATAAGGGAGACCTCTAATGTACGATCCCGCCTCCGCCATCACTGGAAAACAAGCCGTCTTCGAGGCGCACCCTGACAACGCCGCTGTCAAAGCCCTCGCCGCCCTCGCCACAGACGCGAAATACGACCGCGCCGAGTTGACCGTCACCGTCACCCGCGACAACATCCTCGCCGCCGCAAAAGCCGTTCAGCAAGCTGGTTACAACTTCCTCGAAGATGTCACCGCCGTCGACTGGTACCCCTCCGAGCCGCGCTTCCAGATCACCTATCACATCCTCTCGCACTCGCTCAAAGAGCGCATCCGCCTCGTAGCCCGCCTTAACAGCGACGATGCAGCCATCGACAGCATCACCCCCGTCTGGCCCTCCGCCAACTTCTACGAGCGCGAAGTCTTCGACCTCTTCGGCGTCCACATCGGCGGCCATCCCAACCTCAAGCGCATCATGATGCCCGAAGACTGGAACGGCCATCCCCTGCGCAAGGACTACCCCGTGGAGGGCTACCGCTAATGACTCCCCCAGTTTCAGCTCCAGTTGCAGACATCACCGGCCCCGCAGCGATCGATCCCGGCATTGAAGACGTAGTCGCCAACTCCGCGCGCAACCGCCAGAACACACCACCCAACGACCAGACCATGGTCATCAACATGGGTCCGCAGCATCCCTCGACCCACGGCGTGCTCCGTCTGGTCGTCGAGATCGATGGCGAAACCGTCGTCGCCCTCGCCCCCGACATCGGCTACCTGCACACCGGTATCGAGAAGACCTGCGAGGCCAAGTTCTACCAGCAGGTCGTCCCCCTCACAGACCGCATCGACTACCTCTGCCCCATGACCAACAACCTCACCTACTGCCTCGCCGTAGAAAAGTTGTTAGGCCTGGAGATCCCCGAGCGCGCCCAGTACCTCCGCGTCCTGCTCAACGAGCTCACCCGCATCCAGTCGCACCTCGTCTGGCTCGGCACCCACGCCATGGACATCGGCGCGCTCACCATCTTCCTCTACTGTTGGCGCGAGCGCGAAGACATCATGCGCATCTACGAGAACGTCTCCGGTCAGCGCATGATGACCAGCTACTTCCGCATCGGCGGCCTCGCGCTCGAACCACCGCTGGACTTCTACAAACAGGTCCAGGACTTCCTCACTAAGATGCCCGCCCGCATCGACCAGTACGAAAACCTCCTCACCGGCAACCCCATCTGGATGAACCGCCTCAAGGGCGTCGGCTACCTCTCTGCCGCCGATGCCATCGCCCTCGGCGTCACCGGGCCACCTCTCCGCGCCTCAGGCGTCGACTGGGACCTCCGCCGCGACATGCCCTACAGCGGCTACGAGAAGTTCCAGTTCAACGTACCGGTCTCCGACGTCGGCGATGTCTGGGCCCGCTACGTCGTCCGCATCCAGGAGATGCGCGAGTCCCTCAAGATCTGCCAGCAGGCCCTCGACGGCATGCCCACCGGACGCATCGTCGCGGACGCCCCCAAGATCATCCTGCCCGACCGCGAGCAGATGAAGACCCAGATGGAGTCCCTCATCCATCACTTCAAGATTGTCACCGAAGGCTTTGGCGTACCCGCGGGCGAGGTCTACCAGGCCGTCGAATCCCCCCGCGGCGAGATGGGCTACTACGTCGTCTCCGACGGCACCGCCAAACCCTACCGCGTCCACATGCGCAATCCATCCTACGCAACCCTTCAGGCCCTCGAAACGATGTGCAAGGGCCGCCTCTTGGCCGATGTAGTAGCAGTCATCGGCTCCATCGACATCGTCCTCGGAGAGATCGACCGCTAATGAATGCCTCTGAGGCTGCAATGGATCCCCGCCTCAGAACCGAACTTTGGACCTCCTGGGCATCTCTGCTCCGCTCCTACGCAGCCGCCCACGGACTCAACAGTAAGCATCACGCAGTGGTCGAAGTCGGCGCAGACGAGATCACTTTACGAGTAGCCAGCCGCTGGCTTCGCTTCACGCACGAGACGATTCAAGATAGTGAAGGCAATCAAACCGACTTCAGCCTCCAGGAAGACGGAACTGTTAAACTGAACGGTATCGCCGAAGAGATGGACCTTGCCGCCGAACGGCTGGCGCGGGAGATGATGCACAGTGAGTGATGTTTTTTTGTTGTCATTCCGCAGCGCCGCGGAGGAATCTGCTTCACCTTGCCGCCGAGAACTTCTAGGACCTTACGCATGAGCACAGTAGCCAACACGATCTTCTCGCCGGAGCTTGCCGCACGCTTCGACAAACTCGTCACCATCTACCCGCTCAAGCGCTCCGCGCTCGTCCCCATGCTGCTCTACGCGCAGGACGAGATCGGCTACGTCTCCGACGAGGTTGTTAGAGAAATAGCCCAGCGCATTGACATACTCGAGTTGGACGTACGCAACGTGCTTTCGTACTACTCCATGCTCCGCACCAAGCCTGCGGGCAAGTACAACGTGCAGGTCTGCACCAACATCTCCTGCATGCTGCGCGGCGGCTACGAGATCCTCGACCACTGCAAACACAAGCTCGGCATCGGCCACAAAGAAGTCACCAAAGACGGCGTCTTCTCGCTCGAAGAAGTAGAGTGCATCGGAGCCTGCTGCTGGGCCCCCGCCATGCAGGTCAACTACGACTTCCACGACGACCTCACGCCCGAAAAGGTTGATGTCGTCTTTCAGATGTACCGCGACGGCCAGGGAAAGGACGAAAAATAATGCCAACTCTCGTCAGCCATCCCGACGAAGTAAAGATCCTCTCCCGCCGCTTCGGCATGGGCGCAGCCAACATCGAAAAGTACATCGAACTCGACGGCTACAAGGCCGTCCAGCAGGCCATCACCGAAGGCCCCGAGTGGATCATCAACACCATGAAGGCCAGCGGCCTGCGTGGCCGTGGCGGAGCCGGTTTCCCCACCGGCATGAAGTGGTCCTTTGTCCCCAAGGTCTCCGAAAAGCCCAAGTACGTCCTGGTCAACGGCGACGAGTCCGAACCCGGCACCTGCAAAGACCACGTCATCTTCCGCGAAGACCCTCACGCCGTCATCGAAGGCACCATGATCGCGGGCCTCGCCATCGGCTCCAAGCTGGGCTTCATCTATCTCCGCGGCGAGTACCGCTACCTCCTCAAGATCATGGAGAAGGCCGTCGCCGACGCCTACGCCAAGGGCTACCTCGGCAAAAACATCTTCGGCACCGGCGTCGACTTCGACATCATCACCCAGACCGGCGCAGGCGCCTACGAGGTCGGCGAAGAGTCCGCCCTCATGGAATCCCTCGAAGGCAAGCGCGGCGTCCCTCGCATCAAGCCGCCCTTCCCTGCCGTCGTCGGCCTCTACGGCGGCCCCACCGTCATCAACAACGCCGAGACCATCGCCAACGCCCCGCACATCCTGCTCATGGGCGGCGAGGCCTACGCCAAGCTCGGCACCGAACGCAACGGCGGCACCCGCCTCTTCGGCATCAGCGGCCACGTCGAGCGCCCCGGCGTCTACGAACTCCCCATGGGCTACTCGCTCCGCAAGGCAATCTACGACGTAGCCGGCGGCATCAAGGGCGGCAAAAAACTCAAAGCCGTCGTCCCCGGCGGCGCTTCGTGTCCAGTCCTCACCGCAGACGAGATCTACGTCGGCCTCGACTTCGACCAGATGGGCAAGGCTGGCACTATGCTTGGCTCCGGTGGCATCGTCGTGCTCGACGAGACCGTCTCGATCGTCGAGTTCGCCCTCCGCACCATCGCCTTCTACCAGCACGAGTCCTGCGGCTGGTGCATCCCCTGCCGCGAGGGTACGGACTGGATCAAGAAGACCCTCACCCGCGTTCACGCCGGCGGCGGCAGCAAAAAAGATATCGACAACGTCCAGTACCTCGCCGAAAACATGATGGGCCGCACCTTCTGCCCGCTAGGCGACGCCGCCGCGATGCCTACCCTCGGCTTTGTAAAAAAATTCCGCAAAGAGTTCGAAGACTACATCGAAGGCAACAAAGCCGGAATCCCCATCATCACCGTCGAGCAACTCGTTGGAGCAGGACACTAATTCACCGCAATGCTTGAAAGAAGGAGAACGATGCGACAAACAACGAAGCGATCCATGCTACTCGCCACTCTGGTTCTCTCTCTTCCTCCCTTTGCCTTGCGCGCTCAGTCCTTTGGGACAAATCCTCCAAACGTCTTTCGTGATCTGAGTGCGCTGAAGCCACCTGCCGGAAGTAAAGTTGCGATCATCGTCTTCGAAGATATTGGGTGTCCAGCTTGCGCTTATGCTCACCCAATCGAGCAGGATACGGCCAAACGCGCCAACGTTCCCTTAGTCCGATACGACTTCCCATTGGCCGCTCATATCTGGACGTTTCAGGGAGCAGTCTGCGCGCGCTACATCCAGAACAAGGTCAGCCCTCAGCTTGCAGACCAGTACCGCGGCGACGTCTTCAAGGCGCAGTCTTCTATTGCCAATAAGGACGATCTGGAGCACTTCACGCAGGTCTGGCTTCAACGTCACGGACAGAGAATGCCGTTCGTGATGGATCCTGACGGCTCCCTTACCAAGGAGGTGCAAGCAGACTATAACCTTGGCATCCACATCAATCTGACCCATACCCCGACTATCCTCGTCGTCACAAAAGACCATCAGCAGATCGTCTGCGGCACTGGAACACCCGAGACGAACGATCCATCGAA
>Ga0302324_100004633_pt1 | contig 30326 bp, 28 predicted proteins | sample Palsa_T0_1_FD_201949 | JGI IMG/M metagenome (GOLD analysis project Ga0302324, IMG submission 201949) | Peat permafrost microbial communities from Stordalen Mire near Abisko, Sweden - Palsa_T0_1 | ecosystem: Environmental > Terrestrial > Soil > Palsa > Peat permafrost | place: Sweden: Abisko...
AAACCGCCCCGCTCAGTCAAATGAATAAAACAGACCGCCTCAGCATCAAATCCAATTGCCCTTAGCACATACTTCATCCATTTTTGCAAGAGGCTCTTACGATTAAGATTAGGATAAAAACTGGCCGCCCAAGCCAGCGATGAATGGTTACGGAATGGAGCCGTCGAGGGTCGAGCCTAACGTGTAAAGCTTCTGGTAAATGCCGCCTCGCGCCAGCAGTTCGGCATGGCTGCCCGTTTCGACGATCTGGCCGGCGTCCATGACCACGATGCGTTCAAAATGTTGAATGGTCGAAAGGCGGTGGGCAATGCAGATGGTGGTGCGACCCTTCATCAATTCGTCCAGCGCCTTTTGCACGATCTTTTCCGCCTCGTTGTCCAGGGCGCTGGTGGCTTCGTCCAGCACGAGAATGGGGGCGTCGCGCAAAATGGCCCGCGCGATGGCAATGCGCTGGCGCTGGCCGACGGAAAGGTTGGTTCCTTTCTCACCCACAATGGAATCGTAACCGTGCGGTTTTTCCAGGATGAACTCATGGGCGAAGGCCTGCGCGGCGGCTCTCTCGATTTGCGCCCTGCTTGCGCCGGGGAGGCCGACGGCAATGTTGTTGGCGATGGTGTCGTCAAAGAGAATGACCTCCTGAGTCACCACGGCCATTTGAGCGCGGACGTCGCGCAACGACGCCTGGCGCAGGTCCACCGCGCCGATGCGAATGGCGCCTTCGGTCGGATCGTAAAAGCGCAGGAGCAGGTTGGTGAGGCTGGTTTTCCCCGAGCCGCTGCGGCCCACCAGCGCCACCATCTGCCCCGGTTCGACGCGCAATTGAATATCGCGCAGGACGAGCCTGTCGCCATAGCTGAAACTGACGTGGTCAAATTGAATGGCGCAGCCCGCCGCCTGCAGCGGCGCGGGGTGAGGAGGCTCCAGGAGTGTGCTTTGAGTGGCGAGCAGTTCAAAGACGCGGCTGGTGGCGGCCCGCGTCCGTTGCAGCTCGCTTTGCAAACGGATGACGGCTTTGATCGGGGAGTACATCGAAACCAGCGCGCCGATGAACAGAAAGGAACCCTCGGCGCTGGTGTCGCGCGCCAGATAGAACAGTAAGACAGCCACGCCCAGGGACCCCAGGACTTCGATGATCGGGCCGGGCGATTCCGTGGAGCGAATGACACGCATGTAGTGGCTGATGAATTTGGCCTGGTTGGCTTTAAAACGGTCCACCACCGTCTTTTCCAAATTGTAGCTTTTGACGATGCGGCTGCCAGTGAAGGATTCGTGCATCACGCGGTTGAGGTTGGCCTGCTCAGTTTGAATGCCCGCGCCCGCCCGGCGCACTTTGCGGTTGTACACCACCACCGGAATGACGCAAAAAGGGAAACCCACCAGCGCGATCACAGTCCAGAGGGGGTTGATTTGAAAAGCAATGGCGGCCTTGGTCAGGATGCTGATCGGTTCCTTGATAATGGTCACCATCGAGACCCCGATCATGTTTTGCAGCACGCTCACATCGCCGACGCGCGACATTAATTCGCCCGTGCTGTTGCGCGTGAGAAAGCTGAACGGCAGATTGAGGAGGTGCTCGAATAAGCGCGCGCGCAGATCGCATAACGCCCGCACGGCAACCCAACCCATCAAATACGAAGCAAGATAACTGCAAACGCCGCGCCCCAGCATGACCAGTGGGACTAGGCTTACGACCACGAGGAGCGTGCCGTTGGATCCCGCGTGCAGAAGGCCCGCCATCCACTGCTGGGCTTGAACAAAGGCCGAGGCCAGCAACTTCGGCAATTTCGACAACAATTGGTCAATGTTGGCGTCCTTGGTTCGAATAAAAACAACGCCGAAAACAAAGGCCAGAGTGAGCAGCACCAGGGTGTCGGCCAGCCCGCTCAAAACGCCAAAAATCAACCCAAGGATGAATCTTCCTTTGTAGGGCCGGGTCAATTGCCACAGTTTAAGCCAGAAGGCGATCATGTTCGCGGCGAGTGTGCGACGGATGCGCCCGGGGGGCGAGAATTTTCAACGCCATTGCCGCAGCGCCAGTTCGGCGACTTGGCCGGCGGAGATGGAGGCCAGGCAGAAGGCCTTTCCCGCTGTCAAGCAGTCGGTTTTTTTCGTGGCGCTGGCCCGGCAACGAATCGCAAAAGCTCGCCAATTTTGCTCATTCTGTCTTGAAAGCTTCCAGAAGAGCGGTCGCATGCCATGAAACTCCGGTGTCAATAAGCTGCAATTGGCCGCCGTTTGACTCGACTGCGGCAAGTTCTTCCCGGTCAATTTTATCCATTGTCCAATCACTGCCTTTGATCCAAATTGCCGGTTTGACGGCAAAGAGGAAGTTTGTGGCTTTGTCGTCGTCAAAGACGGTTATTGCATCGACGTATCGAAGAGACCCAAGCATCAGGATGCGGTCATCCACGGGATAGATCGGCCGCTTTGGGCCTTTTAATCGTTTAATGGATTCATCGCTGTTCAGGCCGATAATCAGCGTGTCTCCCAGTTCTTTGGCTGATCGCAGCAATCTCACATGTCCTGGATGAATAAAGTCAAAACAGCCTGAGGCCGCAATGACGGTCTTGGAACCACAAAGTTTCCGCCATGTGACGATGTCTTCTTTGGTGAGCAAAGTTACCATAGGCAACAGAAATCATCTCGTTAGTTTACAATACCAGATTTTCCCGACGGCTGAAATCTGGGAATTCTGGCAGTTTTTGTAAAGCATGAACTCGCGTTCGGGCGGTGCCTCAAGGATGGAAGTCAATGGATCTGCTGCTCCTGCTCCACGCCTCTTCAGCGACCTGGCCGGCTGAGATGGAGGCGAGACAAGAGGCTTGCCCTGCCGCCAGGCAGTCCGTCCGATTCTCCTTCAGACAACGGCACTTGGCCACGAACTGCCGATGTTGCGGTCCCACCGGCATCCATTCCTTCAACCCGCCTCGGTCACGGAATAGGGCTAAGGTCGGCACGCCCAAGGACATCGCTAGGTGAAGCACACCTGAGTCGGCACCGATGTGCAAGTGGCTGCGTTGCAATACGGCCGCCAACTGGGCGATGCTCGGACCCGTCAGGCACATCAAGCGTTTATTGTCCACCGCCTTGGCCAAAGCCGCTACACGCGCCTGCTCGCGCGGTTGGGCGCTGCTTGTGGCCGCAAGGTGAAGGGAGCCGTCGGCGGCCAGGAGATTCCTGACTAATTCGATCCAGTTTTGCAACGGCCATTCGTTGAGCGGCGTGCTGGCGGCGTTGATGGAGAGGTGTGTCAAATTTTCCGGCACGGTTTGCCGCGCCCATTGCCTGGCTTCTTCGGGTACCCGGAGGTCAAAGCGCGCCGGTTGCAAGGAAAAACCGCCCGCAGCCAGTGCCAGCCGGCGCTGCTCAAAGACCGGCACTTCACGTGTCGCGCGTTCCACCAAGTCGCTGACCAGCCAGCCTTTCCAGAAATGGCTGCGGCCAACTTCGACACCCAACGTCCATGGCGCGCCGATGAACGCGCTGGCAAAAAGGCTGCGATCGGAGCCGGCGAAGTTGAAAGCGGCGCCGAAGCGTTGGCGGCGCAGAGCCAGAAGAATGTCCCAGTGCTTCCACCAAGGCGGGCTTTTGGCGGTGAGCGGAAAGGCCCAGGGACGGTCCACGCACGGCGCCAGCGCCAGCAATTCCGCGCCCACTTTGGCGGACAACACGTGCAGTTGCGCACCCGCGTAATGCCGCTTGATCTCCCACAGCGCAGGGACCAAATGGACCGAATCCCCAAGGAAGCCAAAATCAATGACGATGATTTTGGCGGCGGCGCGCGTTCGCTCCAGAAAGCTGGGCATGTTTGGGCCGGCAGGCATTGGCGCACTACTTATCCCGCCGGCCCCGTGCTGGCGATAAAAAAGCGGCCTGTTTTTCTGACTGACTTCCGCCGCAGAATGGGTTATCCTTGCCTTGATGAAAATGGCAACCACACCAGAAGAACTGCGGCAATGGGTGCAGCAATGGCGCGAGACGGCGGTATTCTTGGATGAAATGCGCCGCTACGAGCTGGCCCAGCTTACGCCTGAGCAGGCGAGACGCGACGCAGCAAGCGTTCTGAGCATTCCAGGAGGTTGGTGCGATCCGAAGGCAGTTTGCGGGTTAATTGAACAGCAAGCCGTTTTCCAACGGCTCAGGTTCAAATGACGGAGCTATACAGGACTGCGACCGAAATGCAGGAATTCTTCCGGCAGCGTGATTGGAAATTCTGCATTATTGGCGGCGTGGCGGTGTTGCGCTGGGGTCACATCCGCGCCACCAAGGATGTGGATATAACCCTGTTGACTGGGTTCGGACGGGAAGAATTCTTTGTTGACGAGTTGCTGAAGGTGTGCCGCCTTCGCCCTCCGTGCAATCGAGAGTCCGCTGTCATGAATAGGGTCATGTTGTTGACCGACTCTCATGGAGTTCCAGTGGATGTCGCACTAGGGGCGATTCCATTTGAAGAACGATCCATCGAACGAAGCAGTTTGTGGGAAGCGGAGCCAAACTTGTTCTTGCGAACCTGCTCGGCGGAAGACTTGCTCGTTCACAAGTGTTTTGCCAGCCGCAATCTGGATTGGGGTGACGTCGAGGGCATCCTTGCGCGCCAGGTCGGCAAGCTGAATCTGTCCCTGGTTCGGCGCGAATTAAAGCCGCTGGTTGAGGCGAAGGAGGCCACCGGAATTATTGAGCGCCTCGAACTGTTGATCAATCACCACAACCAGCCGTTCACCCGGATCAAACCTTCCAAACCGAGGAAAAAAAGACGCTGACCAAACTTCCCATCTCGGTCTGCATGATTTCGGGCGCGGAAGCGCACCGCATCGGCCGGGCGTTGGCCAGTGTCGCGGAGTGGACCAGCGAGATTGTCGTCGTTCTCAACCCAGAGGTGAACGATGGCACGGAGGGCATCGCGGCATCGTTTGGCGCGAAGATTCACCGGCATGCCTGGCAGGGCTTTCGCGAGCAAAAGAACCTCGTGCTCGGTTACGCGGCTTTACCCTGGGTTCTGGCGCTGGATGCCGATGAGGAGGTGTCGGCGGAATTGCGGGCGGCGATTCTGCGTTTTTTTGACCGGGACCAGGAGCGGTTCGCCGGCGCCGAATTTGCCCGCAAAGTGTGGTTCATGGGCCGGTGGATCACGCATGGGGATTGGTATCCGGACCGCGTTTTGCGGCTCTTTCGGCGTGACAAGGGAAAGTGGACCGGCAGCCCGGAGCATTGCGCCGTCGAGGTGCAAGGCGAATCCACGACGCTGGCGGGGGAATTGCTCCACTACTCCAATCCGAACATCAGCAGCTACGTGGGCAAGATCAATTATTTTGCCGATCTTTATCTGCAACGGCAGCTTGCTGAAAAGGCCCGCTGGTCCACCGCCGGCGCTATTTTTCGCGCGGCCTGGCGCTTTGTGCGCGCCTACTTTTTTCGGCTGGGATTGCTGGACGGTTATCCCGGTTTTTTCATCGCCGCCTCCACCGCCTATTCCACCCTCGTCCGGCACAGCCGGCTCTTCGAGCATTCACAACCCACCCAGCCGCCATGCGCGCCGTCCCCATCTCGTTGATCATCTCCACTTACGAACGGCCCGGCGCGCTGGATCAAGTGCTCCAAGGCGTCCGGGAGCAGACGGAGATGCCGCTGGAAATTCTCATTGCGGACGACGGCTCCGGCCGGGCCACCCGCGAGTTGATCAGCCAATGGCAGACGCGGCTGGCCGCGCCCTTGCGCCATATCTGGCATGAGGACCTGGGCTTTCGCAAAACGGTCATCCTGAACAAATCGCTCGCCGCCGCCCGCGCCGATTACGTGGTGCTGCTGGATGGGGACTGCGTTCCACACGAACAATTCGTGGCGGACCACGCGCGATTGGCGGAACAAGGTTTCTGGGTGCAAGGACGCCGCTGTTTTGTCAACGAGAAATTTGCCGCGGAGTTCGCGGCTGGGCGCACGCCGATTTTGCGTTGGACACTGGCCGGGCGCATCACGGGCGCGGCCAAAGGAGTTCGCTGGCCACTTCCGTTGGTGCGGCGCAACACCGGCCAGCGCGGGATCATCGGCTGCAACATGGGGTTCTGGCGCGATGATTTGCTCGCAGTCAACGGCTTTGATGAGGAGTATTCCGGCTGGGGCCTGGGCGAGGATTCCGACGTCGGCACGCGCCTGTATCACCTGGGGCGGCCGCGCAAGTTCGTTTATGGCCGCGCCATCGTCTATCATTTGAACCATCCGCTGCTCGGACGCGACCACTTGGAAGCCAGCCGTCAACGCCTGGCCGAAACAATCCGTTCCGGCAAAATCCGTTGCGAGCGGGGAGTCGAGGCATATCTTCCCACCGCCGCGCGCCGCGCATGAATTCCCCCGTTGGACAGGAGCGCGCCCAGTTGCGGATTTTACAGCTCAATTCACTGCTGACCGGCGGCGGGACGGACGACCAATGCGTCAAACTGGCGGCGGGCCTGCATCGCCTTGGCCAGCAGGTCGCGCTCGCCGGTCCGGGCGGGCGCGAATTTTCCAAAGTCGTCAGCTCCGAGGGCGTGCCGTTCTTTGACACGGGAAATGATTCGTCGAAACTGAAATTCATTGTGCGCGCGGCCCGTTTGATTCGCCGGGAAAAAATCCAAATTGTGCATGGCCATCATGGCCGCGATATTTGGCCGGCCATCATGGCGGCGGGCCTGGCCGGGACCAGGCCCAAGCTCGTGCTCAGCCGTCATCTGGCCAAAAGCCCCGCTTCCTGGGCCAGCCGGCGATTTTTGCTGCGGCAATGCGACGCTTTGATTGCGGTTTCGGAGTTTGTCGCCAAGGTCTTGCGCGAAGGCGTTTATGAACCGGACTCGCCGGAGGCCGAGCGGCGTGTGCGACCTCCATTGCGGGGCGACCACCGCAAAATCCAGGTCATTTACGGCGGCATTGACACGGTGAAATTCAAGCCCGCGAACGCCCAGGAAATGAGGCGCGAGTTGGAACTTCAGCCGGGCGAATATGCTTTCGCCGTCGCGGGCGGATTCGGTTTGCCGCGCGGCAAAGGGCAGCGCGAGTTTTTGGCGGCCGCGGCGCGCATTCATCAAGAAGCGCCACACGCGCGTTTCCTCATCATCGGCCGGGGCAACATGGAGGAAATACTTAAAGCGGATATTCAACGATTGGGCCTGACGGGAAAGGCGTGGTTGACCGGCCAGAAGCGGGAGATGGCGCAAGTTATGAATGCCGTGGATTGTTTGGTGCATCCGCAGATCGGCACGGAGGCGCTGGGTCTGGTGGTTTGCGAGGCTCACGCTTGCGGCAAGCCGGTCATCGCCTCGGCGCTGGATGGCATCCCGGAAGCGTTCGCGCCGGGCGGTTGCGGAATACTGGTTCCGGCGGAGGACGTGGCGGCTTTGGCGGGCGCGATGTTGAAGCAGGCCGGCAGTCCGCAGCCCGATGACACCCAGAGGGCCGCGATGCACGAGCGGGTGGAGCAGTTCTTTTCGTTGCAGCGACAGGCGGAATTGGTTCTGCAACTTTACCGCGCCTTGTTGGAGCCGGGCACGCCGAGGCAAGGCGCATGAAAACATGAGCGTCGCGCCGCGGCCTCAGGCGGATTGCCCGTTCACGGTCCTTCGGGCGGTCCAATATCCAACAAGTAGGGCGCGGTCGTGAAAACTGTGCCGTGGGCAATCCCGGTGTAATTGGTCGGGATGGTATAAGTGTTAATGTTTAAATACGGATATATGTTGGTCGTGACGTTGAGGCTGAACGTGCCCGCTCCGACAATCTCGGCCTGATCCACTTTGTTTGTGTAGAGCTGGTCTTGAAAGCGTTGGACAACCTTGACCAGCGTGCCTTGGCTGTAGCCGAACAGGTTGAACGACATATTGGTCGACGAAAACGTGAGAAAAGCCAGATTGTCGGAGGCGGTGTAGTTTGTGCTCTTTGCGCCGCGCACATCGTAGTCATACCCGCCGTGGAGCGGCAGCGTGGTGAAGTTCATTCCGCTAAAAACATTGTTCACCTCGTGGGAGAAATAATTGGTGAGACTGCCGCCAAAAAAGGAGGAGACATTGGTCTGCCTTCCATCCAGGCGCAGGTAGATCCCTTGATTGGTAGTGAGCAGATTTTGCTCATAGACCAGGGAGGCGCCAGACCAGTTCGTCGAATTAGTTCCTCCCCTATTCCAATTGGTCCCTTCCAAATCAATGGCAATAGCCCTGGCGATATTAGCGGAATTAATGAAGACCGTGATAATCTGCTGATCTTCGTTGGTGGTTGCGGTCGAAATGTTGGTGCCGAAAGTATTGGTGACATATTGGCAAATGATGGAGAACGTCATGTTCTGTGCGGACGTTTGTCCCTGGACCTGCCGGGAGCAGCATCCGAGGCCAAGAGCCAGAACCAAAAAAAGACATCGCATTTTCTTCATATTCAGGACGGGCAACACCCCGTTTGGCATGAATCTGGCAGGTTCCCGCGCAAGGTCAAGCTCGCGCAGCGGCCGACTTTCAAGGCGTTGACAAAGACCGTGCAAAACCGCGAAGAGTATGTTTGATGAGGAAGGGTTGCGCGTTGAATCACGACTGCGTTCGTTCACTCGGATTGCCATGCCGCTGTTAGGCTGACTGCGCGAGCGCGCCAGCGGAAAATTCGCTTTTGAGTCGAATGGGCCAGGTTGCGAAACGGTTTGGTGACTAAATATCGAATGACATGGAGCCAGTAATATAAACGCCATCCTTTGCCCCATCGGCCGGTCAGCCTCTTCTCGCACTCCAGCATCTCCGGATCCGCGGCGCCGGAGCTTTTTCGACGCCAGCGGCGCAAGTGGAAGAGGATTGGGAAAACCACTTTTCGCGGGAGCCAGGGCTGGACGGCATAATTGGAAAAAAAGACAGCGTGCTCCCGCCGTCCGACACCGCTGGCGGTGTTATGCTCGGTTTGCTGGTCCGGGTGGCAGCGCAGGGCGCAGAGTGGTTGGCGCGTGTAGGCGAGATTTCCCTTCTCCAGCAGGTGAAACCACATCTCGACATCCGTGATCTGCCGGTATTTAGGATCGAACCCGCGCCGGGCATCGGTTTTACGGAACAAAACAGCGGAAGGTTCACCCACGAGGTTCTTGCCATTTTCCATGAGGTAAGCCGCGATGATTTTATGGCCATCGTGACATCCTTCCGGCAAGTCCCGGTAAACATGTACCGTGTGGGATTTCTCATCCAAGATCGTTCGCGCCGAAGCCGCCAGCACGGCCGACGGATGTTGGCGCAGCAACGCCAGCATTTTGCTCAACGCCTGGCGATGGCATAGTTTGTCGTCTCCAAACACAAATTTTATGTATTCGCCACGGGCCTGATCCAGGCATTGATTCCAGTTGTTGACCATGCCCAGGTTGGTGGAATTGACGGCGAAACGCACGCGCGCGTCGCGGGCGCAAAAAGGCCGGACGACCTCGGCCGTGTTGTCGGCGGAACAATCGTCCGCGATCAGCAACTCAAAATCCTGGAAGTCTTGCGCCAGAACCGACTCAATAGCCTCCGGCAAAAAGCGGGCGTAATTATAGGTCGGAATCAGGACGCTGATTTTGGGAGGGTTCATGCAACCATCTCCAGTGGCCGTTCTCAAAGGTCATGACGTTTCACCAGCAACCAGCGTCCAAAGGAAAACACGCCTTTGCGCCGGCGCCTCTGCTCGGTCACCGACGGGCCGGTTGTGTCAAATATCTCTTCGAACCGATCCAGCAGCCGGCGGCGGTCAAACCACTCGGTTGGTCTGTTGCCGGGAAGATAAGGCTCGGAGAAGAATTGCATGTAGCGCGCGTCATCCTGGTCCAGCTCGATGATTCTTTCGACCAAGGCATCCAAGTCTTGGAAATCGGACGCATCCACGAAGCTGCGCGGATTGAAGTCCTCCGCCACGCGCGGATTGCCCCAGTAAATCGGCAGCGTGCGGGCCATCATGGCTTGGGGAAGTTTTTCGGTGGTGTAGCCTTGGAGACGGGCGTTTTCAAAGGCGATGTGGAATTTGCACTGCCGCAGGAAGGCGATCTTGCCGGGAAAGCCCCCGCCCAGCGGCCCGCCGATGTTGTTCATGAAACGGCCCCCGGATTCCACTCGTTTGTATTTGGACAGTTTTTCAAAAATCTCCAGGCGGTTGCGGTTGCGCCGGCGGCTGTGGTTGCTAACCACATAAGAGCAAAACCGGGTCTTTTCCGCCAGAATCTGTAGTGGCGAAGGAAAATCCGCTCCTCGGAGCAGGGCCGCGGGCGAATCGTAGAGCACGGCGTACCACGGCAGGCGCAGGTGCCGGGGATGATCCAGGTGAAACGACGTGAAGGCGTAATCACATTCCTTGAAATTCGGCGGGATCGGCTCGTGGGTGTAATAAATCTTGACGCAGTTGAAATGCCGGTGAACGTGGCCGTTGTTGCTGTATATCAGAAAATCCGGACGATCACAAACGATCAACTCGAACCGCTCGCGGAGCAGGTTGCAAAAAAAGTTATCCTGTTTGTCCAGATGCCGCCAGAAATCGCAGAAATCTATCCAAATCCGTCGTTTCATTGCGGAAGTATTGAAGTTTGTCCGCCAATGGCAACGGTTTTCTCTCTGATGTTGCCCGAAACCGGGCTGGGTTCTTACAACTTCCGTCGCAACCAGCCCAGACCTGCCAGAGAAGCGCCGAGGAACATCGCGGTCTGGCCGCCATCGGGCACGCTAGGTGGATCCACCAGATCCACAAACCCTGGCTGAGTCCCTGAACCAGGGGTTTCGGACAGAGAGATTTCGAAGCTGGTGCCCGAGTTAAACCGACCGCCTCCAGGCAAATCCTCGTCATCGCCCAGAAATTGATAGAAGTTGCCGCCGGAGAGGTGGCTGCAGCCGCCGCTCGAAGTAAAGCCGCCACTGCTGACTGAAATGATGGAATAATCACCGGGCGACAAAGAAAAGGTTGGGACGCTCTCGTAGAACACATTGCCCACTTGTGTGCCGGCGTCGCCCGGCCCGAACACGACTTCGGAACCGACCAGGTCTCCGGTCAGTTCACTAAAAATGCCCACCGTCTCCGTAAAAGTGAATTTAGCGCCTCCGTCATAAGCGCCAATGGCCGAGATTATGGTCGGATCGGAAACGACGAAGTTTATTCCTGACACGTAATTCCTGGCATGGGCGCTGGAAAGCGCCAAACAAGACGCGAAGAACATCACTGCACATTTTTTCATTTGATTTGATCCCTAACCTTGGCTCCAAACTCTTCGCGTGTCTCCTTTTAGACAGCTCCCTTTGAGCACAAAACATGCCGCGAAGGCGACGTGGCGGAGGCTCGCCCGGTTGAGATTCATATAAGGCGCTAGTATCAAGATATTTGCGTATGATATGGGAACAATCTTGCAGTCGAAACGACGAATGAGGTTCCGAGACCAAAGTGTAAGCCTGATCCGTCTGATTCCTCCAAATTACCTGCTGACCGACTGTTGGCGAAGTTCCAACACAATGATACGAAGCATGTTACATCGAATCTGGCTGGTCAGATCTGAAAAATGTAAACAAATCCGACAAAACACGCCCGGAAACTGGAGCTTCCTGTCAGCCGGACGGCCGGGTCCCCCAGGAAGCACTATACGCCGTGCCGGAGCGCAGAAACCTGTTCTTTCAACCCAAAAACGCTTATGAAGCCACAGATGAACACAGATAAACACAGATCAGAAGCAGTCCCGACAGCAAAGGGAGTCACCTTGGCAGTGAAACACTCTTCTCCGAGAAATCTGTGTTCATCTGTGTCAATCTGTGGCCTCCGTTGCTTTTTCCGTCATTTTACCATTGTCGGAAATCCTTACGAAAGCGGTGAAATAATTCGTATCTGGTTTAAAGTGAACGATTTACGAGTTGAAAAACCGGTTTTGTCGCCTTTATCCGTCGGAATTCTTTACGGTTTTGCCTTTTAAGGCATTTTGAGGCAAGCGCAATCGGCAAAATTGTAGAGTCATAATATACTGTACATTAACGACTTAGGCATTAAACATCCTATTTTGAGCGGCACATGAAATAGTTGGCACGGAGATTGCGATACATCAATACAGAACAATGTGCTTAGATGCACAGAAGGTGAGACATCGACCCGAAATAATGTGAAACTTAGTTAAACGAAAGATGACACGATGAAAACAAAAACCTTAGTAACGACAATGGCACTGACAGGGGCTCTCCTCGCGACTGCCTCTGTGGCGAAAGCGAATGCCTTTCTGGAGCTTTTTACCGCAGGGTCAGCTCCAGCAACCATGAGTGGCCCTGGCCTTGGCACCATAACTACCCTTACCGCAACCGTAGGCCCTTGGACGGTGGTTTCGGAAAGCGGAAACCCCACGGCCAATCCTTTTAATGTTGATCTTAGCGTTACTGGCAACGACAGTCCGGAAACTCAACCGCTCTGGATTCTTTATAGCATCAACAACATTGGAGGGCCGTTCACCGGATCGTACGACCTCAACACCGATTCCAATGGGGAAAACACAAAAACTGTCAATACTTGGGTGTATGACCTATACGTTGGTGCGGCGATCAATCCTCTAGGCGCGACGGGCACTCTTGCTCCCGCGAATGCATTTGCTAAACAGAGTATCGCAAATGATAGCTCTGCTAACACCACCGGCACTGTCACATTGACCGCCTACACCGAGCTCATTGAAGTTCTGCCAGGGAAAGGCGCGAACAAACTGAGCATTGATAGCAACTTCGGGGTGTCGGTTCCAGATGGTGGCTTGACGCTGGCCATGCTTGGCTCCATGCTGATGGGTGTTGCGGGTATCCGCCGCAAACTCGGCCAGCGCGCCTAACGGCGAGTCCGAACAGTTTCACATTGAAGGAGGCAAGACCATTGGTCTTGCCTTTTTTTTTCTTCCGTTTCGAGTGGGAAAGGGCGAGAATAAACATGACGGCGTCTCCCCCCGATTCTTCGCAGCGTCTGCCGCGCCAGCAGACCGATCGCCAGTGCACGACAGTGACGATGTCGGGCCTGGGATTCAAAAGCCATGCCACGGTTGCCTTCAGCTTCTTCGCGGCGGTGTCGGTGACCTTCGACAAGGATTCGAAGCGCGAGTTAGGCCAGCCTCTCTTGCCGCGAGTCATTGCCCCGTAGCGGGACTGCTTTGAGCGCTGAAGAGGTGAGCTGCGCCAAAATATCCATATCCCCGATTCATAAAAATCGGAAGTCCTTATAAACGGTCAAGCAACTCGTATCTGGTTTAAGCCAAGCAGTTTATGAGATTAACATCGAGTTTCAACGTGTTTTCCTGTCGGAATTCCTTACGCTGTTGGTCTGCTCAGGAATCCTGAGGCAAGCACAAACGGCGAAATCGTAGAGTCATAATATACTGTGAATAAATGACTTATGTATGAGGCGCCCTATGTGGAGTGGCTCGATGGAATAGTTGGCACGAGGATTGCGTACAACCATACAGAACAACGTGCGTAAAAGCACAAAAAGGTGAGACCGGAAAAACTGAGCAATGTGAATGAGACCAGAAAAAGTGAGCAGTGTGTAACTTAAAGAAACAAAAGACAAAATGATGAAAACAAAAACCTTAGTAACGACAATGGGGCTGACAGGTGCTCTTCTCGCAAGTGCTTCAGTGGCGAAAGCGAATGCCTTTCTGGAGATTTTTACCACAGGATTCGCTCCAGCAACCATGAGTGGCCCTGGCGTTGGCACCATAACTTCCCTCACCGCAACCGTAGGCCCTTGGACGGTGGTTTCGGAAAGCGGCAACCCTACAGCCGGTCCTTTTAATGTGGATCTTAGCATTACTGGCAACGACATGCCGGAAACGAATCCGCTCTGGGTGCTCTATAGCGTCAACAACATTGGAGGCCCGATCAGCGGCCCATTCGACCTCAACACCGATTCCAATGGGGAAAACACAAAAACCGTCAATGATTGGGTATATAACTTATACGTTGGTGCAGTGAAGAATCCTCTTGGTGACACAGGCACTCTTGCTCCCGCGAATGCGTTTGCCAGTCAGAGTATCGGAAATAATAGCTTTGCTAACACCGTCGGCAGTGTTGTCAATTTGACCGCCTTTACCGAACTCGTTGAAATTCTGCCCGGGAAAGGCGCGAACAAACTGAGCATTGATAGCAACTTCACGGCCGTGCCAGATGGCGGAACGACCTTGATGCTGCTCGGTTCAGCTTTGACCGGCCTTGCTGGCTTGCGCTCAAAGTTCGGTTTCAAGCGTGCCTAATCGAGGCTCGGATTAACAACATTCACATGAAGAGGCGGAATTGTATAAATTCCGCCCCTTTTTTTTCTACTGGATGGACTTCTTGGGGCCGCGCCGGCAGACTTTGGCGAGCAATCCAAAGGATTCTTTATGCGTGGAATATGGTTAAGTGCATTGTTGATGGGCTGCGCGGCCAGCCTCCGGGCCGACGATTGGCCGCAGTGGCTGGGGCCGGAAAGGGACAGCGTTTGGCGCGAGACCGGCATTGTCCATTCGTTTCCGGCCAGCGGTCCGCCGGTGGTCTGGCGCGCTGAAATTGGCTCCGGTTATTCCGGCCCCGCCGTGGCCCTGGACCACGTCTATGTTCTCGATCATCAGTTCGCCAAAGCTTCCGACAAACCGGCGGACCCTTTTGCTCGCGGGAGCATCCCCGGCGTCGAGCGGGTTCTTTGTCTCAATGCGGCCGACGGAAAAGTCCTGTGGAAGCACGAATACGCTTGTCCCTACACCGTCAGCTACCCGGCCGGCCCGCGCACGACACCCTTGGTCAGCGAGGGCAAAGTTTTCACGCTCGGGGCGGAAGGCAATTTGTCCTGCTTGGACGCCGCGAACGGCAGCGTGGTGTGGTCACGGGATTTCAAAGAAGACTACAAAATCAAGACGCCGATGTGGGGCTTCGCGGGCAATCCGCTGCTGGACGGAAACAGACTGATCTGTCTGGCCGGCGGCTCCAATAGCACAGTGGTCGCCTTGGACAAGAACACCGGGCGGGAAATCTGGCGGGCCTTGAGCGCCAAGGAGCCGGGGTATTGTTCCCCGGTGATTTTTGAGGCGGGCGGCGCCAGGCAGCTCATCGTCTGGGATCCTGAATCGGTTAACTCGCTCAACCCGGAGACGGGCCAGGTTTATTGGTCCTTGAAGTCATCGCAACCCATTCGCGCGGGCATGACGATTCCGACGCCGCGCAAAATGGAGGATTGGCTCTTTCTGACTTGTTTTTACAACGGCTCGTGGATGCTGCGGTTGGATGCCTCCAAACCGGCAGCCGCCACTGTTTGGCAAAGCCAGCGCGTGAGTGAAAAGAACACCGACGCATTGCACTCAACCCTGAGCACGCCGTTCCTCCAGGACGGATATATCTACGGTGTTTGCAGCTACGGCCAATTGCGTTGCCTCAAGGCCGATACCGGAGAGCGTGTCTGGGAAACTTTGAGCGCCACCACCCCTGACGGCAAGGAAATGCGTTGGGCCAATGCCTTCATTGTCAAAAACCAGGACCGTTTCTTCCTGTTTAACGAAAAAGGCGATTTGATCATCGCCAGGCTGACCCCAAAGGGCTACGAGGAAATCAGCCGGGCGCACGTCATCGAGCCGGACAATAGTGATGCCGGCCGCCAGGTGGTCTGGTCACATCCCGCCTTTGCCCATCGCCGCATGTACGCGCGCAATGACCACGAGATCATCTGCGTGGATTTGGGGCAAAAATGAGCCCGACCCGTGATGGAGAGTCTAAGCCGGAACGATGCAGTTGCTTTGGGGAGCGCGGTCGTCTCGACCGCCGTTTTCGGCGTCTCGCCGAAAACCCTCCCGTCCTTCGGCCCCGCACCTAATACTGTTGGCAGAATCATCGTACGACTGATCGGCGAGAGATCGGAACAAATTATTGGGCGGACGCTGGCGCGTGGGCCGACCAGGGCGACCGGGAAGTCAGAACAACATAGGAGCGGCCCGCTGTGCGGGCTGGTCGCGCTCCCAAATCCATCTGTATCGTTCCGGCTAAGATCCTTTTGACAGACCTTCTCAGTAGTAAGGGAATGGATTGGGTGCGCCGCTAAGGGTGGCTGAGGTGCGATTAGCCACCCAATAAACATCCACGTTACCATTGATGGTGGCAAAAGGGGGCACATTATCATACGTTGTAGTGGGAATAGCCCGAGGATTTAACCATCTATGCACTTCTGAATGGCCATCAACAAACCCAAAACCACCGGCATTTCCGTGGAGTTTGGCCGGATTGTCAACCCATTTCGTCTCCACGCCATCCGGCATCGTAATCGCCCAGGCCCCATCGTTAATCGAATCCGGGTCCTCGTCAATGAAGAGCCACAACGCGGCAGGACTGGGGCGACCCAACATTGATTCTCTGAAATAACACTGATAGGGCCCGCCGGTGACGCCGTTGTTGCCGTAGGAGGACGGAAGCCACGCGCCCTGAGTCGTTTCCGATCCTCCTGAGTTGAGACCGATCGCTTGGTTCATGGAAATGCTGCGTATCCGAGGCAGTCCAGTGCGGCCGGCCGATAAACTTGCATCCGCCGGACACCTGTAAATGGCCGGCTGCTTGAGACAATAAGGCCCCATCTGTGCATACCTGGGGTCCAGAAGATAACTCACGTCAACGTTGCCAAGGTTCCCACTGCCGGAATAATCTTCATTGCCATACACCCACGCAGGCGGGTTACCGCCCTCTTCGTTGTAAGGGTAAACTCCCTTGTTGTCATCATCATACATCTTCCAAGCCAGGACGAGTTGCTTTTCGTTGCTCATACACTGGATGGACACGGCTTGAAGTTTAGCCCGGGCCAATGCCGGCAGCAACATCGCGGCCAGGATGGCAATAATGGCAATCACCACCAACAATTCAATGAGCGTGAAGCCTCTTGACATGGAGTGGCCGCCCGCCCTTGCGGCATGGGCCAAAGGCTTGGATTCTTGCTTCGCGAAACTGCTTGTTTTCAATGTTTTCTTTGTTTTCATTTTGTTTTCAGTTTTCTTGAAAAACTCAACCCGCATCTTGCCCAATGGCCGCGTGTTCGTGTTCAAGTTCTAGTGCGGCCTTGTCCAAAATCTAACAAACGCGGCACCGTCGGTCAACGGAAAATTTCAATTATTTCGAGGAATTTAACAAACACGGAACCTTTCGTCAAGGAAAATTATCACCTTTCATTGCGGCGAGATTGCGAGCAAATCCTGGGAGTGTAATCAAAACAAAGACTATATCGATGCCAGCCGCCAACTGGCGTTGCCTTATCACGGCTTCGCCCAGGGCCTCATGTGCGTGCGCAATTTCCATAAGATTATTTCCGTGAATTTGATCCAAATATATGCACAAATGCACCCCTTATCCTAAAAAGGAACCAGTTGCCGAAGCGGGTTTTGGACCGCAAGCGGCCGCACCCCGGCGCGGGGCCAATGCCAGAGTATGGCTGAACGTTCAAAGTCGGTTTTTACCTCGGAAAACCGCTTTGGCGCGTGCAGAAGCAAGAGAATCGCGCGCACCGTGCGTGACAGTGGCGCTCGCGTCCATTGCGCAGGAAATGCCGCGCAAAAACTGGCAAAAATTGTGCAAAATTTGCGCTTGCACGGATGAGCAATCCGTGTAATTTTCAAGCCATGAAGCTCAAAATAACTGGTGTCGCAACATCCGCCGTAGCGCCTGCGTTCAGCTTTTGTGACGGTCACGCCCTCATTCGCAAGTGGTACGACCCACTATGGAAGTCGGTTTTGCGCTACCCGCCCCAATTTACAGGTTTTAGCCCGACCCTGGTTACGGGCATAGGACGCACCGGGGACTTGCGTTGGATGGCCGAGCATCAGTCGGCTTATAATGACCCGCAACAGTTCTATCAATTTACGCTGGTTCCCGACCCTTGAACCCAAGACGCCTGGGTATCGGGGTGTTTTTGGGTTTGGCTGTGGCGGCGGGAGGGGTTTTGGCTCTGACGAAGGTTGCTGCCACGCCTGTAAGGAAGTTCGAGGGTAAATCCGCCCGGCAGTGGCGAGAGGATTTGATTCATGGCGATGCGGCGGCGAGCAACCGTGCGGATGTTGTTCTCAATACAGCGATTATTCCGAAACTCAGTGAGCTTGCTCTCCACGATACCCACGATTCCGCTTTAAAACTGGCAGTTGTCAGAGCTTTAAATGAATTGCCTGGAGTGCGGTCGCGTTATCTGAACGCTCCTGGTCGTCGTGCGGATGCCGTCAAGGAATTGGGCGAGTTTGGTCCTGCGGCGCGGAAAGCTGTCCCTTCTCTTGTCGAAATATTGAACGGCAATGATGACGCGACGCAGGGTGCCGCTGCGGAAGCATTAGGCGAAATCCATAGCGATCCAGCAGCCTCCATCCCAGCTCTAATTGCGCACCTGGAGAATTCTGATATAGATGACGACGCAGCCGAATCCTTGGGCAAGTTCGGCCCCCTGGCCAAGGCCGCCGTCCCCAAGTTGCTGCCGCTCCTGAACGGAGGCAAGGAGGCCCGGCGCGCGGCCATCCTGGCGCTGCCGAAAATTGACCCCGAAACTGCCGCCAAAGCCGGCATCACGGAACGGACGCTCACCAAGCTGGAGATGGATAAGGCGGCGCGGGCGGCAGCCATCAAAGCTTGGGCGGCGGCGGAGCAGCCAAAATAATGCAGCGTCTTCCGGCGCCATGGACGACTGCGAAGAATCTGCGGCGGCTTCTCGTTACCGGCTTGCATTTCCGGCGCGGTTTCTGTTGAATCTCCGACATGCGTAAAACTCTCGTAAATGCCATCGTCCTCGCCATCGCCGGTTTCGCCGGGGTTGCGATTCAAACTTCAGCCGAGCCGCCAGTTCTCGGTTACACCGACACGCCCATGCTGCCCTCCGGCAAGTGGCACGTGCATGATCCTGACCGGCCCAAGCCGCCGGTGGTCACCTCCGGCGCCACTTTCAGCCACGGCGCGGGCGCGCCTTCCGACGCCACCGTCCTTTTCGACGGCACCGATCTCTCCAAGTGGGAGGGCGACAAAGGCGCGCCGCAATGGACCATTCACGAGGATTACATGGAGGTCAAACCGGGCAGCGGATACATTCACACCAAGGATAAGTTCGGCGATTTCCAACTGCACCTTGAGTTTGCCGAGCCAACCAAAGTCGTCGGAGACAGCCAGGAACGGGGCAACAGCGGGGTGTTTTTGCAGGGGGTTTACGAAGTGCAAGTTCTGGATTGCTATAACAATCTTACTTATCCCGACGGCCAGTGCGGCGGCATTTATGGGCAGTCCCCGCCCTTGGTCAACGCCTGCAAAAAGCCCGGCCAGTGGCAGACCTACGACATTTTTTTCGAAGCCGCGCGTTGGAACGAGAACCATGAATTGGTTCGCCCCGCCAGCGTCACGGTGATCCAAAACGGCCTCCTGATTCACCACAAGCAACCGATCTTAGGCCCGACCGGACATAAGACGCTGGCCAATTACAGCAAGGAACTGCCCGCCACCGGACCCATCTCGCTGCAGGATCACGGCAACCCCGTGCGCTACCGCAATATATGGATTCGCCCGATTCAGGAAGAGGAAAAGCCCTGAATTACGGCCCTGACACTGTCAGACGAATATAGCGGGCGTTGAACTGGCTCAAAGGCACGGTGTCTTGCACCACCAACTGTGAAGGCGTGTTGACCAGCGTCGTCGTGTTGGTCGAGCCGGACACCCAATTCACCAGGTCGCCCGAGACTTGAACCACTACGGAAACATCGGAGGGATCGGCCGCGCGGTTGACTGTCAAGGTGAGATATTCTTGACCCGCGTTGGTTTGGATGCTGCCCGAGGGCAATTGCGCCGATGTGACCGGGGTATCCGGGTTTAGACCGAGGGCGTATTTGATCAGATTGGGCACGCCGTCACCACTCGGGCTGGCGCCATCGGCTCCCGCGCCGACATTGGACGGGTTGCCGAAATTGGTGTTGCGCCAGATTTCGAGCGGCGTGAGCGTGGTTTCGTCCAGGAGACCGAAAACGCCAACGTCACTGGTCGTGCCGACATAGACGCGGGCACTGGCAATGGTTGGAGTAATGAACTTGTTGCCCACCCCAAAGTTATCGCGCCCGCCCGCGGCCTGGCTGCTGTTGTAAAGTTCGAGGGCCAGATTGGTGGCATTGTAGGCATGCAGGATGGCGGGAGAACTGTTTTGGGCGGCCCAGACAATGCCGTTGGCGGCGCCATTGGCCGAAATGCTCGGCGTCGCTCCTGGGGAGGGATAAGTGGTTGGCGAGCGGGACGCGGCGGAGCTTAAACGGGCCTCGGCAAAGGGGAAGGCCTTAATGTAGTCGCCAACGGCGCCATAGTAGAGCACGCCGTTGAAATAGGCCGGGACACTAAAGACGCTGCCGGCCAGCGCCCCGCTCAACGTCTGGTAATTCCCGTTGGACGACGAGCTGTATTTTCCCAGGTTTTGCCGGTCCACCACATAAATGTTCGCGTCCTTCCCCGCGCCCACCGCGAGTTGGCGCAGATTCCCGCCGCTATCGCTCATATCCGGCAAAAGAATCGAGCCGCCCGAGCCAAGGTCAACGTCGTTATTGTTTTCATACACATTGTTGTCGTTGGCGAAGTAATCGGCCACGGCCAACTGATTGCCGGCGGTCGAAAGTTTCAGGAAGGCGTTGCCAAAGTCCCCTTGGGCCGGGAATCCGTTGAGTCCGAGCGTCGAGTCGAAAGTGCCGTTGGCATCGAGAAAGTAGATGTACCCATTGGTATCGGCGCAAAGACCGCCGCCCGCCATCCAGATCGCGCCCAGGCCGCCGTTGGGTGTGACGTTGAGCACGTTGGTCTGGGCCAGAGTTGATTCGTCGAAACCCATGATCCAGCCGTTGTAGGGAGTATTGTCGCAATGCGACGACCACCCCGTGTAAATGACGCCGTTGAGCAGCAACAAGCTGGCGCGCTCCTCATACTGGGCCGGATCGAACGTGACCACGCCGCCGATTTTCGGATAGCTGGCGGAAACCGTCACTGGCGCCACCCGGTTGGTTCCCGTGCCGAGATCCAAGGCGTGCAGCCGGTGGAAATAAGTGCTCGAACCGCTTTTGCTCATGGCCACGACAAAGAGTGTCCCATTGCTCCCAAGCTGGCGGTCCATCACCGGAGTCGAAGTGATGCCGATTTCAGGGACGACCTGGCCGCAATTCCGGTCATCCGAAGTCGTTTCGTTCGGGGCCAGCATGGAAACTTTCCAAAAGAGATTGGTGCTGTCAGCGTCGTAAGCATAGACCGAATCGTGTTCGGTGACGACGTAAAGCACATTGCGCAGGCCGCGACCGGGAACCGGCACGCCGGCGGCATAAAGAGGCTGGCCGTCCACTTTCCCATCGGTGGGCAGAATCCATAACTTGCCGAAGTGGTTCGTATTGACATTGGCGGGCGTCAATATCTCTTCGTGCAGGGTTTGGCCGGTGCGCGCATTGTCGTTGTGATAGGTCAGGACATCCGTCATTTGCGCGCGCGCCGGCGACGCCCCAGCCGCCAGCACCGCCAAAGCGGAGCCAAGGCTCAAGATCATTTTCATGCAAGTGGCAGCAAGTTTTGAACCGAACAAGGGAAGGTCATCCATGATCGGCCAAAATGCAAGCGCGGCAGACGGGGCGGCTCTTGTTCCGAATGAAGGAACCTTGTGCCCAATAATGGGATACTTTTGCCGGTCCGAAAAAGCCACCGAAGCATCAGTCCATCCAACCGCGATCAATTTAAGTTTTCTCAAATTCGTCCGATACTTCTCCAGGAAGTTGCGGTTGAACGCCTTACTACGATTGTCTGGTCGTGCCTGCTGGCTTTGCTTCGCGGCGTCAGACCCGGATCGCAGATATGGCGCGGCTAATGCTTCAAGGAAGCGATTGTTGAACGTTGCAGCCAAAATGTTTGCGAAGAGCGAAAATCGAAAGGCCCATGCTATGTCACCAATGTTGGGAAACCTGCGCGTGTTGATTCTCTCATGCGTCCCGATCGTGCTCGCCGGTTGCCAGAGCGCAGTCGCGCCCTCTGTGGCGGGGCCGCATTTCGCAATGGCAAACCATCCTCTGATTGAGGTCAAGAATGTGGCGCCTGCCCGTAAAGCCATGCCATCCCCTGCGCTCGTGGTCAAAGCGGCGCCCTGTGTGTTAAAGTCAAACGCCCCGGTGAGCGCCAAGCCCAAGGATGAATCGCCGGTGGCAGACGCCCAAAAGGACCAGGGCTGCCTTACCGTCGAACTTGGGGATGCACTTTTGCTTGTTTTCAAATCATGCACAGGTCGCTAATAAGGCTCTCCAAAGCGGTCCGTCATGGCCGCGCCCGCACGCGATAGAAGTAAGTCGCGCCGGCAGGAGGGGCGATGAACTCAAACGAACTGCCTGCGACCAGGTTTCTCAAGACCGCGCTGGTGTTGGTCGTCCATGGTCCGGTGATCTGGCGGGCTTGGAGCAGATCGAACGATGAGGCCGCGCCTTGCAGGATCGTAAAAGGAATTTGCGTTTGTTCAGCGGTGAAGGCCGGAGAACCCAATAATACCAGATTGGGCGCGGTGTTCGTCACGACTGCAAGTTGCATGGCCGATGACCAATCCAGCCCGAATTGATTGAAGATAACTCCGCGCGCTTCGAGGATCCAGTTGCCAGTTTGGGCCGGAACAAAGTCGAAGTTGGTCGAGACGGTGGGATTCGTCGCAACATCAATGAGTTGGCTGGCATCGGAAATCACGATATCCTCAAGGCACCAGCCAGCGTAGACGAAAATCTGACCGTCCCAGGCGCCGCCGGTATAGTCATAATCGAAGCGCACGGACGTGATCTGACCGGCGCAATTCGAGAGTGAGAGGGCAAAGGCGGAAAAGGCAGACGGGCCGTTGGTTCCGGTCCCGGGCTGCGAATAGATGTCCACCCAGGCGCTTCCGCCGTTGGTGGAAATTTGCACGCGCGCCACCTCGTTGGTCGTGGCATAGCCGAGGTAGCTTCGGAAGCTCAACTTCGAGGTGGCCGTGGGGAACAGAATCTCCTTCAATTGAAGCAACTGCGGCACGGGGTTGGTGTGGTCCAAATGAAAACATTTACCCGAACCGCCCGGCGCATTGGTGACGACCTGATAAACCGGCGGGGGCGAAATCGTGAAATTCGCCAGCCCGTTCAGCGCGTTGTCCGTCAGATCGCCGTTGGTGGCTTGTGCTACCATCCATTGATAGCCGGTGGTGTTCGGATTGGCCGAGGGCGTGCAGGAGTAGGGATTGTTCTCGTTGACGGAAGGACTGTTTGTGCCGCTGACGACGGTGGGGACGTAGCCCGCGCCGGGCAAGGCAGGGTCAAACACCGTGACGCTGTAGCTGAAGTTCCGGGTTCCGTGAATCGTGTGCGCATTGCTGATGGTGATGGCATAGACGGTATCGGCGCCGTTGAACGGGACGGGGGCGAAGTTGGTCGAAACCAGATCGCTGGGATACCATACCAAAGTATTCTCGCCATATCCTGTTTCGTATGGTTGAAGGGTCACGCTGACGGGAACTCCGTTGCTTTCCATCTTGACGAAGGCCGCGCTCAGGTCCGCGTTGGACAAGGCGAAGGACCATTGCGGAAAAACGACAGGATAGGGCGCGCATCCAGGAGGCGGCCAGGCCACATAAGGCCCGGTGGTCGCGGGGCGAGGCCCGCCGTAATTGGCGTCAATGATCCAGGTGGCATTGGCGTTGGTAAAGGCCCCTTGTGCGGGCACATCCCCGCTGGCCATGACCTGGGTTTGCGGATAGAGGAGCCACCGGCGATGGCTGACTGCAAAGTTGTTGGCTCCGGGGTCACATATATAGCTGTTGATCGCATCGGGGCCGTCGAGTTTGAGGGCCAGATTGGAATAGTAGGCCGCATTGGTGCCGGAGTCGCTAAAGCAACTCCAGGACGCCGGTATGTCCACGTTCAGCGGGTCATTGTTGGCCGACATCATCAGCGCCGCGGCTTGATCCTCGACGGACTCGGACGCGGAGAACGTCACCGCGGCGGGAATCCCGCCCATGGCGCGAAACCAGTTGATGCGCCAGAGCACGGCCGTTTCAAAGGCGGCGGAGTTGGTTCCTGCCGTGCATTCGGAGGTATCGGCGGTGGAATCCATGGGAATGCCCTCGGAAGCCATATAGACGGCGTTGTAGAATTGCCGCACTTGCTCGCGCGAGTTGCCGTTCACGCTGAATCCCGCTGTCAAGTCCAGTTTGCGCGGACCTCCGCCCGGCAGGCCCGAGACATCGAGTGGCGCCCTGGGGGCAGGGCCGAGAATCGGCGCAACTTGCGTGGATACCCCGGCCAACCCGTTCGTGGCGAGTAGCAACGCGGCCAGAATGACGCCGGCCGCGTACGAAGTTCGTAATTCGGTCATCGCAACTGGCGGCAGAATAACCAGCTTCGCACCCGCCGTCAATTCCATAATTCCGATATTGGGCGCCGATTTGAGAGAGTAGAAGCGGCGCTGGATGAGCGCAATTTGAAAAACAATATTCATTACTCCGATTCACTCCGATTGAGGCCGATTGACGCCGATTCAGGCCGATTTTGAGCAAATGGAGACCAGGTTAATTCCAGGTTTTTCGAGCCGTCGTAGCCTTCATTGAGCCATAAGACCAATAGCTTGCCTTGTTGGCCATCCAGCAGGCGTTGATTGAGTTGCTGGCGGATGCCCAGCGGCAGCCGCGCGATTTTTCCGTTCCTTGTCATAGAATCCTCCATATAAGCATGTTATAACTAATCATGGCGGCATTGTGCCATAAACGGGAAAAAACGAAAAACCTACGGTAGGTTTTTAGGCACGATTTTTTTTGGAGGGGTTGGACAAACGCTTCTCATTGAATCGCAATGACTTGCAACGCCACAAATCCCCAAAAACAGAAAAAATGCAAAAAAAAGTGTGAAATATTTTCCGTCAGACCCCTGTTTTTCTGCCGGAGACAGCCCTTCTACAGCGCTTTTTGAGACGCGTCATTTGTAAGTTGTTTCTGTTGTGTTAGTTAAAAATGATGTAAAAGAGTCAGCGGAATGGCTGTCAGGGGAATGATGGTCAGGGGAATGAAAGCCAAAATCTTCTTCCCATTCCCCTGGCCATCATTCCCCTGACATCTCCGGCGCAGTCTTAAATGGATTCTACAGGCCGGGCGGTTGCCGGAGGCGGCGATTCGAGGGATGAGGATTGGCCCCACACGAGCGGAACATAAGCGCGGCCCCTTGGTCCTGCTTTGCGCGGGCTGTCTTGATGGGCGCGGGATTTGAAGCGCAGCGGCAGGCCGTGCCGCCCGCACCAAGTGGCCGCCGATTTGTGCCAGGCTTCGGCCGCAATCTCGGATAAATGACGAAACAGGGCCGGGTCCAGCGCAGCGCTTTCAATGGCCAGTTCCACGGAAAAGGTTTCCCCGAGGGAGAACTCATGCCGGGTCCAGGCCAGGGGCGTCACCGGGTCCAGCGCGTCGTCTCTATTCCATTCACGGCGGCCGTCCGGCAAGGTCAAATTGGCCCGGACAAAGTTTAACTTCAAAAGGATGAACTGAAAGTCCGACCAGAGATTTTCCACGGAGTCGCAATTCTTGGCCTCCATCTCGAACCACTGCCCCAAAGCCAAGCCGTAATGAATGGATTCGCGCATTTCAATCGAGTTGCCCAAGACGCGGCCCACGGCGAACCATTCCCGGCTGAAACTAAAGGAGCGGGCCGAGAGGATGAAGGCCAGACAGCCGACGCCAAACAACACGGGCGCCCACCGTCCCTCCGACCAAAACACGACCACGCCAAACAAAAGAAAAACCAGCGTGACAAAATACAACGCCAGCACCGCCTTTCGGGGTGAATAGCCAATGTCCAACAATTGGTGATGTATATGCCGCCGGTCCGGCCGAAAGATCGGCAACCCTTGCAGACCCCGCCGGGTGATGGCCAGGGCGACATCCAGGATGGGCAGCGCCAGAACAAAGAGCGGGGCCAGCAGGCCGGCCACAAGCGTTCCCTTATGGGAGTTGACGATGGACAATTCCGCCACCAGGAAACCCAGGAAATAGGCGCCGCCGTCACCCATGTAGATTTTGGCCGGCGGAAAATTGTAGCGCAAGAACCCGATGACCGCTCCCACCATGCCCGCCGCGCATAACGAAGGGTAAAAACTGGCGCTGGATATTCCCACATAAGCCAGAAGTCCCATTAACATCAGCGAAATGCCCCCGGCCAAACCGTCAATGCCGTCAATCAAGTTAATCAAGTTCGGCAGCGCGATGAGCCAAAGAACGGTCAAACCGCAGCCATAGGCCCCCAATCGGTGAACATGTTCGCTGAATGGATTTTTGAGGAGTTCAATCTGAATTCCACCGCCCCAGGCGCACAAGGCGATGGCGATCTGGCCGAACAGCTTTTTCCTGGCGCCCAGCGGCCGGAGGTCGTCCCAAAATCCGAGCAGGAACATGGCCGAGGCGCTGCAGAAAATGACCCGCGCCATGCGTCCTTGGGCCTCATCGAAGGGGTACAGCACTTGGGCGGTGAGGGAGAGCGCCACGAAGGCGGCAGCAATCGCCAGCCCGCCCAGACGGGACGTTGCGCTCCTGTGGTAATGATGAAATTGCGAGTGCCCGGCACACTGGAGAGAGCAAGAGTGGCGCTGAATGAGTGGAATCGCGAGACAAACAGCCGCGCCTCCCATCATCGCAAACAGAATCAAGCTCAAGATCATCGTCGCAATTGGGTCTTACACACTCGACTGGGTCATCGGAATCTTGAAAGAGGCATCACCACAAGCTGCCAATCGTTGTCAAATCATTCGGGATGACCGCGATTTTGCAGCAGATCAGATGCCATTTGGCCCGATTTAGGCGGCGCGATCTGTAAGATAAAGCGGCACAAGGGAATACAACCTAAAACGCTCCTGCTTGCAAACCTTCGTGGAAACCCAAAGTGTAAAGCATTCCGACGCTGATGACCCTTATAGTCGTCAAAAAAGCCGCGTATGAAGCTATGGGTCAATGAGTTGCGACGCAAAGCATAAAGTGTAAAGATTGGCGAGGGTTTCCATCACATATTGCTGTTAAGTTCTTGCAAGGATTCGTGTTATTTGGCACAGTGGGGCACATGCCGAGCATGCGACCGATTGCGCCGTGGCTTGGCATTTTCTTTGTTATGTTGTCAGCCAGAGGCCATTGCCAGGAAGCCATCCGCATGTCCCTTGCCAGCGAGCAAGCGGCTGAAGCGCAGAATCCCACCGTCGGCAGCAATTATTACAATGTCCAGGCCGGCCCGGTTTATTTGCGTTTCCAAGGAGAGATGGGGATCGAGTTGAATGACAACGTAAACTACACGGAAACCCATCGCCGGGCGGATGTGATTTTGCGTCCCGTCTTAAACACAGACCTTCTGTGGCCGCTAACCGAACGCAACAATTTGTCGTTGATCTCCGGCCTGGGCTATGTGGACTACCTGCGCACCAGCACGCTTGATCATCCCTACGTAGCCCCGAACTCCAAAGTGGCCTTTAAGTTTTATTCGGGTGACTTCGTTTTTGAACTGCACGACCGATTCTCCGCCGTGGACAATGTATTGCAGACGCCGTCACTCAGCGGCACTGGAAATTACTTCCAGATTGAGAATATAGCCGGCGCGGATGCCACATGGGACCTGAACAAATTGATTCTTTCCATGAGCTTCGATCACGACACCGTGAGCGTCCTCAACGGTCCATTTGCTTCTTTTACGCACGACTCCGAGCTGTTTCAACAGCGATCGTCATTCCTGGTGAATTCGACGGACCGGGTGGGTTTGGAGTTGGAAGGCGGCGTCAGGGCCTACGACCAAACTCATCTGGAAAACAACACTGAATTTGCCGCGGGGCCGTTTTACGAAGCCCGATTCAGTCCTTATGTGCAGGCAAAAATGTCCGGTGGATTCGTGGCGCACTACTTCACCCCGACTTCTTTTAGCGCGCTCCGTGAGTTCGATTCCTACTACGTTGAATTGACTTTGAATCACGAACTCAACAAGTGGTTCAGCCACTGGCTTGCCGCCGGCCGGCGGATCGAAGGCGGAACGCCCAACGCGAGCCTCTACGTCTGCGATTACCTTTATTATCAAGCGAACATTTACGCCGTTAAAAACACGCGCTTCGGAATTCATTTCTCCTACGACCACGGTGACACCTCGGGAGGATTGGAGGAAGTTTTTGACCGCTATGGCGCCGGTTTCTACGTTAGCCGGAGCATCAGCCAGAATCTCACGGCGAACGTCACCTATGAGTTTTGGCACAAGGATTCGGACCTTTACAATTATGGCTACGTTCAAAACAGGCTGATCCTCGACGCTACTTACAGATTCTAATCCCGCATTTATGCGTCTGACTACTCAACTCCTGGCTTGCATCGCCGGCGCCGGCGTGACTCTGGCCCAGGCGGCGACCAACACCGTCAAGGCGGCGGATATGCTCACCAATGTTGCCGGAAACTATGTTCTGGACGACAAACATATTCTCATGCCGGGCGACAAGTTAAGTTTTCGCATCATCGAGGACAAGGATCCGGCAAAGTCTCTCGTCGTCACCGACTCCCGCGAGTTGGATGTTCCCTACATCGGGCGTGTGTCAGTCGCAAACGAGACCTGCAAACAAGTGGCCCGCACGTTGAAAGCGCTGCTGGAACAAAAGTACTACTATCATGCGACCGTCATCGTTGGTTTGGATTCCGTGAACAAGTTGCGCGGCAAGGTCTATGTGGAGGGACAGGTTCGGGCGCAAGGTTCCGTGGATCTTATGTTTGACCAGAAGTTGACCGCGGGCAAAGCCATCCTCATGGCCGGGGGATTTGCGGACTTCGCCAACAAAAGAAAGGTCAAGGTGGTTCGGGCCGCGGACGGCGCGGGGACCGCCGCCAGGACCTTTGAGATCAACATGGTGGATGTTTTGGAGGACGGGCAAACCGACAAGGACATCCTGCTGGAGCCTAATGACTACATCATTGTGCCGGCGCGCTCGGTAAACTTTTAGAGACGCATGAACCACGATCCGGCATCTGCATCGGCCCGCAGCGCTCTTTTGGCGCGCTTCTTCAGCGAATTGCATCGCTACAAAAGCCTTGTGCTGGCGTGGTGGTGGCTGCTGGCGCTCTTCGTGGGTTTGGCTGTCGGACTGCGCTGCTTCCTGTTCGCGATCATTCCGCCGTCGTTTAAATCGGAAGGGCTGATGATTGTGAATGTTAAACTATCCCTGCCCAGCGGAAACGTGTACTCCGAAGAGTTGAACAATTTCCTTGGAACTCAAGTGGCCCTTTTGCAAAGCGACACGGTTTCCAACCGCGCGCTGCTCCGCCTCCAATCGGAGAAGCCGGAACTGCGCCCCATGCCAGTGACGCTTCACGTCAGCGTCTCGCCGAAAACAAGCATATTCGAATTGAGCGCCGTTGGCACTGCGGCGCCATACGTCGAAGCGTGGCTCGGCGCCGTGATGGAAGAATACATCAAGGTGAAGAAGGAATTGGTACGGCACACTTCCGAAAGCACGCAAACCGGCCTGGAAGAGGCGATCACGACCCTTGGACAGGAATTGCAAGAGGGCAAGGAAGAATTGGTAGCCTACGGCTCCAGCAATAGCGTCGTTTTTTTGCAGGACCAGGGAAACAGCGCGGCCAACCGGCTGGCGGAGCTGACAAAACAACGGGATGAACTTCAGGCCGATCTGCAATTGCTCCAAATGCTTACTTTGGATGAAAATGTGGACCTCAGACAAGCCATGGCCCAGCAGAGCCTGGCGGCCCGGCCCATCACCAAGCCCGGCGCGACGCAAGCGCCCGCTTCCCCTGTGACCAGCTCCGATTCGTCTCCCGCAAATTTGCCGCAGGGCGCCGAGAATGTGAGTCAAGACCAGACGCAATCCAGTTTGGTTGGTTCGGAGGGAGATTACCTCAAAGCCAAACAGCATGTCGTCCTGTTGGAGCAGCAATGGAAGGAATGGAGCGTGAATCTGCGGCCCCAACATCCAAAAATGGTGGATTTGCAGGAGGAGATAGACCGGCAAAAGAGCCTGCTGGAGATCTTCCGGTCCCAAACGCAGGAACAACTGACCAGCCGGCGCCACGCGCTTGGCCTTCAGATTCAAAATTTGGACCAGCAAATCGAACATTGGACGGCCCGCGCTCTCGAGATCAGCAAGAAAATGGCAGACTACGATGCCATCAAAGAACGGATTCAGCGTCTGCAGACGATGTATGACGGTTTCCTGATCAGCGAGCGCACGGTGGACGTGGAAAAGCAAATTAATCCGGAGAGCGTCACCATTCTTCAGCCGGCTACGGCGGCGGTGCTCGTGGATCGTGATATGTTCAAGCAGCTTCTTCTTGCCGGTCTGTTGGGACTCGCGCTTGGAGGCATCGTCCTGGTCGTTTTGCGCCGTCTGGAC
>Ga0302324_100004634_pt1 | contig 30321 bp, 20 predicted proteins | sample Palsa_T0_1_FD_201949 | JGI IMG/M metagenome (GOLD analysis project Ga0302324, IMG submission 201949) | Peat permafrost microbial communities from Stordalen Mire near Abisko, Sweden - Palsa_T0_1 | ecosystem: Environmental > Terrestrial > Soil > Palsa > Peat permafrost | place: Sweden: Abisko...
GTGAAGCTCACGGTGCCCTCGATCAGCGGCATGCGCGTGGTGCGGTACTGGCCGTTATCGGACAAATGGAAGCGGCTCGGCAGTCCCAGGGATTCCCAGTGCTTCCACTTGCGGGTGATGACGGGATTGCTCTCGGCACCATCCACCCCGGTGATGGTCGGAGTCTCCGGAAAGCTGCGGGTCAGCTCCGGATGGTTTGCGGAGCAGTGATAGCACTCGCGGTTGTTCTCCCAGACCAGCTTCCAGTTCGCCTTCTCGACGATGGTGGTCTCGAACGCCACCTTGCTCTGGCGCAGATTGTGCGGCAGGAAATACGGCTCGATGTGGCGGCGTATCGGCTCGAAATCCGGCGCGGCCTTGGCGAGGCACACGAAGATGTAGCCGCCGACGCTCGTGCAATGCACGACATGCAGGCCATATTTGGAGCGGTCGAATCCCACGCCCATGTCGCGCGCCGCGAATAGGCGTCCGTCGAGATGATAAGTCCATTGATGGTACGGGCAAACGAGCCGCGTGACCGTGCCGCGCTCCGCCGAGCAGATTCGCGAGCCGCGATGCCGGCAGGCGTTGTGAAAGGCATGCAGCTCGCCGCCGCGGTCGCGCACCACCACCACGGGATACTCGCCGATCTGCACCGTCAGGTAGTCGCCGGGATTCGCCACCTCACAATCGTGGCCGACGAACAGCCAATCCCGATACCAGATCATCTCGAGATCGAGCCGGTATTCATCCTCGCCGCAATAAAACTCACGCTCCAGGGCGGTCTCGTGCTTGCGTCGCCGTAGTCGTTCGAGGATGACGTTGCGCGCGCTCATGGTGTCTCTCGCATGGTTGTTCCAAGGGTGATGACTTCAGTTTAGCAGCATGCCCGCCCGCGGCAGCATGGCTCCGCGCGACGTGTTCCAACCCGGAAACGACGGCCCACCGGGACACGCATCGACCGGGCGCGGCCACGGCGATATCTGGGTAATATCCGAGCATGAAGTGCGCGTCACGCAGCAAGATACTCCGGCGGCTGGTAGCCGGCTTTGCTTGCTCGGGACTCCTCGCCCCCTGCGCGGGACTTCTCGCCGCATCCGCGCCTTCGCATGCCGCGCCCGCCCCCACGAGACGCGTCGGCCGCATGACACTCGAGTATTGCGCAAAGGGGCCGATCTACTGCGGCCGCCTCGATCGGCCGCTCGATCCGACCGGCGCCATCGGCGGTGGAATCTCGGTCTATTTCGAGTTCTATCCGCACACCGGCGCCGGCCCCTCGGCCGGGACGCTCGTCGCTACGGAAGGGGGTCCGGGTTTTCCAGCCACGGAATCGCGCGGGGACTACCTCGCACTGTTCGGGCCGCTGCGCGCGACTCGCGATGTCCTGCTCATGGACAACCGCGGCACTGGAAAATCCGGCGCCATCGACTGCGCCGCGCTGCAGACTGCGGAGCAGTGGACGGTGCAGCTGGTCGGAGCCTGCGGCGCCTCGCTCGGCGAGCGCGCGGCACTCTACAGCACGGCCTATGCCGCCGATGATCTCGCCGCCCTCATCGAGGCGCTCGAGGTGGTGCCCATCGATCTGTACGGCGACTCTTACGGCACTTATTTCGAGCAGGTGTTCGCCCTGCGTCATCCGCGCGCGCTGCGTAGCGTGGTCCTCGACGGAGCCTATCCCGTCGACGGTCCCGACTATCCGTGGTACCCCACGTACGCGCCCGCGATGCGCGCGAAGTTCGATCTCGCGTGCCGGCGCTCGGCGTTCTGTGCGCGATTGCCCGGCAATTCGCTCGACCACGTGGCGCCCGCGCTCGAGGAGCTGCGCCGCGCGCCCTTCGCCGCGCAGGCCTTCGACGGAGACGGCCGCAAACGCTCATTTCGAGCCGATGCCTCGCGGCTCGCCATCGTGATGTTCGGCAGCGCGCCGGCCCTGGCGAGCGTCAAGGAGGTCGACGCCGCCGCCCGCGCATTCCACGCCGGCGACCGCGCGCCTCTTCTGCGGCTCATCGCCGAGACCCTGACCGGCGTCGATTCCCGCGATCCCGCCGCCGATCCGGCCAAATGGAGCGCGGGGCTAGCCGCCGCGGTCATGTGTCAGGATCCGCCGCAGATCTTTGACATGCGCTTGGCCCAGCCGCAGCGCACCGCCGACCGCGACCGCGTGCTCGCCGCGCGCCGGCATTCATTCCCCGACACCTACGCCCCCTTCACCCTCGATGAGTATCGGGGAATGCCCCTCGACTACAGCTTTCTCGATCAATGCCTCGATTGGCCGGTCGCCCCCGCGAGCCACCCGGCCTCGCAGGTTGTGGAAAAGAACGCCGCGTATCCCGAGGTGCCGGCGTTGGTGGTGTCGGGCGACCTCGACAACATGACCACCGTCGCCGATGGCGCTGCCGTCGCGCGCGCGTTCCCGCGCGGCCGCCAAGTCATCATCGCCAATGGGTTGCACGTCAACGCCCTGCCGCGGGCGCGCAGCCCCTGCGGCGCGGAGCTCGTGCGCCATTTCCTCGAAACGCTCGAGGTCGGGGATACGCGTTGCGCGGCAACGGCGCCTCCGGTTAGGCTGGTCGACAATTTCGCGCGCCACGCCGCGGAGCTCGAGCCGGCCGAAGCTCTCGCCTCGAACGAGGCGTCCGATGTGCAGCTGCGATTTCTGAGCGCCGCCGTGCTCACCGCGGGCGACGTCGTCACGCGACTCCAGATGAACGCGAGCGGACATGGCGTGGGCCTCCGCGGCGGCCGATTCACCGTCGTCGAGCGCGACGGCGCGCAGCGGGTCCAGCTGGATGCGGTGCGCTGGACCGAGGATCTCGCCGTGTCGGGGACGCTCGAGAAAGCGCTCGGGGGCGAAGGCCAGGTGCATGGGCATCTGCGGCTCTCCGGCACCGACCCTCTCGGCGGTGGCGACCGGGTGGCCGGTACCGTGGAAGTCGTCTGGAGCGACGATGCGCCCGGCGCCGTTGCGGACGTTCGCGGCGTACTCGGCGGCGCGCGTGTCGCCGCGCGCATGCCGGCGCCCTGAGCCGCGGGTCCGCCTCCCCGTCCGCCTACGCGCCCGGCGGGGCCGTCGACGGGGCGCCGGAGAGCCCCGCCGTATTCACCTCGACGAACTCGACCGTCTCGGCGAGCTCACGGGGTCCGCCGATCTTGCGCTCCGCGCTCGGCGGATAGCCATATTGATTGCGATAGCATTTGGAGAAGTGGGGCGGGGACTGGAATCCGCAGGCCGCCGTGATGTCCATGATGGGCATCGCGGTCTGCAGCAAGAGCTCGCGGGCGCGACGCAGCCGCATCTCGAGATAATAGCGTTTGGGCACGCAGTTGAGGTCGCGCTTGAAGAGCCTCTCGATCTGCCGGCGCGAAAGGCCCGTGCTGCGCGCGATCCTCTCGAGAGAGAGCGGCCTCTCGATGTTCTCCTCCATGAGCTGCGCCACGCGAATGAGTCCGCGGTGCGAGACACCGACGCGCGCACGTAACGGAATGTACTGCCGATCCTTGTCCTTGCGCACCCGATCGACGATGAACTGCTCCGATACCCGCTGCGAGACCCGCGAGCCGAGCTTCGCCTCGATGAGGTTCAGCATCAAATCGAGCGGCGCCGTCCCGCCCGAGCAAGTGAAGCGGTTACGGTCGATGGTGAACAGCTGATCGCTGATGAGCACCCGCGGAAATTCTTCGCGCAGCGCCGAGATGTTCTCCCAATGAATGGTCGCACGATAATTGTCGAGCAGTCCCGCGCGCGCGAGCGCATAGCCGCCGGTGCATAGCGCGCCGAGGGCGATGCGTCTGTCCGCAAAACGCCGCAGCGCCACGAGCAGCGCGGGCGAAACCGCCTCGCGAATGTTGATGCCGCCGCAAACGAACAGGATATCGAGCGGCTCGAGCTTATCGAGCGTCGCGGTGGGGGAAAGCTCGAGGCCCGAGCTCGACTCGCTCGGCGCACCGTCGAGGCTGATTACCGACCATTCGTAGACCTCCTTGCCGACCAGACGGTTCGCCATGCGCAAGGGCTCGATGGCATTGGCCACGGCGATCAAGGAATAGTTGCTGAGCGTCAGAAACGCATATTTGCACTTGCGTAACACCGCCTGCGATTCCACCAAGCTCCTCCCCCGGGACCCAGACCCGGCCTCCGCTATTATGCCACCAAACCTGGGCGAACAGCCTATTTCCGACATATCCTGTCGTTTTTCGGACAGCCTGCCCCGGGCAACAGCGCGGCGGCATCGCGCTCGGACCGCCCGGGGCCGCGACGACCCGCGACGACCCGCGACTTGCCGCGACTTGCCGCCCGGCCCCGACCATGGGTGGCGCATTTGCGCAAGTGATTGTCGCTATTAGCGTCTTGTTTGGCTCGCCGCTCGTTACACTGCGATGCGCATTCACTCGGGGATCCTCATCATGAAAACTCATGCCCGCGTCGTGGTGATCGGTGGCGGCGTGGTCGGCGTCAGCACGCTCTATCATCTGGCCCACAAGGGCTGGACGGACGCCGTGCTTCTCGAGCGCTCCGAGCTCACAGCCGGCTCGACCTGGCATGCGGCGGGCCTCTTGCCGCTTTTCAACATGAGCTACACCGTCGGGCAGCTGCACAAGTACTCGGTCGACCTCTACAAGCGCTTGCCCGCCGAGACCGGACAGGACGTGAGTTTCCACGTCACCGGCAATATGCGCCTTGCCACGTGCCGGGAGCGCATGGACGAGTACCAGAAGTATTGCGGGACGGCGAACACCATCGGCGTGCCCTTTCAGATCATCACGCCGCAAGAGGTCAAGAAGCTCTGGCCGCTGGCCGAGCTCGGCAACGGCGGCGATACGCCGAACATCATCGGCGCGCTCTATCATCCCGACGACGGTCACATCGCGCCGGCCGATCTCACCATGGCGTTGCGCAAGGGAGCCCGTGCCCTGGGCGCCGAGATCCACGAGCAAACCGAGGTGACCGGGGTCAAACGCACGGCTTCCGGCGAATGGCAGCTCACCACCAACAAGGGCGAGATCATCGCCGAACACGTGGTGTGCGCCACGGGGAACTACGCGCGCCAGACGGGACGCCTGTTCGGCTTGAACGTGCCCTCCATCCCCGTGGAGCACCAGTACATCGTTTACGACGAGGCCCCCGATCTGAAGGCCTATCGCAAGGGTGGTGGACGCGAGCTCGCGGTGCTGCGCGAGTCCGATCAGTCGTACTACCTGCGCGAAGAGCGCATGGGCTGGATCTTGGGACCCTACGAGGCCGGCGCGCCCGCGCGCTTCGCCGACGGCGTGCCCGACTGGTTCGGCAAGAGCTTGTTCGAGGGCGACCTCGAGCGCCTGCTGCCGCACGTCGAGGCGGCGCAGCGCCGCGTGCCTTCCCTCGCCGCCTGCGGCATCAAGGACATCGTCAACGGCCCCATCCCCTATTCCCCGGACGGCAGCCCGCTCATCGGACCGGCATGGGGGATGCGCAATGTGTGGCTCAACGAGGCGCACAGCTTCGGCATCACCGCGGCAGGCGGCTCGGGCTGGCAGCTGGCGGAATGGATCGTCGAGGGCGAGCCGGGCATCGACATGATGGCAGTCGACCCGCGCCGCTATGGTCCCTACACCAGCAAGCGCTACGTCGTTCAGAAGAACGAGGAGACCTACCGCAACGTCTTCGTCATCCATTTCCCCGACGAGGAGCGGCCCGATGCGCGGCCGGCCAAGACCAGCCCGGTCTACGACAAGCTCAAACGCATGGGCGCGGTGTTCGGCCAGCGTTACGGCTGGGAGCGTGCCAACTGGTTCGCGCCGCCCGGCGTTACGCCTAAGGACAAGTGGAGTTTCCGCCGTTCGAATTATTTCGAGCACGTCGGCCGCGAAGCCGTGAATTTGCGTCGGCACGTGGGCGTCATCGATCTCACGCCCTTCACCAAGCATGAAGTAACCGGTCCCGGCGCCGAGGCCTGGCTCGACGGCCTGGTCGCCAACAAGGTACCCACCAAGATCGGCCGCATGGCGCTCTCGCATGCGCTCACGCGCCGCGGCGGCATTCGCTCGGAATTCACCATCACCAAGATCGCCGATGAGCATTTCTATGTGGTGAGCGCGGGAGCCGCGGAGCGCTACGACAGTGATTATCTGCTGACCATGCTGCCGCCTGCGGGGGTGACCCTGCGCAACATCACCGGGGGTCGAGGCTGCTTCGTGGTGGCAGGGCCGCGCTCGCGCGACGTGCTGTCGAAACTCGTGGATGCGCCGCTCGACAACGCGGCGTTCCCCTGGCTCACGGGCCAGGTGACGGAGGTCGGGCTCGCGACCGATGTGTATCTCCTGCGCGTCAACTTCGTCGGCGCACTCGGTTGGGAGCTGCACTTCCCCATCGAGTACGCACACCACTTGTTCGATAGCATCTTCGAGGCGGGCGCCGAGCACCACATCGCGATGGCGGGCATGCGGGCGATGGAATCGCTGCGCTTGGAAAAATCGTACCGGATGTGGGGCAGCGACTTGACGCCCGACTACACCCCCTACGAGGCGGGACTCGACCGCTTCGTGCGCCTAAACAAGGGAGCGTTCATCGGCAAGGAGGCGCTCGAGCAGCAGTTGGCCCGCGGAGTGCCTAACCGTTTCGTCACGTTCGAGGTGCACGGAGTTACCGACGCCGATGCGCTCGGCAACGAGCCCCTGTTCGACCGCGGCGGCCGTATCGTCGGTCGTGCAACCGCCGGTTATTACGGACACGCGCTGCGCAAGAGCTTGGGGCTCGGGTATGTGAAACCCGAGTTCGCCGGGGTAGGCACCGAGCTCTCGATCGAGATTCTGGGGGAGCGCAAGCCGGTCACGGTGCTCATCGACTCTCCCTACGATCCCGAGAACAAGGAGCTGCGAGCCTGATCGCGCCATGAGCCGGCAAAGGTTCTCCGCCCTCGCGCTCATCCGCCGCGGTCTATCGGGGCATCGCGGCTGGCAGCCGCAATGGCGCAAGGCCTCGCCGCAACCCGCCTACGATGCGGTCATCGTCGGCGGCGGCGGCCACGGCCTGGGGGCCGCTTATTATCTGGCGAAGGAGCACAACCTCGGCCGCATTGCCGTGCTCGAGAAAGGCTGGATCGGCGGCGGCAACACCGGCCGCAACACCACCATCATCCGCTCCAACTATCTGTTCGCCGAAAGCGCCGCGCTCTACGATCATGCGGTCAAGATGTGGGAGGACCTGTCGCAAGTCCTCAACTACAACGTCATGTTCTCGCCGCGCGGCGTGATGATGCTCGCGCACACCGTGCACGACGTGCAGGTCTCCAAACGGCACATCCATGCCAATCGCTGCAACGGCGTCGACAACGAGTGGCTGGAGCCGGAACAGGCGAAGGCGTTCTGTCCCCCGCTCAATATCTCGGACAATATTCGCTATCCGGTGCTGGGCGCCGCGCTGCAGCGCCGCGGCGGCACCGCGCGCCATGATGCCGTGGCCTGGGGTTATGCCCGCGCCGCCGACGCGCTCGGCGTCGACATCATCGAGAACTGCGAGGTCACGGGCATCCGCAAGGATGCACGCGGCGCAGTCGAGGCGCTGGAGACGACCCGCGGCCTCATTGGTGCCCGCAAGGTCGGAGTATCCGCGGCGGGATCGACCAGCGTCGTGATGAAGCTCGCGGACGTGCGCTTGCCGCTCGAGAGTTATCCGCTGCAGGCGCTCGTCTCCGAGCCGGTGAAGCCGATCTTCCCGTGCGTGGTGATGTCGAACACCATCCACGCCTACATCAGCCAGTCCGACAAGGGCGAGCTCGTGATCGGAGCGGGCACCGATGCGTACACCTCGTACACCCAGCGCGGCGCGTTGCACATCAATACGCATACGCTCGATGCCATCTGCGAGCTGTTCCCGCAATTCCGGCGCCTGCGCATGCTGCGCAACTGGGGCGGCATCGTCGACGTCACGCCGGACCGCTCACCCATCATCGCCAAGACCCCGGTCCCGGGCCTCTACGTCAATTGCGGCTGGGGCACGGGCGGATTCAAGGCGACTCCCGGCTCGGCTCATCTGTTCGCATGGACCATCGCGCGCGACGAGCCGCATCCGATCAACGGGCCCTTCACCATCGAGCGCTTCCGGGATGGCTACTTGATCGACGAGGCCGCGGCGGCGGCCGTGGCGCACTAGCCTCCGGCCGGCCCATGCTGCTCATCGGCTGTCCCTACTGCGGCGAACGTCCCGAGATCGAATTCTCGTACGGCGGTCAGGCGCATATCGCGCGCCCGGCTCGGCCGGCGGAGCTCGACGACGCGGCGTGGACCGAATTCCTGTACATGCGCGACAACACCAAGGGCGTGCACGCCGAGCGCTGGCGGCACAGCCACGGTTGCGGACGCTTCTTCAACGCCCTGCGCGACACCGCCACCGACCGAATTCTCGCAACCTACGAAACCGGCAAGCCGCGGCCCGATCTCGGCGCCGCTCGGGAACCCGCCCCGTGAGCTTGCGCGATGCCACGCGCGGACGAATCGATCGCAGCCGGCCGCTGCGGTTCAGCTTCGACGGCCGCGACTACCAAGGCTTCGCGGGCGACACTCTCGCCTCGGCGTTGCTCGCGAACGGCGTGCACCTCATGGGACGCTCGTTCAAGTATCACCGTCCGCGCGGCGTTATGGCCGCGGGGTCGGAAGAGCCGAACGCTCTGGTCACCGTGGTTCGCGACGGCGCGCGCAAGACCCCGAATCTGCGCGCCACGCAGGTGGAGCTCTACGACGGCCTCATCGCCCATAGCCAGAACCGCTGGCCGAGCCTCGCCATCGATGTCGGACGGGTGAACGATTGGCTGTCGCGTTTTTTTCCTGCCGGGTTCTACTACAAAACGTTCATGTGGCCGCGCAAGGCCTGGAAGAGTTTCTACGAGCCGTTCATCCGCCGCGCCGCCGGACTTGGGGTCGCGCCTACCCGCCCTGATCCCGACCGCTATGCTCAGCGGTATGCCCATTGCGACGTGCTCGTGGTCGGCGGCGGCCCCGCGGGCCTCGCCGCAGCGCTCGCCGCTGCCCGAATGGGCGCACGCGTCATGTTGTGCGATGAATCTTACGAGCTCGGCGGAAGCCTGCTCGGCGATGCCGCCGTGCGCATCGAAGGCGCGAGCGGACCTGAGTGGGTGCAGGGCTCGCTCGCCGAATTGCGCTCCTTTCCTCATGTAAGCTTGCTTACGCGCACCACCGCCTTCGGCTACTTCCCTCACAATCTGATCGGCTTGAGCGAGCGCATCACCGATCATCTGGCTGCGCCGCCCGCGCATCTGCCGCGCGAACGGCTCTGGCAAGTGCGGGCGCGCCGCGTGGTGCTCGCGACCGGCACCATCGAGCGGCCGTTGGTGTTCCCCGGCAACGATCGCCCCGGCATCCTTCTCGCAGGCGCCGCGCAGACCTATCTCAATCGCTACGGGGTCTCGGTCGGAGAGCGCGTCGTGATCGTGACCGCGGATGATGCGGCTTACCAGGCCGCCCTCGACCTGCACGCCGCCGGAACGGTCGTCGTCGCCATAGCCGATTTACGCGCCGAGCCCGCGGGCGAGTTGCCGCAGGCCGCGCGCCGCGCCCATCTGATGGTGCTGCCGGGATCGACGGTGCTCGGCACCGAAGGGGGCTTGCGGGTGCGCGCCGTCTCGCTCGCGGACACTGCCGGCGTCCTGCGGCAATTCGACTGCGACGCTGTGCTGATGTCGGGCGGCTTCACGCCAAGCGTGCACCTGTTCTCCCAGTCGCGCGGCAAACTCGCCTGGAACGAGACCCTCGATGCCTTCCTCCCGGGTGAGTCCGCCGAGCACGAGCGCTCCGCGGGCGCTTGCCGCGGTATCACCGACCTTGCGGCAGTCCTGGCGGATGGGGCGAGCGCGGGCACGGCGGCCGCCACCACGGCATCGGGTTCGACCACGGCATCGGGTTCGACGAAGCTTGCCTCCCAGTTCGCCGTGGAAGCCGCCCGCCGCGAACCGGGCTCTCACTTGGGCCCGCTCCCCGCGGGCGGCACACCGTCCCGCGGGAAATCGTTCGTCGATTGGCAGCACGACGTGACCCTCAAGGACGTGCAGCTCGCGGCTCGCGAGGGCTTTCAATCGATCGAGCATGTCAAGCGCTATACCACCACCGGCATGGCGACCGATCAGGGCAAGACCTCGAACATGAATGCGCTCGCGATCGTGTCGCAAGATCTCTCGACGCCGATTCCACGAGTGGGCCTCACGACTTTTCGCGCGCCGTACACCCCGACGACATTCGGCGCCTTCGCCGGCATTTCGCGCGGCGATCTGTTCGATCCCGTGCGCACCACGCCCACACACGCCTGGGCAGAGTCGCAAGGCGCGGTATTCGAGAACGTCGCACTCTGGAAACGCGCACGCTATTTCCCGCGCGACGGCGAGGGTCTGCATGCCGCGGTCGCCCGCGAATGCCGCGCGGTGCGCGATGCCTGCGGCATTTTCGACGCCTCGACCCTCGGCAAGATCGAAGTCGTGGGCGCCGATGCGGCGGAATTCATGAATCGCCTTTACGTCAATAGCTGGTCGGGGCTCGCGCCGGGGCGGGCGCGCTACGGCATCCTGTGCCGCGATGACGGCTTCATTTACGACGACGGTGTGGTTGCGCGCCTCGCGGCGGATCGATTCCACGTCACGACCACCACGGGCGGGGCGCCGCGCGTGCTCGCGCTCATGGAAGATTACCGGCAAACCGAATGGCCCGATCTTAAGGTGTGGCTCACTTCCACCACCGAGCAGTGGGCCGTGATCGCGGTCCAGGGACCCAACGCACGACGCGTGCTCGAGCCGCTCGTCTCCGGACTCGACTTAAGCGCCGGCGCCCTACCCCACATGGGCGTCGCGCGCGGCAAGATCCTCGGAGTGCCGATGCTCTTGTTTCGCGTGAGCTTCACCGGCGAGCTCGGTTTCGAGATCAATGTGCCGGCGGATTACGGCGCGGCCGTCTGGGAGGGTGTGCATGCCGCCGGGCAGGCGCACGGCATGGTCGCCTACGGCACCGAGACCATGCACGTGCTGCGCGCGGAAAAGGGCTACATCATCGTGGGCCAGGACACCGACGGCACCGTCACGCCGGATGATGCCGGCTTGACCTGGGCAATCGGCAAGAACAAAGCGGATTTCGTCGGTAAGCGCTCGCTGGACCGTCCGTCCATGAAGGCGCCGGACCGCAAGCAGCTCGTGGGGCTGCGCACGGGCGGCGGAGAGCTGCTCGAGGAAGGCGCCCAGGTGGCAGCCAAGCCGGGACAAAAACCACCCATGGAGCTGAACGGTCACGTGACCTCGTCTTACGCGAGCAGTGCTCTAGGGGCGCCGATCGCGCTCGCGCTCGTCGCCGGAGGCCGTGCCCGCCTGGGTCAGACGTTGTACGTGCCGATGCCTGCAGGAGACATCGCGGTCGAGGTCACATCGCCGATCTTCTACGACCCGAAGGGAGAAAGGCTCAATGGCTGAAGCAAGCCCGCGCCGGCCGCCGCAATTGAGCGCGGTCGATTGGCTCAAGACGCTGCCGCCGGCGGCACGCTGGGTGCTCCACGGACATGCAGAGGCTCGGGCGTTGGCCGCGTCCGCCTGGGGCGTCGGCTTCGCCGAGACGGCATGCCGGGCCCTGCACAGCACGGAGCGCGCGACGCTCTGGCTCGGTCCCGACGAATACCTGTTGCTCGATTTCGCCGCGCCGGGGGAGAACTCGCTCAAGACGGCGGCGGCAATCGAAGATGCCTTGCGCGATACGCCGCATGCGCTGGTCGACGTGAGCCATCGTCAATTTGCGCTCGAGGTGAGCGGACCCCACGCCGAAGTCATTCTGCGAGGCGCATGTCCGCTCGATTTACACATCAGCCGGTTTCCGGTCGACATGTGCACGCGCACACTGCTGGCGAAGGCGGACATCACGTTGTGGCGCACGCGCGAAGATACGTTCCACCTGGAGGTCTGGCGCTCGTTCGCGGGCTACGTCGGCGGACTGCTCTGCGAGATTGCCCGGGAGTTCCATCCCACTTAAGCCGCCCCTCGCTTTGTCAGCGTTTAGCTTTTAAGCTCCCCTGGCACATCATGAGGCAGGAGCGTTCACAAGCACAGTCGCAGGCGGTCTACTCCGAAGCATTCGCCATGCTAAAGACCGGCCGCGCCGCCACGGCGGAGCAGAGGCTGCGCGCCCTCCAGGCTGCGGGACCCGGAGAAGTGAAGAATCTGCATCTGCTGGGCGCGGCGCTCCTTTACCAGGACAAACTGACCGAGTCGATCGAGGTTCTGGAGCGCGCAGTCGCTTCACGCCCCGACTTCTGGCAGGCACGCACCGACTTGGCCCGCGCCTATCGTGCTGCCGGACGGCGGGAAGAGGCTCGCGCGGAGCTCAAGCGCGTCGTCGCCGCGGCACCGACCCTCGAAAGCGCCTGGCTTGCATACGGCGATGTACTGGTCGAGCTCGAGAAATATCCGGACGCGCTGTTCGCCTACGAGCGCGCCCGCTTGGCGGACCCGGAGATTCGCCGTATCGACCGGGCACGCGAGGCGCTCTCTGCGGACGACCACAAGACGGCCGAGACGATATTTCGGGAGATCTTGCGCTCAGATCCGGCTCACGTGGCGGCGCTCTGCGGGCTCGCCGCCGTATCGCTCATCGTTAGCCGGCCACAGGACGCCGTGCGCTTGCTGAAGCACGCGTTGAAACAGTCGGCCCATCTGCCGCTCGCCCGGCGCGGCCTTTCGCAAGCCCTGCTCGCGCTCGGGGCTCTTCCCGAGGCCGAGTCGACCCTGCGCGGCCTGCTCAAGATGGAGGGCGAGAACCCCAATAATTGGGTGCTGCTCGCGACCGTGTACACGCGTCTCATGCGTCAGGAAGACGCGCTCGCGGCCTTCGAGCAGGCGGCTCTGTTGAATCCCGAGGAGGTCCGGCTGCCGCTCTCGATCGGGCACCTCAACAAAACGCTCGGCCGCCGCAGCGCGTGCGAACAGGCCTACAAACGGTGCCTGGAGATGCGCCCGGGCTTCGGCGAAGCGTACTGGAGCCTCGCGGACCTCAAGAACTACGTCTTCTCGGACGCTGAAATTGCCTGCATGCAGTCGTTTCTAAAGGGGGAAGACGGCAACGACGAGGACCAGGCGCACCTGCATTTCGCGCTCGGACGGGCCTTCGAGCATCAGAAGGATTACCCCACGGCTTTCGATCATTACGCGACGGGCAATCGCCGGCGCCGGAAAACCGTTCCGTTCGACATCGAAGCGTTCGAGAACAAGACGCGCCGAGTGCGCGAATGCTTCGATCCGGCATTTTTCGCCGCCCGATCAGGCTGCGGATATCCCGATCCCTCCCCCATATTCATCGTCGGTCTGCCGAGATCCGGGTCGACGCTGGTGGAGCAGATACTCGCCAGTCACTCCTGCATCGAGGGCACCTTTGAGCTGCCGAACCTCCTCACCATCGTGCGCGAGTTCGATCACGCCGACGCGGCGCACGATGCCTATCCGGAGATCGTGTGCACCGCCTCGCCGGAACATCTCGGCAATCTCGGCCGGCGCTACATCGAGGAAACCGCACCGCTGCGCGGCGCGCGGCCGTACTTCATCGACAAGATGCCGAACAATTTCAGTCACGTCGGCCTGATTCAGGCGATTCTGCCCCGGGCCGTCGTCATCGACGTGCGCCGCCACCCGATGGATGCCTGCTTCAGCACCTTCAAGCAGCATTTCGCCGAAGGCCAGTCCTTCAGTTACGATCTGGAGGATCTGGGGCGCTACTATCGCTGCTATCTGAGCCTCATGGACCACTGGGACGAGGTGCTGCCCGGCAAAGTGTTGCTTCTGCAATACGAGCAGCTGATCCGCGAGCCCGAAGCCCAGATCCGCCGTCTTTTGAGCCATTGCTCGCTTGCATTCGAGCCGGGGTGCCTGTCGTTCCACGAGTCAAAGCGGCCCGTGCGCACTGCGAGCGCCGAACAGGTGCGCCAGCCCCTCTATACCTCCGGTGTCGGCTATTGGCGCCATTTCGAGGCCCAACTCGCACCACTGCGGCGCGCGCTGGGTACATCACTGGCGCGTTTCTCCGAGGCCGAGTAGCCAGCTCCCGCTACTGAACGATCGATCAGCGTCCCACCGGGTTGGTCATTGACAGGCAACGCCATAGCGAGACATGATCCCCGATAGGTCACACATCGCAGTGTGGCCTGGAATAAACAAGACAAGGGGATGATGCGATGCGCATGACGAAAGTGCGTTCCGTGGGAAACCGGACTCGTGTGCTTGCGGCGCGCCAGTTCCCCTCGCCTACGCGGTTGAGCCTCGCGATCGCCGCGACCCTCTCCGGAGCCGCAACGGTGCACATGGCTCCTGCGCTGGCCGCGGACACATCGGCGGAGTCGTCCTCCACACCCACTCTCGAAGAAGTCATCGTGACGGCCCGCAAGCGCACGGAAAATCTTCAAGACGTGCCGATCAGCATCGATGTCTACACGTCCAAGGATCTGCAGGAACGGGCGATCTCGCAATTCGAAGACTACGCGACCATCACGCCCTCCATCTCCTTCGTGAGCGCGGGCCCCGGCACTCAGACCTTCGTCATGCGCGGCGTTTCGGACGGCAGCAATCCGAACTACGCGAATACGGCGACCACCGCGTTTTTGGTCGACGATATGTCGATGAACTTCGCCGGCACCACGCCGGACCTGCATCTCTATGATATCGAGCGCATCGAAGTCCTGAACGGACCGCAAGGCACCACGTTCGGCGCGAGCGCGATGGCCGGAGCACTGCGCTTCATCACCAACAAGCCCGATCCGAGCGGCTTCAGCGCGGGGGCCGATCTCGACGGCGGCAAGATCGAGGGCGGCACCAAGAACGGCACCGTCGAGGGTTTCATGAACATACCGCTGATCCCCGACTGGACAGCGCTGCGCTTTTCCGCCTATCGGGACTATCACGGCGGGTACATCGACAATATCAACACGACTCGTAATTGGATCAACGGGACCGTCTCCAACAATTCAGAGTGGGCGGGCCAGAACTATAACGTCGAGCGTGTGACCGGCGGCCGAATCGCGCTCGGTCAGAAGATCGCAGACGGCTGGAAGGCAACCCTGACCGGCAGCTATCAGAAGCAGCTCACGCACGGCGCCTGGGATGAGAACCCGACCATCGGGGGAGCGATTGGCGTGGACCCGGTGACGGGCGCGTCGACTCTGCCCAATGGCCCAGAGCGCTCCTTCGGCCAGAAGAACGTGGCTCGCTTCGGTCCGGAATTCAAGCAGTACTACGCGAAGACGCTGGACTTCCATCTCGAGGGCGACGTCGGGATCGGCGATCTCGTGTATGCGAATACCTACTGGGCGCAGGACGATACGTGGGTGAACGAGTACTCGGAATACATGCAGTACGTGAACACGGGGCCGCCGAATGACTACACGGCAGTCAACCGCCAGGGGTTCACGTGCCAAAGCGCACCGACTTGGTCGACGCCCCCGGCAGGTTATCAGCTCGCGCCCTTCAGCGGCTGCGGCGTCCCGACCCAGTACTACAACTACACCACGAAGATTTACCGTTGGTCGAATGAGCTGCGGTTGCAGTCGAAAGAGGACAACGGATTGCCGCTTCACTGGCTGGTCGGCGCCTACTGGGAGAGGACGCGCGATGACACCAGCGATTACTACGCAATCCCGGCCCTGAAGCCCGGTGGTGACGCATTTCAGTACTACTCGTCAATGTACGGCGGCACAACGCCCACGCGACCGGGCGCGTGGTACGAATACACCGAGCGCTACGATTATCTGCAGATGACCGAATTCCTCAACGTGACTTTCGATCTCACCAAACGGCTGAAGCTCGAGGTCGGAACCGTACACTTCCAATCGCACTTCAATGAGTTCACGCACGGCGGTTACTTTTCCTACGCTCCGGAGAATGTGGTGAGTCAGGGGCCCGGAGGCTCTGAAAAATGGGACAGCAAGGGAGGCTTGAGCTACAAGGCGACGGACGATCTGCTGCTGTACATCGACGCCGCGCAGGGATTCAGAGACGGCGGCGTCAACCCGGGACTGCCCCCCCAATGCACGAAGAACGGCGTGCCCCAGACGTACAAGCCGGACACGTTGACGAACTATGAAGTGGGTTGGAAATCAACCTTGTTCGATAAGCATGTGCAGTGGAACGGGGCTTTCTACCTGATGCCCTGGAAGAACTACCAGTCGCTGCTCTTCGATCCGAATGCTTGCGCAACATCGAGCTTCGAAGCGAACATCGGCAACGCCAAGATTTACGGCACCGAGACCGACATCAAGTACGCGCCGAATTCGCGTCTCAGCATGGATGTCTCGTTGAGCTACAACGACTCGCGCATCATCAGCGATATTTACTACGCCGGCGGAGCAGCAGGGGCGGGGTTCGACGTCAGACCCGGCGAACGGCTCCCCTACGTTCCCTACTTCGATTGGAGCGGCAACGTTCGCTACGAAGCGCCCGTCAAGGACGAATTGCACTGGTACGCCCAGTACGACATCGCCCACAAGGGCGACATGTTCAACAACTTGCAGGCCTCGGGAAGCAACGGGCTGCCCTACGTCCTACAGCCGGGCTATTCGATCATGAATCTACGCTTCGGTCTCACCCGGGCTGATCAGGGTTGGACCACGGAGTTCTACATCACCAATCTTGCGAACAAAAACGCGGTGATCTACACCAACGAGGGCAACTTCGACCTGCGGCAGACCGTGAACGAGCCGCGGGTGTTCGGAGCCAGATTGATCTATCGCTTCGGTAAGGCACAGGCGTTCAACAACGAGGACTGATCAGTTCATTTTCATGGACGGCACGCTCGCGCCGTCCATGTTGTCGTGCCCCGCATCGTCGTCCGAGGTGGACCAGATCATCTTGGGATCCTGCTCGTAGGGATACACATGCACCATCCAGCCGAAGATGTGCGGATAGAATGTGCCCCCCGCCGCATCGCAGGCCTCTTTCGTGTCGATCGAGCCGAGCAGTCCATACTTGGCGTTGGCGCCGAAATATTCGGCCTTGTGGCCGTCGGGCGCCTTGCAGAAGTTAACGTGCTGATGCCAGCGGGCGATGCTCAGCGGAATGCGCTCGTCGATCTCCTCCAGGGTTGCGTCGACGCGGTCTGTGTACATGACGCCCACCAGCCGGTATCCGCCGTCCGGCGTCTTCTTGTACAGGAGCGAGGTGGGTTTGGCGGGGTCGAAGTGCGATCGGGCGGCCAAGGCATTCATCGTATTGGTGAAATGGTATTGCGGCTGCGGAACGTTCGGCAGAAAGATCTCGAAGCTGTCCGCGATCGCCTTGCGATAGTCCTGGTACGGCGCCATGGCGTCCTTAGCTGAGGCAACGATGGCATCCGCCTTCTGTTGATCGCCGGTCGTCTTCGGCCTCAATTCCGTCATGTGCATATGGCCCGACATGCCCGGCATGCCCGGCATCGCCGCTGTAGTCGTGTCGCCGGCAGCCGCGACGAGTGTCCCGGCCAAGTTGCAGAAGAGCGCCGCCCAAAGGGCACGTAGCGGAATCTCACGGCACGGCATGTGGCACCTTAAGAATTCGGACGACCGAGGTTATCATGGAAAACCGTGTCAACCCACCGCTTGGTCCGCAGCGAATGGTTTCTGGCCGTGAGCATCCTCACGAGTCTCGCGTTTCTGCTGTTCGCCGATCAGCTGAAAGCGGAATCGGCGGACGCCGCCGTGCAGGCCGCGGTTTTCATCTGGCTGTTCGTGACGATTCTATGGTCCGCCATGTCCGTCGTGCGCCACGCGGAGCATCTCGCCGAGCGCCTGGGCGAGCCTCTCGGCACGCTCATCCTTACTCTGGCGGTCACGGCCATCGAGGCGGCGAGCATCTCGGCCGTCATGGTCCATTCACCCGATCAGCCGACGGTGATGCGCGATACGGTATTCGCCGTCATCATGATCATCCTCAACGGCATGGTCGGAACTTCGCTCCTGGTCGGCGCTTGGCGGCACCGCGAGCAGTCGTACAATCTGCAAGGCGCGAACATCTATTTCAGCGTGGTCGTTCCGCTCGCGGTCATGAGCCTCATCATGCCGAACTACACGCAGACCACTCCCGGCCCGACGCTGTCCTTCTATCAGCAGGAGTTCCTCGCCGTAATGTGCGTCGGATTGTATGCCGCATTTCTCGCGGTACAGACCGGGCGGCATCGGGGCTATTTTGCGCTCGAGGCCGAAGAGGACGGCCACGGGCACGAGCTCATGGGCGGCGCGGCGGCGCCCGGCGCAGCGGCGCCCGGCGCCTCGGCATGGCACCACGCACTCCTGTTGCTCGCGTACATGATCCCCGTCGTGTATCTGGCGGAGCAATTCGGCGAGCCCATCGAGCATATGATTGCCCGTCTGCACGCCCCGGCCGCCCTGGGCGGCGTCATCATCGCCGCGCTCGTTGCGACGCCCGAAGGGATCGGCGCGGTGCGCTCGGCGCTCGCGAACAAGCTGCAGCGCTCCGTCAACATCTGCCTGGGGTCGCTGCTCGCCACCATCGGCCTGACCATTCCACTCATGATCGTCGTCGCACACCTGATGAGCGCCACGATTTTTCTCGGCCTGCAGGGCACGAGCTTCGTGATGCTGCTGTTGACGCTGGCCGTCAGCGTCCTGACCTTCGGAAGCGGGCGCACCAACGTGCTCCAGGGTGCGGTGCACCTGCTGCTGTTCATCGCCTACCTGCTGCTGATCTTCCAGGGTTGACCTCAATCGCCGTTCGGGGCGCCCCCAAGAATGTGATTCGCGCGACAGAATGGAAAGCCCTAATGCGCGTTATGTGAACTCGCGCCGCGGCCGCACTGCACCTTGAGCTATGTTCCCGGTCATATGCTGATCGAACGAGGAAATACCAAGGAACCGGTGGGCAAGCCCGCCAAGTCCGGCAAGCGGCCGCACAACCGCTGGCACGCGGTCGCCATAGTGCCGGGCGCGGGTTGCTGCAAGGCCGCGGAATCGGCCAAAGGACGGCGGTTTCTGTCGAGCGAAGCACCCCTGCTGCCGCTGCGGACATGCGATGTCGCCGCTTGCACCTGCAAGTATCGTCATCACGAGGACCGCCGCGGCACTCCACGCCGCTCGGAAGAGGCCGGAGGGAACCAGCGCTCCCGAGCCACCACCGAGCGGCGTAGCAATCGCGGCCGCCGCGAAACCGATTGACCCGACTGGCGCTTCCCCTACTTCGAAGTTCTCGGGCAGGTCGCGGCGCATTCTAATTGCCGGCGATCTTCGCACCAAAGCGGCGCAGCGGCCGCAGATATTGCTCGCGGGGCACCGCTACTGCCGGTGCAGTACCGCCGGCGGCCCCGGCCTCGAGAGCATCGCCTGCCTGCCCGGACTCGAAGTTCGGCAGGGCGAGAAAGGCAGGCGTGACCGCACCCGTCGCAGGACAGACGCCATCCACCAGCACACAAGCTCCGCCGGTGATTTCGTTGCGGTCGTTGACCCCTTCGGCGAACACGAGATAAAGCTGCGTCCCGACAGGTAAAAGCTCATTGAGGTCGTAGGACTTACCCTGGAACCATACGAAGGCCCGCGAGCCCTCCGGACCTCCGAAGGACTGTCCAACCACGACGCCTTCCTCGTTGATGGCGTATGCAATGGCGTTGGTATCGCCCGGCAACGGGGCAATCTCGACCGTGCCCGTGCTCGCGCTCCAGATGAAGCCGAGCGGCAGGGGAAAGGGCGTCAGTACTCCACCGCTCACATCGTTCGCCACGTCGGCGAAGCCGACCACCTGGCCGCGATTGTTGATGTCCGTGGGCGTGTTCCAGCCCTGCCCGCCGAATGTGTCGATCTTCTTCGGCACGCCGTTGTGCCAGATGAGCGCATGCTTCGCCGTTCCAGCACCGACGGCATTATCGCACGTGCCCGAGATGCCCACCGCATCGCCCTCGGCGTTGACCGCGGTGGCCGCCCCATCGCTATCGCCGGGATAGGGCGAGAGCACCTCGATCTTACCGTTCGGCCGCCAGAGCACAGCCTCGAACTGTAGAACTTGCGGCGGGTTGCAGGTCGAATCGTGCACCGTATTCTCGGCCCAGCCCACGATGTCCCCCCGGCCATTGACGCCCGCGGCATACCCGTTGGTTCCGCCGAGCGTCGGCAACCCCGTCATGCTCCCTTCGAAGTATCGAAATCCACGGCACACGTGATGCGTCGTCGTCGGAAAGAACGCCGAGCAGCTCCACGCCTCTCCCAGCTTGTCGATCTCCGAGGTCTCCGCAAAACCCGAGATCACGCCGTGATCGTTGTGCACCGGCCACTCGCTCACGCTGTTCTCGCCGCCGAGGGTACCGAGATCGAACTTCATGCCGTCGATCCACACCGTCGCACGCGTGACTCGATCGCCGGGGAGATTCGCGTTGCCGAGCACCCATCCCAGATTGTTGATGGCGTTGCCCGAGCTCACCGTTCCGCCGAGGGTGCCCAGATCGTACACCGTGAACGCTCCCGACCCGCCTGCGCTCGACGCCGGCTGCGCGGGTAGCCTCGGCGGCGCTGCCGCGAACGAACAGACCGCGAGGGTGGCCAAATATCCCAGAGCCTTATTGTGCATGTGCTTCTCCAATGGACGGTTGCGACGATCCGAAATCGCGGGAAAGTCTAGAGCCGGCCGTGGGGCGGCGTTGGACGTTTCCGGACGTGGAATTTCTCGCTGACGGGAGGGGCTCGGCGCCCATAGAATCGAGCCATGACACTCGATCTGCAGCTCTGCTCGCGCGCGCGGCTGGCACGCGATGCGCGCTTCGACGGCAAGTTCTACATTGCCGTGCTCACGACGCGCATCTATTGCCGCCCCATCTGTCGCTCGCGCACCTCGCAAGAGAAAAACGTGCGGTACTTCCCGACCGCCGCGGCAGCGGCGGAGGCCGGCTTCCGGCCGTGCCTGCGCTGCCGGCCGGAGTGTTCGCCCGGAACAGCGGCCTGGGCCGGTACGAAGAACACGGTGTCGCGGGCATTGCGACTCATCAACGAAAGCGGCCTCGAGGAAGGCGGCATCGAGGCGCTCGCGGGGCACCTTGGACTCGGCTCGCGTCATTTGCGCCGGCTGTTTCTGCGCCATCTGGGCGCGAGCCCGCGTGCCGTCGCGCAAACACGCCGTCTGCACTTCGCCAAGAAGCTGATCGATGAAACGGCGCTGTCCATGACGCAGATCGCGATCGCGGCGGGTTTCGGCTCCGTGCGGCGTTTCAACGCCGCCGTGCAAGAGGTCTATGGCCGCACCCCGACGGAGCTGCGTGCGCGTGTGATGAAAAAAATCGCCGCCCAACCCGACAATCAATATCTATTTCATCTCGACTACCGGCCGCCGTACGCCTGGCGCGAAATGCTCGCGGCGCTGCGCGCCCAGGCAACGCCCGGCATCGAACATGTCGCCGAGGACGCCTACCGGCGCACCGTGGCGGTGAACGGCGTCCAGGGTCATCTCGAGGTCACGCTGAGCGAGGATCGGGACGCACTCGATGTGCACGTCCACATCGAGGAGCCGCGCTCGCTGTTTCTCGTCATCGAAAGAATCCGCGCCATGTTCGACCTCGATGCCGACTGGCCGACCATCGAGCGCGTTCTGAAAGCCGATCCTGCCCTCGCCCCCCGCGTACGCGCCTTTCCCGGTGTGCGCGTGGCGGGTTGCTGGAGCGGGTTCGAGCTCGCCGTGCAAGCGATGCTGGCACCGGCGGCATCTTCGGTAGCCGCATTGGTCGCCGTATTCGGTGCGCGCGTCGATTTCGCTCCCGGACTCACCCATCTGTTCCCGACGCCCGAAGTACTCGCAGATGCCGACTTGCACCGCGCCGGGCTCGGCAAGGTGCAGTCTCTCGCCGTCGGTAGTCTCGCTCGCGCGGTGCGCGACGGACGAATCGGCTTCGAGAAGGCGGCGGACCCCGATGCCGTGCTCCGTGAGCTCGCCGTCATGCCGGGATTCACCCCGGCCGCGCTCGAGTACGTGGCGATGCGCGCACTGCGCGAGCCCGACGCATTTCCTTTGGAGCCGCAGGAGGTGGTGGACACTCTCGGGCTCGAGGGGGCGGACGCTGCCGCGCCTGATGTGATTGCGGAAATCGAGCGTCGTACGCGCGCCTGGCGCCCGTGGCGCGCCTATGCCGCAGCCTACTTGGCGGGTCCGGCCGCCGCCGCGCCTCAGGCGAGCCTGCGAATCTCCCGCAGGAAGTCGTCGACGTCGGCTTCCGATGTCGCATAGGAGGTGACCAGGCGAACGGCGGCACCCTCGGGCACCTCGAGGAGCGGCCAGCGATAGAAATGAAAACCCGCCTTCTCCAGCCGCTCGATCAGCTTCTCCGGCAATGCCACGAACAGCTCGTTCGCCTCGACGTTCTGTAGCAGCCGCGCGAACGACAGCTCGGCGAGTCCCCGGGCAAGCCGCGTTGCCATCGCATTTGAGTGACCGGCGTTGCGCAGCCACAAGCCGTCCTCGAGATAGGCGAGCAGCTGACAGCTCAGATAGCGCAGCTTCGACCACAGATGGCCCGCTTGCTTGCGCCGCCGCTCGAACCCCTCGGCCAGCGCGCGATCGAAAAAGACCACGGCCTCGGCGCACAGCGCGCCGTTCTTCGAGGCGCCGAGCGAGAGAACGTCGATGCCGCGTTTCCAGGTTGCCTCGGCCGGCGTGCAGCCGAGGTGTACCAGCGCGTTAGCGAATCGCGCGCCATCCATATGCACGTTGAGTCCGTGCCGTTTCGCGGCTACGGTAAGGGCAGACAGCTCCTCGAGGCCGTACACCGTGCCGAGCTCCGTGGCCTGTGTGACGCTGACCGCGGAAGGACGCACATGATGCACGCCCATCTCCTCCGCGAAAGCGGTCGCGGCGCTGACCGCCTGCGGCCCGATCTTCCCGGTGGGCGACGGCAATCCCAGAAGCTTCGCCCCACCCGTGTAGAATTCGGGCGCCCCGCACTCGTCCGTTACGATATGCGCGCCGGCATGGCAATAGATGCCGCCGAAGGGCGGTGAGATCTGCGACAAGGCCAAGGCATTGGCCGCCGTGCCGGTCGCGACGGGGTAAATCAGAACATCCTTTTCGAACAGCTTCGCCGCGACGCCAGTCAAGCGCTCGGTGAAGGGATCGGACCCGTAGGAACCCGTAGGGCCGGCATTGGCCGCTTGAATCGCGGCCAGGATAGGCGGGCATACCGGGGAGACGTTGTCGCTGCCGAAATTGCGGGTCAATGCATCTGCCATCGTCTTACCTCGCCGCGCGTAACACCCGCAGCTTGCTGTCAAAGTCTTCCTTGTTCAAGTAAGCGCCGCACAGGCGCCGATAGCCTTGGTAGGCGCGGCGTCCATGCAACAGGCGCCAGTTATCGAACAGCAGGGCGGTGCCCGGAGCAAGGCGCATCGTTATTTCGTTCGCAGGATCGTTAACCATGCCGTTAAATATCTTCAACGCTCGATAAAATAAACTCATCCGCCCGCTCGGCAGGCTGAAGGGGGCGCGGTCGTAGTTATTGTAGGCGATCTGAGCCGGCTCTCCCCGGGCATCGAGCCCGATGATGGGATGCTCTGCGCGCAAATGCACGCCATCACCTAGGTACTGCGCCGGCACTTTCACGCTCGATAGCACCTCGAAGGCCTCCGGATCAGTCCGGCGGATCTCGTCGGCGACCTTGAATCCATCGACCAGGGTGCTGTCTCCGCCCGTTCCGTCGAATTGCAAGCAGTGAAACATCTGGAAACCGGGTGAATCGAAGCTGTACGTACCGTCCGTGTGCGGACCGATGGCCTGGGAAGTATAGGCGGTGTCCTTGAATGCGAGGTTGGCGGTGAAGTCCCACATCCCGCCGAATATCGTCTCGCGCACGTATCCAACGCGCGTAGCCAGCTCGCGGGTCGCATCGACGCCGACAGGCACACCCGTCGCCAAGGCAAAGCCGTACTCCTCCACTTTCGTGAGCCATTTCAGCAGGCCGGCGTCGCCGGACACGATCTCTTCATGGCTCACGGAGGGCAAGCCGCCGGCAAGCGACTCCCGATCCCACAGGCGTCGACGGGGTGACCGTGAACCGCCTTGAGCGACGCGCCAGAGAAATTCCGCGGGCCACACGCTCGTGCTGCCGTCGTGTTTCCACACGATGCGTAGAACGGCGCCCCGCGCGTCCACATCGATCCGCTCCGGCGCGATATCCAGCGGGATGGCAAAGGTGTCGACCTGACGTTGCAAGGTGTCCGGGTGCAGGCTCTCGCGCGAGTGGCAATGATCTCGCAGCCAGAAGGGCGAGAAGCGGCCGGGGGATCCTTGCCCGACCCAGGACACTTCGACATCTCCCCCGACCATCCGGGCTCCCGCAAGCAGGGCCGGTCCGTATACCTCCGCACGAGCGCACGATTCCATCATGTCTTTCTCCTTGGTTGGCGGACGAGCGTTGCGTTCCGACCGCCCGCAATCAGTTCCACTTGTTGAACGAGTGTATAACAAGGAGCTTTGGCCGGTCAAACCGGCGCACGCCGCGCTACAGCAGGGTTGGGCGCAAATCCTCGGGAATCAGCTTGCAGCAGTCGGTTTTGCCGAACCATCCATAGCGATTGCGCGCGACGACATCGTAAAGGGAATCGCGGATCGGCCGCGGTATCAGCCGAAACATTCTCGCGAGGGTCCACCATCCGCCGAGAATGCCGGCCATCCGCAGATAGCCATCCGATTTGTCGAATATTCGCCCGCGATCGAGCAGCAGGTACGTCTCGTCCAAGGCAGCGCCATAGTGCTGATAGAGCGACTCGCCCAAGGGAGACTGCGCCGAGGTGTAGCGAAACGCTCGGTGCTTGTCGTGGCGCATGAGCCACGCGGCTCCGCTCGAGCACAGCACGCAGACGCCGTCGAAGACGAAGAGCGGCTTATCGTCGGGAAATGGCGGCACCCCGCCGTCCCGGCGATAGCTGTAGGCGATATCCCTGTTCCCGTTCATGGCGCGGCGTCGGCTGTCCTGACGATCTCGATGTCCAATCCCTTTAGCGCTCCAAGGTAAGTCTCCAAGTCGATCAAGTCGAGGCAAGCCCGCGCACCGCTCGCCGATACCTCGCCGCTCGCAAGTGCCTTGGCGAGAAGGATCGCCGGCATGCACGGAATATACGGACCGTGCCCCGATCCGGCGATCATGAAAAATCTCTCCGACTTCGCCATGCCGTCGTGACCGACGCCCGATAGAAACATGTGAAAGCCGCTGCGTCCGGAACCGAACGCGTCGAACAGAAAGGCCAGCCGAAGCAGCTTGGGCGCCCATGCCTCCAGGCTCGATAGCGCGCGAGCCCTCACGAGCCAGCTGATGAGCCACAATCCGAGGTGAAGCAAACGGATTTCCGTGCCGGCGGCAAAGCGCAGAGTTCTCAATCCCGCGTATCTTTCGGGAAACAGCTCCAAATCGGGAACGTCGCAGCAGCCGAACAAACGGCGCCCGAGTCTCGGATAATTCACGGCATGCAGACCCTGCCAGCCGTACACCCGCGCCCGGCGGCCGTCGATTAGTGTCGTGAACGGCTTCCCGACATAGCTAAGGATCGCGGAGAGCGTCGCGAGGCCGCGGTTCGTCTGCTGTGCGGCGGTGATCCCATAGTCGATGTTTTCCAGCGACGCGAAGCGCGGGCGATAGTCATCGATCAGCGCCGCGGTGAGGCAAGGCACCGAGCTCGCCCCGCTCACGATCAGCAGGCCTTTTTGACGAGCTTCTTGATCGAAACGCCCGATGCCGGCGACAAACCCGCGCGCATCGGCAAGATCGATGTAGTGACAGCGTTGCCGCAGGCAGGCTTGCGCCACGGCATAGCCCTGCGTCTGAAACGGCCCGGTGGTGTGGATGAGAATGTCCGGCCTCGTCGCGGCGAGAGTTGCGGTGATGTCCGCGGAAATATCGAGGGCAACAGGCTCGGGCTCGGCAGCCGCGCGCAGTTGGGAAACGAATCGGTTCGCCTTGTCCAAGGAACGTCCCGCAACGAGCAATCGAATGCCCGGCTCGGCGGCGAGCGCGCGCGCGATATAGCTGCCGAAATTTCCATATCCCCCGATGATGAGAACGCGTTTCACCACGTCGGCTTCGCCACCATCAAAAAGAACACCAGGACGAAGTACCCGGCGGCCGGCGCCTGCTCCCCGCGAGCGCGGAAAAAAAAGAACGCGATACCAAGACCGGTGCCGAACAGAACGGTCGAGGTGAGAATGTGCAGCGTCTTGATGGCGAGATAGCTGCTTACGTGGCCGCTCCCGGGCTCGCGCCCCTTTATCTCAACGCTGCGAGCTTTGCCAGTTGACGGATCGATAGAACGGCGCATCGTCCGCGGGCAGCATGCCCCGGCCGAGAATGTGATCGGCCGCCTTCTCGGCGAGCATGATGGTGGGCGCATTCAGATTGCCGGTGGTGATCGAAGGCATGATGGACGAGTCGACGACGCGCAGCCCCTCGAGTCCGCGTACCCGGGTCTGCGGGTCGACGACCGCGCGCGGGTCGCCGGGCGCGCCCATCTTGCAAGAACACGACGGGTGATACGCGCTCTCCACCTTCGCCCGCACGAAGGCATCGATCTGCTCATCGGTCTGAACCGTGTCCCCGGGCTGCAGCTCGCGGCCGCGGTAGCGGTCGAACGCCCGCTGCCCGAAGATTTCCCGCGTGAGGCGCACGCAAGCGCGCATCTCGGTCCAGTCGTCGGGCTCGCTCAAATAGTTGAAGAGGATCTTCGGCTTTTCGAACGGGTCCGGGGACGCGAGCCGCACCCATCCGCGGCTCTTCGAGCGCATGGGACCGACGTGCGCTTGAAACCCGTGCTCCTGCGCGAGCGTCGAGCCGTCGTATGCAACGGCCATGGGCAGAAAATGGTACTGGATGTCCGGATACTCGACTCCGGGGCGGCTGCGTATGAAGCCGCAGGTTTCGAAGTGATTGGTCGCACCGAGACCATCTTTCCGCAAAATCCAGCGCGCGCCGATGAGTGCGCGGCTCCACGGATTGATCGACGAGTACAGCGTGATCGGCTCCTTGGAGGCGACTTGAAAGTAGAACTCCAAGTGGTCCTGCAGATTCTCGCCGACGCCCGGCAAGTCATGTATGACTTCGATGCCGAGCGACTGCAGTTCAGCACCCGGCCCGACACCGGAAAGCTTGAGCAGCTGCGGCGTATTGATCGGCCCCGCGGACACGATCAGCTCCTTGTCGACGTGCACGCGCTGCGTCTTACCCCCGCGCACATAGGTCAACCCGCGGACACGGCGTCCCTCGAACAGCACCCGGGTGGCGAGCGCGTGAGTGATCACCGTCAAATTCGGTCGGCGCAGCGCGGGATGCAAGTACGCGCGGGCGGCGCTGCAGCGCCTGCCCTCGCCCACCGTCATGTCCATGCGGCCGAAGCCCTCTTGTTGAAAGCCGTTGACGTCGGCCGTGCGTGGATAACCCGCTTGCTCGCCGGCGCCGAGCCACGCGGCATGCAGCGGATTGCTCAGCGACCCGTAGCTCGTCATGAGCTTGCCGGAATCGCCGCGGTACCGATCGCCGCCCTCCTCGCGGTGCTCCGCGCGCTTGAAATAGGGCAAGACGTCGCGGTATGACCACCCTTGCGCGCCTTCCTGGGTCCAGCGCTCGAAGTCCTGCGGATTGCCGCGGATGTATACGAGGCCATTGATGGAAGACGAACCGCCCAGCACCTTGCCGCGCGGGGTATGCATCCGCCGGCCATCGAGATGCGGCTCCGGCTCGGTGTGATAGAACCAGTTGTACTTCGGCATGTTCATGGGAATGGACAGCGCCGAGGGCATCTGAATGTAAATCGAGCCGTCCGTGCCGCCATACTCGAGCAAAAGCACGCGGTCTCTGCCACCCGCGCTCAACCGATCGGCCAGCACGCAGCCCGCCGAACCCGCGCCGACGATGACGTAATCGAAATGTGGCTCCGTCAAGATAGAACTCCGATCCCTGCCCGTGCTGCCCGTCAATAAGGTGCGTCCACATCCCCGAGGGCGACGTAGACGCTTTTCAGCTGGGTGTAATGCTCGATGGCAGCGCGACCGTTCTCGCGGCCGAGGCCCGACATCTTGACGCCGCCGAAAGGCAGCTCGATGGGCGTGATGTTGTAGTGATTGATCCAGCACGTGCCGGCCTGCAGCCGGGCGATCACGCGGTGGGCGCGCGTCAGATCGTTGGTGAAGACGCCCGCCGAAAGCCCGAACGGCGTGGCGTTGGCACGCTCGACGACTTCTTCCTCGTTATCGAAGGTGAGCAGCGACATGACCGGCCCGAAGATCTCCTCGCGCACGATGGACATGTCGTCGCGACACTCGTCGAACACCGTCGGCGCGACGAAGAAGCCCTTTGCGAGAGCCCCCGCGCTCACCCGCTCACCGCCGATGACTGCGCGCGCGCCCTCGGCGCGCCCACGTGCGATGTAACCGAGCACCTTGTGCATATGCTGCTCCGACACCAAGGGTCCGACGTGGGTCTGCGGATCCATGGGATCCCCGATGCGCATCGCGCTCACCCGCTTCACCAGGCGCTCGAGAAAGGCCTCCTTGATGGAAGCGTGCACGAACACGCGTGTTGCATTCGAGCAAACCTGCCCCGAAGAGTAGAAGTTGCCGAGCAGCGCGCCCGAGACGGCATTGTCCAGCTTCGCATCCTCGAACACGATGAGCGGCGACTTGCCGCCGAGCTCGAGCGTGACGCTTTTCAACGTCGACGCCGCATCGCTCATGACCGCCTTCCCCGTGCCGACCTCGCCGGTGAGCGAGACTTTGCGGATATCCGGGTGACGGGTGAGCAATCGTCCCGTGTCCGCGAAGCCTTGCACGACCTGGAAAACACCCGCCGGCACGCCGGCTTCGAGCAATATCTGCTCGAGTTTCACGGCGCTGAACGGCGTGAGCTCGGCGGGCTTGAAGATCATGGCATTGCCGCAGGCGAGCGCAGGGGCCGCCTTCCAGCAGGCGATCTGCAACGGATAGTTCCAGGCGCCGATACCCGCGACCACGCCGAGGGGCTCGCGCCGGGTATAGCCGAACGCTTGGCTCCCCAGATCGATGTGCTCGCCGCTCAGGGATTGCGCGAGCGCCGCGAAATACTCGAGGCAATCAGCGCCGGAAACGACATCGACGACGAGGGTTTCCTGAATCGGCTTGCCGGTGTCGCGCGTCTCGAGCTCGGCAAGCTCGCGGTTGCGCGCCCGCAGGATCTGCGCGGCTTGCCGCAACACCCGCGCGCGTTCCGCGCCGGTCATCGCGGCCCAGCGGACCTGACCGCGCTGGGCGGCGCGCACGGCCGCATCGACCTCGGCCGGGCCGGCGACGCTTACATAGCCGAGCACTGCGCCGGTGGCCGGATTGATGGATGCGAAGCGCTGGGACCCGGCCGCGCTCCGCGCAGGTGCCTGCCGATCGGGCGCGGCGCCGCCCTGTTCGAGCGAGGTACGCTGCGCATTCAGCTCGAGCGAGGCGCGCCCCGCGTTCAGGCGCCGGTCGACGAATTCGGTGAGCAGGGCACGCGCGCTGGCGCTGTCCGCCTCGCGCCAGCCGGAAAGCGCGGCCCGCAGCCACACCCCATCGATCATCGCGGCAATCATGGCCGCAAGACTCTGAGCCTCTTCGGCGGGGACCAGCTTCTTGAGGGAACTCTTGAGGTTGGTGAGCGTGCGCCGCTGGTACACCGACTGCACCCGCCGCAAGCTCGGCACTTGCAGTACTTGTCCCCAGAAGGCGAGCCAGGCGGTACCGGTGCGCCGGTCGAATTCCTCCGGCGCGAGATTGGCATCGATGATGGCTTGGATACGGGCGCGCGGGGTGGCGATGCTGCGTAAGCGCGCCCGTACCTGATCGCCGACGCGCCGCGCCAGCGACCGAAACGCGGCGTCCAGCAACCCGTCCTTGTCGCCGAAATAGTGCGCCACCAATCCCGGCGAGACGCCGGCCCGGCCGGCAATCCGCGCCAGCGTCGTGCCCACATAGCCGACTTCGGCTAGGCTATCGATGGTGACTTCGATGAACTGGGATCGCCGCGATTCCTCGGGGGGCTCACCCGCCAAGTCCATGGAGCTCGTTGATTGGTCGTTCAATTGACTGGTCCTTGCGACTCGCCGCGCGTGGGAATGGACGCGCGGACGAGCGACCGCTTAAGATGCCGATACGATAATTGTAGTTCTATATCAATATTTTAGGGATATAAGGTGAGCGCTGATCACAGCCCGTTGAACAGTCATTCAAATCGCGCCAAACCATCATGCCGTCCGCCGCCGCGCCGGGTCAAGCCTCCCCAGGGGCTCGCCCGGATCCTGATGCTCGCGCTCGGGCTGATGCCTCTGTGCTTCGGAGGCAGCCCCGCCCGCGCCGCGCCGGCCCGCGCCGCGGCGGCCGGTGCCGATCCGGCAAGCTGCCGTAC
>Ga0302324_100004635_pt1 | contig 30317 bp, 19 predicted proteins | sample Palsa_T0_1_FD_201949 | JGI IMG/M metagenome (GOLD analysis project Ga0302324, IMG submission 201949) | Peat permafrost microbial communities from Stordalen Mire near Abisko, Sweden - Palsa_T0_1 | ecosystem: Environmental > Terrestrial > Soil > Palsa > Peat permafrost | place: Sweden: Abisko...
CGAATACGGGCAACGTCTCTCGTCGATTAAGCCCGGTCAGATGGCAGAGAATCAAAAATACATCGCCAGGTCGTTCATCGGTTTCGGGACATCTATCTACGGGACATGTGATTTTCACTCCAACGGTTCGTTTATTACAACGAGTTGGTTAACCCTGTTTTGGATTCCTGTATTTCCCTTCGAGAGCATGAGGTTAGGAAAAGTGGGTTCGCGATCCGTGACCGGTAAAACCGTATGGACTAGTCACTATTTAGGTTACTTCTTCAGCTGGAAGACAAAATACTGGCTGTACTCCGAGGAACCAATCAACCAAAAACAAGTTCTTTGCGTGTATACGTTTGTGTTCGCGCTAGTTTTGGCTGTGCTGAGCGCCAATTACATATCCCCGAGGGTTTCAGCTCTGCTTTTTTGCTCCGTTTGCACTGTGCCGTGGGCACTCAGGAAGTTGGCTTCTCGGCGAACCGAATAACTTTTTTAGAAGCTCCCATTCGTCAGACCGGCGCTCAAAGTACGTTGACGGCGCGGGCGGCTAGCAACGCCACGATCGTCAGCGAGATCAGCGACTGCAGCATCATCCCGGCCTTGGCCCAGCGCGAGAGCGCGGCGGTATCGGTGGGCGAGAAAGCCGTGCTGGTGTTGAATGCGAGAAAAAGATAATCCATGAAATTCGGCGACCAGGGCGGATTCGCGGGGTCCTCGCTCAACATCTGCGGGAAAAGGAACGAGCTATCCAAGCGGCCGCGCCGGGTCTCGCGATTGAGCGGGCCGCCGGCATCGAGCTTCCAGTACCACAGGGCGAAGATCAATACGTTGGTGACCCAAAGGGCAACCGCGGCGCGCAGCAGCGTCTGGGCCGAGTCGCGATGGTGAGGGATGCCTTCGATCAGGAACGCGAGCGAAGCAACCATGGCGACGGTGATCGCGCCGGTGGCGGTGAAGGTCAAAATGCGGGCGACGTTGTAATGCCCGCGACGGTACGAAATTACGAGCGCAATCACCAGAACGAAAACGATGGCTAATAAAAGCCAGCCGGGACCCACGGAGAGCCGTTCGGGCAAGGCCCAGTACATGCAGCCGGCGGCCAGCATGGCCACGATGGCCGGCCAACGAGGTTCGCGCACAATTTTAGGGGTCATGAGTGTCGCGCGTGCAGTATAGGACGCGGCACGAAGGCTCACAAGGGAGCGCCGAAACGCCCAGGCGAAACAAAAGCGTAAGCCATTCGCGCGAAATTCCGCTATCATAGATGCATACGATGAAAACCGAGACTTCACGCGAAAGTTTGTCCATTTTGAACGCGCAGCAACGGCGCGCGGTGGAACACGGGGGCGGGCCGCTGCTGGTGGTGGCCGGCGCGGGCACGGGCAAGACGCGGGTGATCACCGAACGCATCCGCTACCTGCTGGAATCCGATGCGCAGCTTGCCGGGGAAAATATTCTGGGCCTGACCTTCACGGACAAGGCCGCGGGACAGATGACGCATCGCGTGATGAAAGCGATGGGGCAACGCGCCGAAGGGATTTGGCTCAGCACGTTTCACAGGTTCTGCGTGGAAAAAATTCTACAGGTGGACAATCCGGACCTGAAGGTGCTGGAGGACGTCGATCACTGGATTCTGTTGCGACAGCATATGGGCGAGCTGGGCCTGAAGCATTTCCGGCGGCTGGCGGAGCCGGGCGAATTCCTGAACGCGTTCATCGGATTTTTTTCGCGCTGCCAGGACGAGCTGGTGACACCGGCCGATTACGAAGCGTACGCGGGGAAACTTCGCCGGGAATACGAAGCGCGAAAGAAATCGCTGGACGCGGACGTGCGCAAATCCGAAGAGGAGGGAGTGGCGCGGCAGGAAGAGCTCGCCAACGTGTATCGCGTGAGCGAGCGATTGCTGCGCGAACGAAACCTGCTGACCTTCGGCGTGCAATTGATGCAATCCGTTCAGCTTTTGCGGGCGGATGCGGGGCTTCTCCAGCGCATGCGCGAACAATATCGCTACATTCTGGTGGACGAATTTCAGGATACCAACATCGTTCAGCTCGAACTGCTGTGGCTGCTGGCAGGCGACCGGCGGAATATTGTGGCGGTGGGCGATGACGATCAGGCGATTTACCGTTTCCGCGGCGCTTCCTTCGGAAGCTTCACCATCTTTCTGAAACGGTTCTGCGGCGTGACGGACAAAAACCTTACAGACGGCGTTGGGCGATTTATTGCGCCACTCACCCAGAACTACCGCTCGACGTCGCGAATCCTGCGCGTGGCCGGGGTATTGATAGCGCACAACGAAAAATCGCCTTTGCTGCCGGCGAAAACGCTGACCACCGAGAATGCCGACGGCGAAAAAATTCGCATTGCGGAATTCGGCACGCCGGAGGAGGAATCGCACTGGATCGCGGCGGAGATCGAACGGCTGCACGGGCCCGGAAGCCCGTGGCGGAACTTTGCGGTGCTGTACCGAAAGCACGCGCATGCCCGGCGCTTGATCGAAGCGCTGCGGCTAAGGAAGATTCCGTTCGTGATCAGGAATTTCTCGATTCTTTCGAGCACGCTGGTACGCGACCTGCTGGCTTATCTGCGGCTGGTGGCGGTTCCCTCGGATAACGTGGCGTGCGCGCGGGTGCTGGCCGCGCCGTACTGGAGGCTCGAGCCGCGGGATCTGGTGCGATTGGCGGAGCGCGCGGGAAAGAACCGGCGGCCGCTGAGCGAGGAGACGGATGCGGCGCAGGGCGAGTTGCAGTTTGGGTTGGAAGCCTCGCGGCTGCCGGAACTCACGAGCCTGCTGGGGCGCATGCGGCTTATCGCTCGAAAAATATCGGCCACGGCGGTCCTGGACCAACTGATTGCGGCGCTCGAACTGGCGCCCTTGCCGTTCGAGGCCGACCGGCGCTACCTGGAGCGCTTCGTGAAATTCGCGCGAGACTGGGAGCAGAAGAGCGAACGCAAGAGCCTGCGCGATTTCGTGCAGTACCTGGATTATTTCAAGGAAGCCGGCGGCGATATCCAGCTCGAAGAGGAAGTTGCCGACGATGCGGTGCAACTGATGACCGTGCATGCGGCCAAGGGGCTCGAGTTCGCGCATGTTTTTATCATGCAAATGAACAAAAACGATTTTCCCTCGAAGCCGCGGCCGGTGGAGTTCGAATTCCCCACCGAACTGATGAAGGAAGAAAGGCCTACCGGAGACTTTCAGATTCAGGAAGAGCGGCGGCTCTTTTACGTGGCGCTGACGCGCGCGCGGAACCGGCTGACTCTTTCGACGGTGGTCAATCAGCGCAAGAAACAGTCGCCCTTTCTGGACGATTTACTGATGGACGGAAAAATTCAGAAGGAAGACACGGCGCAGTCCGCGCCGGAGGTGCGCGTGCCGCCTTCGGAAGAAGCCGCCGGGGCCGAGCCGGATACGGCGGAGCCCGCGCAACTTTCCTTTTTCAGCGGAACTCCGGCTCGCGAAGACGCACGAACCTACTCGCGCGTGGCGTTGTGGGCCAAGGCCTACCATCCGGCGGTCCCCGAGCCTCTGCAGCTGAGCGCCTCGGCCATCGAGTGCTACATGAAGTGCCCCATGCAGTATTTGTTCCGGAACCTGTGGAGCATTCGGGGAGGCCCGCGCGCGATGACTACGTTCGGGAACGTGATGCACACGACCATCAGGGAATTCGTCGCGGAGATGGGGAAACGCAATAAAGTTTCCTTCGATGAAGTCGGCGCGATCTACGATCGCGAATGGAAATCTTCCGGCTTTCCGGACGATTATCAGGAAACGGAATACCGCAAGGCGGGACGCGAGCAGCTCGAGAATTTTCATCGCAGCTACGTGGCTGCGCCGCCCGAAGTGTTGTTCCAGGAAAAAGCTTTCGAACTGCACCTCGATCACGAGGTGATCGTGAAGGGCCGCATGGACCAGGTGAATCGCCTGGGAGATAAAGAAGTCGAGGTCGTGGACTACAAAACCGGCAAAGCGAAGGATGAGAAGAAAGCCAAGGAGAGCCTGCAACTGGGCGTGTATGCGCTGGCCGCCGAAGAGGTGCTGGAGCTAAAGCCGGAGCGGCTGGTTTTCTACAACCTCACGACCAACGAACCGGTGGCCACAACGCGCGACGCCAAGGCACTGGCGAAAACAAAGCAGACGATCGCCGAAGTCGCGGACCAGATCCGCGCCGCGGACTTTCCCGCCAAGCCGGCCTTCCATTGCACTTACTGCGATTACAAGCCGCTATGCCCCGCGTACGAGCAGTTGATTTCGATTCAGCCCGCGGCGATGACCGCGGCGCTGCGAAGCTAGTCGGAAGAGGCGCCGCAAAAATAAAAACGGGACGTCTGCAATTTCCAGACGCCCCGTTTCATTCCGATCGGGCTTCTATTTCCGGCTCGAAGCCCGGGATGGTTCCGCGCATTAAATGGAACTTTCTCCCGGCGAACCAGCGGCGCTCGAAAATTTCAAACGCGCTTGGATCGCTTGGTCAATTTGTAAAGGCGCGGGCAGACGAAGTCAAGAAGAAAAACTCGCGCGCACATTTCGTGGCGAAGGATTCGTGCGGGGCTGCGCGGTGCGAATCAAACTAGCGGCAAGCCACAGCGCGGCGGAAAAAAATCCCGCGCGAGTTAGTGGAGTCCGCTCTGGTAGTAGCCTTGGCGCGCGCTCACATCCAGGTCCGGGCGCCGCACGCGGACTTCGATGGTGTGATACTCACGCGAGCGATCGGCTTCTTGCGGAGCAAAGGTGAGCGTGTATTCGTTGCGCGCCTGCTCGGTGACGTCGGAGTAGAGCTTCTCGAGGTCTTTCTGCCTGGCGGCGTAGTAAGTGTCGCCTCCGGTGGCCAGCGCGTACTTGTCGATTTCCGCTTCGCCATGCTGCACGAGGGTGCGGCCAATGGGCGTCTGGTGCGTGAGGGAAATGGAATAGACCGAGACGTCGGCGGCGAGCAAGGAGTGCAGCGTCTCGCCGAAGGTGTGCTGGTTGTTGTGCGTGTTGCTGCCGTCGGAGATCAGGAAAATAATTTTTCGGCGATCGCGGCCGCGCGATTTGAGCATCTGACCGGCGGCATAAACGGCGTCGTCGAGGCAGTTATGAATGGCCGGCTTTCCGAAGCCACGCACCTGGGTGCCGCCTTCGCCGGTGGTGCCCTGGCCGTTGGGGAGCGTCTGGCCGTTGATCATGGGACCCGCGGTGGTGGGGTCATTGATGATGGTGGAAGAGTGCGAACTGAGCTCCAGGCGCTTCAGATGGGTGAAAACCATATCGTTGTTCGATGAAAAATCGGCGACCGTATTGGGAAATTCCTGATAGGTGACCAGAGCCACTTCGTCCGCGGGACCGAAGGCGGCCGCAATGGCGGTCAAGCTCCGCTGCACCGGCTCGGCTTGCTTGTCGGCGAGGTCATTGTCGATAAGGATTACGGCCGAGAGCGGATAAGGCTGCGAATCGAACAAGACGACTTGTTGTTCCTTCTCATCGGAAAAGACGCGGAACTCGTCGCGCTGAAGATCGCCTACCAATTGTCCGTTGCGGTTTTTCACGGTGACCGGCACGATGACGAGCTCGGTTCTGCGGGTAATACGCGTACGCGTGTCTCCCTGCTGCGGAGTCGTTTTGGCCGGCGGGGCGGGATTTTGTTTTAGTTCGGGCCTGGCGAGCGTGCCCGGCTGGACCGGCGGCAAGGTGCCAGGCTCTTGAGCTCCGGAAGGAGCGGGCTCCTGCGCATGCGCTGGAACGCAGAGAAGGATTACAATGCCAAGCAGCAGAATGATTCGCGTCATGGGCGTGTCTCGCTCCGCGCCTCTCGGCGTATTTTCGGGGTTGGTAGTCATGTAATATCGGCAACCTACGCAGGCCCGTGTGGGGCCGGCGTTTCGAGCCCAGCGACTCCGGCGAACATCCGGTGGCGCGCGCCCTGCATCGTATCAAGGGCAATCGATCTATTGGAGATTATACAATGCGGCTGACCAGCCTTGCGGCAGGCATTTTGATACTGGCTCTCGGAACCTACGTCGGAGTAGGAGCCGCCACTCCGGCCCACGGCACATGGACGCAATCGCAGCAACAGCCTCAAACTCCTCCCCTGAAATCCGGTACGCCACAGACGCAAGAGCCAACGCCGCAATCGCAGCAGCCCCTGAAGGTGCAGACCACCCTGGTGAACATCTTCGCCACGGTGCGCGACAACCACCACACCATCGTAACGGGGCTGACGCAGGACGATTTCAAAATATTCGAGGACGGGCAGGAGCAAAAAGTTGCCTACTTCTCGAAAGAAGTGAACCTGCCGATCACGCTGGGCATATTGATTGATACGAGCGGCAGCATGGACCGGATGATCGGCGCGGAACAGGACGCGGCTTCGCGCTTTCTGCGGGAAGTGATGCGCAAGAAGGACGAAGCGATGGTCATCAGCTTCGATTTCGACGTGGACCTGTTGGCGGATTTCACGCAGGACACGAACGTGCTGGAACGTGCGATTCGGCGGACCACGGTCAACGCCGTGGGAGGCGGAGGCCCGATTACGCCGGGAACAATTCCTCAAGGCAATAACGCGGCGGGAACCAATCTTTACGACGCGGTTTATCTGGCGTGCCATGACGAACTGGCCACGGAAGCGGGCCGCAAGGCCGTAGTGCTGCTGACCGACGCCGAGGACACGGGCAGCAAGCTAAGGCTGCAGGATGCCGTGGAAGCGGCGCAGAGGACCGACTCCGTGATTCACGTCCTGCTGATCGCCGACCCTTTTGCTACGACTGGAGTTGGTGGGGGCGTGGCGCGGAAGATGGCGGATGATACGGGCGGGCGCGTGATCAACGTGCACAACGAGAAAACGCTGGAGAAGGCTTTCGACGAAATCTCAGAAGAACTGCGTTCGCAGTACGTCCTTGGCTACTATCCCACGAACGAGAAACACGACGGGACATTCCGCAAAATTAAGGTGGAGCTTGCGAAGCCGGATATGAAGGTTCTTGCGCGCAAGGGATATTACGCGCCGTTCAAGTAGCCGCCGGAGAAGCAAAACCGTTAAGAGAGATTCCTCGCTTCACTCCCTTCGTTCTGTTGCGCCGAACTCAAGACAGCCGGAATGATCGCACTAGACTTCTTCCGGCAACTGGGAAGTACGCGCTATTTGCTGGGTCGTGTGACGGAAGAGGGAGCCACGGAGTAATAACCTTTGCGCGTGCGGACGACGAGGCCCTTGCGATCCGCCTGAACATCAATTTTGCGGTACTTGCCGGTGGACTCCGTATTGGTCGGCGAATAGGCAATGAAATACTGGCTGCGCAATTCGTTCCCGATATCAACGAATGATTGCGCCAGATCTTCTACTTTGTAGGGATAGAAGACGCGGCCGCCGCTCTCGTCGGCAAACTGCTCGAGCACTTTGTCGCCGGGATCGAGGTGATATTTCTTCGGCTTATCAGGATTGTCGATGGCGATCCAGTCGGTGTTGGTGCTGATGGCATAAATGGCGGCTTCGGCGCGAATGGCCGATTCGAGGGCCTCGCTCAAAGCGTGATCGCTCAGGTTGTCGTCACCATCGCTGATGACCACGAGAACGCGGCGCACCTCAGGATTGGCCCCCCTGGGCACGGGGGGACTAATGAGTTTTTCAGAGGCGCGGTAGATGGCGTCGTTGAGCGCGGTGCCGCCGCCGGCACGCTGCTTGCGGATAGCCGCTGAAAGCAGCCCCAAATCTCCGGTGTAATCCTGAATTACCTCGGGCTCGTTATCGAAGGTCATCAGAAACGCCATATCTTTGTTGCGCCGGATTACGCTGTCCAGGAAATCCATGGCCGCGTCCTGCTCGAACTGCAGGCGAGGGCGGATGCTGTTGGAGGTGTCCAGCAGGACGCCGATGCGCAAGGGCAAGTCCGTCTCGCGGCCGAAGAAGCGAATCTCCTGCGGCGTGGTGTCCTCGGTGATCTTGAAATCTTTCTGGTCGAGATCGGTGACGAAGTTGTGGCGGCGGTCGGTGACGGTGGCCACCAGGTGCACGAGGCCGGTGGTGGAAACGATGGGAGGCGGCGCTTTCTGCTGCGGCTTCGGCAAATCGCCGGAATTTTGAGGTGAATCAGATGGGCTGCCGGGAGGAGCTTGTTTCGCGGGCGCCGGTGGAGGCGCGGGCTGCTGCGCTCGCGCGCGGACTCCTGAAATCGAAAATAGAAGCGCGAGCGATAGAAGGGTGCGAAGAGTGGTCACGGTAGAGATTATAGGAACGTCCGCAAGGCAGCGTCAACCGAAGCGACCGGCGTATTGGACGCCTGGGCGAGCTGGCGCAGGTAAGCGACTAAATCCTGTGGGAGCGGCGCGCGGCATTCCAGGCGCTTGCCGGTGCGCGGATGGTTCAATGCAATGCGCGCGGCGTGGAGAAAGTTCCGCCCCAGGGGCGGAAGAAGCTGGCCGACGCGTTCCTGGCGCGGCGCGCCGTAGAGAGTGTCACCGACAACGGGACAAGCGAGTGCGGAGAAATGCACGCGGATCTGATGCGTCCTACCAGTGTGCAGGTCCGCTTCGATTAAGGAGAAGGCCTCGAGCCGAAGGAGCAGTCGCCAATCGGTGCGGGCTTCGCGGCCTTCGCGACGCCGCGCGGTCATGCGCGAGCGGCGGCGCAAATCGCGCGCGACGGGCAACTCGATGGTTCCTGCTTGGCCCTTCACGCGCCCATGCAACAGCGCGAGATAAGTTTTTTCCACGCGCCGCTCGCGGAAGTCCTCCACAAGCTTGAGGTGCGCCGCGTCGGTGCGCGCGATCACGAGAACACCCGAGGTGCCTTTGTCAATTCGATGCACGATGCCCGGGCGCAGAGGACTGCCGATGGTAGAGAGCCCTGCGGTCTTGGCGTAACGATGCAGCAGCGCCGCTACCAGCGTGCCGGAGTCTGCTCCGGCGCCGGGATGAACGATCATCCCCGCGGGCTTGTTCACCACGGCGATGTCGGCATCCTCGTAAAGAATTTCGAGCGGGATATCTTCCGCTTGCACACCGGGTATCGGCGGAGGGGGGATTTCGACGGTGACCGTATCGCCGATCTCCACGTGATGAGAAGGCTTTTTAGCGACGCCGTCCACGCGCACGCGGCCTTCTTCGATCAGCAATTGCACGTGGGTGCGGGACATCTCCGGGAGATGCGCGGCCAGAAAGCGGTCCAGGCGCTGGCCCGTGTTTGCTTCGGTTACGGCGAGCTCTTTGTGTTCGGAGGAGGTGCTTTCAAGTCCAAAGTCTTCGGAGGGCTCGAGGTGTTCGTGGGTGTTGGGATTATCGAGCATCAGGAGTTTGTCGGCACGGGCGGCGGTCGCTTAGGTCAACGTCCGGTCGCGGCGCGAGCCGGCGCCGCAGACGGTATCGGCGCAGCGCCCCGAAAGCCACGCCACCAGAGAAAAGCGCCGGTGAGAATCAGCGCGACGCTGACCAGTTGCATGAGCGAAATCGAATCGTGGAACATCAGGGTGCGTCCCGGATCACCTCGAAAGAACTCGATGGTGCCGCGCTCCACGCCATAGAGCATGAGATAGGCGCCGATGATTTGGCCGGTAAAACGCTGGCGCTTTCCAATCCAGACGAGAATGAAGAAGTTCAAGAACTCGACGCTGGCCTCGTAGAGCTGCGTGGGATGCAGATGAATGCCGAGGGGAGTGCCGGCAAGCTGTTCGGCGGCCGGATTGGTGAATTCAACGCCCCAGGGAAGCGTAGTGGGCCTGCCGTAGCAGCAACCTGCCGCGAAACATCCCAGCCGGCCGATGGCATGGCCCAGCGGCAAGCCCGCGACACAAGTGTCCAGCACCGGAAGGATGGGCATCTTCTGAAAATAGGTGTACAGGAACATGGTGAGGACTGCGCCGGTGATGCCGCCGTAAAAAGTTCCTCCGGACTGAAAAGTGGTGATGCTCACGATTTCGCGGGGATTGGCGAGGTAATAATCCCAGGCGCTGAAGACGAGCCAGATTTTCGCGAGAATCAGAGCGGCGAGCACGGAATAGATGCCCATATTCCAGATTTTGTCCGGGTCAAGTCCGGCGCGGGGCGCCTGGCGGCGCGCCCACCACAAACCAAAAAGCACGCCCGTGGCTACAAGAACGCCGTAGGTGTAAATATTTATCGCGCCGATGTGAAAAAGTATCGGATGCATGGCTAGGCTCGCTCCTCACTAGGATGCATCCATTCGCTCAAGAGTTCCAACACGACGAGTCCTGCGCCGATGACGATGGCGGAATCGGCAACGTTGAACGTGTACCAATGATGGTTGCCGATATGAAAATCGATGAAATCGGTGACGCTACGGCGAAGGAGGCGATCGAGAACGTTTCCCGCGGCGCCGCCGAGGATCAGGGCCAGGCCGCATTGCCCGAGCTTTCCGCCTGCCTGTCCCGAGGCCAGCAACCAGATGAGAAGCGAAATCACAACCACGGAGAATGCGATGAGCAGCGGCGCGAGCCAGGATTTTCCGGAATCGGCGAACAAGCCGAAGGCCACGCCGGGATTGCTGGTGTGCACGAAATTCAGAAGGCCGGGGATGAGAACGTGAGTGGTGCCGGTGGGCGTGAATTTCTCGACCGCGTGTTTGCTGAGCTGGTCGGCGACCAGGGCGCCGAGCGCGAGAAATGCCAACACGTACCAGCCGGAACGACTCATGCGGGACATCAGGACTTGGCGCTCCCTACGACGAGACCGCCTTCACGCTCGATTTCGGCAAGAGCGGCAACGCAGCGTTCGCAAAGCGTGGGATAGTCCGCGTTTTCGCCGACATGCGTGGAGTAGTTCCAGCAGCGCTCGCATTTGGAGCCCTTCGCGCGCTCGATGCGGACTTGCAGGCCTTCGAGGCCAGCAGCTGGAGTGGCCGAGCTCACATGGCCTTCGGTGATTTCAACCTGCGAGACGATGAATAGAGCTGGGAGATCGGCAGCATGTTTCCGCAGGAGTGCGACGAGTTCACCGCCGGCCACGAGAGTCACACGCGCTTCGAGCGCTCCGGAGATTGTCTTGGCGGCACGCGCGGGCTCAAGCGCTTTCAGCACTTCCTCGCGGACGGCGAGCAGGCGGTCCCAATCTTTCGCGCGCGCATCGTCGAAGGCTCCCGCGAATTCTTCCGCGGTTGGGAATGAGGCCATGTGAATGCTTGGAATTTGCGAAGCGCCGCCCGGCAAGTGCTTCCATACTTCTTCCGAAGTGAAAGCGAGTGTGGGCGCAATCAAACGAACGAGGGCGCTGGCGATGCGATAGACGGCAGTTTGCGCCGAACGCCGCCCGCGGCTTTTGGGAGCGAAGGTGTAGAGGCGGTCTTTGAGCACGTCGAAATAAAAGGCGCTCAAGTCCACGGTGCAGAAATCGTGAAGCGCATGATAGACGCGATGGAACTCGAAATTGGCGTACCACTCGCGGCACTGGCGGACGAGCGCACCCGTGCGGTGCAGCATCCACGCGTCGATTTCAAAAAGCTCGGCGTCGGGGACGGAATCGCGCGCGGGATCGAAATCGAAAAGATTGGAGAGCGCGAAACGGAAGGTGTTGCGGATTTTGCGATAGGCTTCGCCGAGCTGGGTCATCATGGCCGGAGACAAGCGAACGTCGGCGGTGAAATCCTGCGAGCAGACCCACACGCGCAGCATGTCCGCGCCCCACTTTTCGCAAATTTCCTTCGGCTCCATGGCGTTGCCGAGCGATTTGGACATGGGCCGGCCGTTTTCGTCGAGCGTCCAGCCGTGCGTGACGACGCAATCGTACGGGCGCATGCCGTCCACGCCAATCGCAACCAGCAGCGAGCTCTGGAACCAACCGCGAAACTGGTCGGGCCCTTCGAGATAGACGTCGGCGCGAGGCTTCCCTTCCCGCTTTTGCAAGACCGCCAAATTGCTGGTGCCGGATTCGAACCACACGTCGAGGATGTCCGATTCCTTGCGCCACTTGGCCGCGCCGCAGGAACACTTGGTATCTGGTGGCAACAGCTCCGCGGCGGAATGCGTGTACCAGGCGTCGGCGCCTTCGCGTTCGAAGAACGGGATTACGTGGCGGAGGGCCTTGAAATCGTCGAGCCGTTTTCCGCAGGCGTCGCAATAGAAAACAACCAGCGGAACGCCCCAGAAACGCTGGCGGGAGATGCACCAGTCTGGCCGGTCCACGATCATATTGTGGATGCGCTCTTCGCCCCAGGCCGGGATCCATTTCACTTTTTTGATTTCTTCGAGCGCGCGGGGTCGAAGGGCGGGCGCCTTGGGCGCAGGCACGGTGGCCGAGCCACTATCGAATTGTATGAACCATTGTTCCGTCGCGCGGAAGATCACGGGATTGTGGCAGCGCCAGCACTGCGGATAGCTGTGCGTTAGTTTTCTTTCGGCAATCAGCATGCCGCGCTTTTTCAGGAGTTCGATGACAATAGGATTCGCTTCGAAAACGGTCTTGCCCTTGTATTCGGGCAGACCTTCGACGAAGCGGCCTTCATCGTCCTGCGGCGCGTAGATCTCGAGTCCATATTTTTGACCGGTGCGAAAGTCCTCCGCGCCGTGGCCGGGAGCGGTGTGGACGATGCCGCTGCCCTGGTCGAGCGTGACGTAATCCGCGAGCACGCCGGGCACGCGCAAATCGAGGAAAGGGTGCTGGAACATCGCGCCCTCGAAGTCGCTTCCCTTCCACACGTCGCGCACATCGCCAACTTCCAGGCCAAGTTCAACCAGAACATTGAGCCGCTCGCGCGCGAGCAAGAGTTTTCCTGCGCTGGTGCTGGCGATCACGTATTCAAAGTCCGGATGAAACGCCAATGCGCGGTTCGCGGGGAGGGTCCAAGGCGTAGTGGTCCAGATGAGCGCGCTGACGTCGGCGCCGATGCCGAGTTTGTCCCATTTCTCGCCGGGGACTACGGGAAACTTCACCCAGATCGAAGGGCTAGCGTGGTCTTCGTATTCGACTTCCGCTTCGGCGAGCGCGGTGTGGTCGTAAATGCACCAGTAGACGGGCTTGAGCCCGCGGTAAACGTAACCCTTTTCGAGAAAGGTGAGAAACGCGCTGGCGATGCAGGCTTCGTAACTCGGGTCCATGGTGAGATACGGTTTCTCCCACAGGCCGAAGACGCCGAGGCGCTTGAATTCGCGGCGGTGCGCGTCAATGTAGCTGGCGGCAAACTCGCGGCACATGCGCCGAAATTCCGCGGCGGAGACCTTGGCCTTTCCGCCAATTTCCTTTTCGACTTTCGTTTCAATCGGGAGGCCATGGCAATCCCATCCGGGAACGTAGGGCACACGGAACCCGGCCATGGTCTTGGACTTCACGATCATGTCCTTCAGGATCTTGTTCAGGCCGGTGCCGAGGTGGATTTCACCGGTCGGATAAGGAGGGCCGTCGTGAAAGACGAAGAGCTGCGCCGAGGCGCGCGATTCCATGATGCGGTGATAAATGCCCATGTCTTCCCAGGCGGCCAGCTGTTCGGGCTCGCGCTCGGGCAGCTTGGCCTTCATGGGGAAATCTGTCTTGGGAAGATTGAGCGTACTTTTCAGGTCCAGGTTTTTGGCCATCTTGCTGGAATTAAATGCCCTTTCTGTTCTTGCAGGCCGGGGAAACGCGCCGCCTCGTCTAAGCATCGTATGTTACAATGAATCAGTAACGGTGTCAGCCGTGCCGGGCCCCGTACATCCTTTTTCGCGGCAACGCGTCTAACTTGGTAGGAAGCGGCGCTGGAAACAGGCGGGTTAAATGGCAGATAACACTGAAGACGCGGTGCAGCCGGCTCCTGAGCCGACGCTCAAAATTGGGCGTCTGCCCTCGCCCACGGACCGCTCCCGGGTCAAGGGATTCGCCTCCAATGTGAAGGATTTTCTAACCGAGCGCCCGGTGAACCTGAAGGGCGCCCGGCCAGCCGTATTCAACACCCCAGGATTTGGCGAGAGCCTCGCCGATAATTTGAAGGAGTTTTTTCGCGCGGCTCCGCGCGGGCAGGTGAATTCCGACCTGCTGATCAATTGGAATGCGGGATTCGGAGGGTTCTGGCAAAACCTGCGCGACACGATTTCGCCCCCGAAATTGCCGCCGCTGAAAACGACGAGTAAACCGGTGGCGGTGCCGGACATCTGGTCCAAGAACACGCAGTTCACGCGCGTGCAGGCGTTGTCGCTGGCATTTCACGTCGTGGTGATCGTGCTGATCATAATGCCGTTCATACCGAGCTTGTTGTCTCCGGGCACTACCCAGGCGAAGACGATGAACGTGACCGCGCTTGATATCAGCTCGCCGTATCTGCCCAAGCTGCCCCCCGGGGCGAAGAAGGCGGGCGGCGGAGGCGGCGGCGGTGCTCACGAATTGCTGCCAGCAAGCAGAGGCAAGGTTCCTAAGTTCAGCCTGCTGCAAATTACGCCGCCCAAAGTGAAGCCGCCGGAGAATCCGAAATTCGCGGCGACGCCGACTGTGCTGGGGCCTCCTGACTTGAAGTTGCCGAGCCCGAATATGTCGAACTGGGGCGACCCGCTGGCGAAGACGGTGAACGATTCCAATGGGCCGGGCAGCGGAAACGGAATCGGCTCCGGGAACGGCACCGGAATTGGGAGTGGAAGCGGCGGCGGCGTTGGCCCCGGCGAGGGCGGCGGAACGGGCGGCGGAGTGTATAACGCGGGTGAGAATGGGTACGGCGTCCCCAGCTGCATTTATTGCCCGAACGCGCAGTTCTCCGATGAGGCGGTGAAGGCAAAGTACCAAGGCTCGGTTCTGCTTATCGCTACGATCACGCCGGACGGAAAAGCGATCCAGATCAGCGTGGTGCAAGGCCTGGGACTGGGCCTTGATGAAAAAGCGATTGAGGCCGTGCGCACCTGGCGGTTCAAGCCTGCTCTAGGTCCAAACGGCAAGCCCGCACCCGTGCGACAAACCATAGAAGTCACCTTTCACCTCTACTGAGAACTCCGCTCGACGCTGGTGTGCTAAGTTCCAGAGTCCCCCCAACGAGGTTTACCAACAGGACCATCGCACGCGCGAGCTTCTTCCCCGCGCTCCCGCTTCTGTTACGATACACGCCATGAAAGCCATCACTTGCATGTTGTTTCTTTCGTTTTTTGCGATTCTGCATGCTTCGCCGCGCGCGGACGCGCAAACGGGCTCGATTGAAATTGCCGCGAAGGCCACGCCATCGAACGGGACGGACGAGCCTGTCCGAGGAATGCCCGTGTACCTGCTGCGCAAAAGCTACGAAGACATCGGCAAGGAAGCCGAGGCCACCTATCCGCCCGCGGACATGAATGCGTTCATCGACAAGCTGGAGCTCTCGAAGGAAATGAAAGCGTGGATGAAAGCGAACCACTGCGTAAACCTGGGGGGCGAGGACTTCATCAAGAAGCTGAAAGTGGACGACGTGATGAATGTGCCGGAATTCTTCTCGGCCTACGTGGAACGCATGTCCGGGGACGAGAGCGTCTCTTTTCCCAGTCCGAAATACACTCCCGCGGATAAAAAGAAGCGCCCGGAGAAATATGACCGGCTAGTGAAGCAATACCACGAGGCCGTCCGGCAATTTCTTATTACCAACCCCAAGAGCACCGATGGAATAGACCTGGCGCTCGAGGAGATAGATCCTGGACACAGGTGGGAAGCGGTTCGCTCGAGTAGCATGGCTGAGATGCATCGCCACATCCTGGAGCTCGCGCAATCCAAGTATCTGGTAGCGCGCACGGACACGGACTTGCAGGGACAAGGCTTCCTTCGCAGCATTCCGCCGGGAACATACTGGCTCAGCACGCTGGACATCACCGCCGATGTGGGCGATGCACGGCCGCGCTGGGATGTGCGCGTCATAGTGACACCCGGGAAGACCGCGTACGTCGCGCTCTCCAACATTAATTCGGTTCAACCTCCGCACGTTACGCCCTAAAGGGCTGGTTCGCGCGCGTGGCCGACGCACCTGAAACCGCACGATGGATTCGCCAACTGGCGGATCCCAATCCACAGAACAGATCCGAATCTGCGCTGCGGCTTTATCTCGCGGGCACGGATATGTGCATGCCGCTGCTGCGGCAATGGGCTGGCGATCCGGAATTCCGCGAACTGGTTTTGCCGCGCGGTTCGAAATCTTCCGCTGGTTCAGGGTTCGCCCCGCCCACGATCGTGGTGGGAATCGCCGTCGAGCCTGAGGCCTTCCAGAAAATCCACGCTGCGAACGGTTCTTCGAAGCTGGCCGACGTTCCGCCGGACCAAGACGCCACGGAATTTGAGCTTCACTTCGAGGAGCACATCGAACTCGACATTCTGACCACACGCGAGCCCGGAGGAAAAGGCGCGATTGCGCGTTTTCTGGCGAAATTCGGCGAGGGGATTCAGCAAGTGGAGATCTACGTGCGCGAGGTGGAGCGAGCAACGGAAATTCTGGGCGCGCGCTTCGGCCTCGCACCCGTTTATCCGGCCACGCGTGCAGGCGCCGATGGAACGCGAGTGAATTTCTTTCTGGTCACGACGCCGGGAGGGAAGAAAGTCCTCATCGAACTCGTGGAAGCAAAACTCAAATAGGATTCGTTCGCTTCCCGCTCGGCTCTTGGATTTTCGGCCGCTTCATTCCCCGCTTTGCTGCAACAGCTTGGCTACAAGCGCGGTCCATCCCGTCTGGTGACTCGCGCCCAGGCCCTGGCCGGTATCGCCGTGGAAATATTCGTAGAACAGAATCAGGTCACGCCAGTTGGGATCGTCCTGAAACAGCTTTACGTCGGCGTAGACCGCCCGGCGGCCATCGTGACGGAGGAAAATATGGTTTAGCCGCCGCGAAATTTCCTTGGCGGAATCCCAAAGGGTCATCTGGCGCCCGGAATTCGTCGGGCATTCCACTTTGAATTCGTCGCCATAATAGAAGTGAACGCGCTGCAAGGATTCGATCAGCAGAAAATTCATAGGGAACCAGATCGGGCCGCGCCAGTTCGAATTGCCGCCGAAAAGATCGCTGGTGGACTCCGCCGGCTCGTAATCGACTGCGGCCGAATGGCCGTCCACATTCAGCACAAACGGGTGCTCCAAGTGAAATTTCGAGAGCGCGCGAATACCGTGGGCCGACAGAAATTCGTTTTCGTCGAAAACGTAGCGATAGATCCGCTCGAGCTTTTTTCTATTGGCGATAGTGAGTAGCACTCGCGCGCCCTTCTCCGTTTTGCGGCTCATGTCCACGTGCTCGCCGACGTCGGGGTTATGCTTGAGAAACCATTCCATGCGGCGGCGAAAGCTCGGGAATCGATCCAAATCTTCGGGCTCGAACGTCTCCACCGCAAACAGCGGGATGAGGCCCACCATGGAGCGGACTTTCATCGGGAGCGGCGCTTCCCCGCCCCAATGCAGGACGTCATAATAAAAACCGTCCTGCTCGTTCCACAATCCGATTCCCTGGCCGCCCATATCGTTCATGGCCTGCGCGATGTAAACAAAATGCTCGAAAAACTTGCTGGCCACATCTTCGTAAGCGGGATCTTCACGCGCCAGCTCCATGGCCATGGCCAGCATGTTCAGGCAATACATGGCCATCCAACTGGTGCCGTCGGATTGCTCGATGAAATTTCCGGGGCCGAGAGGCATGGAGCGGTCGAATACGCCGATGTTGTCGAGGCCCAGAAAGCCGCCTTCGAAAACGTTTTTTCCCTCGGGGTCCTTGCGATTGACCCACCAGGTGAAATTGATCAGCAATTTGTGAAAGGTGCGCACGAGGAACTTGCGGTCTTCCTTTCCTTGTGTGCGCGCCGCGATTTTATAGACGCGCCAGGCGGCCCAGGCGTGCACCGGCGGATTCACGTCGGAGAAATTCCATTCGTAGGCGGGCAGCTGCCCGCTGGGGCTCATGTACCATTCGCGCGTGAACAAAATCAGTTGATCTTTCGCGAAGTCAGGATCGATAAGCGCCATGGCGACGCAATGGAATGCCAGATCCCAGGCGGCGTACCAGGGGTACTCCCATTTGTCCGGCATCGAAATCACGTCGGAGTTGTAAAGATGAGTCCATTCGTGGTTGCGGCCTTCGAAACGCTCGGGCGCTGGCTTGGGCTGGGTGGAATCGCCTTCGAGCCAGCGGCGAACTTCGTAATGGTAGGATTCCTTGTTCCAAAGGAGTCCCGCAAAAGCCTGGCGCTGGACGCGATGGGCATCTTCGCTTTCGCATTTGCCGATGCGCTCGGTGTAGAATTCGTCGGCTTCTTTCAATCGCTGCTCGAAGATCCCGTCGAACGCGGAGCCGAAGAATTCCTGGGCCGAAGCATGGCCATCGGTGGGATTCCGGTCCATTAGGCGAAGCCGGATGGTCGCGCTCTTTCCCGGCGCAATTTCGGCAGCGTAATGCGCTGCGCCCTTCGTGCCAGTCATGGCCGGATTCACGGCGGTGCGTTCGCCCTGAATGAGGTACCGGTGGAAAGCGTCTTTCACGTATGGCGAATTATTTTGGGTGTTGAAGAGACGCTCCATGTTCGTCTCGTTGTCGGTGAAGAGCGGCTCGGGCGTTCCTTCGGCCAGCAGCCAACGCTTTCCGTAGTGAAACTCGTCGATGGCGAATAATTCCGCGCCGCCGAGTCCCTGAACGCGTGACACGGTGGGCTTGTCGTATCCCTCGCCCCAGCCCCAGCGATTGCGAAACCACAGAGTGGGAAGCAAGTGCAAGCGCGCGACATCCGGCCCGCGATTCCAGGCCGTGATGCGTGTCAGGATGTCTTCCGACGAAGCTTTGGCGTACTCGATGAAGACATCGAAATAGCGATTTTCGGCGAAGATGCCGGTATCAACCAGCTCGAATTCGGGCTGCAGACGCGTGCGCCGGGCGTTTTCTTCGCGAAGCTGATCGTAGGGAAAGGCCGCTTGTGGGTATTTATACAGATACTTCAGATACGAGCTCGTGGGCGTGGCATCCACATAGAAGTAGCATTCCTTGACGTCCTCTCCGTGATTTCCCTCGCGGTTCGAAAGGCCGAAGAGCCGTTCCTTCAAGATGCGGTCTTTTTCGTTCCACAGCGCGAGCGCAAAACAAATGTGCTGATGGCGGTCACAGAATCCAGCGATGCCGTCTTCGCCCCAGCGATAAGTGCGGGAGCGGGCGTGATCGTGCGGCAGATAATTCCAAGCGTCGCCGTTGGGACTGTAATCCTCGCGAACGGTGCCCCATTGCCGCTCGGAGAGATAGGGCCCCCATCGCTTCCAGTGCACATCGCGGTCTTCGCTCGCTCGCAACCTCTGCTCTTCGGCTGTCATTTGGCGGAACCTTTTTTGATTGCTTGAGGAATCAATGCTACCCCGGTACGGGAGAAAATTGGGGGGCTTTCCGTTGGAATATGTGCATTCGAATATTGGCTTCGCCGTCGCGCAAGACTGTACTCATCGCGCGAGCCCGGTAGCAATTGGCGCATGAGCCGTGCCCAACAGGCTTGAGATTTTGTGCTTGGCGGCTGAGAGCTGTGCGATTCTGTACGGTCTTTCGATCGGTTTTAGCAGGATAAACATTTGGAAATGGGGACAGCTCAAATTCAGCGAGATTTGAAGCAGACATCAGCGCGGCAAGCCGCGCTGAAAGCGCCGCGTGCTTCGGCGGGTGGTGCGCTGTTGCTCATCGCTGCGGCCGCCACCGCCGTCGTCGTGCCGATGCTCTTTCTCGGGAATGCTTCGGGGCACGATTTTCAATTCCATTTGGCGTCGTGGCTGGATGTGGCCGGACAGTGGCGTGAAGGAATTTTCTACCCTCGATGGGCGGAGTGGGCCAACTGGGGTTTCGGCGAGCCGCGATTTGTTTTCTACCCGCCGGGATCCTGGATGCTGGGAGCGGCGCTGGGCTCGGTCTTGCCCTGGAGAATGGCGCCCGGAGCTTTCATCTGGCTGGCGCTTGTTCTGGCGGGATTTTCCATGTGGCGGCTGGCCCGAGAATGGATTCCGGAGCGGCCGGCGCGGATGGCCGCGGTCGTTTTTGCGGTGAATCCCTACAACCTCATGATTGTGTATTACCGCAGCGATTTCGCCGAACTCCTTGCTAGCGCTATGTTTCCGCTGATCGTGCTGGGAGCTCTTCGCGTGGGGCGAGACGGCTGGCGCCGCGTGCCGCAACTGGCCGTTGCGTTCGCCGCCATCTGGCTTTCGAACGCGCCTGCGGGAGTGATTGCCACGTACTCGCTTGCACTTTTGCTCGTGATGGGATGCGTACTCCATCGAAGCGCGCAGCCGCTCCTTCGAGGCGGCGTGGCGATGGCGGCGGGATTCGGGCTCGCGGCGTTTTATATTTTACCCGCAGTGTGGGAACAGCGTTGGGTGCAGATTTCGCAAGCGCTGGCCGTGAACCTTCGTCCGGGCGACAACTTTCTTTTCACGCACTCGAGCGATCCCGAATTCGTTCTATTCAACTGGAAAGTTTCTGCGGTGGCCGTGGGAGTGATCTTGGTGTCGGCCATCGCGGCGCTAATTGCCGCGCGGCGGCGCCGGGATTTTGGGGATGCCTGGTGGATGCTGGCGGTGCTGGCGGGCGTGAGCGCCTTTATGATGTTTCCACCGAGCGCCCCACTGTGGAACCATCTGCCAAAGCTTCAGTTCGTGCAATTTCCGTGGAGATGGCTGGTCCCCTTGGACGCAGCTCTGGCGTTCTTTGTGGCGGCTACGCTCGGCAGGTGGCGACGGGAATGGATTGCATGGCTCGCAATCGTGGTTGCGGCTAGTGCGCTCGGCACGGCGTTCGTCAAGGATGCATGGTGGGACAGCGAAGATATTCCCGTGCTCGCCGGGGGAATCAACTCCGGCCACGGATACGAAGGCACCGACGAATATCAGCCGCTGGGCTGCGACCGCTATCAATTGCCGGGCGAGCCGTCTGCTACGGCGGATCCTTCGGACGGGATCGCTTCGTTCGCGGACGCATCCGCTCCGCCCCCCACACCGCGAATTGCAAAGCTCGATACGGAATCGGGCGAGGTGGTGCCGGCGACGGGAGGGCGACTTGAGGTCGAGCGCTGGGACTCAGAGCGAAAGACGTTTTCCGTGGAGTCGCCCGCGCAAGCTACGCTCGCCCTTCGTCTGCTGAACTATCCCGCATGGGAAGTTCGAGTGGACGGGACCAAATTTGAGGCTGGCTCACTGCCGGAGACCGCGCAGATGCTCGTTCCGCTGCGCTCGGGACTTCGCTCGGTTCGTGTTCGATTTCGCCGCACTTGGGATCGCACCACAGGCAACGCCATTTCGCTTTTCTTCGCGCTCGGGCTCCTCGGATTTGCACGGTTCGCCCGGCGAAAACGGCAACTCACCCTTATCGATTCGCAAAGGATGAACAGATCCAGGGTGGTTCGCGGCTAAGTTCGCTTCGCAAGAAAGTGGCGCGCCCGGAGGGGTTCGAACCCCCGACCTTGTGCTTCGGAGGCACACGCTCTATCCATCTGAGCTACGGGCGCGCGGTTGCTTGATGACGATGGTCGATTTTACCTTGCTTGGCGAGCAGTAGCAAAAGCAATCACTCGTGGGCGGGTCCAGAAAGGAGCGGCGTACTGTTGACTTGTATCAAGCGCGCGAATTACGATGCCAGCGCGCTCTGATTCCCCCTCTATGGAACTCGTTCCCCAAGACGCCCCGATAATATGCGCATGGTGCGCCACGCAGTTGAAACGCGGCGAACTGAAAACACCTGCGTCGCACGGAATTTGCCTGCCGTGCATGGCCGGCGTTTCCGGCGATGCCATAGCAGATCTCTCGAACGCGGCGCCCGAAATGCTCGACGCCCTGCCTTACGGCGCCATCCAAATCTCGGGCGAAGGAATTATCACCGCGTACAACCATGGGGAATCCGCACTCTCCGGACTTTCGCCGGCATCCGTCATTGGGAAGGATTTTTTTCGAGAGGTCGCACCCTGCACCGCCGTGCAGCAGTTTCGCGGCAAGTTGGAGAATTTACGGGCGAAAGGCGAAAACGGACGAGCAAAACTGCGCTTTGTTTTCAAGTTCGCGCACGGCTCCAAACTCGTGGAAGTTGCCATGGCATATCATGCCGCGAAAGACATGGCGACGCTTCTGGTGAAAACTGTGCTCTCAGGACCGAAGTTCTAGCCCGTCAAGCCGTGTCCAACAATCCGGCCCCCAAGCTGCGAGAAGCATTTGCAAGGTCCTGATTGCGGAACTGCGTCCGCTGCGAAGTCTGCTTGGACATTTACATATTGACAATATGTGCTTGTAGGGCTATATGAAGATTCTCTGCTTCCTTGGAAGTTCCGGGGCCACCAATTTGCGCGTATGCGGAAGTCGCGACCCCTTCGTGACGCCGACTGACGTCGGGCTGTTTACGTTGTTCTAGCACGGGGTTGCGTGTGCTCAAAAAACTGGGCAAATACGAGCTCATCGAACTCATCGGCCATGGGGCCATGGGAGAAGTGTACAAAGCCCACGATCCTCTGATTGACCGCCTCGTCGCTCTGAAAACCATCACTGGATCTCTGGTAGGAAACGCCGAGCTGCTCGGCCGCTTCTATCAGGAAGCGCGCTCGGCCGGAGCGCTGCAGCATCCCAATATCGTCACGGTGTACGAGCTCGGCCAGGAGGGTGACACTCCCTTCATCGCCATGGAGTTCCTCGAGGGCGAGAGCCTGGACAAAATTATCGAGCGGCGTCCGGTTTTGCCCATATCCCAAAAAGTAGGAATCATCGTCCAGGTATGCCGGGCGCTGGACTGCGCTCACCGGCACGGCGTGGTGCATCGCGATGTAAAGCCGGGTAATGTGATGCTCACGAGGGATGGGACCGTCAAGGTGGTGGACTTCGGCATCGCCCGCTTGATCGACACCTCCAAGACCCAGGCAAATATCCTCATCGGCACGCTGGGCTATATGTCTCCCGAGCAATTCCAGGGTGAACGCGCGGATCAGCGCACCGATATCTGGGGCGTGGGAGTGTTGTTCTTTGAGTTGCTCAGCTACAAGCGCCCCTTCGACGGCGAGAATGCGTCCTCGTTGATACTCAATATAGTGGACGAGAAGAAACAGCCGCCGCGCATGCGCGAATTTATGCCGGAGTGCCCCAGCGATCTCGAGGCACTGATCGACAAAATGCTGAAGAAAGATTCCGGCCAGCGTTTTCAAACCATGGAGGAGCTCCTATTCGAGATCGAGCCGCTGTGGAGAAATCTGCAGGAAGAAAGTGTTTCCGGGCTGATCGCGGACAGCGAGGTTCTAATCGAAGCAGAGGAGTTTGCCCGCGCGCGTGAATTGCTGCGCAAGGCGCTGCAGATCGACAGACGCAACGATCGGGCCAATGTATTGCTGGAACAGGTCACGGCAAACATCAAACGCATTCAGCTTCGGTCGCAAGTGCAGAACGCGATCACCCGCGGCCAGGATTTCCTGAAAGACGGGCGTTTCAAGGACGCCAAAGCAGAGGCCGAATCGGCGGTGAAACTCGATTCGAGCTTTGCGCCTGCAGTGGAGTTCCTGGCGGAGGTCAATCGAGAAGCCGAGCGCGTACGCCAAGTGCAGGAGAGCCTGCAGCTAGCTCGGCAGCGCCTGGCGGAAGGCGCGCTGACCGAGGCAGCGGAAGAGATTCGCAAGGTGCTGAGCCTGGACGCCGCGAACGCAGCCGCGCACACACTCGAAAAACAGATTCAGGACCAGCAGGCGCGCCGCCTGGAGCGGAAGAGACATGCGGAAATCCTGCAGCGGGCGCGCAAGTGCTGGGGCGACCAGCAACTGGACCAGTGCATCCAGCAGCTCACCGAGGCACTGAAGGAATTTCCGAACGACGCGGAAATCATCAAGTTGCTGGAAACTGCCAGACAAGACAAAACGGAGCAGCAGCGACAGCAGAAATTGGCGGAGGCCAAAAGCCTGCTCGCGACGCGAAAGTTTGACCAAGCCCTGGCGATGGTCCAATCCCTTTCCGCCGAACATCCCGAAGATCCCGCCGTGCGAAAATTACACGAGCTGGTCCTGCAGGAAAAGGCCGAGCTTCTGCAACAGCAGAAGCTGCAAGACCATGTGTCCAATCTCCACTCGCTGGTGAATGCCGGAAAGTTTTCCGAGGCCGTTTCACGCGGGGAGAAACTGCTGAGGGAATTTCCGAAAGAAACCGAAATCGCCGAGCTGGTGAATTTTGCCCGGGCCGAGCTCGCCCAGCGCGAACAAAAAAGGTCCCTGGAAGACGCTACCGAGAACGTGCGCGGACGAATTCAGGCCGGAAAGTTTGCCGAAGCGATTTTGGCGGCCGAAGCGGCGCTGGCGCGCTTTCCGCGCAATTCCGACCTCGAAGGATTGCTGGGAACCGCGCGCGAGCGCCTGAAGGAAGAGAAGAATCGGGAGCAGCTCCAGAAACGGATCGTCGAAATCCGCAGAAGAATCAACGGCGGCCAGCTTACCGACGCCGTCGATCTGGCTCGCCAGACCATCGCGTCCAACGGGCCGGATCCGCAGTTGACGCAAATGCTGAGCGCCGCGGAAATGGAACTGGCGCAAAAACAGGAGCGCAAAGACGAGCAGCACCGGCAGGTGGCGGAGGCAGAAAATCTCGTGAAGGAAGGCCGCTTCGCAGCGGCCACGCAAATCCTGCTCGGCGGAATCGAGACGCACGTCCTTTCGAAGAAAGACCCGCGCGTGCGCGAGTTGCTGAGTGAAATTCAGGAAAAGGCGCCCGGTGCGCTTCTTACAGACTCGCCGCCAGGTTCTACGCCCGCAGGCGGGCCGGCTGCGAATGACAGTCCGGCCAAGGATTACGTTTTCCTACAGCACGGAAACTTCACGAGGACGCCCCCCGGCCAGGAGAATATTTCCGCAACGGAGCGAGCGACGGAACCACCTTCGAACTCCACCGCGATTGTACCAATTGTCCGCGGAGACTCGCCTCTGGCGATCCACGAACCGGCCGCATCTTTGCCGTCAGCGGAAGCCGGCGTACTTGCCGGGCAAACCGTTTTGCCGCTCGAAAACAAACGGCGTGAAAAATTTCAGGCCACGACTGTATCTTTGGCTCGGTTGCTCAAAACGCGCGGTGCCACGCTTGGGCTAAGCGCACTGGCCCTGCTGCTCGTAATCGCGACGGTTTCTTACCTCTTTTCGCAAAGGTCAACGAATGAAGGCGCGCGGCTGAGCGAGGCCCAACAGCTGGAGCAGCAAAAGAAATGGCCCGAGGCTCTGGCGGCGTACCAGAAGCTCGCCGGGGGTAACGATGCCATCGCCAAGGAAAGCGCCGAGCAAGCCGCCAGACTAAAGCCGCTGCTCGAACGCGAAAGCTCGCTATTAAGCGCGGCCCAATACGCCGAAGCGCGCGGAAACAACTCCGAAGCGGAGGGGCTTTATCAACAGATTGCGGATCTTCACGGCGACATAGAGCAAGCTGCACTTCTTTCGGTGAAGAAGCTTCATGCGCCGGAAAATCCTTCGGTCAATCCACCTGTGACCGGCAGACCTCCGTTCGCGCTTAAAAAAGGACCGGATGCCACTCCCGGTGCGGCCACGGTTTCGCCTCGCGGGGGTGAGAACCCGGGTTGCGTGCTGTTCAACACCAGCGATATTGCGAAACAGCTGGGAAGAGCCGACAACGACAGGGCCAGGGCACGCTACGCCGACGCGGAGCGCGAGTACAGCGAGGTTCTTGCTTGCGAACCGAAGAATGAAAGAGCCCTAGCGGGACTGAGCAAGACGAGGGCGGCGAAAGGCCTCAATGGGCCTAATTAGAGCGTGAATTGCCAGCGGGAAATTCGTAATTCCGAATCCTATGGAGAAGCGTTCAGTTCCGTCCAGCGAATGTTGAATTTGTCTTTCAGGAATTTCTCCGCGTGGCTGCGCTGGGGATTTTCACTCTCAGGTAAAGTCGAGTTCAGATAAAGGATGTAAGCTTCCGCCGCAGCCTCATCGTCGCTGTTTTGTTCCTTCTTGAGTCCGTTCTTGTAAACGATATCAGGCAGTTTTTTCGTGGTTTCTATCACCGACTTGATCAGCGCATCTCTGGCTTCGTCTTCCACTGCCCTTTGGAACTGAGTCTCATCCGGCTCCGTGCCCTGCTGCTTGATTCCATTCGTGTCTTCCGATTTCACGTTTTCAAGAATTGGAAACTTTTGCTTATTCTCGCTTTTCACGGGAATGGGTTCGATTACCTGAGTCTCCGAAAGATCCTTGATCCGAAACTCAACCCTAGCGATTGCGGTGAGCGCCACCGTTCTCCGTGTGTAGGTGTAGGGTTTTTTGATGTCCTGAGGGGTAGTAGTGGGGATTGCATCCAGTCGCGTGTGAACTTCATTAACTTTCTTTTCGGCGGCCGCGATCTTGTCGTTTGCGTCGGCAATTTCCTTTTTCTTGCCTCGGGCATTGATGCCCGCCAGGCTTTGTTGCAAGGTCTGCAGGTCTTCTTTCGCCGCTTCATACTCGCGATTTGTCTTGTTCCACTCCGGGTTGGGAATCGGCTGCACGCTGGCCACATACTCCGATTCCAGCGATTCGATCGTTGTCACTCTTGTGGATTGACGTTCTTTGACGTCGCCGATAAGCGCAAAGTTCGGTTCAACAGTAGGATTTTCGCCGTGGCGTAGCACTTTTCCGTGAAAACCGGATGATTCGAGCCCGCCGGCGATGGCATCCTCGAGTTGCCCGGCGAACCCGGCGCTGTCACGGCGCGTTGTTTGGTCCCGGAACTCCACGCCGATGGAAAGCTGGGAGCGCATCTGATACACGGGCGCGCCTCGCGTGAGCTCGTCGCGAACGTCGGCGAGATTCGGCGCTTTATACGGTAGGGCCTTCTGCAGCGAAAACCATCCGAGCCCGGCGGCGGAGCCGCGGGGCTTGGCCATGTAGCGCTTGGCTTCCACCAAGTAGTAGTCGCTCAGCTTGTCCCCGATGTTATCCATGCGGTCTTTCAGGCTGGGGTCCTGGCTGAGCTCGTAGGCGCGCTTCAGATATCCGTAGGCGTGCTCCATCTGGATTTCGTCTCCCAGGCCGACGATCGGGTCGTATGCTTTCTGAATCAGGCTGGCTGCCTTGGGGACGCTCGCGATGTATTGCGCTTGCAGGCGGTCCATGTCCGCGGTGACCAGAGCTCTCTGCGCCGGAGGCAGGTTCGCGAATTCCTCGTAGGCCTGGACGTAATCCTGGCGCTCCTCGTCGAGCTGGCTGCGGGATCGCGCCGCGTCCGCAGCTTTCTGGTTGTTGCTGGCCTCTAAGTTGTCTTCGGCATCCTTGAGCGCCGTGGCCACTGCCGGCGTTTGCTTGTCGTGCGAGGCCTTGCGAAATTCCGCGATGGCGGTCTCCCAATCCTTGGCTTCGACTGCTTTCTGGCCGCGGTCCATGTGAAAGCGGTAGGCCTCGCCGATAATCACGCCGATGTGCGGATACTCCTCGGCGAAGGAGGTGTAAGCCTCGATGGCGGCGAACGACTCGTCGTATTTTTGCGAGGCCATCAGCGCGTCGGCTTTTTTCACCCTGGCGTCGAACGCGTTGAGGTCGGTATTCACGTCGGACTGAAAACTCAAAGAGGTGGCGAAGCCTGGATCGATATCGAGGCACGCAGCTGCCAGATCCCGGGCGGTGACGAGGTGCAGGTAGCCCGGCTTACGCGCGGCCAAGGCCTGTTTATACGCTTGCAACTCATTGCGCCCTTCGGTGACCAGCTTGGCAAGCTCGTCGTGCGTTTCTTCACGCAGCTTCAGCGCGTTCGCGTCTTCGGGGAGCACCGCTAGCCCCTGCACCGCGCGCATCTGCGCGTTCTTTAAGTCGGCGTACGAACGCGGAGGGCCGGGCAGGGATTTCCGGTATGCGTCCAGGCTGTTTTCTCCATCCTTCACCAGCAGCGAGACGAGAAATTTCTTGGCGTCTTCGGTATGCGAAGTAGCGGGATACTTAGCCAGATAGTCTTGCCACAGGGAAATCGACGGCCAGTGTTCCGCGCGGAGATATTCGGCCAATTCCACGTCCGCAGCTGCCACGAAAACGATTTTCACGCCGGGCTTGAACGAGGGAGGGACGGTGATGGCCTCGGTTCCGCCGACGACCACACCGCTGGGAATCGCGCGGTTGGCCAGTTCAGACAGGCTGTACGGCGTATTTTTTTCGAGCTTCAGGTTGCCGGGCACCACGCAGCTGGAAGTCCCTGCCTGCGTCAGAATCAGAACCCCGTCGGCTCCGTCTTCGATCGACGCGCCGGCGCTCAACTCGATCTTGGCCAGTTTGCCGTAAGCGGACCTGCTAATCTGCGGCTCGGAACCGCAAGCGCGGACTTCAGCTTTGCCATTGATGAGGAACGAAGTGAGCTGAACGTAGGCGGGTCCGGATGCGCCGGTGTAAAGCTCAATCACGGTGAGGCTGGATTCCTTCGCGTGTAGAGGCCACAGCGCCAGCGCGGCCAGCGCAACAATTCCTGCAGCTTTGAAGAAATGAGGCAACCGGAAATCGCCGGCAGATAGCAAAGGCCTGAAGATCATAGTTTCACGGGAAATCGAGGGGCTCAAAACTCACAACAGCGTCACTGTATTCTAAGGATATAGGGGCCGTATCATATAATGCTCGCTCGGGAAGTCAAGCCGTGGGGCCGCGGGCGATGTCTTCGAGTCACTAGCAGCCGCCTGCGCGGGCTTGCTTTCAGTTGCCGCGCGCGAGGTTTTTCACCTGCTTGGCCAGCTTTTCGATCTGCTCCGCCTTTTGAATCATGGGCAGCGAGAGCACGTCGGCTGAATCCGTTTTCTCCACTTCGTCTTTTAGGTCGCCGGCGAGCGCGTAAATTTTTTCGATGTCGCTGTGGATCTGCTCCTGATTCTTTTTGAGGATGGCCTTGGGATCGAGCTTGGATCCGTCAGGCAAAGTCGGAGTGGGAAGTGGAACTGCGGGCGCAGGCGGCGGCGAGGGATTTTGCGGCGCGGATCTCGATTGGGCCAAACCGGCGCCGGCACAGAAACCGAAGCGAACCACCAGAGCCGCCGGAATCACGAGGGAGAGGAAATTGCGTTTTTGTGGGTCCATAGTTGTGTTGCTCCTAACACCGGCTTCCACTTCTGCATAAGAATGCGTTGACTGCAAAAACCGTTGCCTGACGATCAAGCCACGCTAAGCACTGACGCCCCTTCCCGCGTCAGGGCGAGCGGGCACGGCATGCCGTGCCCCTACTCAATCACAGCGGCAGCGTTCGACGTTGCGCGAATGGTATAATTCCGCGCCTCGTATCTTATGACTGATTCGATGACACAGTGGATGGAAATTGCAGGGACGCGGGCGCTGCGCATTCTCGCGATCGTCCTGCTCGCTTTTTTTCTCGCGCGCCTGCTGAAAGCCCTGACTACGCGCCTGGTGCAAGCGGCCAAGGGCCAGACACGCGTGGCGCAAATGCGCGAGCAGCAGACGCGCACGATGGCGGCGCTGCTTTACAGCGTGGGTGTGGCGATCATCGTGGCCGTGGCCATCCTCACGGCGCTGCCCGAATTCGGATTCAACGTGACGCCAGTGGAAGCAGCGGCGGCGGTGGCGAGCCTGGCCTTCGGATTTGGCGCGCAAAATCTGGTGAAAGACCTGATCAACGGATTCTTCATCGTGTTCGAAGACCAATTCGTCATCGGCGACATGATCCAGACGAACGGCGAGACTGGTCGTGTGGAGCATCTCACGCTGCGGCGCACCGTAATCCGCAATCTGGCCGGAGCGATCGTGACCATTCCGAACGGCCTGGTGGGCCCGGTGGCGAACCTCAGCCGCGATTGGTCGCAGGCCTTTGTAGACGTCACCGTGCCGGCGGAAGAAATGGTGGGCCGCGCGCTGGCCACGCTAGAAAAAATCTGCGGAGATTTTCGCAACGACGCCGATTGGAGTCCCGCGCTGGTGGATGGCCCGCGCGTTCTGGGCATTGAAGCGCTGGCGCTCGACGGCACGGTGATTCGTTTGCAGGCGCGCACGATTTTGAATCGCAAGGAGGACGTTGCGCGCGAGCTGCGCCGCCGCATCAAGCTCGGCTTCGAGGAATCGCGCATTCCGCTGGCCCACACCCACCATGTTTTGCTTTCCGGCTCGCTCGCTGACGCAGGTTCCGGCGGCGGCGGCAGCACGCGGCTCGATTCCTGATTTCTCGTTTTGCATTCGCACTCGGCGTTCTCAGGCAGCTCAGGAGGAAAAAATGGGCGAGGTCACTCACGAGCAAGTGAATCTGCTGTTGCGTTTGTACGACATCCGCCGCGAGCCTCGTTTGCGCGAGGCGCGCGAATGGTACGTCACGAATTTCAATCCCGCATCGGTCGAAGACATGATGAAGCTGTGCCCGCCGGGCAGCCAGGAAAGCGCCTACATGCGCATGGTCACGAGCTACTGGGACATGGCTTGCAACATCGCCAACCGCGGATTGATCGACGAAGAATTTTTCTTCGAGAGCACCGGCGAACAGTGGCTCGTTTGGGAGCGATTGCAGCCCGTCGTGGCCGCCTGGCGCGCGATGTTCAAGAACCCGCACG
>Ga0302324_100004637_pt1 | contig 30310 bp, 25 predicted proteins | sample Palsa_T0_1_FD_201949 | JGI IMG/M metagenome (GOLD analysis project Ga0302324, IMG submission 201949) | Peat permafrost microbial communities from Stordalen Mire near Abisko, Sweden - Palsa_T0_1 | ecosystem: Environmental > Terrestrial > Soil > Palsa > Peat permafrost | place: Sweden: Abisko...
TGAGCGGCTCGGCGTCGAGCACTGCGGTGCCCTCCGGCGGCGGATTGAGATCCTGCAGTGCGGCGACGATCTGCGCCGCGGGCGCTCGCAGCTGCTCGAAGTGCTGGTGATAGTAGTCGGCGACCTGTGTCAGCAGATCGCGAAACGCCGGCAATCCGAACCGGGCATCGCGCGGGAAGTAGGTGCCGCCGAAGAACGGCCGCTGGTCGTCGTGCATCAGGAACATCGTCAGTGGCCAGCCGCCGCCGCGACCGGTCAGCATCTGGTGCGCGAGCTGGTACAGACGGTCGAGGTCGGGACGCTCCTCGCGATCGACTTTGATGCTGATGAAGCGCTGGTTCATCACCGCCGCGGTGGCCTCATCCTCGAATGACTCGTGCGCCATCACGTGGCACCAGTGACAGGCGGCGTAGCCGATCGACAGCAGGATGGGCTTGCGCTCGCGCTGCGAGCGCTCAAGCGCCGCTGCACCCCACGGGTACCAGTCGACCGGGTTGTGCGCGTGCTGGCGCAGATACGGGCTGGTCTGGTCCGCGAGCCGGTTGGCTGGCGGCGCGGTCAGTTTGTCCATGGGTGCGCCGCTCATTTCCAGTAAAATGGCGCGCCACTATAATGGATCGACCCCCCACCGATGTCAGTTGTCGCCGAGGAATCCGCTACGCCGAGCGCGCTTGCCGCGCTGCCGGTGCTGCGTCTAAAGCGCGGCGAGGATCGGCGGCTGCGCGCCGGGCACCTGTGGGTGTTCTCCAACGAGGTGGACAACGAGGCGACACCGCTGGCCGATTTCACCGTCGGTGGCATGGCGCGGGTGCTGTCCGAGCGCGACCTGTTCCTCGGCTACGCGTACGTCAATCCGCACGCGCTGATCTGCGCCCGGATCCTGAGCCGCAACCTGCAGCATCCGCCGGATCGCTCATGGCTCGAACATCGGCTTAAGGTGGCGCTGGCGCTGCGCGAGCGCATCTACAGCGCGCCGTACTACCGCTGGGTGTTTGGCGAGTCCGACGGCCTGCCGGGCCTGGTGCTTGATCGCTATGGCGATGTGGTGGTCGGCCAGATCGCCACCGCCGGCATGGAGGCGTGGCACGTCGAGATCGAAGCCGCGGTCGCGAGCGTGCTCGCACCGCCCACGCTGGTGTGGAAGAACGACGGCGGCGCACGCGAGCTCGAGCAGCTGCCGCGGCAGCTGCTGACGCCGATCGGGCGCGCGCCCGAGGAGCTGCAGGTGCTGGAGAACGGACTGAGCTTCAGTGCGCCGCTGGCCGCGGGGCAGAAGACCGGCTGGTTCTACGACCAGAGCGGCAACCGCGAGCAGTGGCGGCGACTGATCTTCCCCGGTGCGCGGGTGCTGGACGTGTGCAGCTATGCCGGCGCCTGGGCGATCATGGCGCTGACGCACGGTGCGCGCGAGGCGCTGTGCGTTGATTCCTCGGAGCGCGCGCTGGCGGTGGCGGCGCGCAACGCGGCTGCCAACGGCGTCGTGGTGGGCACGCAGCGCGGCGATGCATTCGAGGTGCTGGACGAGCTGGTGCGGCGCGGGGAGCGCTACGACGCGATCGTGCTCGACCCGCCGGCGTTCATCAAACGCAAGAAGGACATTCCGCGCGGGCAGGCGGCCTACCGCAAGCTCAACCAGATCGCGATGCGACTGCTGGAGCGCGATGCGCTGCTGGTGAGCTGCTCATGCTCCTATCATCTGCCCGGCGACGAACTGCTGGGACTCATCCAGTCAGCCGCGCGGCAGACCAGCCGCTTCGTACAGGTGATCTACAGCGGTGGCCAGGCATTTGATCATCCGGTGCACCCTGCGATCGAGGAGACCCGCTACCTGAAGGCATTTTTCTGCCGAGTCACGCGCGAATGAGGCGCAACCGGTAGAATTCCCGGATGCTGCGCTACCCCGACATCGATCCGATTGCCCTGAGCATCGGACCTGTGCATATCCACTGGTACGGGGTCATGTACCTGGTGGGTTTTGCGGCCGCCTGGTGGCTCGCACGCCGACGCGCCGCGCAGCCCGGATCCACCTGGAGCGCCGCTGACGTGGACGATTTCCTGTTCTATGCGATGCTCGGGGTGATCCTGGGTGGCCGCATCGGCTATGTACTGTTCTACGGCATGCCGCTGTGGCGTGGCGATTGGCTGTACCCGCTCAAGATCTGGGAAGGCGGCATGTCGTTCCACGGCGGCATGCTCGGGGTGCTGGCGTCGGCCTGGATATTCGCGCGGCAGCGCTCGCGCCATGTGTTCGATGTCTACGACTTTGCCGCGCCGCTGCCAGGCGTCGGCCTGTTCTTCGGGCGCCTTGGCAATTTCATCAACGGCGAGCTCTGGGGCCGGCCGACCGACGTGCCGTGGGCGCTGCTGGTGCCGGATCCGAACGGCGGCGCAGCGGTTGCGCGCCATCCGTCGCAGCTGTACGAGGCAACGCTCGAGGGCGTGGTGCTGTTCACGATCCTGTGGTGGTTCACCAGCCGTCCACGGCCGCGCTATGCGCCATCGGGGCTGTTCCTGATGTGCTATTCGACCGCACGCATCCTGGTGGAGTTCGTGCGCGAGCCCGATGTCGGTATCGGCTATCTGGCGTACGGCTGGCTGACGATGGGACAGCTGCTGTCGCTGCCGATGCTGCTGCTGGGGATCGGGCTGTGGGTCGCGGCGTACCGCCAGCAGGCGCCGTCCGGCAATTTCGCAGCGGCGCAATGAGAGCCTACCTGGAGCTGATGCGCGCGGTGCGCGAGCGTGGCGTTCGCAAGGACGATCGTACCGGTACCGGGACGCTGTCGCTGTTCGCGCAGCAGCTGCGCTTCGACCTGGCGAGCGGCTTTCCGCTGCTGACCACCAAGAAGATCCACCTGCCGTCGGTGATCTACGAGCTGCTGTGGTTCCTGCGCGGCGACAGCAACGTGCGCTTCCTGCAGCAGCATGGCGTGAGCATCTGGGATGAATGGGCGGATGAGCGCGGTGAGCTCGGCCCGGTGTACGGCAAGCAGTGGCGCAGCTGGAGCGCCGCCGACGGGCGCCAGATCGACCAGATCAGCAACACGCTGCAACAGCTGCGCAGCAATCCGGATTCGCGCCGCATGCTGGTGAGCGCGTGGAACGTGGGCGAACTCGAGCAGATGGCGCTGGCCCCGTGCCATGTGCTGTTCCAGTTCCACGTGGCAGCCGGCAGGCTGTCGTGCCAGCTGTACCAGCGCAGCGCCGATATCTTCCTCGGCCTGCCGTTCAACATTGCATCCTACGCGCTGCTGACCTGCATGTTCGCGCAGCAGTGCGAGCTGGCGCCGGGCGAGTTCATCTGGACCGGGGGCGACTGTCACCTGTACCTGAATCATCTGGAACAGGCCGATCTGCAGCTCGCACGCACGCCGCTGCCGTCCCCTGAGCTGCGGATGCGACGCCGGCCGGCCAGTCTGTTCGAGTATCAGTACGAGGATTTCGAGTTCATGAACTATCAGTTCCATCCGGCCATCCGCGCGCGTGTCGCCGTATGAGCGGGCGCGCCAGCAACAAGGGCAAGGCCGGGCGGCGCAAGAAGACGGCCGGGCGCAAGACGGCCGGGCGGCGCCAAAAGACCGTGGCGTCGATCCCGGCACGACCGGAGCTGATGCGCGTGCGACGCTCGCGCGTTCATGGCCGCGGCGTGTTTGCGGTGCGCCGCATCCGCAAGGGCACGCGCATCATCGAGTACCTGGGCGATCGCGTGTCGCACCAGCAGGCGGATCTGCGCTACGAGCACAAGGACATCAGCGACAACCACACGTTCCTGTTCATCGTCGACCGCGGCGTGGTGATCGATGGCGGCAGCAATGGCAATGACGCCCGTTTCATCAATCATTCCTGCGATCCGAACAGCGAGTCACTGATCGACGACCGCCGCGTGTTCATCGAGGCCATCCGCACCATCCAGCCGGGCGAGGAGATCACCTACGACTACCAGATCGGGCGCGATCGGACCGACCCCGCGAACGTGGACGAAATCTTCGCCTGCCGCTGCGGCGCCGGCTCCTGCCGCGGCTCGATGCTGTGGCCACCCAACCGCAAGCTACGCAAGCCACCCAACCGCAAGCTACCCGCCGGGAAGCGTGCGTGAAGAACCCGCGCCTGTCGTCCGCGGCCGTGGTTGGCGCGATGGGCGTGGTCTACGGCGACATCGGCACCAGCCCGCTGTATGCGCTCGAGGCGTCGCTGACCGCCGCCGGCGCGCCGACCGACCGCCTGGCGGTGCTGGGCGTGCTGTCGCTGATCTTCTGGAGCCTGCTGGTGGTGGTCACGCTCAAGTACGTGGTGCTGATCATGCGCGCCGACAACGAAGGCGAGGGCGGCATCCTGTCGCTGTTCGCGCTGGTGCAGCGCACGCTGGCCGCCGGCAACCGCTGGCAGCGCGTCATCGTGATGCTGGCGGCGCTGGGCGCGGCGCTGTTCTATTGCGATGCCTTGATCACGCCGGCGATCTCGGTGCTGAGCGCGGTGGAGGGACTGCAGAACCTGAGTCCCGACACAGCCAGCGCGGTGGTTCCCGTCACGCTGGTCATCATGGTCGGGCTGTTTGCGATCCAGAGCCGCGGCACCGAGCGCGTCGGACGACTGTTCGGCCCGATCATGCTGGTGTGGTTCCTGGTACTGGCAGTGACGGGTGTTGCGGCGCTGCTGAAGAACCCTTCGGTGCTGGTGGCGGTAAGCCCGTCGTACGCGCTGCTGCTGCTGGTGAGCCGGCCGGGCCTGTCGCTCGGCATCCTCGGCGGGGTGTTCCTGGCGATGACCGGCGGTGAAGCGCTGTACGCCGACATGGGTCACTTCGGCAAGAAGCCGGTGCGCATCGCCTGGTTCACGCTGGTGTGGCCCGCGCTGGTGATGAATTACTTCGGCCAGGGCGCGCTGATATTGAGCGATCCAGCGGCGGCGCACCTGCCGCTGTACCAGCTGGTGCCGGTGAGCACACTGCCGCTGATGGTGCTGCTGGCGACCGCGGCCACCATCATCGCCTCGCAGGCGACCATCACCGGCGCCTTCTCGGTCACGCGCCAGTGCATCCAGCTCGACCTGCTGCCGCGGCTGCGCATCACGCAGACCTCGGCGCACGAGCACTGCCAGATCTATGTGCCGGTGGTCAACTGGTTCGTGTTCATCGCGGTATGCCTGTTCGTGCTGGCATTTCGAACCTCGGCGGCGCTGGGCGCGGCCTATGGCGCGGCGGTGGCCGGCACCATGTTCATCACCACGCTGCTGGGCATGCAGCTGGCGGTGTCGCAGTGGCATTGGCGGCACTGGCAGGTCGCGGGCGTGTTCGGTCCGCTGATGTTGGTCGACCTTACGTACCTGGTCGGCAACATGACCAAGTTCACCGAGGGCGCCTGGGTGCCGCTGACGCTGGCGGTCCTGATGTTCAGCCTGTTCATGGTGTGGCGCAGCGGCCGGCGGCTGCTGCGCAGCGCCCTGCGCGCGGTGGCGGTGCCGCTGTCGCAGCTGCCGAAGCTGCTCGAGGGCGTGCCGCGGGTGCCGGGCACCGCGGTGTTCCTCGCCAGCGATCCGATGTACGTGCCGACGGCGCTGATGCGCAACCTCGAGCACAACCACGTCGCGCACCAGCGCATTGTGTTCCTGAACATGGATATCGCGCGCGCCCCGCGCCAGGATCCGGCCGATCGCGTGCGCATCGAAATGCTGATGCCGGAGGTGTACGCGGTCACCGCGCGCTTTGGTTTCATGGAGACGCCCGACGTCAGCCTCGCGCTCAAGCAATGCCGTGCCCGCGGACTGAAGCTGTTTGCACAGGACTGCTCGTTCTTCCTCGGCTGGCACCTGGTGGTGCCACGACCGCGCGGCGGCTATGAGGGCATACGCCGGCGGCTGTTTGCGTGGATGCAGCGACGCAGCGCGCAGGCGGCGGAGTTCTTTCGCATGCCGGAGCGGCGCGTCATTGTCCTCGCCACGCAGGTCGAACTGTGACGGGTCGAAGCGGTCGGCGATGAGCGCGCCGCGCGTGGCGTTGGTGGTGGCGATGTCGGACAACGGCGTGATCGGCAGGGACGGCAAACTGCCGTGGCATCTGCCGGACGATCTGAAGTACTTCAGGCTGGTCACCTACGGCAAGCCGGTGCTGATGGGCCGGCGCACCTTCGAGTCGATCGGCAAAGCGCTGCCGGGCAGGCGCAACCTGGTGCTGAGCCGCGCCGTGGCCGGATCCGCGCCCGCTGCTGCACCCGGCGTCGAATACGTGGGCAGCGTCGAGCAGGCGCTGGCGCTGGCGGCGGGCGCCGCGGAACTGTGCGTGATCGGGGGCGCCGGGGTGTATGCGCTGACGCTGCCGCTGGCAACGCGCATCTATATGACGCGGGTGCTGACCGAGGTGGCCGGCGATGTGTATTTCCCGCTGCGCGACTTCAGCGGCTGGCGCGAGAGCGAATCGGTGGCGCACGCGGCCGATGAACGCCATGCCTACCCGATGAACTTCGTGACGCTGGAGCACCGCTGAGCGCCGCTGAGCGCCGCTGAGCGCCGCGGCTGGCGCTGCGCGACATTGGAACTGTCGCCGGCGACGCCGCCGGCGGCGTCATGACGAGCGCATCAGGCCGCGATACTCGAGCAGCGGTTCGATATCGGGCGGCCCGCCGTAGAACTGCTGAAACAGCTTCTGCGGATCCTCGGTGCGTCCGCGCGAGAGGATCTTCTGGCGCAGCGTGTCGCCGTTGGCGCGCGTCAGGCCGCCGCGGCGCCGCAGCCAGGCGCCGGTGTCGCGCGCCAGCACTTCGCTCCACAGGTAGGCGTAGTAGCCGGCCGAGTAGCCGCCGGAGAAGATGTGCAGAAAATACGGCGAGTGATAGCGCGGCGGTACCGCGCCGCAGGCCAGACCGTGGGTCTTGAGTGCCGCGGCCTCGAAGCTCATCACCTGATCCGCCGGCGGCGCCTCGCGCGCCTCGATCTGATGCCAGGACTGATCGATCGCCGCGGCTTCGATGTACTCGGTGGTCAGGTACGCCTGGTCGAAATTCTGCGCTGCCAGCACCTTGTCGAGCAGGGCCTGCGGCAGCGGCTCGCCGCTGGCGTAATGGCGCGCAAAGTTCGCCAGCACCGCCGGCTCGCGCGCCCACATTTCATTGTATTGCGACGGGTACTCGACGAAATCGCGCGGCACGTTGGTGCCCGAGAGCAGCGGGTATTCGACGTTCGAGAGCATGCCATGCAGCGCGTGGCCGAATTCATGGAACAGCGTCCTGACCTCGTCGAAGGTCAGCAGCGTCGGCTCGCCGGCCGCCGGCGGCGGGATATTGAGGCTGTTGACCACAACTGGCTTGAGATCGAACAGCCGCGACTGCGTGACAAAGCTGTTCATCCAGGCGCCGCCCTGTTTGTTCTCGCGCGCGTAGTAGTCGGCCAGGAACAGCGCCAATGGCGCCCCGTCGGCATCAAACACCTCGAACAACCGCGCGTCGTTCTGATACAGCGGCAGGTCGAAGCGCTCCTGAAAGCTCAGGCCATACAACTCGTGCGCGACGTGGAACAGCCCATCGCGCAGCACGCGGTTGAGTTCGAAATAGGGCCTGACCTGCGCCGCGTCGAAATCGTAGGTCGCCTTGCGCAGCTGTTCCGAGTAGTAGTCCCAGTCCCAGGGTTGCAGTGTGAAGCTGTCGCAGCGCGCTGCCGCGGCCTGGGTATCGATCAGCTGCTGCAGCTGCAGCGCGCGCTCGCGGGCGCCATGCAGTGCGGCGCCGGCAATCTGGCGCAGCATCGCATCCACCGCCTGCGCATCGCCTGCGGTCTCGTCGCGCAGCACATAGGCGGCATGATTCGGGTAGCCGAGCAGCCGCGCGCGCAGCGCGCGCAGCCGCACCACCTGGGCGATGATCGCGGTGTTATCGCTGCTACCGCCGACCGCCCGGGCAATCGAGGCCTGGTAGATCCGCTGGCGCAGGGCGCGGCTCCGCAGCTGCGTGAGCACCGGCTGCATGGTCGTATTCTGCAGTGCAATCAGCCATTTACCGGCAAGCCCGCGGGCCCTGGCGGCATCAGCCGCGGCCACGATCTGCGGCGCCGACAAGCCGTCCAGCTCGGATTCATGCTCAACCACGAGCGCGGCATCGCGCGAAGACTTCAGCACATTCTGGCGAAATTGCGTCGTCAGCGAGGACAGCTGCTGATTCAGGTCACACAGCTGGGCCTTGTCCGCATCCGACAGCTGCGCGCCGGCGCGCACGAACTGGCTGTGATAGCGCTGCAGCAGCTGCAGCGACTCCGGATCGAGCTGCAACTGCGCGCGCTGCTGGTAGAGCGCATCGATGCGCGCGAACAGTGCCGCATCGAGGTGCATTGCATCGCTGTGTGCGCTCAGCAGCGGCGCCATCGCAGTTTCGATCGCCAGCATGGCCTCATCGCCGTTGCAGCTGTTGAGATTGAAGAACACCGTGGCGACCCGATCGAGCAGGCGGCCCGAACGCTCGAGCGCCACCACCGTATTGGCAAACGTGGGCGCCTGGGGGTTGTGTGCGATGGCGTGCCACTCCAGGCGCTGTGCTGCCATGCCGGCAACAAAAGCCGGCTGGTAGTCGGCGACGCCAATGCGATCGAACGGCGGCAGCTGGTACGGCAGGCCGCTGGGCTCGGCAAACGGATTATCCGGGCTCATCGCAGCAAGATCAGGGGCAGCCGCGGCAGGTACGGCTCGGCTGGCAGCTGGGATTGTCCCGTTCTTCATAGGCATGCGGCGTGGCGGATGGTAGCGCGAAACCGCGGCGAGATCGCAACACATCATCAGGAGGTGTCGCGAAAGGAATCATAACTGGCTGAATGAATTTATCTTATGTGTCCACCGGCTGCAGTTGCTCACAGTCTATATGCAGCGGCCAAGGAATCGCTCAGTGGCCTGCGGCTCGATCAGCAGTGGACAGCGGGTGCGCAAGACGTACACTTGTGGCGGTCGATGGCGAAACCGGGGGATAGAGTGGGGCGGCTTCCGTTCGCGAAAGAAAGAGAATCTGCGCCCCCGGCCAGCAGCCCGCGCGCAGAACTGCGTCCGGCGTGGCTGGTGCGCGCGATCGAGAGTCAGATCGTCCCGCGGCTGCTGATGCATGCCGCGAGTTCGCGTTATCGCGGCGACGCCAGACTTGCCCGTTGGCGACCCACCTCGGACGACGTCAGCGAGTTCGCCGACCTGCTGATCGGCCACGATGTGACGATAGCAATGGCGTACGTGCAGGCCTGGCGCCAGCAAGGCGCCATCCTGCCGACGTTGTACCTGGAGTTGCTGGCGCCGGCGGCCTCGCATCTGCGCCGGCGGCGACTGGAGGGCCGGCTAGGCCTGGCGCGCATGGTGCTGGCGCGCTATCGGCTGCTGCGCCTGGTGCGAGCGCTACGCGAAGACCGATCTGCGGTGAAAGTGCCCGCGGCGGCGGACTGAAGCGTGGCCGAGTGAGCGCGGCCGGCTGAGCGCAGCCACCTGGACGCCGCCACCTAGACGCCGCCACCTGGACGCCGCCGCCGGCGTTCAGATTGCCGTGACCAGCGGAGCGGGCACCGTGGGCGCGATGCGAAATCCCCAGCAGCGCTCGGCGCCGTCGGGTACCGCAATCGCGCTGACCTCGACCTCACGGGCGCACAGGCTGGAGCGCCGCAGCACGGTTTTCCAGACCGTCACGGCCTCGCGCCGGGCCATCTGATCGTGCAGCCGTGTCAGGTCCGCCTGCGACAGTTCCAGCCACGTGGCCAGCGACTTGCCGCGCAGTGGCGCTGGCGACTCCAGGCCCACCATGTCGATGAAGGCGCGGTTCGCGTAACTCAGCCGCAGATCAGGATCGGTGACCGCGAAGCCCTCGTGCGCCTGTTCAATGGCGTCGAGCACCGGCGAGGGAACCTCGCCGTCGGTGTCGTCGATCGGGTCGTGCGCGGATGGCAGCAGGCGCACCAGCAGATACGACTCCGAGCCTGCGAACACCATTGACAGCGTGACGCCAATGTCGCGGTTAGCGCGGCTGGCTCGAGTACTGCGGCCGCCGCGAGTGGCGTCGTCGTCGTGCGCGCCGCGGGTGCGGACGATGATGCGCTTGCCGTAGCCGGACAGGCGCGCGGTCGCGATCAGACGCACCAGCGCCGGCGTGCTGTCGGCGGCGAACACGCCGAGAAACGAGCTGGCGAGCAGCGCTGCGCGCTCTCTGCCCAGTAGCGCTGCGGCGGCCGGATTGGCCTCAACGATCCTATCGCTCGCCGGCTCGACGATGAGCACCGGCTGCGTGGCCGCGGCAAACAGCCAGGCATCGGGAATAGCGGCGGCCGCAGCGGTCGCAGGCACGGATCGCCGCCGGGGAGCGCTTCCCAGCGCCTTCATCCGCGCCACGACGTGCTTCACGCTGCCGCCTTCATGCTGCCACCCAAGCGATCGCGCATCACGCGGCCCGTCCGTAAGTTGCAAGATCTTCAGACTAGCGGCCGCCATGCGGCCCCCATATCCCGGTTCTCCGGAGATCTCACTACCGACAAACAGGTAGTTCGCGCCGGCAGCGTCCTCACAGAGAAACGATGCCCTCGCGAATGGCGTACTTGGTGAGTTCCGCGACGCTGCGCAGGCCGAGCTTGCGCGTGATGTTGCGCCGATGTACCTCGATGGTCGCCACCGACACATGCAGCTCATCGGCAATGCCCGGCGATCGCGCCCCTTCGGCAATCAGGCGCAGCACCTCGCGCTCGCGGCGCGACAGGCGCGGCGCCTCGCCCTCGAGCGGCTGGTTACGCATCTGCGACGCCAGCGCACCGGCAATTTCCGGCGAAAAATAGCCCTGGCCGGCGGCCACCGCGCGGATCGCCCGCACCAGCTCGGTGCCGGCCGCCGACTTGGTGACATAAGCGGATGCTCCCGAACGCATCATCGCGGTCACGAAGCGCCGGTCGGAGAAGGCTGAGAGTGCGACCACTTTGGCCGGATTGGCGGCGTCCCTGAGGCGCGCGGCGACTTCGATGCCGTTCAGGTCCGGCAGCGTGATGTCGAGCACCACCACATCCGGGCTGAGCGCGCGCGCCTGCTCCAGCGCCTCGCGCGCATCGCCCGCCTCGCCGACCACGGTGATGTCCGGCACCTTAGTGAGCACGTCGCGCAGCGCCTCGCGCACCATGCGGTGGTCCTCCACCAGCAGCACCCGGATAGTCACGGCGCGCCTGCTCCCGGCGCCACCTCTTCTGCGGACAGCGGGGCGCTCAGCAGCGCGACCGTGCCGCCGCCGGGCGTCGACAGCACCTGCGCCGAGCCGCCGATCAGCGCCAGCCGCTCACGCACGCTGATCAGGCCTAGGCCGCGATGGGTCGGGGCCACGCCGATGCTGGCGTCGTAGCCGACGCCGGCGTCGGTGACGCGGATCACGATGCATGCCTGCTGCAACAGCGTCTCGACGCGTGCCGCATCGGTGTGCGCGTGCTTGGCGACGTTGATGAGCAGTTCGCGCACCGCACGGTAGAGAATTGCCCGCACCTCATGCGACAGCGGCTTGGCGCGGCCGTCGTCGGTGGTGGTGACCTTCAGGCCGAAGGTGCGCTCGATTTCCTCCCCGAGCCATTCCAGCGCCGGGAACAGGCCCAGCTCGTGCAGCACCGCCGGCGCCAGTTGCGCGGCCAGCGAACGGATCGAATCGCTGGCCCGATCGATCAGCGCGCCGACCGCGTCGGCGGTTGCACGCACCTCGGCGTGATCGCTGCTGCACAGGCCCGCGAGCCGGATGCGCGCCGCCGCCAGCACCTGGCCGAGATCGTCGTGCAGGTCGCGGGCGATCTGCCGCCGCTCGCGCTCCTCGACCGCCTCCAGGTCGGAGGCGAGCTTGCGCAGCTGCTCGGTGCGCTCTCCGACGCGCTGCTCGAGCTGCTCGCGCCGCGCCATATCCATGCCACGCAGCACCCATTCCAGCAGCGCCACCCGCAGCGCTTCCGCGGCCTCCAGGTCCACCTCCGACCACGGCGCGGATTGCATCCGCGTCACCTCGCGCCACTCGGCGAACGAGCCACGCGGCGTCAGTCGCTCCCCGAGTGGCCCGACCTTGACCGACTTCGAGGGATCGCCGGCCCAGCGCACCGTCAGTCCGATCTCCGGCCGAAACCACAGCACGTAGTCGCGCGGCTCACGCGACAGCCGCACCGCCACCAGGCCGCTGGCAAGTTCCGGAAACGCGGCGGCGGGCGGGTACTGCGCGGCCAGGTGTCCGGTGGCCAGCAGCGGTCGATTGATGCCGTTGAGCCAGCGCAGCAGCGCGTCGATATCGGCCGGGGCGGGAGTGTGTCCGATCCGATGCTGGCGGCCGTCGAGGTACACCGCGGCGCCCGACGCGCCGAGGTAGCGCGGCAGATTCCAGCGCTCGATGACGGCGCCCATATCGCGCGCATCGCGCGCATCGCTGGCGCCGCCGAACAGCTCCTCCAGATCATGGCGCGCCCGCAGCCGCGCCACGGATGTTTCCGCCTGCGTCTTGGTCTCCACGTGCAGCGAAAACATCTGCGCGAAGGTTTCACAGGCGTTGCGCACATCCGCCGACACCTGGCGCGGCGAGTAGTGATGCAGCACCAGCATGCCCCAGAGCCGATCCTGGCACACGATCGATGCCGACAGCGAAGCGCTGACCCTCATGTTGCGCAGGTACTCGATGTGGATCGGCGACACGCTGCGCAGCGCGCAATGGCTCATGTCGATCGGCAGCCGGGTGCGCGGATTGATCGCCGGCAGCAGCGGCGCGGCGACGTAGTCGATGTCGGCGATGGTGCGCAGCCAGTTGCGACGGTACAGCTCACGCGCCTGCTGCGGGATGTCCGACGCCGGGTAATGCAGGCCAAGAAACGACTCCAGTCCGGCGCGCGCGTTCTCGGCTACGATCACGCCGCTCTGATCGGGCAGGAAGCGGTACACCATTGCCCGGTCGAAGCCGGTGGCGGCACGCAGCGCGGTGGCGGCCGCGGCACACGATTCGTCCACGCTGGCGGCCACCTGGACTGCGGCCAGCAGCGTCTTCAACTGCGCAATCGGATCGCCGGCGCTGCCACTGGTGCGGCGCGCAGGCTCGAGTTCCAGCAGTGCGGTGCGATCGATCGCATGCAGTGTCAGGTCGAGCGGCAGCGCGCCGAGGCGCGAGCGCACGGCCAGACGCGTGATCGGCGGGATAAATTCCGCCGCCACACCCAGCCGCGCGCTCACGAACGCGGTGCCTTCCGCATCCAGCAGCCCGGCCACGGAATGCCCGGGCAGCCGCTGCGGATCGAGGCCCAGCAGCAGGCGCGTGTCGCCGGCGACCTGTTCGACCGCCAGGTCGCGCCGATCCACCACCAGCAGCACGCCGTGCGGCTGGATCGAGCCGGGTATGTGTATCGGCTCGCGATCACAGGTCGTCAGGTCGACTTCGCCGAAGCGGATGCTGTCGACGCTCACCCCGGATCCCCGCACAGCCAGCGCTCGAGCGACTCGAAGGTCGCGATCGCGGCGGCGGTGGCCAGCGCGGAGCGCGCCGCGGTGCTGCACCAGGCATCGAGCGCGGCGCCGAAGCTGCGCCAGTGGGCGGCGGTCAGTTCACCGTAGCTGGCGAGGAAGCTCGCGCCATGCGCAGCGCTCAGTCCGAGCCGGGCCTGCACCAGCGGCAGCAGCGTGCGGCCGCCCAGGGTTGCGCCTTCCAGAACGTAGGCGCTGCCGAAGGCGGCGCTGATGTCGGTGCAGTCCGGCAGGCCGGCGCATTGCGCCAGCCGCTCGACCGCATCCGGCGCCGCGCCCAGCGCCACCAGGTCGCGCGTCAGCAGCGGCAGTTTGCGGCGGCTGGCATAGTCGCTCAGCGCAGCGCCAAATCGGTCCGGGCCGAGCCGCTGCTCGAGCGCGGCGCAGAAGCCCCACATGGCCACCAGGTGGGCGCGGTAGGCGCAAAGGTCGGAGAAGCGTGCCTTCACATCCAGGCGCCGCTCGAGGCGCTGATGGGCCGGCCAGGTGGTTTCGCGCAGCTGTGCCATCGCGCTCCGGCGCAAGCTTACGGGCGAAGGACTGCGGTAGCTGGCCAAGTGGTGAGGAGTCGTCTGGTAGCTTGGGGGCATCAACCCGAAGGTCGCTGCGTGACAATAGCTCACTGCAAAAGGCAAACCGCAACTGCTTGAGCTGCCTATCAAAAAAACCGCTCGGCGATGAAAATCATCGAGCCATCCGCCCGCACCGGTCCTGATATATTTCCACGCATGGGTGCAGCGTTTCCATTTTCGGCCATCGTCGGCCAGGAGCAGATGAAACTCGCGCTGCTGTGCGTCGCCATCGACCCGAGCATCGGTGGCGTGCTGATCTTCGGCGATCGCGGCACCGGCAAATCGACCGCGATTCGCGCACTGTCCGCGTTGCTGCCGCCGTCGAAGGTGATCGCCGACTGTCGTTACGGCTGCGACCCGGCGCGGCGCGCCAGCTGGTGTTCGGAGTGCCTGGCGCGCCCGGCCAAGCGGCAGGCGATCACGAAATCGGTGCCGGTGCCGGTGGTCGATATGCCGCTCGGCGCCACCGAGGATCGCGTCGTCGGGGCGCTGAACCTGGAGCAGGCGCTGAATTCCGGGGTCCGCAGCTTCGAGCCCGGCCTGCTGGCGCAGGCCAACCGCGGGTTTTTATATGTCGATGAAGTCAACCTGCTGGAAGATCACCTGGTCGACCTGCTGATCGACGTGGCGGCCTCGGGCGAGAATGTGGTCGAGCGCGAGGGCTTGAGCGTGCGGCATCCGGCGCGCTTCGTGCTCGTGGGCAGTGGCAACCCGGAAGAGGGCGAGCTGCGGCCGCAATTGCTGGACCGCTTCGGCCTGTCGGTGGAGATCCGCACACCGCAGGACATCGCATTGCGGGTCGAGGTGGTGCGTCGCCGCGACCAGTTCGAGCGCGAGCCGCAGGCCTTCATGAATACCTGGCGCAAGCACGAGCAGAAGCAGCGACGCGAGATCGTCGCCGCGCGCAAGCGGCTGGCGGGAGTGAGCGTGGACAACGCGGCGTTGCGCTGGGCGGCGCAGCTGTGTATGCGGGTCGGCACCGACGGCCTGCGCGGCGAGCTGACCTTGATCCGCGCTGCGCGCGCGCTGGCGGCGTTGCACGGCCGCAGCGCCGTTGGCAGCGAGGAGCTGGTAGCGATGGCGCCGCCGGCGCTGCGCCACCGGCTGCGACGCGATCCGCTCGATGAAGCCGGCTCGACGCTGCGCATCGAGCGCGCCATCGGCGAGCAGGGGATGGCGCTTGGCTGAAGCGCACATCGCCACCCGTGCCGGTGATGCGCTGCTGGCGGCCGCGGTGTTTGCGCTCGAGCCGGCGGCCATCGGCGGTATCACGGTGCGCACGGACCGGGGAGCGGCCTGCGAGTGCTGGCTGGTGCTGCTGCGCAAACTGCTTGATGAGGCGATGCCGCTGCGCCGGCTGCCGCCACATATCGATGACGAGCGGCTGCTCGGTGGCACCGACCTGGCGTCGACGCTCGGCAGCGGCCGGCCGGTGTATGCGCGCGGCCTGCTGGCGGAAGCTGACGGCGGCGTGATCCTGATGAGCATGGCGGAGCGCGTGCCGGCGCGCCTGGCGGCGCTGGTGGCCGCCGCGCTCGACAGCCACAGCGTTGCCGCTGGCGCCTGGCAGCATGCTCAGCCGGCGCGTTTCGGGCTGGTCGCGCTCGACAGCGGCCAGGCCGACGAGGAGCATTGCCCGGCGGTACTGGCGGAGCGGCTGGCGCTGCACATCGACTTGCACGGCGTGCATCCGGACGATCTGTCGAGCGCACCGATCGATCGCGCTGCGCTCACGCGGGCGCGATTGCGCCTGGGCGCGATCCGGATCGATGCGGCCGCGATCACGGCGCTGTGCGGGGCTGCCGCCGCCTGCGGAATCGATTCGCTGCGTGCACCTTTGCTGGCGCTGCGCGTTGCACGCGCCAGCGCAGCGCTCGATGAGCGCGATGTGGTCAACGCTGCCGACCTGCAGTCGGCGGCACGCCTGGTACTCGGGCCGCGCGCACGTGTGCTGCCCGAGGTGCCTGAAAGTAGCGAGCCGTCAGCTGACAGCGAGTCGCCGCCACAGAGCGAGTCGGCGCCACAGAGCGAGTCGGCGCCACAGAGCGAGTCGGCGCCCGCGAGCGAGTCGGCGCAGAATGCGGCTGCGCCGCCGCCAGCGCACGCGGGCGAGGACCTCGATCAGCAGCTGGTCGGCGCGGCGCGCGCGCGGCTGCCGGCGGGCCTGCTGGCCGGCATCGGACCCGGCGCCGCGTCGCTGCCGCGCAGTAGCACCGCCGGCCGCGCCGGTGCGGCCATTCTCAAGGGCCGGCGCGGACCACCGGCCGGCATTCGCAGCGGCCGGCCACGACACGGTGGCAAGCTCAATATCGTCGCCACGCTGCGGGCGGCAGCTCCCTGGCAACGCCTGCGACGCGCGCAGGCGCGCGCCGCGGCACCGCGGGTCATCGTGCGTGCCGAGGATTTCTGCGTCACCTGGTTTCGCCAGCGCAGCGAGACCGCGACGCTGTTCGTGCTGGATGCCTCCGGTTCGAGCGCGATGCATCGGCTGGCCGAGGTCAAGGGCGCGGTGGAATTGCTGCTGGCCGAGTGCTACGTGCGCCGCGACCAGGTGGCGGTGGTGGCCTTTCGCGGCCGCGCCGCCGAGCTGGTGCTGCCGGCAACGCGCTCGCTGGTGCGTGCCAAGCGCCTCCTCGCCGGTTTGCCGGGCGGCGGCGCGACGCCGCTGGCGTCGGGTCTGGCGCTGGCGCATCAACTGGCCGACCAGCTGCGGCGGCGCGGCCTCGCGCCACTGCTGGTGCTACTGACCGACGGCCAGGCCAATATCGCCCTCGACGGCAGCGCCGGTCGGGCGCGCGCGCACCAGGACGCGTTGCTGGCCGCGCGGCTGCTGCGCGCCGCGGCATTCAAGTCGCTGCTGATCGATACCGCGCCGCGACCCGCAGTGCTGGCGCGGGTGCTGGCCGAGGCGATGCAGGCGCGCTACCTGCCATTGCCGTACGCCGATGCACGCGCGCTGGCCGGCGCAGTGCAGTCCGCGGCCTGACGCGGTGGCCGACTACGGCCTCGACTGGGCGTGGGAGGGCGGCGGCTGGCCGCTGCGTGACAGCAGCCGTCTGGTCGACGCCGGCGGCTTGCGCTGGCACGTGCAACAGCTGGGCGCAGGTCCTGCGCTGCTGCTGATCCACGGCACCGGCTCATCGGCCCACTCCTGGCATCGACTGGCGCCGCTGCTGGCGGGCAGCTTTCGCGTGACTGCGTTCGACCTGCCCGGACACGGCTTCACGCGCGGGCAGCCGCCGCATGGTCTGTCGCTCGCCGGCATGAGCGGCGCGGTGGGCGCGCTGCTGCAGGCGCTGTCGATCCGTCCGCTGCTGGCCGTGGGGCACTCGGCCGGCGCCGCCATCGCGGCGCGCATGGTGCTCGATGGGCAGTTCGCCCCGCGTGCACTGATCAGCCTCAATGGCGCGCTGCTGCCGTTCGATCGCTACCCGGACCTGCTGTTCGCGCCGCTGGCGCGGTTGCTGGCCTCGTTGCCATTCGCCCCGAGCCTGTTCTGCTGGCGCGCGCGCGATCGCGCCGCGGTCGAACGCCTGATCGCGAGCACCGGTTCACGGCTCGAGCGCGAGGACGTCGACCTGTATTGGCGGCTGGTGCGCAGCCCACGGCATATCGCCGGCGTGCTGCAGATGATGGCGCAATGGGACCTCGGCGAGCTGAAGCAACAACTGCCGCAGCTGTCGGTGCCGCTGGTGCAGCTGGTGGGCGCGAACGATCGCACCGTGCCGCCGTCGGCGGCGCAGCGCGTGCGCGCGCTGTTGCCGGCGGCCAGCGTCGTGACGCTGCCGCAGCTCGGGCACCTGGCGCATGAAGAGCGCCCGGACCTGGTGGCACAGGCGATCGGCGCGGCGCTCGAGGCGCTGCATGCCTGACGCGGCAGCCGAGGGCGCGCGCCCGGCGCACGCAGTGGTGATCGGCAGCGGCTTTGGCGGGCTGGCCGCAGCGGTGCGCCTGGGCGCCCGCGGTTACCGGGTGACGGTGCTCGAGCGCCTGCCGACGCCGGGTGGGCGGGCCGGCGTGTTTCACCAGGACGGATTCACTTTTGACGCCGGGCCCACCATCGTGACGGCGCCGCAGCTGTTCGAGGAGCTGTGGACGCTGTGCGGTCGGCGCATGGCGGACGACGTGCAGCTGCGTGCCCTGTCGCCGTTCTACCAGGTGCGCTTTGACGACGGCAGTTGCGTGGACTGGTCGGGCGACGCTGCCGCGATGCGCGCCATGGTGGCGCGGCTGTCGCCGCGCGATGTCGCCGGCTACGAGCGCGTCATGGCGTTCAGCGAGCGCGTCTATCGGGTCGCATTCGAGCAGCTCGGCCACGTGGCGTTCAACTCCTGGCGCGACATGGCGCGCCATCTGCCGAGCCTGCTGCGGCTGCGCGCCTATCGCTCGTTGCACGCGCTGGTCGCCGCTGAGGTGCGCGATCCGCGGCTGCGCTTCCTGCTGAGCTTCCATCCACTGTTCGTCGGCGGCAATCCATTTACCACCAGCGCGATCTACGGCCTGATCCTGCACCTGGAGCGTGTCGGCGGCGTGCATTTCGCGATCGGCGGCACCGGGGCACTGGTGCGCGGGCTGGTGCGCCTGATCGAGTCGCAGGGCGGCGCGCTGCGCTATGGCGCCGAGGTACGCTCGGTGATGCTTCGCGGGCGCAGCGCGGTCGGCGTGGTACTCGACTCGGGCGAGCGCGTGCCGGCCGATGTCGTGGTATCGAACGCCGACACTGCCTGGACCTATCAGCAGCTGCTGCCGGCGGCGCTGCGGCGTCGCTGGAGCGATCGCGCGCTGAGCCGGGCGCGCTATTCGATGGGGCTGTTCGTGTGGTACTTCGGCACCGCGCGCCAATACCCCGAGGTCGCCCACCACACCATCCTGGTGGGCCCGCGCTATCGCGAGCTGCTGCGCGATATCTTCGATCGCAAGCGGCTGGCGGACGACTTCAGCCTGTATCTGCATCGCCCGACAGCCACCGATGCGTCGCTGGCGCCCGCCGGTTGCGATGCGTTCTATGTCCTGTCGCCGGTGCCGCATCTGGTGCCGGGCTTCGACTGGAACGCACGCGCCGAGCACTACCGCCAGCGCATCGAGCGCCATTTGCAGGCGACGCTGCTTCCCAACCTGCGGCAGAACGTTGTAACGTCACGCCTCATGACCCCTCTCGATTTCCAACAGCGGTTGTTGGCGTGGCACGGCTCGGCCTTTGGCATGGAGCCGCTGCTGCGCCAGAGCGCCTGGTTTCGGCCGCACAATCGCGCCGAGGATTTCGAGCGCTTCTACCTGGTCGGCGCCGGCACCCATCCGGGTGCGGGGCTGCCGGGCGTGCTCAGCTCGGCGCGGGTACTGGACGCGGTGGTACCGCACGGCGGCGCCGATGGCTGAGCACGGCGGGCAGCGCGGGGTGGATGCGCAGCGCGGCGCGGACCTTGCGGCCTGTCGCGCGCTGCTGCGCAGTGGCTCGCGCAGCTTTCACCTCGCCTCGCTGCTGCTGCCGCGGCGCGTTGGCGCAGCGGCCACCGCGCTGTACGCGTTTTGCCGGCTGGCCGACGATGCGATCGACATGCCGGTCGGCGCCGCGTCGCTGGCGCTCGAGCAGCTGCAGGCGCAGCTGGACCGCATCTATGCGGGCCGCCCGGGAGCGCAGCCGATGGAGCGCCTGCTCGCGCGCGTGGTCGAGGAGCACGCGATCCCGCGCACGCTGCTGGGCGCGCTGCTGCAGGGTTTCGAGTGGGATGCGGCCGGCCGGCGCTACGCCAGCGCCGCCGCGCTCAATGCCTACGCGGCGCGCGTTGCCGGCAGCGTCGGCGCGCTGATGACGCTGCTGATGCAGGTGCGCTCGCACGCGGTGCTGGCGCGCGCCTGCGACCTTGGGGTGGCGATGCAGCTCACCAACATCGCACGCGATGTCGGTCAGGACGCGCGCGCCGGACGGCTGTACCTGCCGCTCGACTGGCTGGCCGAGGCGGGAGTCGATGCCGAGCGCTGGCTGGCGCAACCGACCTTCACCCCGGCGCTCGCTACGGTGATCGAGCGGCTGCTGGCGGCGGCGGACGCGCTGTACGCGCGCGCGGCGGCCGGGATCGCCGGCCTGCCGGCGGATTGCCGCCCCGCCATCCACGCCGCGCGTCTGCTGTACGCGGAGATCGGCCATGAAGTGCGGCGCCACGGACTGGATGCGGTGACGCGCCGCGCCCGGGTCGGTGCGCTGCGCAAGGCGCGGCTGATGTGCGCGGCGCTGTACGCGGCGATGCAGCCGGCCGGCGAGCTGGCCTATGCGCCGCTGCCGGAGACGCAGTTCCTGGTCGATGCGGTGGAGCCGCGCGCCGTCGCGGCGCGCGCGTCGCAGCAGGGCCATGCCGAGTGGCTGATCGAGCTGTTCGAGCGCCTGCAGCAGCGCGATCAGCTGGCGTCGCTCGACCCCGGCGCCTCGCGCTGACGGCCGCGGTAGCGCGGCATACGAAACGGCAGCAGGCACTGCACCCAGCGACGCCGAAAGCGCTGCAGATCCAGGCTCTCGTGCACCGTCACGACGGATTGCCCGCCCAGTTGCGTGCGTAGCAGCGAGCGGGCGTAAAACGGCGCATCCACCAGCGTTCGCAGCACGCGCGTGGCGCGCGCATCGTCCGAGCGCGCCTGGCGTTGAATGCCCCAGCCGCTGCGCGGCAACGGTACCTCACCGGGCAGTGCCAGCGCGCGCGCCTCGCGCCCGGCAAATTGCACTGCCAGCGGCCACGGCGGCTCGCTGCGGTGCTGCGTTTCATAGAACACCGCGGCACCGTCCGCCAGCGCCGCGCGCGACCACTGCCAGCCGCGAAAGTCGTGCTCCAGCGCGCGATCGCCGCGATTGCTGTCGAGGTACGCGTCCCCGCACCAGCGCAGTCGCGGCGCCTGTAGCGTCACCTCGATGCGCGCGCGCGGCGCCAGCGGTGCCCACAGATGATGACCGCCGCGATCGAGCGCGTAGGCGAGGCCCGGCTGCAGCAGTGGCTGCACACGCAGCGTGCCGCGCAGCGCCTGCGGCAGCGGACAGCCGCGCTCGGCGAGGTCGAACTCATAGGCACTGCCGTCCCAGCGCAGCGTGCTCGGGCCGATAGCGAGCGCACTCGCCGTGCGCCGCAGCCGCGCCTGCGGGCGCTCGGTCATGCACCAGCGGCGACTGGCGCCGGTCAGCACGACGTTGAAGGCGCAATAGTCGAGCGGTTCGCCGGCGCCGCGCCGCCGTGCGGCGGCGTAGTACGGTGAGAACACGCTGCCCAGGAACGCGATGACGCACAGGCCGTGCGCAGCATCGTCACTGATGGCGTCCAGGTACCACCAGGCATAGCCGCCGGGATTCAGTGCGGCGTCAAACCCTGGTCCTGTAACAGGCAGTGCGCGGCGTGCCGGCCCGAGAGCGCCGCCATCGGCAGGCCCGGCCCCGGGTGCGTGCTGCCACCGGCCAGGTACAGGCCCGCAATGCGCGTGCGCGCTCCCGGGCGGCGAAACGATGCCCGCCAGCCGTGGGTCGCCGGCCCATACAGCGCCCCGCCGCTGCCCGGGAACAGGCGGTTGAAATCCGTCGGCGTGGTCGGCTGCAGCTGTTCGGGCGCTGCCAGCAGCCGCAGGCCGCAGCGCTGCATGCTCGCCAGGGTTTGAGTCAGGCACTGGGCAATCTCCTCGGAACCATAGTCGTGGCTATCGCCGATCGGCGGCGCATTCACCAGGCACAGCAGCCGCTCGGGCTGCCCGGCGGCGAGCGCAGACCCACTCTCGCGATCCTGTGCACACAGGTAAACCGTCGGCTGCAGCGGCAGCTGCCGCTGCGACAGGATGCGGTCGAATTCGGCCGCGTAATCACCGGAGAAGAAAACATTATGCCGCAGCAGCGCAAAGCCGTGCGTGGGCACGCACGCGGTCCAGGTGAGCGCGGACAGCGACCGCTGCGCGGTGCTCAGCGGCTGGGCGGCCGGCGCGGCCGCCGCACCGAACAGGCCGGCGCCCACCGCGGCGGCGTCGCAGGTGAGCACCGCGGCGTCCACCGGCAGGCGCTCGCCGTCGGCCAGTTCCAGCGCCGTCACGCGCCCGGACTGCAGCTGGATGCGATGCACCTCGGTGGCGCAGCGCACCGTTGCCCCGCGCGCCAGCAGCAGTTCATGCAGCGCGCGCGCCAGCGCGTGCATGCCGCCCTCGATCTGCCACACGCCCGCCTGCTCGACGTGCGCCACCAGCATCAGTGTCGCCGGCGCGCTGAAGGGCGAGGAGCCGCAGTAGGTGGCATAGCGGGCGAACAGTTGCCGCAGACGCGGATCACGAAAGTAGCCGCCGAGTGCGCCCCACAGCGAGCTGAAGGCACGCAAGCGAAACAGGTCGGGCAGGCCGCGCAGGCCGGCGTGCGCGATCAGCCCGGGCAGGCTCGGCCGCGTGGCGCGCAGGAAAGCGTGATCCAGCGTCTGGTAGACGCGGCGCGAGTCGGCGCAGAAGCGCAGGTAGCCTTCGGCCTCGGCGGCGCCGGCGAAATCGCGGATCGCCGCGGCCGAGCGGGCACTGTCGGCGTACAGGTCGAGCGTCTCGCCCGCACTCCAGGCGTGGCGCGCCAGGATGCTCAGCGGCCTTAAGGCCAGATGCTGCTCGAGCCGGCTGCCGGCGCTGCGAAACACCTGTTCGAACACCTCGCGCAGCGTGAATACCGTGGGTCCGGCATCGATCGAGGCGCCGTTGGCGCCGCTCTGACGCAGTTTACCCCCCGGGGTTGCCGCGCGTTCCAGCAGCGTGACGCGGCAGCCGGAGGAGGCCAGCGCCAGCGCCGTGCACAGCCCGGCGATGCCGCCACCGACGACAGCAACTGTGGGATGTGGGCTGGGTGAGGCGCCTGCCAATTGACCTTCCGGCTCCCAAGTGTCTATAGTGCATTACAGCTTTTTGTGACAATTTAACTTTACACTAGTTACGGAGATCGGTCGTGAATAGCGGTTCGCTGATCGAGCGATTTCTGGCCCGGGCGCTGCGCTCGGCCGGCGAGGGCGGTCCGCCGCGGCTGGCCGCCGCGGTACGTCACGCGGTGTTTCCCGGCGGCGCGCGCATCCGGCCGCGGTTGTGCCTGGCCGTGGCGCGCGCCTGTGGCGCGGAGTATGCGCCCGCGGCAATGGTGTCCGCCGGCGCGATCGAGATGCTGCATTGCGCGTCGCTGGCGCACGATGATCTGCCGTGCTTCGACGATGCGGCCACGCGCCGCGGCCGGCCATCGGTGCATCGGGCCTATGGCGAGGACCTGGCGGTGCTGGCCGGCGATGCGCTGATCGTGCTGGCGTTCCAGACCGTGACCCGGGAAGGGCGTATCCCGGCCGAGCAGCGCCTGCAGTTGTTGGCAGTGCTGGCGGCGGCCGCCGGCATGCCGCACGGCATCGCGGCCGGCCAGGCCTGGGAATGCGAATCCGACGTTGCACTGACGGATTATCAGCGCGCCAAGACCGGCGCACTGTTTGCCGCGGCCACCGCCGCCGCCGCGATAGCAGCCGGCGCCGATCCGCTGCGGTGGCAGCGCGTCGGTGACTATATCGGCGAGGCCTACCAGGTGGCCGACGACATCGGCGACGTGGCGGCGAACGCGCAGCAACTGGGCAAGCCCACCGGGCGCGATGCGGCGCTCGGCCGGCCCAATGCGGTGGCGCAACTGGGCATGGACAGCGCGCAGCTGCGGCTGCAGCGGCTGGTGGACGCGTCGATCGACGCGATTCCGGATTGCCCGGGGGCGCAGGAGTTGCGGGCGCAGTTCCTGCAGGCCACGCACTACCTGTTCAGCAGCCGCCTGGCGCGGCCTGCGGCCTGAAGCTGCCGAAGGCGCACGATGTTGAACGCTGCCGCGACGCCGCGCCCACCCGCCACGCTGCCGCGGCTGAGCTCGGCCAGCTGGCGTTCGTGGCGCGACCGGCTGCTGGCAGATAGCCGCTTCCAGCGCTGGGTGACGCGCGTGCCGCTGCTGCGCGCGATTGCGCGGCGCCATGCGGCGTCGCTGTTCGACCTGTGCACCGGCTTCATCCACTCGCAGGTGCTGTACAGCAGCGTGCGCATGGGCCTGCTCGAGGCGCTGCGCGCCGGTGCGTTGCCGCTGGCAGAGGTGCAGCGGCGCTGCGGGCTGAGCGCGGCGGATGCGGCGCTGCTGCTCGCCGCCACCGATGCTCTCGGACTCACCGAGCCGCGTGGCGCGCAGCAGCGCGGGCTTGGAACGCTCGGCGCGGCGCTGCTGGGAAATAGCGCGGTGCTGCGCATGATCGAACACCAGCCGCTGTTCTACACCGACCTTGGCGATCCGATCGGCCTGCTACAGGGTAGCGCCGCTCCCGGGGAGCTGGCGCGGTTCTGGGGCTACGCGCGCCACCCGGCACCGGGTGAGCTCGCCGCAGGCGCGGTCGGCGGCTACACCGGGCTGATGTCCGACACCCAATCGCTGGTGGCCGGCGACCTGCTGCATGCCTATGCCTTTCGCCAGCACCGCTGCCTGCTCGATGTCGGCGGCGGCGATGGCATGTTCCTGTGTGCGCTGGCGCCGCAGGCGCCGGCATTGCGGCTGATGCTGTTCGACCTGCCGGCGGTGGCCGAGCGCGCCCGGGCGCGGCTGGCGGCCGCCGGCCTTAACGAGCGCACCGAGGTGCACGGTGGGGATTTCACGTCGGCCGAGCTGCCGGCCGGCGCCGATGTGGTGTCGCTGCTGCGGGTGCTGCACGACCACGATGATGTGGCGGCACTGTCGCTGCTGCGCGCTGTGCGCCGGGCGCTGCCGCTGGGCGGGCGGGTGGTCATCGCCGAGCCGATGCGCGCGGTACCCGGCTCGCTGCCGGCGGCGGAGACCTACCTGGGTTTTTATCTGCTGGCGATGGGACAGGGGCGGGTACGCAGCAGCGCTGAGATCAAGGCGCTGCTGGCCAGCGCCGGCTTCGTGCGGGCACGCATGCACCGCACCGAAAGGCCGTGGCAATGCGCTGTCGTGTCCGCCGCTGCGAGCTGAAGGCGGGCCGCCGTGGGCCGCAAGTGTGAAGGTTACTTGACAAGAAAAAGAGTCCTAGTATCGTGACACTTACAACAACAGGGGTTCACCTTCCTGTGCTCCAGGCCCAAATGCATTCGCCCACCGCAAGCACCATCCTGAACGCGACGGCGGTCGTGCTGCAGGCGCCGGAGCGGCTTGAATTGCGCGATCTGCCGCTCGATCCGCCGGGCGCCGCCGACGTCGTGGTCGACATGGAATGGTCCGGCATCAGTACCGGCACCGAGCGGCTGCTGTGGAGCGGACGCATGCCGGCTTTTCCCGGCATGGGCTACCCGCTGGTGCCGGGCTACGAGGGTGTCGGCCGCGTCAGCGCGGCGGGTGAACTGGCGGGACTTGCGATCGGGCAGCGGGTGTTCGTGCCCGGGGCGCGCTGCTTTGGTGAAGTGCGCGGCCTGTTCGGCAGTGCCGCCGAGCGGGTGGTGGTACCCGCCGCGCGCGTCACGCCGGTGGCCGAAGAACTGGGCGAGCGCGCGATCCTGCTGGCGCTCGCCGCCACGGCGCTGCATGCGCTGGAAATCGCGCGCGCAACCCCGGAGCTGATCATCGGTCACGGTGTGCTCGGACGTCTGCTCGCGCGACTGTGCGTGCTGCGATCGGCGACGCCGGTGGTGGTGTGGGAGACGCATGCGGCGCGCCGCGGCGGTGCCCACGGCTACCAGGTGCTCGATCCGGTCGATGACAGCCGGCGCGACTATCGCAGCATCTGCGATGTCAGCGGCGATGCCGCCGCAATCGACAAGCTGATCGGGCGGCTCGCCCCGCGCGGCGAGATCGTGCTGGCGGGCTTCTACGCCGGCGCGCTGTCGTTCGATTTTCCTGCCGCCTTCATGCGCGAGGCGCGCCTCAGCATCGCCGCGCAATGGCAGCCAGATGATCTGCAGAACGTCAAACGAGTGTGCGAGTCGGGCGAATTGTCGCTCGACGGTCTCATTACCCACCGCGCTGCGGCCGCCGATGCGCTCAGCGCCTACCGCACCGCATTCAACGATCCGGAGTGTCTGAAGATGCATCTCGACTGGAGAATTCGGCCATGAGCAACGCGCCCCCCAGTGCAGCCGCCGCCGTTGCGCTCGTCATGCACGACTCGCGCGTGTCGCGCCTGCGCGCCGAAGCGGCCATAGAACCCGATCCGGTGGCGTCGGCGGCGCCGACCAGGACGACGCAGGTGATCGCGATCTACGGCAAGGGCGGCATTGGCAAGAGTTTCACGCTCGCGAACCTCTCCTACATGATGGCGCAGCAGGGCAAGAAGGTGCTGCTGATCGGCTGCGATCCCAAGAGTGATACCACGTCGCTGCTGTTCGGTGGTCGCGCCTGTCCGACCATCATCGAGACCTCGGCGCGCAAGAAGCAGGCCGGCGAGCAGGTCGCGATCGGTGACGTGTGCTTCAAGCGCGACGGCGTGTTCGCGATGGAGCTGGGCGGTCCGGAGGTCGGTCGCGGCTGCGGCGGCCGCGGCATCATCCACGGCTTCGAGCTGCTGGAGAAACTCGGCTTTCACGAGTGGGGCTTCGACTACGTGCTGCTCGATTTCCTGGGTGACGTGGTGTGCGGCGGCTTCGGCCTGCCGATCGCGCGCGACATGTGCCAGAAGGTGATCGTGGTGGCCTCCAACGACCTGCAGTCGCTGTACGTCGCCAACAATGTGTGCTCGGCGGTGGATTACTTCCGCAATCTGGGTGGCAACGTCGGCGTCGCCGGCATGGTAATCAACAAGGACGATGGCAGCGGCGAGGCGCAGGCATTCGCCACTGCGGTCGGCATTCCGGTGCTGGCGGCGATTCCGGCGCACGACGACATCCGCAGGAAGAGTGCCAACTACGAGATCATCGGCCGACCGGGCACCACCTGGGCGCCGTTGTTCGAACAGCTGGCCGGCGGCGTCGCGGATGCGCCCCCGGTGCGTCCCAAGCCGCTGAACCAGGACGGCCTGCTCGGGCTGTTCAAGGGCGATGTGGTCGGCCGCAACGTGGTGCTCGAGCCGGCCACCCAGGAAGACATGTGCGGCGGCACGGTGATCGAGAAGCCGTCGCTCGAAGTGATCTACGAAGCGGTCTGAAGCCAAGCCCCACCCATGAGCCTGGATGAAACCGTGAGCAGCAGCGCGATCGAGCCGGTGATCGCTATAGAGCCGGTGTCGCAGCCCGATGGCCTCGGCTGCCACAGCGGCAAGCAGCCACTGCGGCGCGCGGCCGAGGCCGCCGGTAAAGGCGAGACGCTGCAGCGCTACGCGGCCGACTACCCGGTCGGTCCGCATGACCAGCCGCAGAGCATGTGCCCGGCGTTCGGCGCGCTGCGCGTCGGCCTGCGCATGCGGCGCACCGCGACCGTGCTGAGCGGCTCGGCGTGCTGCGTCTATGGGCTTACGTTCACCTCGCATTTCTACGGTGCACGCCGCAGCGTCGGCTACGTGCCGTTCAATTCCGAGACGCTGGTGACCGGCAAGCTGTTCGAGGACATCCGCGAGTCGGTGTTCGCGCTGGCCGATCCGGCGCTGTACGACGCGGTGGTGATCATCAACCTGTGCGTGCCCACGGCCTCCGGCGTGCCGCTGCAGCTGCTGCCCAAGCAGATCAACGGCGTGCGCATCATCGGCATCGACGTACCCGGTTTCGGCGTGCCGACCCATGCGGAAGCGAAGGACGTACTGGCGGGCGCGATGCTGCGCTATGCGCGCGCCGAAGCGCAGGCGGGCCCGGTGCAGGCGCCACGCGGCGGACGCGCCGATCGTCCCACGGTGGCGCTGCTGGGCGAGATGTTCCCGGCCGATCCGGTCGGCATCAACGCATTGCTGGAGCCGCTCGGGCTGGCGGCCGGGCCGTGCGTGCCGACACGCGAGTGGCGCGAGCTTTATGGCGCGCTCGATGCAGCGCTGGTGGCCGCGATTCACCCTTTCTATACCGCGTGTTGCCGTGAGTTCAGCGCCGCCGGGCGGCCGATCGTCGGCTCGGCGCCGGTGGGCTATGAGGGTACCGCGGCCTGGCTCGAGAGCATCGGCGCTGCGGCCAGTGTCGGCACGGCGGCGATCGGCGCAGCCAAGGATAAATTCCTGCCGGCCATTCGCGCAGCGCTCGCAGGCGCACGCATCAACGGCCGCATCACCGTCTCCGGTTACGAGGGCTCGGAGTTGCTGGTCGCGCGGCTGCTGATCGAGTCGGGCGCCGAGGTGCCGTACGTCGGCAGTGCCTGCCCGCGCACCGAGTGGTCGCAGGCGGATCGTGAGTGGCTCGAAGCCAGGGGAGTGCGGGTGCAGTTCCGCGCCTCGCTCGAGCAGGACCGCGCCGCGATGCAGGAGTTCCGGCCGGATCTGGCGATCGGCACCACCCCGGTGGTGCAGGCGGCCAAGGAGCTGGCGGTACCGGCGGTGTACTTTACCAACCTGATTTCGGCGCGCCCACTGATGGGACCGGCGGGCGCCGGCTCGCTCGCCCAGGTGGTCAACGCGGCACTCGGCAACAAGGCGCGCTTTGATCAGTTCAAGGCGTTCTTCGAGAACGTCGGCAGCGGACATGCGGCCGGCATCTGGGAGCGCACACCGAAGGACCGGCCGGAGTTTCGCGAGCACTACCAGCGTCAGCTCGCCAAGCAGGCGATTAAGTCGACTGCCGAGGACGGAGTCTGATGCTGGTGCTCGATCATGACCGGGCCGGCGGCTACTGGGGCGCGGTGTACGCTTTCACCGCCATCAAGGGCCTGCAGGTGATCATCGACGGTCCGGTGGGCTGCGAGAACCTGCCGGTGACCTCGGTGCTGCACTACACCGACGGCCTGCCGCCGCACGAATTGCCGATCGTGGTCACCGGGATCTCCGAAGAGGAGCTTGGTCAGCACGGCACCGAAGGGGCGATGAAACGTGCGCATCGCACGCTCGATCCGAGCCTGCCAAGTGTCGTGGTCACCGGCTCGATCGCCGAGATGATCGGCGGTGGCGTCACGCCCGAAGGCACCAACATCCAGCGCTTCCTGCCGCGCACCATCGACGAGGACCAGTGGCAGAGCGCCAATCGTGCGCTGTTCTGGCTCTGGACCCAGTACGGCAAGAAGCGCATCGCGCCGCGCAAAGCGCGCGGGCCGGATGAAAAACCGCGCGTCAACATCATCGGGCCGATGTACGGCTACTTCAACACCGCCTCGGACCTGGCCGAGATGCGGCGGCTGATCGAGGGCATTGGCGCTGAAGTCAACATGGTGTTCCCGCTCGGCAGTCACCTGGCCGACATCCCGAAGCTTACCGACGCCGACGTCAACGTCTGCATGTACCGCGAGTTCGGCCGCATGCTGTGCGAGGCACTGCAGCGCCCGTACCTGCAGGCGCCGATCGGGCTGCACAGCACCACCCGGTTCCTGCACAAGCTGGGCGAGCTGCTCGGGCTCGATCCGGCGCCGTTCATCGAGCGCGAGAAGCACACCACGATCAAGCCGCTGTGGGACCTGTGGCGCTCGGTGACGCAGGATTTCTTCGGCACCGCAAGCTTCGGCGTGGTCGCCACCGAAACCTACGCGCGCGGGCTGCGAAACTTTCTCGAGAATGACATGGGCCTGCCGTGCGCCTTCAGCCGGGGGCGCAGCGCCGGTGTCAAACCCGACAACGCCGCGGTGCGCGAACTGATCCGCAGCAAGCGTCCGCTGATCCTGTTCGGCAGCTACAACGAACGCATGTATCTGGCGGAGTGCGGAGGCCGCGGCGTCTATATTCCGGCCTCGTTCCCGGGCGCGATCGTGCGCCGCCACACCGGCACGCCATTCATGGGCTACAGCGGCGCCACCTACCTGGTACAGGAAGTGTGCAATGCGCTGTTCGATGCGCTGTTCAACATCCTGCCGCTGGCCACCGACATGGATCGCGTCGAGTCGACGCCGGCGCGGCTGCAGCGCGAGCTGCCGTGGAGCGAGCCGGCACAGGCGCTGCTGGCGCGCCTGCTCGAGGCCGAGCCGGTACTGGTGCGCATCTCGGCAGCCAAGCGACTGCGCGATGCAGTCGAGCGCGCCGCGCGCGAGGCAGGCGAGTCGCAGATAAGCATCGAGCGGCTGCGTGCAACGGGCGGCGTGGCGGCGCCGGCGCTGGAGAGCGCATGAGCAGAATTGGGCATGCAGGATCTCCGATCGCACGGCAGGCGCCGTGCGCCGGGTTTCCTGCTCCTGATGTCCGGCCGGTTCGCCGGCTGGACTGGCATCCGTGGCGGTGAGCGCCACGGCAAACCCGGCCGCGTGGGAGAGTGCGGTGGCGGCCTTCGGGCCATTGTGATGGAGGTTCTATGATCGATGAAAAGCGCA
>Ga0302324_100004642_pt1 | contig 30301 bp, 25 predicted proteins | sample Palsa_T0_1_FD_201949 | JGI IMG/M metagenome (GOLD analysis project Ga0302324, IMG submission 201949) | Peat permafrost microbial communities from Stordalen Mire near Abisko, Sweden - Palsa_T0_1 | ecosystem: Environmental > Terrestrial > Soil > Palsa > Peat permafrost | place: Sweden: Abisko...
CCGATCTGACCAATGGCACGCTGCCCAGCTTCGCGTTCATTGAAGCCGGCTACGGTGTGAACGATGAGCATCCGGGGTCGGGCCAGTCGATCCTATTCGGCCAGCAAGAGGTGGCAAAGGTCACGAATGCACTCATGGCTAGCCCTGAGTGGGGTCAATCGGTCCTCTTTCTCTCGTATGACGAGGGCGGCGGTCCATACGATCACGTGCCGCCGGTGCCCAACCATTCCAACGACAACACCGATGCGACAGTGGGAAGTACGTCGGTAAAGGATATCCCGGATATCTCGACGATCGCCGTCAACGCCGACAGCTACGACGCCTGCGTGCCAACGGGTGGCATGCCAACGCTTCATTGCGATCTGACAGCCTCCGACCCTGGAGCGAATGCGAACGATGCTCCAACAGTGGAGGGCTTCAAAGCACAGCTTGGGTTCCGTCTGCCAAACATGATCATCTCGCCCTTCACGCGGACGCATTACGTCTCGCATATTCCGATGGATCATACGGCGGTGCTCAAATTCGTGGAAAACCGCTTCATCGGGTCCTCCGCGCACCTGACGCCTCGCGACGCCGCGCAGCCGAACCTGCTGGACTTCTTCGATTTTACGAACATTCCATGGGCTACGCCGCCAACGCCGCCAACGCCAGTCTCGGCCTCATCCTTGGGCTACGATCCATGCACTCCTCAGACCTTCGGGCCATAGGCCGTCGAAGATAAAGAAGATAGACCAGTTTGTACCGGAGACTGGATCGCTTAAGCGGACGAAAGCCGCAGGTTAGATCAGATGGCTGTGGCTTCACGGATGCACTCAGAGTCTCCGCTCAATCCCCGGCAACAACTTCAAAGGGCCGCATCATGTCATTGTCTTCATGCTCCAGCATGTGGCAGTGATAAACATAGGGAACCATAAGGGTGAGTACATCCCGTGGGCTCACAATCGCCGTGTCCTTCCATCCAGCCTCATTCGCCGCAGGCGGGCGTGGAACTCCCACGAGCTCCAGTTTGCCTTGGACAAAGGCTCCGAAGTCAAATCCCTGCCGCTCCAAAATCTGAAACTGCACCAGGTGCAGATGCATGGGATGTGCATCATCCGTCGTGTTGATGAATCGCCACCTCTCGATGGAGCCCAACTTCGGAAACTCTGCGACTGGATCGTCATATCCCTTGTCGTTGATCCGAACCCCCAGTGATCTTCCCTCAGAATCTGTGCGCTCTGAGAGAACGAAGTCCCGCGTGACGACCGCCTGGGCCGAGGCAAGTCGAGGCAGAGATACCTGTGACGGCATGCTGAACACCTTGCCCGTGCCAGAGGTAGAGCGACTTACGCGAAACTGCATAAGCTCATTCAACGGCGCGTGCTCAGCCTGGAGCATGGTCCAGCCCGGGTAGGGGACCGACGCAGTGTTTGAGAGGGTCACGGTCTTGCCATCAAGGCCCGAGAAGTCCACGATCAGATCAGCGCGCTCCCCCGGAGCAAGCAGGAGATTGTTCAATGCAGCCGGGCTCGCGAGCAAGCCGCCGTCGGTTCCGATCTGGTGGAACGGGACCAGTGAAGGGTTGTCGGTGGGATGGCTCGCCAGATTCAGATACAGGTTGAAGAACCGCGAGTTCGCCCCATTCAGGACGCGCAGGCGATAACGCCGCGGTTCCACATTCAGATAAGGATAAATGGCGCCATTCACGACCGGCAGCTCACCGAAGAACTCCGGACCCCATACCCCTGGAGGGAGTTTCTTACCGTCTTCGTTCGTTGGAGTGTAGACGAGCTGCCCCTTGTCATCGAGAGTACGATCCTGCACGACGAGAGGAATCTCGTATTCCCCTGTGGGCAGGTTCATACTCAGCTCCGTCTCGTCGCGCAGGAGGTAAAAACCGGATAGTCCAGCGTACACATTCAGGCGCGTAATGCCGACCGCATGATCGTGATACCAGAGTGGCGCAGCCTGTTGGTCATTCCGATAGAGATAGAGCGCAGACTGGCCTGGCGTAAACCACCGCTCCGGCAACCCATCGCTCTCCGAAGAGGTGCGCGAACCGTGAAGATGAGGAACGGTCCTGACAGCAGGTGTAGGGGCCATGGCGCCGTGAATGTGAGGGTCGACCTGGAAGATATGCTCCAGGGGAAGTTGATTCTCCCACCGGACTTCGACCGGTCTGTTACGCATCGCTTCAAGAACTGGACCGGGATACTGCCCCTCATACCCCCATAACTTTGTGGGCGGAAGCTGGGAGTGTAATTGCTTCTCAAACTCCATCATGCGAATGCGATACAGAGCGGTATGCGTCCGCGTTCCGTGCGGCTCAAGTCGCTTTAGGATGGGCAGCGGATCGACGTATCGCTCGATCGACGCGGGAGTCCGAAAGGGCTTCTGTCCAGTTGAGGCGTTGAACCCTTCGCAGGCCTCCGCACGATCGGCAAGCATCAGCGCCGGAGCCGATGCCAGGCAAAGTTTTAGAAAATCGCGCCTGTCGCGTGAACTCATCTACTCGATCTTAATTTCGCTTGCCACATACCGCGATCCATCGAAGGTCGTGGTCACCCTCACAACCGATCCCTCGTGCAGTTCGCGGCTCACGGGGAACCGCGACGGATCGAAGGCGATCTGATAGGTCTGGTTGTCACGCGGATCGACAAGCACAAACCGGCCAGTACGCAGATCCAAAAAGGATAGGTTGCCACTGAATACGAACGCAGAGCCGGGGGTCGCCAGAATATCTACGTGGGTAGCTACGCCGCGGCCACCGCTCCCACCCCTGAACTTCACATCGACCAGAGAGCCGTGAGCCAGATCGGACGATCCACTTTGCTCCGCGGAGACTGCATTCTGTCCGACGCGCACCACCGGTGTGCCTTCAGGCACGCGGAGCGTGATAGGTTCTTGAGACAAGGCCACGTTAATCATGAGTTCGCTGGTCTGCGCGTTGTAGCTCAATACCAGCCCTCGGCACTCCCCTTCAGGCATCTGCGACAACATATGAATTCTTAGCGCGAAGATGGTCGTACCATCCAGCGTCGTCTCTACGGACGCATGATCGTTCGCGTGCAGATCGAGCTGTGGGATTCTCACCCCATCGCGATAGACCTGCGTGCGTGCGTCAAAGAGAACCTTCATCGATTTGCCGTCGAAAACCTTGAGCGTAAATTGATCACGAACCGGATCAACATCGCGGATCTCTCCGCCAATGACCGTACTCCTGCCCCCGGGCATCGGCGGCAGCGAGGAAGCAGCCGATGTGCTCTCCGCGACAAGCCCTTCCTTATCAGAAGTTTGACGTGGGGCCACCTGTGCCATTGCAACCGTGGTGAGCACAAGGACAGCAACTAAATAATTCATTGTTGTATGATACTGAAACGACAGCTTTATGATATTGAGACGACGCATTTGGTGGCCTCTGGTCATTCTCTTAGCGAGCAATGCGGGCGATAGGCAAACTATTCGCCCCAAAACGGGTACTCAAATTTGAAACGGGCGTCGCGGACGACTTTCGCTGGCTGTTTCGGAAGGTGATTCGACCATCCATGTATTTTATACGCCTTCTATTGGTTGCAGGATTCGGGCTCGCTTTTTGCATCGTCACTCCAATTGCGCCAGCTCAAATTCTCAGGATCACAATTCCACGTCACACAGAACTCACTCCGGTGCAGCGGCTCAATCGCGAAGGCGTTGATGCGGTAGTCAAGAAACAATATGAAAAGGCAGAGGGGCTGTTCTACAAGGCATACCTTTACGATCCTGCCGACCCCTTCACGCTGAACAATCTCGGATACGTATCTGAACTGCAGGGTCAACTCGATCGCGCAGAGAACTTCTACAAGCTCGCCACAGAGCAGGGCTGCTACGCAATCATAGATCGCAGCAACGCAAAAGAGCTGAACGGCAAGCCGATGATGGACGCCCTCGGCACCCTGAAGAACGTGCCCATGCGCGTCAATCGCATTAACGTTCTTAGCATTCAGCTGCTATCTCAGGATCGCGGCTTCGAAGCCGAGTCTCTTCTCAAGGAGGCGTTGGCGTTGGATCCGCAGAATCCCTTCACGCTGAACGACCTCGGGGTCGCCTCGGAGACCATAGGAGACCTGGAGAATGCGTTGAAGTACTACGACGAGGCAGCTGCTTCTCGGTCGCGGGAGCCGGTCGTGGTCACGCTGAAGCGCGCATGGAGAGGAAAGCCCGTCAGCGAGATGGCCGCGGAGAGCGCGAAAGATCTGCGCAAGCGGATGCAAAAGATGGATCTCAACCAGGTCCATGCAGATATGCTGGCCATGCGTGGAGTATTCGAAGCTAATAAAAATGACTGGCCTGGAGCCAGACAGGCCTTTATGGAGGCGTACTCCCTTGATCCTCAGAATGCCTTTGCGCTGAACAATCGCGGGTATGTGGCGGAACGGGATGGAGACTTCGAGACCGCAAAAGCTTATTATGCGAGAGCGCAAAACGCCTACAACTCCGGCGCGCAAGTGGGCTTGGCTACACAGTCTTCTGCACAGGGCCGGCAGCTTTCCGCCATTGCAGACGAAAGCCATCGCGATGTCGACGTCCAACTGGACGCATTCAGTCAAAAGCGTCGTGAACAAAAAGGTCCAATCGAACTGAAACGCAGAACTGACCCTGCGGCAAAGCCCGAGACATCTCCAGAGAAGCCGTCATCGGACACGCCTTCACCTGATTCTTCTACTCAGAAGCCTCCGCAGTAACTCCAGAGGATTGTCACACTATGCCTATGCCATCCGCTCCCAGTGTCTCGAACGACATGACCACACTCTCTCTCCTGCTGCTGTCGCCGGACGCCGACAACCCGCACTCGCCAGCAGCAGCAGCGATCCAGAACCTAACCCCGGAGGAGTTTAGCTCTCTTCTGGCGTTGGCCGACTCGAACCATGTCATCGTGCGTGGAATGACCGTCTATCGCGAGATCATGCTCGCCGCACAAGACCCCATTCGAGCTGAATGGGCTGCGACTGCCATCGCTGCCGAACGCGCCCGCATCGTTACGGCGATCGGGTTTCTGCGCAATATCTGCGACGCCTTCGACGCGGAGGGTCTCGACGTTACGGTGATGAAGACGCTCGATCACTGGCCCGACTTTGGCAGTGACATCGACCTATACACAAATGCTCCCCACCAGGCCGTCTGCTCCCTGATGCAGAAGCGCTTCGGCGCCGAAATCGCATCTCGAAGCTGGGGAGACCGGCTCGCGTGCAAATGGAACTTTAACATGACTGGACTCCCTGACCCGGTGGAGGTGCATACAGGCCGCCTGGGACAGACCGGAGAGCAGCTGCTGCTGGCTTCGCGGCTGCCTGCACGCTCTCGCCAAGTGGAAATCGAAGGCCAGACCTTTCGAGTACCCTCGGCCTCCGATCGGATCATGATCTCTACGCTGCAACGGATGTATCGCCACTTCTACTTCCGTCTGTGCGACATCGTCGATTCGGCCACGCTGGCGGAATCCGGAGCGCTCGACTACGAAGAGCTGCGGTCTTCGGCCCAGGCGGCTGGCATATGGGAAGGGGTAGCGACCTACCTCGTCATAGTCTCGGATTACGTTAGCCGGTACCGGGGTACAGGGCTGGAGCTGCCCCAATTTGTAAAAGATTCGGCGCATTTTTCCGGCGATATCGTCTACTTCGGCAAAAGCTTTCTTCGGGTTCCCATCATGCCGCAATCTGTCGGGCTATATCGCTCGCAATTCACCGGCTTGCTGCGCAGGCGGGAGCTGCAAAGCAGCGCAAGACTTGGACTATTGCCGTGGCTTGCAACTGCAGCGGCCATCGGTCACAAGATTACCGGAAGCGATAAAGGCATCTGGTAACTCTTCCTCGGTAGTGACAAGCCACGCAGAGCGCAGGAGAAGCCGGCGGCCAATGCGTGGCCAATGCAGTGATGCGCTCAGCGCATCCTCAAAAATCGCTCCGTGCCGCCTGATATGCTGCTCCTGTCTCATACGACCCCGCAGGCCAACCCATGAAGAGACCTCACTACATCCTGCTACTCCTCATCTTCGCCGTTATCGCCTATCTTCTGCGCAAACCTCATTCACAACCGCAACTCCAGCCATCCATCCCCGCAGCACTGAACCACCAGGCGGACGCCGCCACCTCCCCTACCCCAACCACCCAGCAAACCTTCGACTACTACCTCCTCAATCTCTCCTGGTCGCCCGAGTTCTGCCACAGCCACCCCACCGCCACAGAGTGCGCCCAGCACCCCGCCTTCGTCCTCCACGGCCTCTGGCCCCAGAACACCACCGGCCCCTACCCCCAGCGCTGCTCCAACGCCCCCGGCCCGCGTGACCCCTCCTCCTACAGCGACCTCTACCCCGACCCCGGCCTCCTCCACCACGAGTGGCGGACCCACGGTACCTGCTCCGGCCTCGCCCCGGATGACTTCTTCAACCTCGCCCGCCAGGCCCTCCACTCCGTCACCATCCCCACAGAGTTGACATCCCTCAACCAGCAGATCTCCATGCCGCCCAGCGATATCCTCAACCTCTTCGCAAAGAGCAACCCATCGTTCCCACCAGACAGCCTCGCCCTAAGCTGCGGCAACAACTACCTCACCGCCGTAGAAGTCTGCATGAGCAAAACCCTCCAGCGTATAAGCTGTGGCTCCCTCCGCTCCTGCCGCGCCAAATCCGTCCGCATCTCCCCACCACAAAACTAAACAGCCTCAAACCTTGTCAAGGCCATAATCCACTCAAATCATTTATAATCAAATAGATAGGCGTTGCATTCGCGTTCCATCCGACAGCTATAATAAAAGTCAGAGCAAAAGAAAGCCCCGGTCCATCGAGACCGGGGCTTTTCTAGCCTCATCGCTGAAACTGCACAGAAGTACAGGCTTATGTCATTTTTTTTGAAGACTTTGACACATTTAGGAGGGGGAGGGGGCCACAGGAAAGGAGCATCAGATCGCGGTCCCATCGTCGTCACAAAAACACAGCGATAGGCAGAAGTAGCTACCCCTTCGCAGCAGCCTTCAGACCCATCTCCGCCATCACCATCTGCAGGTCCTTCCACGCCTCCCCCTTCTGCCTCGGATCGCGCAGCAGAAACGCCGGATGATAGGTCACCGCCAGCTTCGCACCGCGGCAGCTATGCCACTTACCCCGCAGTGTGCTCAGCGACTGCTTCACTCCCAGCAGATACATCGCCGCCGTTGCTCCCAGCGCCACCACCACCTGCGGCTGCACCACATCGATCTGCTGCAGCAGAAACTGGTCGCAGGTATTGGCCTCCGCCGGCTCCGGCACGCGATTCGCAGGCGGCCTGCACTTCACAATATTGGCGATATAGACCTCCTCGCGCTTCAGCCCCATCGCCTGAATCATATTGTTCAGCAACTGTCCGGCCTTGCCCACAAACGGAACCCCCGAGGCATCCTCATCCGCCCCCGGCCCCTCGCCAACAAACATCAACCGCGCATTGGCATCGCCATCGCCAAACACGATCGTACGACGCCCTGCATACGCCAGCGGGCACCGCGTGCAGTCACCAATCTCTTTATGAATCGCAACCAGCGCATCAGCCTTATGCGCCACAGCCACCCGGCTCGCGGGCACAGGAGCAAGATCATCGAAACTAACAAGCTTCGGAATAGGGGGCTCCAGATAATCAGGCCTGCTCGGAACAGAAGCGGCTCTCTGCTCCTCAACCGCAACAGCAGCATTCGCCGACAGCGATCGCACTTCAGAAACAACAGCAGCCTCTGCAGTTACTTCAGCTACTTCAGCCGATGAGGCCACCGGACGATCAAAAACCTCAGCGAGAACGGGCTCACCCCGACGATAAAAGTCATGGATGCCCATGTCCCTGAGATAGTCCACGTAAGCGCGCAGCTGCTGCTCTGCCTCTCCTGCCATGGATCTATGGTATCGCGCTTATTGCAGTGGAAGATCGACCACAGGCACCGTCAGCTTCTCCGTCAGGACAAACTTTACGTGCCCCTGCTTGATCTCGTCCTGCGCCACGCGACACGCCTTCATCGACTTCGCCGCAATCAGCGGCAACGCACCAGACTGTAGTTGCCGCGCCCGACGCGCCGCACCTTTGACCAGACTGTACTTGTTGTGGAAAGCACTCTCATTCGTCATGCATCTCACCCCGATGTCTGAAGTTATAACTCACCCCGGCCAATTGCCCTACACAATTCGCAGTGGATAACTAGCTCCTATTCCGAAAATGTTCGCAACGACGCCTTCAACCTTGGCGACGCTGCATCCGTCCTGCAGCTCGAAGCCATCGCCTGTACCCCATCCCGTACCCCACGTTCGCACAAAACAATCGCTCTCATCTCGGCCACCGCCTGGTCGAGCACATCGTTCACCAGTGCATATTTGTAGTCCCATATCTGCTTCAACTCGTTCCGCGCCTCAGCCAACCTGCTCTGAATCACCGTCTCAGAAGTGACATGCTCCGCCTCGCTCCTGTTCCGCAGCCTCATCTCCAACACCTGCGGACTCGGCGGCAGAATGAAGATCGACACCGCATCCGGCAGCTTCTTCATCACCTGCACCGCACCCTGCACATCAATATCCAGCAGCAGGTCCTTCTCCGCCGCCTTCGCATGCCCCAGAGCCGAAATCGCCGTCCCGTAGTAGTTCCCAAAGACCTCCGCCCACTCCAGAAAATCTCCTGCCGCAATCATCCGCTCAAACTCCGCCCGCGTCGTAAAGTGATACTCGCGCCCATCTGTCTCCGAACCCCGCGGCGCCCGCGTCGTATACGAGATAGAAAAATCCAACCCCTCCACCAGCGTCCTCAGCTGGCTCACCAGCGTCGATTTACCTGAACCCGAAGGCGCCGAAATAATAAAAAGTATGCCTGCCATGCGCGCCGAATCACCCTTGCCTTTGCAATCTTGTGCCAGTGTATCAATCGCACCCGCGCCGTTACTCCAGATTCTGAACCTGCTCCCGCGCCTTCTCGATCTCCGCCTTCATCTCCAGGCCCAGCTCCGTAATTCGCAGGCTGTTGCCGCCCGAAGCCCCACTCGTCTTCGACAGCATCGTATTCGCCTCGCGATTCAGCTCCTGCAACAAAAAATCCAGCCGCTTGCCCAGCTCCCCGCCCTCATCCACCATCGCGATAAAGCGGTCCACATGAGTCCGCAACCGCACAATCTCTTCCTCGATATCACTCTTCTCTGCCAGCACAGCAGCCTCAGCCATTACCCGCTCCTCGCTCACCGGCACGCCCTGCGTCAACTCCGTCAACCGGCTCCGCAGTCGCTCAAACTGTGCCTCCCGCACTCCATTCCTCAACCCAGCCATCTCCTCTGCAAACGCCCGCAGCCGCAGCATTGAAGCTCGCAGCTCCGCGGCCATCGCCGCGCCCTCCTGCGCCCGCCCCTCATTCAACCTGCTCACCAGCTCCGCCACCTGCGCCAACACCGCACCCTCAAGCCCCGGCGTCTCCTCCGCTCCCGAACCGTTCTCCGCGCTCATCACACCAGGAATCCGCAGCATCGCATTCAAGTCCGGCTCATACGCCAACCCATGCGACTCAGTCGCCTTCCGATAAGCCTGCATGTAAGCACCCAGCAGACTCGCGTTCAATTGAATCTCCGCGTTCGCCCTGCGATCCAGTTGCAGCGTCACCTCCACATGCCCCCGTTGCAGACGCTCCTTCAGCATCTTCCGTATCTGCATCTCCAACCCATCGCAGTTCGAAGGCAGCCGCAGATTCAGATCCAGAAATCGATGGTTCACGCTCTTGATAGCCAAGGTAAAACCCGCACCATCCCGCAGTGCTCCGCGCACACTGGCATATCCAGTCATCGAATAAGTCGCACTCAAGCAATCCCCTCCATCCCCACCACAAGCGGAGCATCTCCGTTCGTCGCCGCTGCAAAGGTGTCTTCGCTGAACTGCATGTTATACAACCTCCGATAGGTCCCCGACTGCTGCATCAGCTCATCATGCTTGCCAACCTCCGTAATCTCTCCGTGCTCGATCACCGCAATCCGAGTAGCCCGCCGCACAGTCGAAAGCCGATGCGCAATCACAAACACAGTCCGCCCCTGCATCAAGTTCGCCAGCGCCGCCTGCACAAACTGTTCGCTCTCCATATCAAGAGCGGATGTCGCCTCATCGAGAATCAGAATCGGCGCGTTCTTTAGAATCGCTCGCGCAATCGCCAGCCGCTGCCGTTCGCCTCCGCTCAGCCTCGTGCCTTTCTCGCCAATCTTCGTGTTGTACCCCTCCGGCATATTCAAAATAAACTCATGCGCCAGAGCCATCCGCGCCGCCTCTTCCACCCTGCTCATCGGAACATCCGGCTGTCCATACGCAATGTTGTTCCGCACCGTATCGTTGAACAGCACCGTCTCCTGCGTCACCTTCCCAATCTGCTCTCGCAGCGACGCGATCGTCACATCGCGCAGGTCGTGCCCATCCAGCAGAATCCTGCCCTCATTCACATCGAAGAATCGCGGAATCAGGTTCACCAACGAAGACTTCCCCGCCCCACTCGGCCCAACGAACGCGATCACCTCACCCGGTTGCACCGTCAGGCTGATGCCATGCAGCACCTGTTTGATCTCGCCGTCACTCTCATACGCAAAACCCACATCTTCAAAGCGAATGTCTTCGCTGAACCCCTTCAGCACATAAGCCTTCTTCTTCTCCTGCACATCATCCACTGCATCCATAAATTTGAAGATCTCTTCACTTGCCCCCAAAGCCTGCTGAAAGCTGTTGTAGAACGCAGCAAACTTCCGCACTGGATCGTACAAAGTAAACACCGCAATCAGGAATGTAATGAACGATCCAGCCGTCATCTGCTGATGCAGAATACTCTGCCGTCCCAGCAGCAGCAAAAGCGCGATTGCAATCGACGCAATCCAATCCATCAGCGGCGAACTGATCGCCTGCACGCTCACCGATTTCAAATTCGCATCGAACAACCTTCGCGCCGCCCGGCGAAAGCGGTTCATCTCCCACAACTCCATTCCGAACGCCTTCACAATCCGATTGCCTGTAATTGTCTCGTGAAGAATCTCCTGAATCTCCGCCAGCTTATCCTGTCCCTTGCGTGTCGTCTGGCGTACTCTTCGTCCAATACGTCGCGCAGACAAAATCACTATCGGCACAAAGAGCAGCAAGACCCACGCAAGCTTGCCCCCGACAATCACTACCGCGATCGCAGTAAAAATCAAAGTAAACGTCTGCTGTAAAAAATCGCTTAACACACTCGACATCGCAAACTGCACCTTCTCGATATCGTTGATCAGAGTCGACAGCAGTGTTCCCGTCGTGTGCTTCTGAAAAAACCCAACGGACCTTCGCAACACAGCGTCGTAAAGATCATTTCGCAGATCCGTAATCATGCCAAACCCAGCGCGGTTCACCAGGTACGTTCCGAAATAATCACACAGCGACTTCAGAAACGCCGATCCCACCAGCGCCACCGCCACCACCGTCCATGCATTATGAAAGTAGCTCGGCAAAAACCGCTGCAGATTAATATCAAAGTCTGTATGAGGAATCCGAAAGACCAGTACCAGTCCCGGCGGTGCATTCGGGCTCAATACGTTGTCGAAGATGGGCTTCACCAGCAGAATGCGAAACGCCGCCATCGCGCCAACGACCGCCATCAGAGCCACAGACACCAGCGAGTACAGCGCATAAGGCCGAATGTACTGCAGCAACCGCCAGATGCGCCTCAACCCGCCACTCTCCCAATCGTCATCATCGTACTGCGCATCTCACTATTCTATTGCGCGCTGCGATTCGCGAAGCATCTACCTCGGCATGTCCCGGTGGGCGGTCTTCACCCGATACCCTTCTGCGGCCATCCGCTTCTTCATCTCCTCCGCAATAAATACCGACCGATGCTGCCCGCCCGTACACCCAAACGCCACCGTCAGATAGCTCTTTCCTTCCTTGATGTAATGCGGCAAAAGAAACTTCAACATGTCCGCAGTCTTATCCAAAAACTCCGCCGTTTGAGGAAACTGACGAACGTACTTCGCCACCTTGGGATGCCGTCCCGTCAGCTTGCGAAACTCCGGCACAAAATGTGGATTCGGTAAAAACCGCACATCGAACACCAGATCCGCCTCTGCCGGCACTCCATTCTTAAATCCAAAACTGTCCGACGAAATCATCAGTCCGCGACCAGCCTCCTCGCGTTCAAACTGCGAGTTGATGTGCGCACGCAGATCATGCACATTGAACTTCGTCGTATCGAGCACGATATCGGCAACGTTGCGAATCGGATCCAGCCGCTTCCGCTCTGCCCGAATCGACTTCACCATCGTATCGCTGCGGCCCAGCGGATGCGGTCGCCGCGTCTCAGAGAAGCGACGAATCAGCGCATCCTCGCTCGCCTCCAGAAACAGCACCCGCGTCGGCAGCGCCCGCCGCACCTGCTTCAGAATCGCCGGAAACTCATCCAGTCGCATGCCCTCGCGCACATCCACCACCAGCGCCGCCCGATCGATCCCCGTCGACTGTCGCACCAGGTCCGCAAACTGCGGCACCAACTCCAGTGGCAGATTATCGACCGAATAGTATCCCAGGTCCTCAAACGCCTTCAGGGCAGACAGTTTTCCCGAACCCGAAAGTCCGGTCAAGATCACCAACTCCCCATGGCTCCCCGTGGCTGGAGGTGCTTTTCTTCTCTTCGTGGACTTCTTGGTCGTGGCCGACTTCTTTGCGATCTCTGTACCGTTCTTGCGTGGCATGCTAGAAATCCTAGCACCGGCCAAGCCGATGCACCCTACGGAACCTCAATCAGCTCCATCTTTCCATCACGTTTCCTATGCAGCACCATCGCCTGCCCCGCATGATTGCGAAAGACAAACACGTCGCGGTCTCGAAACGCCGCCTCCTTCACCGCCTCCTCCAGCGACATTGGTCGCAACGCAACAGCGTCATTCGACCGCACCACATGCGGTTCCGACAGCGGTGAATGCGACGGAAACGAATGCACCAGCATCGGCACCGCCTTGCGCCCCACACTGCTCTTCGCCGCGACCTTTACCGCGACCGTCTTCCGCGCCACAGGAGAAGCAACCGCATCTCTGCTTCCCTTCACATCCGTCTTCGGGTGCCGCTTGATCGTCGATGACTTCTTCTTATGCCGAATCGCCTGCTGTTCCATCTTCGCCAGCGCATCGTGCAGCGCCACCTCCATCTCCGTCGACTCACAGCGCGCAACCAGCTTCTGATGCCTGGTCTGCACCGTAATCTCAGCTATCTGCCGGTACTTATCTGAGATCAAAATCACATGCATGTTGCCGGAGTTGCCGACGATCTTCGCGATCCGCGCAAGCCCAGCCTCAACCTGCACCTTCTGTTTTTTTGTAATGGTTGTTTGTCTACCGGTGTACTCTACGTCCATCCTGTTCACCTCGTCCCCGCGGCTAAAAAGACAACCGCAGACGATCAGCGTACACGACGTTGGTGCGTACTTGGAATCTGCATATCTTCGCGATACTTCGCCACCGTGCGCCGGGTCACCTGGATTCCCTGCCGCTGCAGCTCAGCCGCCAGTTGATCGTCCGTCAGCGGCTTCCGCTCGTCCTCTTCTTCAATCAGCTTCTTTACCTTGCGCTTCAGCAGCACCAGCGGCAGGTCTCCACCCTCCGGCCCGTTTACGCCTTCCGAGAAGAAGAATCGCAGCTCGAACACCCCCTGCGACGTATGCACATACTTATTCGCAACCGCGCGGCTCACCGTCGAAGGATGCACCCCAATCTCTTCCGCTACCTCTTTGATCATCATCGGCTTCAGGGCATTTACGCCATGCTCCAGAAACTCCGCCTGCCGCCGTACAATCACCTCGCACGTCCGCACAATCGTATTCTTCCTCTGCTCGATATTCCGCAGCAGTTGAATCGCCGATTTATACCGCTCCTTGACGTACTCCTTGACCTCTTTTTCCGTCTGCTTCAGCTGCAGCATCTTCCTGTAGCCCTGGTTTAGGCGAAGCGTAGGTAGATCTTCTTCATTCATCACCACAACGTAGATATCATCACGCTTCACAAATGCGACATCCGGCTCGATCAGCCGCGTCTCAGTTTGGTTGTAGCGTTGCCCCGGCCTCGGATCAAGCGTCCGGATAAACTCCACCCCCGCATTCACCTCATCCACCGTCTGTCCGCAGCTCCGCGTCAACTCGCGCATATCCTTCTTCTGCAGCAGCGGCAGACATTGCGACACAATATGCGTCGCGATGCCGAAGACACTCGTCCGGTCCACATCAGCAGTCGGTGACGCCGCACAATCGATCGCCCCATAGTCTTCATCACTAGTCGACGCTTTGCTTGCATTACCTCGTGCAGCGACCTGCCGCCTTCGCAGTACAATCGCTGCCTCGCGCTCCTGTGCGCAGATCTGTATCAGCAGGCACTCTCGAAGATCTCGCGCGCCCACACCAACCGGATCCAGAAAGTTGACGATCGTGCGAGCCTCCGCAACGGCTGCCAGAAGCTCCGTCCGAACCTCGTCGGCCCCCGCCGCAATATCCAGCACCTCGTCTTGAATCGCGACTTCTTCGCCATCACCCGACTGCGATTCGACCCACAGGTGGGGGATCCTCACCTTCATTCCACGCTCAAAAGGAATCGGCTCCGACCGCGCTGGCTCCTTGAACTGCATCAGCGACTCGACCATCTCCTCGTCGCTCGCCGTCAGGTATCCTGTCTCGTCCAGATTGCCCACCACCAGCTCCGCCGCCGCTCGAATCTCCGGCGTCAACGTCAGCGAGCCAAGCTGCCACAACAGATGATCGCTCAGCGTGCTCGGCTGCGAAAGAAAGTTCTCAAAGGATGGCTTGTCATACTCTTCAAAGTTCGAGGCCGTCTTGAACCCCGGATCCAGATAATCCTGAAAGTAGCTCCCAAAGTCGATCTCGTCGAAGGGGTCTTTCTCCACCTTCGCACTGTCTGCGGCAACATCCTCCGCGGAGCGCTCCCGGTCGCCCTCCAAACCCGACCGCTCATCCAGCGATACCGTCGACTCGTCCAACTCCTCCAACACCGGATTCTCCACCATCTCCGTGTTGATCATCTCCTTCAACTCAAGCTTGTTCAGCGCCAGCACGCTGACCATTTGCACCAGTCCAGGTGTCAGCACCTGCCGTTGCGAGACCTTCAGATTCAGCTTAGGTTGAAGCAGCAATTGTTAACCTCTCCTACCTTGTTACACCAAAATTACGTTTCAAGTTCGAGTTTGGAGCTTTGCGTGCTCCCAGCATCGCCCAAACAGTTCGACACCACGGCTTGGCCAAAGTCTACGCCTTACCTCTTCTGGCTGTAAGTCTACCCCTGGCAAAGGCTGCGCATACTGCACCGATAGCCACAACGGCTTACAACCGAAGTTGTACCACCCTGGTTTTTTGGCTGTTGTCCTGCTGGCATGTACTTCAAAGTACTTTTTTCGCGCCCGGACCCACATTCCAGCAAAAAAATATCGTCACCCGAACCCGATAACCAAACAGCGACGTTCCCTGTGAGCAGTCACACCGGCACACGACTGCCAACAATCACCCTAATCCATCGAAAAGTTCTCCCCCAGATAGATTCGCCGCACCTCAGGGTCCCGCCCCAGCTCTCCCGGCGTCCCCGTCCGAAAGATCTTGCCCTCCGTGATGATGTACGCCCGATCTGTCACCGACAGCGTCTCGCGCACGTTGTGGTCCGTAATCAGCACCCCGATCCCACTCTTCTTCAATCCGAAGATAATCTCCTGCAAATCCAGCACCGCGATCGGGTCGATGCCCGAGAACGGCTCATCCAGCAAAATAAACGCGGGCTCAATCGCCAGGCACCGTGCAATCTCCACCCGTCTGCGCTCCCCTCCACTCAGCGCATACCCCCGCGTCTTGCGAACATGGCCCAGATTCAACTGCTCGATCAGCTTCTCCGTCCGGTTGCGCCGGCTCTCCCAGCTAAGGTCCTGCGCCTCCAGCACTGCAAGAATATTGTCCTGCACCGTCAGCTTGCGAAACACCGAAGGCTCCTGCGGCAGGTAACTGATGCCATAGTTCCGCGCCCGCAGGTACATCGGTAGCCGGCTGATGTCGTGCCCGTCCGCCAGCACCCGGCCAGTGTCCGGCCGCACCAGTCCCACAATCATGTAGAAGCTCGTCGTCTTGCCTGCACCGTTCGGCCCCAGCAGCCCCACCACCTCGCCTTGCTCGATCTCCAGGCTCACGCCCTTCACTACCTGGCGCCCGCCGTACGACTTGCCGATCTCCTCTGTCGATAGTGTCTTCATTGCTTGTTCTTCACCCGCGTCTCCGTATGCACTCTCTGCCCCACACCACTCTCTGCTCCATTAGAAACCACCACGTTCTCATCGCCCTCATGGAAACTCAGCGACGTACCTGTCACGGTCCCTTGCTGCTGGTCGACGACCTTAGGCAGTACAGCCGGAGTCCCCGTCAAAACAAACATCCCATCGCTGGCCGTATACACCAGCTGTTCGCCTGTCGCGCGTCGCCCGGGCTGCTCCATCTCAATATCTCCTGTCGCCACCACCCTCTCCACGCTGCCTCCCATAAACCCGCCTCCGCCATGAGCCTGCGCAGAGCCCGCCTTCCCTCCAGCCGTTGAGCCAATCCCCGCCGGGCCTGTCTTACCCGCACCCGCATTATTCGACGACGAGGCCTTCCCCGCCCCGTCCTGCAGATACACCTCCGCCTGCTGTCCTCGCATCGTCCCATCGGCACTTTGCACCAATACTCCACCGCTAAACTCAGCCTTTCGCGCCTCGTCCGAATACACCAGCTCCCGGCTCGCCACGCGAACCACACCCGTCTTGCCGCCTCCCGGCACACCCTTAGCGACCCCGGCCTTACCCACCGCACCGACGTTCTTGCCTGCATCGCCCTTTGCCGAAGCCCCCGCATTCAGCAGCACAGTATGCACCACCATCCCCGAACCCTGTCCATCCCCATGCGCCAGCAGCCTCCGCTGCTTCTGCTCAAACTCCAACACCGGAGCCTCCACCTGCGAGGCCGCCTGCCACAACCTTGCCGGCTTGCCCGCCTCACCATAGAAGATCGCGACCTGCGAAGCGTGCTTGAACTCTGCCCGCGCCGCCAGCACATGCACCGGCTCATCCGAACTCCCCGTCTGCCTGTAGCTCGCCTTCACTGACCCATCGGCCCTGGCATCCCCAGTCTGCTGCTCATTCACCACGCGATCCGCCCACAACACATTTGCCCCATCGTTCACCTGGACATTGCCAGTCAACGTCGTCCTCTCCAGATCGCCGTCATAAACAGCCCGCTCCGCTGTAGCGCGCTCCTCCTGCGGTGCAGCCGCATCCCCGGGCTTCCTCACCGGCATCTGCGTCATCACCACGTGCCCTTGCTCCACCGCACTGGCAATCTCATCCGCCCCCTGCTGCCCTGTATCTTTCTTACTCTGCGTACGCGAGGCCCCGCCCGCTACAGGCCGAAACTTAGCCACCAGCGAATCTCCAGAGCTGGTATCAACCACACCCTTCTCGCTCACCTTTCGCAACACAGTATGCCCATCGCCATGCACCTCTGCAATATGGTCCGCCCCATTCACTCGCACAAAGTGCGCCGTCAATAAATCCCCCGCCAGCGCAGAGCGTGTCATCCCTCCGCCTTTGGCCGCCGGACTCGCCACCGTCAACCGTGCATCGCCCGTCGCCGTCGCATCCTTCAACTCAGACTTCCCCGCCACATCCGCAGCCATAGCAAGCTCCGCAGCCTTGGCACTCAGCTCCCGCTCACTCCACATCTCGCCCGCCGCATGCAACATCCTCACGCGCTCCTGCAGATGCACCGCCCCCGCCATCGCCACATGCTGCACCCGCCCAGCCTTATCAAACGCCAACCGCGTCTCCTCAGCCCCTCCCTGCGCCTGCCGCAACGGCCCATCCTCCACATACTTCACCCCGCCCGTCAGCACCGCCGACTGCGGATGATTCGCCTCACTCAGCATCATCTCGCCCCTCGGAGACGTTACCGTCCCTCCCTCTCCATTGGTCAGCGTCACCTCACCCTCCGCATGCAGGCGCTCCGCCGTTCCATCCTTTCGCAGATACACCACTACGTGCTGTGCCTGGGCCGTCTGTCCCGCTCCGCCCTTCGCGCCACCCACCGTCACATACTTCGCCTGCGACAACACCGCCGTCTGCCCCTGTCGATCCAGCACCGCATCCGACGCCGTCAGCACCACCGGCCTGTCATGCTGTAGCCCATTCACCCTCACCGCAGAGTGCAGCTTCACCACACCCGTATCCGAGGTGTAGTCCGCCCCCACCGCATGCCCAACCAAACCCCCACTAGTGAACTCGATCTCTTTATCCGTCGCCGCCACCCCCAGCTTCTGCAGATACACCAACCCACTCGTCTTGATGTGGATCAGCCGTCCCTCCTTAGCCCCCGCAGCCTTCTCTCCAGCCGCGCCTTTCTCGCCACCTCCCGCCTTAGCTCCATCCCCAGCTCCACCCGCCCCCCTACGCAAATCCTTTCCCGCCGCATAGTCCATCTTCGCGCTTGTATCCTGAGCCTCCGGTGCCTGCAAGTCGATGAACACCTCCCCCTCCGCCCGAATCACCTGGGCCGTCGGGTTGTAATCAAACACGCTCCCATAGATCCGATCCGCCCTGTCCTGATTCTTTCCATACACCACGATGCCTACATCGCGCAGGGTATAGTTTCCGTCCTTATGCTGAATCGACTTGGCCGCATGAAGCGTATAGATGGTCTTCCCACCCGCGGTCTGCGAATACGTAAACGCATTCGTCTCCTGCCGCACATCGATCCCTAGCTTCGCCGGCAGCTGTGTCAAAAAACGGTGCGCACGATAGTGGGCATACCCCACAAACGCAGCGACCACCAGCACCAGCAGGCCTGCGCCCACCAGCAACCAAACCCGCAGCCGCTCTACCGAAACCGAAACACTCATCCACAGATATCTTCTCACCCCCCATCGCATCCTCGATGCAATCTGCCCTGGCCCTCCTCTCGATCGAACCGCCAACAAGCGCACCCAAGGGCTAAACTAGAGCCATGGCCGATCAGCTCTACCTCAGTCTCTGGTTCCCCAACTTCCGCTTCGAGACCCTCCCCGGCGCCCTTGTCTCGGTCATGCGCCAGTTCGCCCTCATCAGCGGCAGCACCTACCCAGCGGGCAAGCGCGTCCACGCAGCCAGCGTCTACCCCATCAGCTTCACCGAAGCCCCCACCTACCAGCGCATCTACGTCAACGACGCCCGCGCCGAAGAAAATCAGGACACCTCCGGTTCCATCATCGAGAGCGCCGTAGCGGAGGCCACCGAGCAACTCCACGACGACATGGCCTACGAGTTCGAGATGCGCTGGCTCCTCTGGTCCCCGGAGGTCAACCCCATCACCGAAGCCCAGCCCAATCCCTACCTTGAGACCGACCCGGACACCGAATACGAGTCCGCCGCCCTCGACACCCTCTGGAAGCTCCAACCCGCCACCGTCCGCATCCTCGGCCTCGGCCCCCAGTTCGACGATGCCAGCTTCGAGCAAAACGGCCACATCCGCATCGACTTCGGCCTCGACACACCCTGGCTGGCCGAAACCCTCGCCGACGAAGACCTCAACGAAGACGCCACCAAACACATCCAGCAAAATGTTGAGATGCTTCTGGCCTTCACCCTCTCGGTCGAAAAAAACTGCGGCATCAGCAGTCGCCTCCTCTGGACCGAATCCGGCGAACCCCTCGCCCAAAAGCTCATCGACCGTCTCCAGCGCGTCAACTGAAGTCCCTCCGCAACCTCCGCGAATCCGCAGCAGCAACAGGAAATCTCTCAAATCCTGCTATCATTCCCCGTCCACCCCTGAGAAATCACGACAGGAGCAGCTTCCCGAAATATCGGCAGGAGTGAACCAGGAAACGATGGATACCAGCAGGACGATCGACACATCCGACCCAACACAGCCGTCGATATCAGATTCGACACGCCGCCTCGCGTCTCCTCCTGACTCCTGGCTACGCCTCCTGGTCACCTTCCTCATCCTGATCACCTTCTCCTGGCTCGGCATCGTCCTTTCGCGCCAGTCTGAAGGTGTCGCCACCATCTGGCTCACCAACGGCATGCTCTTCGCCCTGGTCGTCACCAAACCCCGCAACGTCTGGGTACGGTACTTCCTCATCGGCTTCCTCGCCGACACCTTCGCCGACATCATCTACGGCGATCCCCTTCCTCTCTCCATCGGCGTCGCCGTCGCCAACTCCATCGAGGTCATCACCTCCTGTCTCATCCTCACCCGCTGGTTCGGCCATCCCTTCAACCTCTCCAAACGTCGGCCTCTCCTGGGCTTCCTCGGCGTTGCCGTCATCGGAGCCACCGCCCTCACCAGCGCTCTCGGAGCCACCTGGACGCTGCTCTTCGTCAAAGCCGGCCCCTGGTGGCCCATGCTCTTCCGCACCTGGTACCTTGGCGATATCCTCGGCATGGCCATCATGGCGCCTCTGGTCTTCATCCTCCAGCGCCCCGGCTTCTTCGCCATGCTGCACAGTCGTCAACTTCCCAAAACACTACTGCTCGTCGCCGTCCCCGCCATCGCCACAACTCTCGTCTTCAACCACAGCACCGACCCCCTCATCTTCTTCATCTTCCCGCCCCTTCTGTTGGTCGTCTTTCAACTAGGCTTTCCCGGCACCGTTCTTGCTATCTTCGTCATCGCCTGCATCTCCATCGGCTTCACCGTCGAAGGCCGCGGGCCTCTCATGCTCATCGCCAGCACCACCATGCTGCATCGCATCGTGGTCGAGCAGATCTTTGTCGCCGTCGCTCTCTTCACCACCTTCCCCGTGGCCGCCCTGCTTGAGGAGCGCAAGACCCTTGAGCTCTCCCTGCAAAAGAGCGAACACCGCTATCGTGAGCTCGCCAACGCCGATGCCCTCACCGGCCTCGCCAACCGCCGTGGCTTCGACGAGCAGCTCGAAGCCGAATGGCGACGCGCCATCCGCACCCACGAATCCATCGCCATCCTTCTCATGGACGTCGATCTCTTCAAGTCCTACAACGATATCTACGGTCACATCGGCGGCGACGAGTGCCTGCGCTGCATCGCAAACGTCATCGCAGGAGCCCTCCAGCGCAGCTCCGACCGGGCCTCGCGCTTCGGCGGCGAAGAGTTCGCAGTCATCCTCGCCAACACCGAACTCCCCGGCGCCTTGATCGTTGCGGAAAACATCCGCCAGGCCGTCGCCGCCATGAACCTGCCCCACCCGCGCAACCCCCACGGCCGCCAGACCATCAGCATCGGTGTCGCCGCCGCAATCCCCACCCTAGAAACCTCCAGCCTCTCTCTGCTCACCCTCTCCGACCACGCCCTCTACCGCGCCAAAGACCAGGGCCGCAACCGCGTAGAAGCCGCACTTCCCACCGACAGCAGCCTCGTACTGAACTAACCCGTAGCCGCTGTCATCGCAGCTCTTCTCAATCGCAGGAAAAGCCTCTCCGGGAACCGCAACAACTACGGCTTCACTCCCTCCACTAAAAATGCACGTCATCTCGACCGAAGCTGATCACAGTCCTATCGTGATCGGCGCAGTGGAGAGACCCCTGTATCTTTCGCCTCAACCCCTGTCACGACGCACAGTCGAAACCATCTCATTCCATTGAAAAATAAGCTTACGAACTCCCTACAAAACCGTTACACCTTTTTTACGAGCGCAGTGGAAAGATAGAGATCGTCGGCTTGACAACGCCGCAGGGAGAATTGAAATGAACACCTTTCGCACCCGCAGACCCATGCTCGTAAACGCCACACAGTGCAACCAGAACACCATCATCTTCACCGACTCCGGCCATCGCAAAGCCCTTCCCGGCGACTGGATCATCGAAGGCGAAAATCACGAGCGCTACATCGTCGACAACACCTTCTTTCAGCGTACCTTCGCCCCCATTCCCTGGGAACCCTCCAACGAAGGCCGAGACTACGGCTCCTAAGTAGTGTCTGACGAATCCGTGTCCTTGTTTCTGGGTAACCCGGGGCTTTAGCCTTGGGCCGCTCAACCGAGAGAGAGAGCCACGGGGCTTTAGTACCGCGGCCATCTCCTCATTTGTCCCGCCACAGAGTCAAAGTGCACATAACATTCGCACCTGCAGCTTAGGACGGCCCCGCTCAGGCCGCGCCTGTTGCAACTTTGGTTACTCCCCATTCAGGGGATAGCAAAGGCAACCAGAACATTGCTAAATTCGGTGACACCCGAGGATGAGGACGGCCAACCCAGCCTGTCTTCGCGGCAGCGGCAGCGCCTGCAACAAGCACACCGCGAACAATCTGCCCGAGCGTCCTCGTGTAGCACTACGAGACGATGGAAAGGAAGAGTCAATGGAATACAACGAATTAGTCAATGAAGTACCCACGTACCAATCGAACATCCGCGCCGAAGACGGAATGCAGCCGCGCAGCCATAGGAACGCCCTCTATGAAGGCGTACTCATCCCCCTCGGCGCAATCTTCGCTCTCGTCCTCACCATGATCGGCATGATGCGGATCAGCAACTAAGCATCACCTGATCGCGGAAGATCAACCAGAGTGGTGGCTGCGCAGCAAGATCTACCCAGCCACCACAATCTCCGAGAAGTCCGCTATTTTAGAAAACGTTCGAACAAGGTTACCCAGCAAATTCAACCGAGACTCCCTCACGTAAGGGTCATCGTCCATCACCATAACTTCATTGAAGAACCGATCAACCTGCGGTCTCAATGTTGCAATAGCTTCGAGCGCAGCAACATATTCGTGGTTCTCGGCTAGCTTGGTAAACTTTTCCCTGATGTTGCCCGCCGCCTCTGTCAGAGCATTTTGTGCTGGGTTCCCGATTATTACGTGCGAAGGAATCTCGACCCTGATATCTAGGATGCCCTTCTCCCGTGCCTGCGTAAGAATGTTTTTCATCCGCTTAAACGCTGCTGACACCGCCGCAAAATCCTCCGATCCCCGCACCGCCGTCACCGCCTCCGCTCGCGCAATCGCGTCCAGTACATCATTTGCACTCGCCGCCAGCACCGCCGTCACAACGTCAAAGGCCTGACCCTTTGCCTCACGCAGATAAAACTCTAATCTCTCAACATAGAAGCCTCGAACCTTGGCAGCCACCGCAGAATTCTGCGTCACTATCTCCGCAATCTGATCCAGCGTCAACGGCAGAGCTACCTCCGTCTCCGCCAAAATCTTCACAATGCCATTCGCCGCCCTGCGCAGTGCAAACGGATCCTTCGATCCCGTGGGCTCGAGCCCCAACCCAAACATCCCGGCAATCGTATCGGCCTTATCCGCAATCGCCAGCAGCGCACCCTCCACCGTACGCGGCACCGAATCCTCCATCGACACCGGCTTGTACTGGTCATAGATCGCATCGCCCACCGCAGCCGAAAATCCCTGCGCGCGCGCATACAACCCGCCCACCACACCCTGCAACTCCGTAAACTCCTTCACCAGCTCCGCGGTCAAATCCGTCTTCGCCAACTCCGCAGCTGTATCCAGAGCCGCAGCATCAACCGCAACCCCGCGCTTCGCTACCAAACCCGCAAGTGCCGAAGCGATCTTCCGCACCCGCTCCGCCTTAGCCGCATAACTCCCCAAATCCTTCTGGAACGTAACGTTCTCGAGCAGCTTCACCCGCTCCACCAACGGCACCCTTTGATCGAACTCCCAGAAGAATCGCGCATCATTAAATCTCGCCCTTAGCACCCGCTCATTCCCATGCCGAATCACCACCAACCCCGCCTCATCGGCCTCGGTATTCAGCACCGCCAGAAAATGCGGAGCCAGCCGCCCATCCTTATCCTGCACCGCAAAATACTTCTGGTGGTCCCGCATCACCGTCACCAGTACCTCCTCCGGCAGCGCGAGATACTCCCTCTCAAACCCACCCAGCAACACCGAAGGCCACTCCGTCAACTGCGTCACCGTCTCCACCAGCTCATGGTCCTCGCGCCACCGCAGCCCCGGCACAGTCCGCGTTACATGGTCCATGGCCTTCCGAATCTTCTGTCGCCGCACCTCCACATCCGCGACCACAAAACCCCTCTGCATCGCCTCCTCATACGCCGCAAGAAGACCCGGCCCCTTCAGCGAAATCCCCTCATCTCCAAACAACACCCTATGCCCATACGTCACCGCCCCAGCCTCATACCCACCAAAGCTGACCGGCACAATCTCCTCCCCCAGCAGCGCCACCATCCAACGCACCGGCCGTACAAATCGCTCCGGCCTGCCTGCCCGCCAGTACATATTCTTCGCCCAGTAGATCCCCGCCAGCTCCTTCGGCAACTCCGCCGCAATCACCTCCGCCGCACCGCGACCAGCCTTCACCGACGTCGCAGCCAGATACTCACCCTTGGCATTGGTCACCGTCTTCAACTCCTCAACGGCCACTCCAGCCTTCTTCGCAAACGCCACCGCCGCAGGCGTAGCCACGCCATCTTTGTAAGCAATCTTCGTCGCCGGCCCCACCAACTCCTCGGCCACATCCTCCTGCCGCTCTGCGACACCTTCCACCCAAACCGCCAGCCGCCGCGGCGTAGCAAACCTCCTGCTCACCACACCCGACCGCACCAGCCGCTCCCGCTCCAGCATCTTCACCACGCGCTGCTCCAGCTCCGCCTGCGCCCCTGCAATCATCCGCGCCGGAACCTCTTCCAACCCAATCTCAAACAAAAATTCTGCCATCGTCCTCAACTCAAATCCCGCCCACAGGCGTAACAGTCTCAACTCATCAAAACAGTGGAGTACCCATTCCCCGCAGCTCTATCCGCGATCAGTGGGCACTCCATTAACCAACCACAGCCTCTGCATTCACCAGCGAGCCCTGCGCCGCATAAGCCTTCGCCACCCCAACCACCAGCGTCCGAATCCGCGCCATCACCCCCACGCGCTCCGTCACCGAGATCGCTCCACGTGCATCCAGCAGATTAAAAAGATGCGAGCACTTCAGCGCCAGCTCATACGCCCCCAGCACCGGAAACCGCTTCAACCGCAAAGCATACATCCCCTCAAAGTCCTTCACCTGCGCCAGCAGCCCCAAACACTCCGCCTCATACAACTCCAGGTGCTTCCACAACGAACCCACATCCGCATAGTCGAAGCTGTAAGCCGAAAACTGCTCCTCCTCCGCCAACCTCATCTCGCCATACGTAACCTTCCTGCCCGTGTCCGGCTCCACCGCCCACACAATGTCGTAGATCGAATCCACATCCTGCAGAAAACCCGCGATCCGCTCCAGACCATACGTAATCTCCCCGGAGATCGGGTCCAGGTCCATCCCTCCGCACTGCTGAAAGTACGTGAACTGCGTAATCTCCAGCCCATCCAGCATCACCTGCCAGCCCACGCCCCACGCCCCACCCACCGGCCACTCCCAGTTGTCCTCTTCAAACTTGATATCGTGCTCGCGAAGATCGATCCCAATCGCCACCAGCGACTCCAGATACATCTCCTGAATCGTGATCGGTGGCGGCTTCAAAATTACCTGCAGCTGCGTATGCCGAAACAGCCGATTTGGATTCTCCCCATACCGTCCATCCGCCGGCCTCCGCGAAGGCTGCGCATACGCAATCCTCACCGGCTTCGGCCCCAGCACGCGCAAAAACGTATCCGGAGACATCGTCCCCGCACCCACTTCAACGTCGTAAGGCTGCTGCAACACGCACCCGCGATCCGCCCAGAACCGCTGCAGCGTAAACAGCAGCTCCTGAAACGTCAGCGCCCTCTTCTTACCCGCAACTCCTGAAACCGATCCTGTCATATCTCTCTCTTGAATATTCGGCAATCCTCCGATTCTAAATGTTCGACGCACCCATGGCCCACATCCGTCCAAGACCGTCGCTTCCAGGACCTTTCATGAGCCTGCTTCCCATCGGATACAAACCACCCTACTATCACCTTAGGAGATAGCAATCGTCATGAAAACCATCGGAAACACCATCCTCATCACCGGCGGCGGCTCCGGTATCGGCCGCGGCATCGCAGAGGCCTTCCATAAGCTCGGCAACAAAGTCATCATCGCCGGTCGTCGCAAGCAGGTCCTCGAAGACACCACCGCCGCCAACCCCGGCATGTCCTCCGTCATTCTCAACATCGAAGACCCCGCCAACATCCGCGAGGTCGCCGCCAAACTCGCCACCGACTACCCCGCACTCAACGTAGTCATCCATAACGCCGGCATCATGCGCCGGGAGAACCTGCTCGCCCAGCCAGCAGACCTCGCCGATGTAGAAGCCACCATCACCACCAACCTCCTCGGCCCCATCCGCCTCACCGCCGCTCTGCTCCCCCAGCTACAGAAGCAACCCCACGCCACCATCGTCACCGTCACCTCCGGCCTCGCCTTCGTTCCCCTGGCCCTAACCCCCACCTACTGCGCCACCAAGGCCGCCATCCACTCCTACACCGAGTCCCTCCGCTACCAGCTCAAATCAACCAACATCGAGGTCGTCGAACTCGCCCCTCCCTACGTCCAGACCGAACTCATGGGCAGCCACCAGGCCTCTGACCCACGCGCCATGCCTCTCGCCGACTATCTCACCGAGACCATCGAACTTCTCAAGACCCAACCCAGCGCCACCGAAATCCTCGTCGAACGCGTCAAACCCCTTCGCTTCGCCGCCGCAAACGGCCAAGAAAAATACGAAGCCTTCTTCACCCAATTCAACGACGCCATGGCCAAAGCTCCCCACTAACGCAAAATCTCCCACAACAGCAAAATGCCGGGTGCCCATCTTCGCGACGGTCTCATCGTCGCTAAGGTGGGCATTCGTACGAAGCACGAACCGTCATCTCGACCGGAGTGGCGGACAGTCCCATCGTCCGCTGCGCAGTGGAGAGACTACCGTATTTCGCCCTTGTTCCTGCCGTTGCCTGTCCCTCATCCGTGTCATCCGTGCAAATCCGTGTTAAGCCTTCAGTTTTTAAACAGCTTCTAAACCCTCTCCAACACCCGAGCACTCACCAGCCTCCTCTCCAGATGTCGCTCCAGCGTCTCCACCGCAAACCGCCTCAAATCCGCTCCCCGCTCCCGTGGCCACTCCTCCTCCGCCAGCCCCTTCACCGTCCCGCGAAAGATCCGCACCGCCTCCCCCGCCGAATCCGCCGACAGCGCCACACTCCCACCCCGCCTGTCATCCGCGCACGTCACCCCATCGCTCGTAGCCGAATACCACACCGTTCCTCCACGCAGGTCCAACCCACACACCACGCAGTGCCCCAGCTCCGGCATCCATCCCATCAGCCGGCTCATCCACAGCGCAAAGTACGTCACCGGCATCCACACCCTGCCCACCTGCATCTCTTCAAGCACCGCCAGCACCAGCCGAAACACCGCATCCTCAGGGGCCTGCTCCGGCAGCGCCTCCTCCACCACCTCAGCCACAAACTGCAGCGCCGCCGTCCGCACATAATCAATCGGCCGACTTAGTGGCGAACTCAGAATCTCAAACGCATCCAGCCGCACCAGCTCCTGCTTTGGCCTTTCAGCATAGGTAGCCCGCACATGAGTCATCGGCTCCAGCGCCCCGCCAAACCTGCGCCGCGACCGCATCGCATGCCGAGCCACGCCCCGCACCCGTCCCTGTTCCCGCGTAAACAGGCTCACCAGAAGGTCCGCTTCATGGAACGGCCACGCCCGCAACACGATCGCCTCACCCTCCCGCTGTATCATCCCTCACCCTGCTCTGCAGTCTCGCCTTCGCCCAAAGCCTACGCGTTCTCCGCCGAAGCTCAACCAAAAACGTACGTCATCTCGACCGAAGGCGGCACACTCTGCCTCCGCAGTGGAGAGACTCCTGTACTTCGCCTCCACCGCACCTTATCGCCGGCAAGAGACGACATCCCAAAAAGAAAAACGCGCAGCCCCAAGGCCACGCGTCTCGTCAAACAGAAGACGAAAGATCTACCGCCCAAAGTGAGCAGCGTTCTTCGTCTGATACTCAGCCCACTTCTCCGGCAGGTCATCCCCGGCATAGATCGCCGACACCGGACACACCGGCACGCACGCGCCGCAGTCAATGCACTCCACCGGATCAATAAATAGCTGCACGGACTCGCCGTACCCCGCCTCATCCTTCTTCGGGTGAATACAATCCACCGGGCACGCATCCACGCAAGCCGAATCCTTCGTCCCGATGCACGGTTCCGCAATCACATACGCCATCTCTAATATCTCCCTTATCCCCTAAAAATCGCGCTCATTCCTAAGCTTGAGTCTAAATTCTACCAGCACAATCCTCCGTTGCTGCAAATCCCAACTCACGGCTCAATAACGATCACAACAATCCCTTCGCCATCTCCGCCCGCTTCGCCGCAAACTCCGCCGCCGTAGGAATCGCCTCCATCCCCCGCCCGGCAAACATCTCCGCAAAGATATGTTCCATCTCGCCCTTGATCAGCCCATTGGTCGCCAGCACCTCGCGGCTATCCAGCGTAAACCTCCCGCCATCAAAGTGCGTCACCGTTCCTCCGGCCTCTTCCACCAGCAAAAGTCCCGCCGATGTATCCCACGGATTCAGGTTGAACTCCCAAAACCCATCCAGCCTCCCACACGCCACATACGCCATATCGAGCGCCGCACTCCCCGCCCGTCTCACCCCATGCGACCGCAGCGTAATCTCGTTATAAAAATGCACATTTGGGCTGTCATGTCGCTTCTTGCTCGGAAACCCCGTCGCCGTCAGCGACTCCTGCAGCATCGCCCTCTTCGACACCGAAATCTTCCGATGATTCAGCCACGCTCCCTTACCCCGTTCCGCCGAAAACATCTCATCCCGCAGCGGGTCATAGATCACCCCGGCAACCATCTCGCCGTCTGCATCCGCAGCCAGCCCAGCCGGCCGCCTCTCCAACCCCAGCACGACGCAAAACGCCGGAAACCCATGCGCAAAGTTCGTCGTCCCATCCAGCGGATCGACATACCACCGATACTCCTTCTCCAGCCCATCCCGCGTTCCCTCTTCGCCATAGACGCCATGCGCCGGAAACGCCGCCTTCAACTTCTCCACAATCAACTTCTCACTGGCCCTGTCCGCCTCCGTCACCAGATCGACATCGCCCTTATACTCCGTAGCTACGCCCTTCGCATAAAACCCGCGCAGCAACGCCCCCGCCTGCCGCGCAATCCCTTCAGCTATATGCGCAAAATCAAACTTCTTCACCATCCCCATACAACACTCTCTTCCACCAACAGTCCTACCTATTTCTACACCGCCCAAAAACAGCCGTCACCTCAGCGAAGTGCCGTAGCCCATATAGCTCCATCAAATCCGCGCCCACTCACTCTTCCTCAGGCCGCACAACAACCTACCGAGCATCCGCGTAATACCCCTTCCGATACTGCAGCTGATACGGCAACCCCGCATCCTTCATCTTCACCTTGATCGTCCGAAACGAACTATCCGTGCCGCGCTTCGGCGCATAGTACCCCAGCAGATACTGCGTCCTCAGGTCATCCGACACATGCGCAAACGCCGGCTCCAAATCCTGCGGATCGACCACATAGTAGTACTTCCCCCCCGTATCCTCCGCCAGCTGAATCAGCGCATGCTCCCCACCCGTATTGCGTCCCGCATCCGCATAGATCGGCACGATAATGATCGAGTACACCATCGCCCCCGCTCTCTGCGCCTGCTCCAGAGCCTGCATGTACTTCGACCCCTTCACCGTATCCCCGCCATCGGTAATCAGCACAATCACCCGCCGCCGCCCACCCCCCTCCGAGGTCCCATCCAGCCGCTGCGACGCCAGATACACCGCGTCATACAGCGCCGTCGCCTCCCCCCTCTGCATCTCATTCAACCCACTCTCAATCCGCTTCCTCTGATTCGTAAACGGCACCAACTCTCGCACCTGATCGGAGAACTCCATCAGATCCAGCTCATCCTGATCGCGCAGTATCGCGTGCACAAAGTGCTTCGCCGCCTCTTTCTCCAGCCGCGCATTGGTCATCACGCTCTCGCTCGTATCAATCGCCAGCACAATCGACAGCGGCGTCGAAGACTCCTTCTCAAAGATGGCGGTCTTCTGCGGCTTACCATCTTCGAAGATCTGAAAGTCGTCGCGGCCCAGTCCACCCACCGGCGCGCCCTTGGCGTCCACCACATTCAGCGCCACATTCACCAGCCGCGTCTCCACCTTGATCGTCGGCACATCCGCTTCAATTCCCTGCGGAGCCTGCGGCCCATTTGCCGGTGCCGGCGGTCGCCGCACCACCGGCGCCTGCGCCCACACATCCGCAATCCCAAACATCAACGCGGCAATGACGAACCACCTCACTCGCCCGCCTCCACCTTTGCCACAAAACCGGGTGCCCCATATCTCGATTCTGA
>Ga0302324_100004643_pt1 | contig 30293 bp, 31 predicted proteins | sample Palsa_T0_1_FD_201949 | JGI IMG/M metagenome (GOLD analysis project Ga0302324, IMG submission 201949) | Peat permafrost microbial communities from Stordalen Mire near Abisko, Sweden - Palsa_T0_1 | ecosystem: Environmental > Terrestrial > Soil > Palsa > Peat permafrost | place: Sweden: Abisko...
CCGCAGCAATATCAACGCCGAAATGCGGCTCCTTGGGCTCGCCGTTCAGGATGCGTTGGCTACCGAACAGGCCGCTCACGATCCCTTCGGCGGGCCAGTCGAACGGCTCCGCGAACCAGTCCGTATCGCTGTCCGCCTCTCGGGCGGCGGCGATCATCGCCAATTCGCCTTTGCGCCGCGCGAGTACGTCTGCCGGCGGCGTCACATACTTTTCCGGCAATCCCGTAATGCGCTGGATTTCATATTGGCGCACCACAGCCGTGACGAGCCGGGTTTCGTTGGAGCCGTCGGCGTATGTCGCGACGATGCTGGCGGGCTTGGTTCGATCGTAAGCCAGCCCGAAAGCGAATTTGCCATCTGCCGAAACGTGCAAGGACGCGCCGTCAAGCACGATTTTGGTGCCCACGTCCGCCTTTCCCTGCACCAGACTGCCCTGCTCCAGCGACCCGGTAAGAGCGAGACGCGAAGGTTGCGCGAAGGCAGTATAGGGGAACGCTATAACAACCGGCGATACGGCAAGCAGCCACCGCCGGTCGATCATTTCGGCGTTAAACCCGAATCCTGGAAGCGCTTCAGCGCGACAGCGGGCGTCGCATAGGCCTCCTGGAGATCGACACTCCAGTAACGCAATGCATCGAGCGGAATCGGCGCGCCCGTAACTGCGCACAACACAAAGGAACCGGGCTTCACGACCCGGTATTCACCGTCAAGATATTCGAGCTTGGCCGGGCCATCGGACCGGAAGTCACGTTCGATATGGTTCACGATCCATCACCTCGTGCTGGGCTCACATCGTAATTCTAGCGCGCAGCACCTCTCGATCAAAAGAGCGTTCCCTGCCCGGCCTTGGGCGGCGCGGCGGATTTCGTCGGCGGCGTTTGCTGCGCACCGTCAGATTTCACTGCAATCGTGTCATCGGCAAAGACCAGTGTCAGCCGTTCGCCTGCGACAACCTGCGCCGCACGCCTCCGGATCTTGCCGTCCTGGCCGCGCACCAGCGCGAATCCGCGCTCCAGAACCGCCCGGTGGCTGACACTTTCGAGGACGCGTGCCACAGCAGCAAGCCGGTCGCGCCAAGTGACAAGCCGGCCACGATGGGCGCGCGAAAGGCGATGCGCCAGCGTCTTCGTCCGCTCCGCACCGGCGTCGATCCCGGCGCTCAGCGCCCTGGGTCGCAGCAGGATCGCCGTCTCCATGAAGGCGCGACGGTGCTCCTGAAGATTTTGTCTCAGCGCCTGACCCAGCCGTTCGGAGGCATAGTCGAAACGCTGGCGCGTTGACGCAAACAGCTGCTCGGCGCGTGGCAGCGCGCGCGCCAGTGACTGGATATGCTTGCGCCGGTCGGCCAGCCCGCGCGAGAAGCTGCGCAAATTGCGCCGTTCAAGGTCGAGCGTTTGCGCCAACAATTCGGTGCGCACCGGCACAGCCATCTCCGCAGCCGCGGTAGGCGTAGGCGCGCGACGGTCGGCGGCATAATCAATCAATGTGGTGTCGGTTTCATGGCCCACCGCAGAAATGAGCGGAATCACGCTTTCGGCAGCCGCCCGCACGACCGCCTCATCGTTGAACGCCATGAGGTCTTCCAGCGAACCGCCCCCGCGCGCGACGATGATGAGGTCGGGACGAGGGATAGGCCCTCCGGGTGCGATCGCGTTAAAGCCGCGTATCGCCGCGGCAATTTCGGCCGCAGCCCGTTCGCCCTGGACCGCAACGGGCCACAACAGAACCCGGCGCGGAAACCGTTCGTTCAGGCGATGCATGATGTCGCGGATCACCGCGCCCGTTGGCGAAGTGACAACGCCGATCACATCCGGCAGGAACGGGAGCTGCTTTTTGCGCTCTTCGGCGAACAGCCCCTCGACGGCGAGTTTCTTGCGGCGTTCCTCCAGCATCGCCATCAGCGCGCCGAGCCCCGCAAGTTCGACCTGCTCGACGATGAGCTGGTAGCGGGACGAGCCGGCATAGGTCGATATCCGGCCCGTGCAGATGACTTCGAGTCCCTGCTCCGGCCGCACCTTCAACGCCTGCGCCGTACCGCGCCAGATCACGGCGTTGAGCACGGCCTTATCATCCTTCAGGTCGAAATAGACATGGCCGGAGGAATGGAATTTGAGCCCGCCGATCTCGCCGCGCACACGCACGAAGGGAAAAGCGCCTTCGACCGTGCGTTTGAGCGCGGCGGCGATTTCGCCGACGGTGAATTCGGGCAGATTGGGCCTGGTGGCGGGTTCGGACATGACTCACAGATGATATAGGAAAGCGCCGACAGCGCCGCTTGAATTTCACGCCCCCATTGGAGAGGGTGCGCCCCGATGAACGTTCTTCTTGTAGGCTCGGGCGGCCGGGAGCACGCGCTCGCCTGGGCGCTGGCGGCAAGCCCCATCGTCTCCAGGCTCTATTGCGCGCCGGGCAATGCCGGTATCGCCGAGGTGGCGGACTGCGTCCCCATTTCCGCCACGGATCTCGACGGGCTCGTCGCATTCGCGCGGGAAAAAAAGATCGCTTTTGCCGTCATAGGTCCCGAGGCGCCGCTCGTGGCCGGTCTATGGGATCGGCTGGAGGCCGCGGGCATCAAGGCGCTGGGACCCAGCGCCGCGGGCGCGCGCCTCGAAGGCTCCAAAGGGTTTGTGAAAGAACTCTGCAGAGAGCATGGCATACCGACCGCCGACTACGCGCGCTTTGATGAACTCGATGCCGCCATCGATTACGTCACCGCACACAAACATCCGCTCGTGGTCAAGGCAGATGGGTTGGCCCAGGGCAAGGGCGTCGTCGTTTCCGATAACGCAGCAACATCGCGCGCTGCCATCGCGCGGATGTGGGAGGCGTTCGGTCCCGGAATCATCGTCGAGGAATTTCTCGAAGGTGAGGAAGCCAGCTTCTTCGCCCTGACCGACGGCGAGAATGTGTTGCCGCTTGCCGGTGCTCAGGATCACAAACGCGCCTTCGACGGCGACGAGGGCCCTAACACAGGTGGTATGGGCGCCTACAGTCCCGCGCCGGTTCTCACCGCGGAAGTCGCCGAGCAGACGCTGACGCGTATCGTGAAGCCAACGATCGCAGCGCTCGCCGCGCGCGGCACGCCTTATATGGGTGTGATCTATGCCGGCCTCATGATCACCAAAGATGGACCGAAGCTCATCGAATACAATTGCCGCTTCGGCGATCCGGAATGCCAGGCGTTGATGGTGAGGCTCAAATCCGACCTCGCGACGGCCCTCCTCGCCGCGCGTGACGGGATGCTGGGGAATCTCGATTTGCGCTGGCGCGACGATGCGGCGCTCACGGTCGTGATGGCGGCGAAGGGCTATCCGGGCGCCACCAAAAAAGGCTCTGAAATCCGCGGGCTCGACGAGGCCGCAAAAGTCGAGGGCGTCCAGATTTTCCATGCCGCGACGGAACGGCGCGACGGGCGCCTCTTCGCCGCCGGCGGCCGTGTCCTCAACGTCACGGCGCTCGGCCGCAGCGTCGCCGAAGCGCGCGCGCGCGCCTACCAGGCCGTCGATCTGATCGATTGGCCGGAAGGCTTCTGCCGGCGCGACATCGGCTGGCGCGCGCTCGAACCCCGCTTGGCGTAGGCTCCGGAATAGCCAACAATAACGAGAACGAGACTGGGAGACGCGTATGGCTGAGGCGGCGCTGGACGATCGCCAGGAGAAGTTCTCCGGCACGAAGGATGTGGTGGATGCCCATCGTTTCGACGAGAAGAAGCTAGAAGCCTATCTTGCCGATCGCATCGAGGGGTTCACCACGCCCCTCACCGTCCGGCAGTTCAAGGGCGGCCAGTCGAATCCGACCTATCAGCTCATCACGCCGAACCGGAAATACGTGCTGCGCCGTAAGCCGCCGGGAAAGCTGCTCCCTTCCGCCCATGCCGTCGACCGCGAATATCGCGTCATCGCGGCACTGCACCCCACCGGCTTTCCCGTCGCGAGACCTTACGTCTTATGCGAGGACGAGAGCATCATCGGTACGATGTTCTATGTGATGGATTGCGTCGAAGGGCGCATCTATTGGGGACCGTTGCTACCCGACCTCGAACCCCGGCAGCGCTGGGACATTTACGACGCGATGAATGAGACGCTCGCGCGGCTCCATATGCTCGATTATGAAAAACTCGGTCTTTCAGACTTCGGCAAGCCGGGCAATTATATCGCGCGTCAGATCTCGCGCTGGTCGAAGCAATATCTCGCTTCGGAATCCGAGAACATCGTCGAGATGAACAAGCTCATGGACTGGCTGCCGAAACATCTACCGCCGGAAGAGCGCTCATCGGTCGTGCATGGCGACTATCGCCTCGACAACATGATCCTGCATCCGACGGAACCGAAAGTGGCGGCCGTGCTCGATTGGGAATTGTCCACGACCGGCGATCCCCTGGCGGACTTCACATATCATCTGATGCAATGGCAGATGCCGCCCGATGTTTCGACCAGCGGCACGGGCAGCCTGCTCGAACTCGATCTGAAGGCGCTGGGCATCCCATCGCTCGACGAATATGCGGCGATGTATTGCCGACGTACCGGGCGCGCATCGACGCCGAACATGGATTATTACGCGGCGTACAATTTCTTCCGGCTCGCCGGCATCCTGCAGGGTATTGTGGGCCGCGTGCGCGACGGCACGGCCGCCAACGCCAACGCGGCGCAGAATGCGGCAGGTGTACGCCCGCTGGCCGCACGCGCCTGGTATTTTGCCCAGCGCGCGGGTGCCGAAGGTTAGAGCAACGCGCCCCAGCAGGAGGATATCAGGCGCTCTGCTTCCGCCGCTCCGCCAACGCCAGTTTCATTTCCCCAAGCCCCTTGGCGATGTGTGGGTCGTTCTGTACGCCCTCGTAATACGCCGCGACTTTCCCAGCCAGCATGTCACGGCCGAAACTGGGTGCGACCAGCGCGGCGAAAAAGAACAGGAACGGCGCCAGCGTGCAATCGGCGAGGCTGAGACGCTCGCCCACTGCGTATTCCGATCCCTCGAGAAAATGCGCCAGATTGCCGAGCGCCGTCTCGCTCTCGGCCAATGCCTGATCGACAACAATGGCGTCGCGGGTCTTGGGGCTCAGATGGCCGAACAGTCTGAACAAAGGCGGCGCGATGTAGACATCGCCCAGGCGCGACAGCAGACGCACGCGGGCGCGCACCTGCGCATCGACCGGCCGCAGCGTGGGCGAAGGAAACTTGTCTTCGAGATATTCGCAGATCGTCTCGGATTCTGGCAGCAGTACGCCGTCATGATCAAGGCAGGGAATCTTGCCGATAGGATTGATGGCGAGATATTCCGCCGATTTGAGACTGCCGCCGGGCGGCGACACGCATTCCAGCTTCAGGCCCTTGGCGGCAGCAAACATGCGCACGCGCGTGGCGAAAGGCGAAAGATCGGATTGATACAATTTGAGCGGCATAAACATTCCCCCGGTGACGACTGCAAACAGAAGTAACGCAAATTCAAACGCGCCATTGCACTTGTAGCTTCGGCAATGGCTTTTCCAATCGTTTCCGCGCGCGCGTCATGGCCCGGCCTGGCCGGGCCATGACGCTGCACGGCGATTATACCTACTCCGCAGCGGCGCGGCGCGGCGGCAGATTCATGTATTTGCCATATTCCAGTCGCGCGATGGTGCGGTTATGGACTTCGTCCGGACCGTCCGCAAGACGCAGCGTGCGCTGGCCGGCATACATGCGCGCGAGACCGGAATCGGTTGTCACGCCCGCGCCGCCCCACGCCTGTATCGCATCGTCGATCACCTGCAGCGCCATGCGCGGTGCCGCCACCTTGATCATGGCGATCTCCGTGCGCGCCACCTTGTTGCCGACCTTGTCCATCATGTCCGCGGCCTTCAGGCACAGCAGGCGACACATCTCGATATTGGTGCGCGCTTCCGCGACACGCTGTTCCCACACCGAATGTTCGGCGATTTTTTTGCCGAACGCCTCGCGGGTGAGCAGGCGTTTCACCATCGATTCCAGCGCGCGCTCCGCGACGCCGATCGTGCGCATGCAGTGATGGATACGGCCGGGACCCAGGCGCCCCTGCGCGATTTCGAAACCGCGGCCTTCGCCCAGGATGATGTTCTCGGCCGGCACTTTCACGTTCTCGAACAACACTTCGCCGTGCCCGTGCGGCGCGTCATCATAGCCGAACACCGGCAACATACGCTTGATGGTGACGCCGGGCGTGTTCATCGGCACGAGGATCTGCGATTGCTGGCGATACTTGTCGGTTTCCGGGTCCGTCTTGCCCATGACGATCATGATCTTGCAACGCGGATCGCCGACGCCCGACGACCACCATTTGCGGCCATTGATCACATAATGATCGCCCTTGCGCTCAATGCGGGTGCTGATGTTGGTGGCGTCCGACGACGCGACGTCCGGCTCGGTCATGATATAGGCCGATCGGATTTCGCCTTCGAGCAGCGGCTTGAGCCATTGTTCCTGCTGGTGCGGGCTGCCATAGCGGTCGAGCACTTCCATATTGCCGGTGTCGGGCGCCGAACAGTTGAACGATTCCGAGGCGAAGCCGACGCGTCCCATCATCTCCGATAGCGGCGCGTATTCGAGATTGGTGAGCCCCGCGCCATATTCGCTGTGCGGCAGGAACATGTTCCACAGGCCCTGCTTCTTGGCCTTGGCCTTCAGTTCCTCCACCACCGGCACGACGATCCAGCGATTGCCCTTTTTGGTCGCTTCGTCCATCTGCGCGGCATAAGTCTCTTCCGCGGGATAGATGTGATGGTCCATGAAGTCGCCGACCCGCTTCATCCATTCCTTCTGTCGTGGCGAATAATCGAAATCCATGAGAGTTCCTCCAGAAACGGGGCGGTGTGCGCCCCTGCGTTACGATAGCAATCGCCCAAGTCTAGCCCCCTCTGCATTGCCTCACTAGTCCTGTGGAGGATTTCGTAGCGTTTGACAGCGCGGCCGCCGCGCGGCAAGCAGGTGGCGTGCTGCTCTGGTCCGGAATCGCGCTGCTTTTGGGCGGCCTTGCCTGTTTCGCCATCGACCGGCGAATGGCGCATGTCTTTCATGCCGTCGTGAACCGGCGCGCCGAAATCCTGTTTCACGGCACGACGGATTGGGCGAAGGGGGCGCTGTGGCTCATCGCCGCCAGCGCGGCCTATGTGCTGTCGCGCGGCCTCGAATGGGCATTCGGCGTGCGCTGGCTCGAACCTGTTGCCAGTGCCAGCCTGGCCTTCTTGGTCAGCCTCGCCGTCGCCAGCGTCATCCTCCATACCGTCAAGATCGTGCTTGGCCGGCGCCGGCCGCGCGACGAGCTGGAACTCAATCTCTATGGTTTCCGGCTGTTCCACTTCGATCTGCAGTCGGATTCGTTTCCGTCCGGACACGCGCTCACGATTTTCTGCGTCGCGGTTATCATGTCGGCCATGCTGCCCTGGCTCTCGCTCCTGTGGTTCGCGATCGCGACCTATCTGGCGCTCACGCGCGCACTGCTCAATTCGCATTTCCTGAGCGACGTTCTGGTTGGCGCAGGCACTGGCCTTATCACGACCCGCGAAGTCGTCATCCATCTCTTTCCCGCGCTCGCGCGCCCGTGGTTTTGATCCCAGCGAGATTCCCGATGTTCGCACTCCTCACCGATCCGCACGCCTGGGCTGGCCTCGCCACACTGACGGCGCTCGAAATCATTCTCGGCATCGACAATGTCATCTTTCTGTCCATCGTGGCGGGCAAGCTGCCGGCGGAGCGGCGGCCGCCAGCACGGCGCATCGGGCTGGCCTTCGCGCTCCTCATGCGCATTGCGCTCCTCTCCTGCCTCGTCTGGATCATTCACCTGTCGAAACCGGTCGTGACGTATCACGGCATCGGGTTTTCCTGGCGCGACCTCATTTTCGCCGCCGGCGGCTTCTTTCTCCTCACCAAGGGCACGCGCGACATCCACGGGCTCGTCGAAGGCGAAGATGAGGAAGGACATGGCAAGCCTGCGTCCTTCGCCAATGTCGTGTTTCAGATCGTCGTGTTCGATCTCATCTTCTCGATCGATTCCGTGGTGACGGCGGTCGGCATGGCCGAACATCTGTCGATCATGATCGGGGCGGTGATCCTCGCCGTCCTCATCATGCTGGCGGCGTCCGCGGCCGTGGCCGAATTCGTCGCCCGATATCCCACGGTGAAAATGCTGGCGCTGAGTTTCCTGCTCCTCATCGGCACGGCGCTCATTGCGGATGCGATGCATTTCCACATTCCCCGCGGCTACCTTTATGCAGCGATCGCGTTCTCCGCGCTGGTGGAAGTGCTCAACCAATATGCCGCGCGCGCCAAGCGGAAACGCGACGCACCATCGTGAAACGGTTTCACGGGGACAGCTGCTTGCAATCGCCCGGGCAAGGTTCACACTTGTTCCATGGAGGATAATCATGGCCCTCGAACAACTGGAACATTTCACGCTCGCCTGCAGCGATCTGGAGCGCACGCGCGCTTTCTATTGCGACGTCCTGGGCCTTCGGGCCGGGCCCCGTCCGCAGCTGCCCTTCGACGGCTACTGGCTCTATTGCGGGGACCAGCCTGTGGTCCATCTGGGCGGCGCCGACGACATCAAGCGGATTTCGGGACGGGCGGATCACGGCGCCTCCACCGGCGCGCTCGACCACATCGCATTCCGCGGCCGCGAGGCTGCTGCAACGATCGCCAGCCTGAAGGACTACGGCATCGCCTACCGGGAAAACGCCATTCCCTCTTTCGGACTGCACCAGATTTTCGTGCACGATCCGGACGGCGTGCTGATCGAACTGAACTTCCGCGACGCGGCGATGTAACGCTCTCTACCGCTGCACGATCTGTCGCGCGTTCTCCACGACCTGCTTGGCGCCTTCGCCGTCGCCCTTGCGCATGGCCTCCATATCGACCGGTACTTTCACCCCGCTCTGCACGGCCGGGCGTTCCTGGATCGCGTCGACCCAGCGCTGCAGATGTTCCAGGCCGTCCATGGAAACGCCCGACCAGGGATAGGTGCGTACCCAGCACCAATTGGCGATATCGGCGATGGAATAATCGCCTGCGAGATATTCGTGCTCGGCCAGCTGGCGGTTGAGCACCTCGAACAGCCGACGCGACTCGTTGCGATAGCGGTCGATCGCCGGCTGATATGTCTCGTGCCAATAGCGGCCGAACACATTGGCCTGCCCCATCATGGGGCCGATACCGCCCATCTGGAACATGAGCCACTGGATGACGCGCGAGCGGCCCTTGGCGTCGGTGGGCAACAGACGCCCCGTCTTCTCCGCCAGATAGATCATGATCGCGCCCGACTCGAACACGGCGAAATCGCCTGCGTCGCGATCCACGATCGCAGGGATCCGGCCATTGGGATTGATCTTGAGAAACCACTCTTCCTTCTGCACGCCTTTGGAAAGCTCGAGCTTGTGGACCTCGTAGGGCAGCGCCAGTTCGTCGAGCGTGACCGAGGCTTTCCAGCCATTCGGCGTGGCGGCGGTATAGAGATCGATCATTTCAGGCTCTCCAATCGAAGTCTGTTTCGGTCATGCCTGAACACCATATGCGCCATGGTCGCACTTGGCCCATGGCTGTCCGGTTTAATTTTGCATGATGTTCGTAGAACGCATCCTCTGTCAGGATTGGGCGGCGATCAGCTGGAGGGCCGACGACGCAAGATATTTCACCTCTCCCTCGCGGGGAGGTCGAAATGCGGCACGCATTTCGGGTGGGGGGTATGCCAGCAAAGATCCCCCCCACCCGAAGCGCGAACCCCGGATTAAATCCGGGATTAGCGCTTCGGCCTCCCCGCGAGGGGGAGGCGAACCAATTATGTTCCAACTCAAACAACTTGAAATCGCGATTAGGTTTAACGCTTCAAATTAACCTGGACAGCCGTCGGCCTGACCCGGCCATAGCGAGAATGGCGCCCCGGCAAAATCCAGCTCGTTCTACGCGGCGCGGGCGGCCTTGATGATGGGATGCTCGTCCTCGACAACGGATTTGAAGGACGGCCGCGCATGGATACCGGCCACATAGCGCGCGAGGTTGGGCCAGCATGCCGCGTCGATCGTTTCGCCGGCGTGCCCGAAATTGACGAACATGGTTCCAAGGGCAACATCCGCGATCGAAAACGCACTACCCACGAGGAAATCGCGACTGCCGATCTCCTTTTCAAGATAGGTGAACAGCGGCGGCAATTTTTCCGTCAGGGTGGTCGTGACGACGGCCTCGTCGCATTCGCGGCGCATGAATTTCTTGACGATGCGTTCGAAGAAGAGGCCGAGACCGATATTCTGGGCCATGATGGAGTCCGCATATTCCTCGAACCACAGCGCCCGTCCGCGCAGATAATTGTCGCTGGGATAGAGCGCGGGCGTCGGGAATTTGCGCTCGAGATAATCCGAAATGACCGACGAGTCGGGCAGCGTGTTCGGCTCCGGCAAATCCGTGTCGCGCAAAACCGGAATGCGCTTCAGCGGACTGATCTCCACATAATCCGGCGGCGGTGCAAACGGGTTCACCGGATCGAGCGTGTATTCGACGCCTTTTTCGGCGAGCACCACGCGCACCTTGCGCACGAACGGCGATATCGGACTGCCATAGACGATCAATGCCATCGGAACCTCCCAGATTTTTATAGTGTGATGGATTAAAGCATGACAGTTTGTCAGAACTGTTGCAACGCAACAGCACGCATAGCCGTCACGCTCGGCGGGCACGAAAAAACGCCTTGAGCAGCGCAGAGGATTCCTCGGCGCCGCCGCCGCGCGCGATGTCCGGGCGGTGATGGCAGGTCGGCTGGTCAAAAAATTTGGGACCGTTGAGCACGGCGCCGCCCTTCGGGTCTTCCGCCGCGAAAACGAGCCGTGCCACCCGTGCCAGGCTGATGGCGCCGGCGCACATGGCGCAGGGTTCGAGCGTGACGAAGAGCACCGTGCCGGTCAGCCGCTCATTGCCGAGCTTTCTCGCCGCCTCGCGTAGCACCAGCATTTCGGCATGGGCGGTGGGATCGCGCCGCTCGACGATGCGGTTGCCGTCCCGCGCCAAGAGTTCGCCCGACGCCGACAGCAGGACGGCGCCCACCGGCACCTCGCCCCGGCTTCCTGCCGCCTCCGCTTCGGCCAGTGCCAGCGCCATCGCATCGTCGGACGTCAGGTTCGCCATGATACGCGTTCGATTTGATCGGCACGCTTTGATTTCACCTCCCCCAACGCGGGGAGGTCGGCGATCCCGGACCTGGTACGGGATCGCCGGGTGGGGGGAGCGTGGCGATACGGCCCCCCACCCGGATCGCTCCCTCCTTCGCCGAGGCTTCGGAGGGTTTGAATATTTGTCCTCCGAAGCTGCGCAGCAGCGCAGGAGGATCGCGCCAATGCGCTCAGCTCTCCGTCGGTAAGCTGACGCTTCCGACCCCCGCAAGGGGGAGGCGAAGGGCTGGCTGCGTGCGCTTCCAAAAGCGCCATCGCGTCGTCTTCGTTCATGGAGCCGCATTCGTGCTAGTGCTGGCGCTGGCTTAGAGGAAAACATCCGTGTCCGACAACGGCGCTCCCGGCGAGCGCATCGCCAAGGTGATCGCGCGCGCGGGCATCTGCTCGCGCCGCGACGCCGAAAAACTCATTGCCGACGGCCGCGTCCTGCTGGACGGCGAGAAGGTCACCACCCCTGCCCTGCGCGTCCTGGAGCACCAGATCGTGGCCGTGGACGGCAAGCCGCTCGACGCGCCGGAAGCCACGCGGCTATGGCGCTATTACAAACCCACCGGCCTCGTCACCACGCATCGCGATCCGGAAGGCCGGCCGACCGTGTTCAAAATGCTGCCCAAGACGCTCCCCCGCGTCGTCTCCGTGGGCCGGCTCGATGTGAACTCGGAAGGGCTGCTTCTGCTCACGAATGACGGCGCCCTCGCCCGCAAGATGGAATTGCCCGCCACGGGCTGGACGCGGCGCTATCGCGTGCGCCTGTTCGGCAAGGTGGCGCAGACCGATCTTGACCGCCTGGCCGAGGGCGTCACCGTCGACGGCGTGAAATACGGTCCCGTGATCGCCGATCTGGAACGCTCCAAGGGCATGTATTCCTGGGCCGCGGTGAGCCTCAAGGAAGGCAAGAACCGCGAAGTCAAACGGCTCATGGAGAGCCTGGGGCTCAAAGTGGCGCGGCTCATTCGCATCAGTTTCGGGCCGTTCCATTTGGGCCAGATGGAAGAAGGGGCCATCGACGAAATTCCGGCCAAGCTGTGGCGCGAACAATTGGGGATGGGGCGAAAGCGCAAAGCCTGATCGGCGCTATTTCTCAAAAATGCCCAACTCGGCCGAACCGTGAAGCTCGATCTTGCGACCCACCACAGCACCTGTCGCCTTCTCCTCGATCCAGATGGCCGAGTAATTCTCTCCCAGCACGCCCTTCACGACATAGGTTTTTTCCGGCACCGGCGTGAACCGGATATCGCCGGAGACTTCGTAAACGGGATTGACAAATTCCAGGACCGGCGCCCCGTAATGCGTTCGGCCGACGATGGTGAAGGTTGCCGGGTCGGTGGGCACGTCGCGCGAAGTCACCACCGGCTTTACATCGAAGGTCAGCCCCGCATTGGTACTCGCCGTATCGACAAGGCTGTTTTCGACCGCCTGACCGTTCACTTCCGAGAGATAAAAGAAATCCGCGCTATCGGCGCCGCCCGGCTGCACGGAATCGACAATCGTCGCCGCCGGCCCCCTGTAAGGGTCCGGCATCGGATCGGCAGCGCAGGCCGAAAGCGTCAGCGCGACGACTCCCAGACAAAGAATTCTCATCATCACTCCTGCTCACCTTGCGTTCGTGTTACGATGATACAGGCTTCTGGGAGAAGGCAATGCGCTATCCTGCCGTACATCTGGCTATTGTTATATCTGCGACCGCGCTGCTTTCGGAGGCGCAGGCTGCGGTAACGATCTCGTCAGCCGCAACGGCGAACATGACCTGCTCCGGCGGCGTCTGCGCGCCGACGGCGAAGAACGCCGTCCTGAATATCGGCGATCTGGAAGCGCTGCTGGCTTCGGGCAATGTGACGGTCACCACCACGGGAACCGGCGTTCAGGCGAGCGACATCGCTACCAAAGCCGCGCTGACATGGTCGAGCGCGGGCGCGCTTTCGCTGCTGGCCAACAAATCCCTTACCGTGAACAATCCGGTCTCCGTCGCCGGCCTTGGCGGCCTTGAGATCGCGACAGAAAAAAAGGGAACCTTCTCCTTTGGCAAGAAGGGCAATGTGACCTTCGCCAATCTGTCCAGCCCGCTTTCCATCAACGGCGCCGCCTATACGCTGGTCGGCGATCTCAAGACGCTCTCTAGCGACATCGCCGCCAGTCCCGGCGGCGACTTTGCGCTGGCCGGCAGCTACAACGCCGGCGCTGATGGGACGTATCAATTCTCACCCATTGGAACCGTGTTCACCGGCACATTCGAAGGGCTTGGAAATGCGATTTCGAATCTGAGCATCGCAAAACCAACCTTGGTCAACGGAATATGGTATGAAGGATTGTTCGCGGAAATCGGACTCAACGGCGCAATCGACAATATTGGACTGGTCAACGCGAGCATCGCTGGGGCGCCAAAATCGTATCACCACATTTTCGACGCCCCTTTAGCGGGGTTCAATGACGGCGCTGTCACATCTTCCTACGCCACGGGAACTGTAACCGTTGGAAAAGAATCCTTGGGCGGCGGACTTATTGGAGACAACGATGGAACCATCTTGAATTCTTATGCAGCTACCAACGTAATTGGAATAAAAACGACGCATACTTATGAAGGCGGGCTCGTGGGGCAAAACGATGAAGATGGGCTCATAGAAGATTCCTATGCAACGGGGAATGTTGTTGCCGAGGACAGCTACGCTGGCATTGGCGGCCTTGTAGCTTTCAACAACGGAACAATCAGAGATTCTTACGCCACGGGAAGCGCGATGGGTCTTGACTATTCTGACGTAGGTGGCTTGGTTGGCTCAAACTACGGTTTGATAAACGGTTCCTATTCGATGGGTTCGGTCGAAGGGATTTCCGGGTTTAGTTATTTCGGTGGCCTCATCGGCAACGACGAGGCTCAAGCCGGCAGCATCACCGATACTTATTGGGACACGGACACGAGCGGGCAAGACCAGGGCGCGGGCAATATCGCGAACGATCCCGGCATCACGGGGTTGACCACCGCGCAGTTTCAATCTGGCCTGCCGGCAGGTTTCGATCCCAAAGTCTGGGCAGAGAAATCCAATATCGACGACGGCTTCCCCTATCTCCTCGCCAACAAGCCGGGGAAGTGACCCCACCCTCTCATCGTCATGCCCTGCTTTATGCAGGGCACCCATTTTCCTTTCCTTACTTGGAGCCCAATTCCTTCTCAAAAAAATTGGATCACCCGCATTCGCGGGTGAAGACAATTTGGGGACAGGACAAATCTGAGCGAAGCATAACCCCTTCCAACACCCTCCCGTCGTCATGCCCTGCTTTATGCAGGGCACCCATTTTCCCTTCTTCGCGGGCGGGCCATTCGGCAAAACAAATTCGGCCGCCCGAATTCTCGGGCGATGACGACGGTGGGGGCGGAGCGAATGAAGAGCACCCCCCAAATTTCGCGGTTGACACTAAACCAATATGGTTATATTGTCAACCGCGAACTGATCCCGGCCTGCCGGGAGGCTCTTTGACATTGTGAATAAACCACCCAGGGCGCGGCGCGCTTTCGCCGCGGTGCTGACGCACGCGTGCCGGAACGTGGGCCGCCGAGCCGCGAGCGGACGCGCAAATTCCCTGTTCCTGTTTTTCCCTGCTAATTTCCCTGCTAGCAGGGAATTCGTTGCCCGAAAGTTCCGCTGCGAAATTCCCTGATAATTTCGCTGTCAGCTGGGAAGTCGTTGCCCAAACGTACCGGCCTCAAACATGCTGGCCGCCATTGATGTGGAGTTCGGCGCCGGTGACGTAGCTCGATTGCTCGGTGCAGAGATAATAGATCGCCTTGGCAACCTCTTCCGGGAGGCCCAGCCTGCGCAGCGGGATCGTCTCGACGATTTTCTCCGTGCCGGGCGACAGGATGGCGGTGTCGATCTCGCCGGGCGCAATCGCGTTGACGCGCACGCCGAGCGGTCCGAAATCGCCCGCGAGTTCCCGCGTGAGCGCAGCCAGCGCCGCCTTCGACACCGAATAGGCCGCGCCCGCGAAAGGATGCACCCGCCCGCCCGCGATGGAGGTGACATTGACGATCGCGCCGCGCGCCCGCGCCAGTTCCTCGACCAGCCCGCGCGCCAGCCAGATCGTGGAGAACAGATTGACCTCGAACACGCGCCGCCAGACATGGCTGTCGCTCGCCAGCACGCCCAGCCGCTCGCCGCGCTCGCCCTTGGGCGAAATGCCGGCATTGTTGACGAGCGCATCGAGCCTGCCGCCCACGAGCCGTTCGCGCATTTCGCCCACCGCGCGCAGCGTGTCGTCGGGATCGGCGAGATCGACCTGGATGTGATCCTCGGGCCCCGCAGCCCACGGACAGTTCTCTGGAAAGGCGTGGCGCGAACAGGTGATCACGCGCCAGCCCGCGCTCGAAAAGCGCTTCACCGTCGCATGCCCGATGCCGCGGCTCGCGCCTGTGAGGATGAGCGTGCGTTGCTCCTCGTTGGCGCCTTGCGGTTTCGTTGTGGCCATGGCCGAAGTCTAGCAACAGCGCGGGCGGATTGAAAACGCGGGCGTTTGCCCCTGTTACGAACGCGCCAGCGCCGGCGGCATTTCGACGCCTTCGGGATCCTCGTGGATGATCACTTCCGCATTGGGAAAGGCGGCGAGGATGCTGGCTTCCACCGCGTCGCTCACCTCATGGGCGCGCATCAGGTTGATCGCCGGATCGAGCTCGATATGCAGCTGGATGAATTTGGCGATGCCGGCCGCCCGCGTGCGCAGATCGTGGAGATTGCGCACGTCCTTGTGGCTCAACGCGATCGCCTTGATGCGGTCGCGTTCGGCTTCCGGCAATTCGTGGTCCATGAGCTGGTCGTAGCTTTGCCGGAACACATGCCAGGCGCCGGCTGAGAGCACCGCCGCCACGCCCAGCCCCACGATGGGATCGGCGAGCGTGAAACCGAAACGCGTCGCCAGCACGAGGCCTGCGACGACGCCGATATTCGTCAGCAGATCGCCCAGATAATGCAGCCGGTCCGCGCCGATGGCGAGCGAGCCCGTGCGGCGCACGACGACGCGCTGGAAGATCACCAGGAACAGGACCGCCGCGATCGAGACTCCCATGACGACGAGGCCGACGGAAGCGTGCTCGATCGGCTGCGGCGAGACGATGCGGCCGATCGAGGCCACGACGAGAAACGTGGCCGAGCCCGCGATGAAGGCACCCTGTGCCAGTCCGGCCAGCGGCTCGGCCTTGCCGTGGCCGAAGCGATGCTCGCGATCGGCCGGCGTCAACGCCTGGTTGACGGCGAGCAGATTGATCGAGGACGCGAACAGATCGAGCGCGGAATCGGCCAGCGACGCCATCATGGCGACCGAGCCGGTGACCACGAAGGCCACCACCTTCAGCGCGACCAGCACGCCCGCCACGGCAACCGCCGCCCAGGCTGCGCGCCGCATCAGAACAGGTCCCGAAGTGTGGTCGGCGACCATCAGGGAAACAGCCTTTCGGTTCGCCATGGCGCCTCGGGCGCAGCGCGACGGTAGACCAGCCTGTCATGCAGGCGGAACGGCCGGTCGCGCCAGAACTCGATCTCGAGCGGCGTCACGCGAAAGCCCGACCAGCAAGGCGGGCGCGGCACTTTCGCAAGGGCATATTTCGTGGCGTATTTTGCGATTTCGCGCTCGAAGGCGAAGCGGCCTTCCATCGGCCGCGATTGCGCCGACGCCCAGGCGCCGATCTGGCTGTCCTTGGGGCGCGTGGCGAAATAGGCGTCGGCTTCCGCATCGCTCACGATCGTCACCGGCCCGCGCACACGAATCTGCTTGCGCACGCTCTTCCAGTGGAAGCACAGCGCGGCATGGGGCTGGCCCTGCAATTCTTGGCCTTTGGCGCTTTCGAGATTGGTGTAGAAGACGAACCCGCTCGCATCGGCATGCTTGAGCAGCACCATGCGCACATTGGGACGGCCGCTCGCATCGACGCTGGCGACGGACATGGCTTCCGGCTCGTTGACCTCGGACGCCCGCGCCTCCTCCATCCACTGACGGAACAGCGCCAGGGGATCGTCCCTGACCGAGATGCCGCCATCGTCCACAGGGCTGCCGATTTCGCTCATGACGCCGCATAGCACCTTCGTTTTGCGCCGGAAAGCGTCGCGCGGGCATAGCGCGACAGCCCCCTTAACGCCTGCCGGGTTTGATCCCATATTGGGGCGGGCCGCGACTCAGGAAGAGCTACGGCCGGAGAACAGATGCGCGACCCCTATGAGATCCTGGGCGTTTCGAAGAATGCCAGCGAAGCCGAAATCAAGAAGGCATTCCGAGCGCTCGCCAAGAAACACCATCCCGACAAGCACGGTGGCGACGCCGCGGCCAAAAAGCGCTTTCAGGAAATCAGCTCCGCCTACGATGTCGTGGGCGACAAGGAGAAGCGCGCCAAATTCGACAGCGGCGAAATAGACGCCAGCGGCAATCCGCGCGGTTTCGATCCGGGTCCGCAGGGCTTCCGCGGCGGTCCGGGCGGCGGCGGCCCGCGGGATTTCAATTTCACCTGGGCAAACCCGGAGGGAGAGACCGCTGCGGGCTTCAATCCCGAGGACATCTTTTCCGAGCTGCTCGGCGGCGGCCTGGGCGGCAGACGGCGGCGGCCTGCGACGCGCAAGGGCGAGGATTACGCGCTATCGCTCACCATCGGCTTCGAGGAAGCGGCCCTGGGCGAAACGCGGCGCGTCATCCTGCCCGACGGCCGCGAGCTGGACATGCGCATCCCGACCGGCGTTAAGGACGGCCAGCAAATCCGGCTGAAGGGCCAGGGCGGCCCCGGCCGCAATGGCGGGCCGGCAGGCGATATCCTGCTCTCCGTCTCGGTATCACCCCATCCCTACCTCACGCGGGAAGACAACAACCTCAAGATGGACCTGGCCGTGTCCCTGCGCGAGGCCGTCCTGGGCGGCAAGGTCACGGTCCCCACGCTCACGGGGCCCGTCGCGCTGACGGTGCCGGCGAATTCGAATACCGGCGCGGTCCTCAGGCTCAAGGGCAAGGGCATCCCCGCCCATGGCCAGGCGGCGGCGGGCAACCTCTATGTCCGGCTGGTGGTCTATCTGCCCGATACGCCCGACAAGGAGCTTCGGGAGTTCGCGACGCATTGGGACAATGCCTACGATCCCCGCGCAAGAATGAAACAGGCCTGACCCCAAATCTCCGGGAGTCCTTGATTTATTTGGCGAACCGCCATAGCGGGGCATAGGATAAGGCTTGGGTTTCGGGAGCAGCACATGACTTCAGGCGGCCTCATGAGGGGCAAACGCGGGCTTATCATGGGCGTCGCCAATGAGCGCTCGATCGCCTGGGGCATCGCCGAGGCGTTGCACGCGGCCGGGGCGGAGCTGGCTTTCACCTATCAGGGCGAAACATTCCGGAAGCGCGTCGTGCCGCTCGTGGAGCATCTGCGGCCGGCCGCGCTCATCGATTGCGACGTGACGGAACAGGGCTCCATCGACAACGCCTTCGCGACCCTCAAGGAGACCTGGCCCCGGCTCGATTTCCTCGTCCATGCCATCGCGTTTTCCGACAAGGAACAGCTCAAGGGCCGCTACATCGACACGACGCCTGAAAATTTCGCCATGACGATGAACATCTCCTGCTACTCGTTCACGGCAGTAGCGAACCGCGCCGAAAAGATGATGACCGAGGGCGGCAGCATGCTCACCCTCACCTATTATGGCGCCGAAAAGGTGATGCCGCATTACAACGTCATGGGCGTCGCCAAGGCTGCGCTTGAGGCGAGCGTCCGCTATATGGCCGAGGATCTCGGCAAACGCGCGATCCGCGTCAATGCGATCTCCGCCGGACCGATCCGCACACTTGCCGCATCCGGCATCGGCGATTTTCGCTACATCCTCAAATGGAACGAACTGAACGCGCCGCTGCGCCGTTCGGTGACGACCGAGGAAGTGGGCGGCGCGGCGCTGTTCCTCCTGTCGGACCTCGGCCGGGCCGTGACCGGTGAAAACATGCATGTCGATTGCGGCTATCACATTGTGGGCATGAAAGCGGAGGACGCGCCGGACATTGCCGTGGCGGCTAAACCGGACGTGGCCAAACCGGACTTGGGATGAGCCACAACAGTTTCGGGCATCTGTTTCGCGTCACGACGTTCGGCGAAAGCCACGGTCCGGCGCTGGGCTGCGTGGTCGATGGTTGTCCGCCCGGCATCGCGCTCGCGGAAGCCGACATCCAGGTCGATCTCGACCGCCGCAGGCCGGGGCAATCGAAATATGTCAGTCAGAGAAAAGAACCCGACCAGGTTCGCATCCTGTCGGGCGTGTTCCAGGACAACCGGATGGAACGGCAGCTGACGACGGGCACACCCATCGCCCTGCTGATCGAGAATGTCGATGCGCGTTCCAAAGACTATGCGGATATCCGCAACAAATTTCGGCCCGGCCATGCCGATTACACCTATTGGGCCAAATATGGCGTGCGCGACTATCGCGGCGGCGGCCGGCAATCCGCGCGCGAGACGGCGGCACGCGTCGCGGCAGGTGCCATTGCGCGGAAGGTACTCGCCCATCTGTTCGGAGACACGCGAATTCGCGGCGCGCTCGTGCAGATGGGCACGCAGACCATCGATCGCGCGCGTTGGGACTGGGACGAACCCCTCCGCAACGCCTTCTTCTGTCCCGACGCCGCGTCCACTGCACCGTGGACGGATTATCTCGAGGATTTGCGCAAGCGCGGCTCGTCCTGCGGCGCGATCGTGGAAGTTGTCGCAGACGCCGTGCCCGCCGGCCTCGGCGCGCCGCTCTATGCCAAGCTGGATGCGGACATCGCCGGCGCACTGATGAGCATCAACGCCGTCAAAGGGGTCGAGATCGGCGCGGGCTTCGCGGCGGCGGCGCTGTCAGGCGAGGAAAATTCCGACGAGATGCGGATGTCGCCCCACGGCAAACCGGAATTTCTCTCCAATCATGCCGGCGGAATTCTCGGCGGCATCTCGACCGGCCAACCCATCGTCGCGCGCTTCGCGGTCAAACCCACGTCTTCCATCCTGGCGCCACGCCAGACCATCGATGTTGCAGGTGCGGAAACCGATATCGTCACCAAAGGCCGTCACGACCCTTGCGTGGGCATCCGCGCCGTTCCTGTAGGCGAAGCGATGGTCGCCTGCGTGCTCGCCGATCACGCCCTGCGTCATCGCGCGCAGATCGGGGAATTTTCCGACCGATAGTCAACGCCAGCTGGGCAGTTCCTTGGCGGCCTCGGCACCCAGCCAGAATTGCGGCTCGGATGGCGGCGAGACCTGCTCTTTCACTTCGCGGGCGGCAACGCAGTCCCGCACGGCACGGGCGAGGCCCGGAAAATCCCCCGTATCGGGCCATGAGGAAAGCACGCATTGGTCGAAATAATTGTACCGATTCGCCTGTCCGCAACCGAACGAGGTGCGATCCGGACGCGCGGCCGTCAGGATCATACGATTGGCGGCGCGCAAGGCCGGCACGAACACGCCGGAAAAACAGGCCGACACGATCACCACGGTCGGCCGATCCGAACAGGAATTGTTGAGCATCCGGGCCAGCGTGACCGGTTCCAGGATCGTATTTCCCAGCACCATCCCATCGGGGCTGCCATGCGAGGTCAGATAGACAAGGCATCCCGCATGCGTGCGGCCGGACAAATCCCACAGGCCGTCACCAATGGACTGGGCATCGGCAAAGACGGGCGAATCCGCCGGGTAACGTTGTGGCCGGATCGAGAATTGCTCGATGTTGTCGCGCGCAAAGCCGAGCCGGATGAGATCCGCCGTCACATCGTGACGCGCATTGTCGAATATCTCGCTGGGGCTGCCGTCATGCGCATGCCAGTCGCCCGCGACGACAATCGCCGCCCAGTCGGAAAATCCTCCGGCGGCGAAAGCGGGCGCGGAAGAGATGCCGAGCACCAGCGCCAGGCATAGGACACCGCGCATGCAAATCTCTCGCAGGATGAAGAGAGGGAAACGCATTCTCATCCGTTCTTTCTCCCGCGACGCAGCGCCTTTCCAAACACGGCGATCTTCGTCAGATGGGCGATATCGCTGGACAAGCGCTTCAACCCCGTGCCGCCGCACAGTTTCTCCAGATCGCTTTTGGCGAAGCCGGCAAAATATGGTTCATGCAGCAAGGTCGGAAAAACATCGAGCAACCCATCGAACGCAGGAACATCGCCATATTGAATCGTGTCGGCAAGCACAAAAATCCCGCCGGGCTTGAGCACGCGGGCAATTTCGCGCGTCACGGCCGAGCGAATTTTTGGCGGCAATTCGTGAAACAGAAAAACCCCGGTCACGACATCCACGCGCGCGTCAGGCAGCGGCATGGCTTCAGCGGGCGCGACGACGAATTCGACGCCGCGATGAGCGGCCATGTTGCGCCGGGCGCGTTCGATGTAAGGCGCAGACAGATCAAGCGCGATGGTCCTGAGGCGCGGCTGAGCCGATTTTACGAAAGAGAGAAACCGGCCCGTGCCCGCGCCGATATCGAGCAGCGTCGTTCGCTCGGGCGCGCGGTCGCGGAGAAAATCTGCGACCGGCACGAAAGCGCGCCGTCGCATTGCGTCGGCTGTGCCGGCGAAAAGTGCTTCGACCTGAAAATCGTAGAGCTTCGCCGACTCGTCGCTGAGATAGCCGTCGGTCTGGAAATGAAAATTCTGCCGGTAGTACCGGGGCAGTCCCTCCCCTTTCGCGGCGACATCGCCATGACCCCGCCGCCTGCGCCGCGCCGCCACGCGTGGAATATCGGCGAGATAGCGCAGGCTCGCCGTCGCACGTCGCGTTTCCTCGGCCAGATCGAGCGGCATGGGATAGAGCCCGGCCTCGACGTTCCGCCAGTCCTGCATCAGCAGCGCTCGCATCGATTTCAGCATGGCGCTGAGCGACGGCACCGGATGGGTTGGTTTTTCGATGGCGGCAAAGGCATCCCGCGCGACCATGCGTGCGGCCAGATAATGCGCACCGTAGAATGCCACGCGTGCCGTCTGCGCAGCGGCGTAAGTGAGCCTCGTAGCGTTGGACGTCATGTTCGATCCCGCGAGAAAGCCGCGACGAGTTCAATATGCGACGACCACAGAAACTGGTCTATGGGGGTCACGGTCCCCATTCGGTAGCCGCCATCGGTCAGGGAACGCGCGTCGCGCGCAAAACTTTGCGGGTTGCAGGACACATAGACGATTCGGGAGAGGCTCGATTTCGCCAGCGATTTCGCCTGTGCCGACGCACCTGTCCGCGGGGGATCGAGCACGGCCGCATCGAAACGACGCAGTTCCGCGTCGGCCACCGGCAGCTTGAACAGGTCGCGTTTTTCGACCGTGACCGGTTTCAGTTTCTGTGTCGCGCGTGCCGCCGCCAGGAGCGCGTCCAAGGCGGCTGAGTCGGAATCGACCGCATGCACCCGTGCAACGCCAGCCAGAGGCAGCGCGAAAGTGCCGACGCCCGCGAACAGATCGATCACATGTTTCGAACGTCCAATCCCTGCCAGTACAAGCGTCTGCAGTATCGATTCACCTTCGTGCGAGGCCTGCAAAAACACTTCGGGCGGCAAGTGGACCTGCGCCGCAGAGAACGTCACATAGGGTTCCCGCAACACAATCACCGCCTCGCCGGCCGCTGTGATCCGCGCCAGGCCGAGTTTTTGCGCCCAGCGCGCCACAACAGCTGCGAAGAGCGCGTCAGGTTTCCGTTTGCCGTGCCAAGACAGATCGAAGCCATTCACCGCTTCCGTGACATGCAATTCGGCGCTCTCGCGCTCGTGCAGAAGCTCCGCCAGCATGCCGCGCAACCCCGTTACGAGGCGTACGAGAGCCGCTGTCAGCACATGACATTCTTCCATGTCGACAATCGTGTGCGAACGCGCAGCATAGAAGCCAAGCCTTACGACACCGCCTTCCTTCGTCGCCTTGAACACGGCGCGCCGTCGTGTCGCCGGGCCGGTCTCGGCCAGTTCAGCGACCGTCGCATCGGCCAGACCGTGCTGTGTCAGCGCATCGACAACCAGTCCCCGTTTGAAGGCGGCGTATTCGCGCGGCGGCATGTCCTGCCAGGTGCAGCCGCCGCAGGTCCCGAAGTGCCGGCAGACAGGCTGAACATGCGCATTCATGATTTGCGCGCCGCCACCAGGAACTCCTTGTTCCCGTCGCCTCCGGCGATGGGGCTATCCAGCACGCCGAGCGTTGGCCAGCCCTGCGAGGCAAGCCAATCCACGATGGCGTCGACCGCTTTTTTCCGCGCCCTGGCGTCGCGCACTATGCCGCCTTTGCCGATCATCGCCCGCCCCACTTCGAATTGCGGCTTGACGAGCGCGACAAGCCACGCGCCATCGTCCGCATGCGCCAGCGCCGGAGACAAAGCGAGCTTCAGACCGATGAAGCTGACATCGGCGACGATAGCTTCCGGCGCGTCGGCAATATGCGAACGCTTGAGTTCGCGGGCATTGACGCCTTCGAGATTGGTGACGCGCGGGTCGCGCAGCAGCGTCGCATGGAGCTGTCCGTGTCCCACGTCCAGCGCATAGACGCGCACGGCCCCACGCTCCAGAAGAACCTGTGTGAAGCCGCCCGTCGACGCGCCGATGTCGAGACAGGTTTTCGCTTCCGGCGAAAGCGCGAAATGGTCGAGCGCGGCGACAAGCTTGAGTGCGCCGCGCGAAACATAGGGATGCGCCCTCTCGAATTGTATTTCGCTGTCGGGGCCCAGCAATTGCGACGCACGCGCAACGCGCCGCCCGTCGGCGCTGACATTTCCCGCTTCGATGGCGGACTGAGCCTCGGCACGCGATACGGCGTGCCCGTGGCGGACGAGAAAAACATCGGCGCGGAGACACGCGCCGTCTGTCGTCACGCGCGTCCGCCGGCCGCCGCGATTGCGCGCCCCAGCGCATTGAGCGAAACCGCTACGATGGATTTGGCGTCCAGGCCTGCGGCCTCATACATGCGTTCCGGGCTGTCCTGATCGATGAAGCGGTCGGGCAAGATCATCGGCCGGAACTTCAATCCCTGGTCGAGCAGTCCTTCCCAGGCCAGGAACTGCATCACATGCGCGCCAAAACCGCCGATCGAACCTTCCTCGACCGTGATGAGCACTTCATGCTCGCGCGCCAACCTCTTGATCAGGTCCTGATCGAGCGGCTTGGCGAAGCGCGCATCGGCAACGGTCGTTGACAATCCGTAAGCGGACAATTTCTCGGCAGCCGCGAGACATTCGGTCAACCGCGTGCCCAGACTCAACAACGCGATCGAGGTACCTTCGCGCAACACGCGGCCCTTGCCGATCTCGAGCGGCGTTCCCGCCGCGGGACGCGCGAGGCCAAGCCCTTCTCCACGCGGATAACGCAACGCGGACGGCCGGTCGTCGATCTGTGCGGCGGTCGCGACCATGTTGGTCAGTTCGACTTCGTCTGCGGCCGCCATGACGACGAAACCCGGCAGCGTGGCAAGATAGGTCACGTCGAACGAGCCTGCATGGGTCGGACCGTCCGCGCCCACCAGCCCTGCCCGGTCGAGCGCGAAACGCACCGGCAGCGACTGGATCGCCACATCGTGCACGACCTGGTCATAGGCGCGCTGCAGGAAAGTCGAATAGATCGCGGCAAAAGGTTTCAACCCTTCAGCTGCCAGCCCCGCTGCGAACGTGACGCCGTGCTGTTCGGCAATGCCGACGTCGAAGCAGCGGTCCGGAAAGCGCTTCGCGAACAGGTCGAGGCCCGTGCCCGACGGCATCGCAGCCGTGATTGCGATGATGCGTTCGTCTTTTTCGGCTTCGGCGATCAACGCTTCGGCGAACACCTTGGTATAGGCGGGGGCCTTGGCGACCGATTTGTTCTGCTCGCCGGTCAACACGTTGAATTTGACCACGCCATGATATTTGTCGGCAGACGCTTCCGCCGGCGGATAGCCTTTGCCCTTCTGCGTCACGACATGGACGAGGATGGGGCCGTTCTGTGCATCGCGAACGTTTTCTAGCACGGGCAGAAGATGATCGAGATTGTGCCCGTCTATGGGGCCCACATAGTAGAATCCGAGTTCTTCGAACAGCGTGCCGCCCATGGCAATGCCGCGGGCGTATTCTTCCGCCCGTTTAGCCGTCACTTCCATCGGCCGGGGCAGTAGCTGCGCCAATTGCTTGGCGACGCGCCGGAAGCCGCGATAGGGTCTGCTGGAAATAAGCTTGGCGAGATAGGCACTCATCGCGCCCACCGGAGGCGCGATCGACATGTCGTTGTCGTTCAACACGACGATGAGGCGCGCGTTCAGCGCTCCCGCATTGTTCATCGCTTCATAGGCCATGCCGGCGCTCATCGCACCGTCGCCGATGACGCTGATGACGTTCCGTTTCTCGCCCTTGAGATCGCGTGCAACGGCAAAGCCGAGGCCCGCGGAAATCGACGTGGAGGAATGCGCCGCGCCGAACGGATCGTATTCGCTCTCGCTGCGCTTGGTGAAGCCGGAGAGACCGCCAGCCTGACGCAGGGTCCGGATCCGGTCCCGCCGCCCGGTCAATATTTTATGTGGATAGGCCTGGTGGCCCACATCCCATACGAGCCTGTCGTCCGGCGTGTTGAAGATGTAGTGCAGCGCGACGGTGAGTTCGACGACGCCGAGCCCCGCACCCAGATGGCCACCCGTGACCGACACTGCAGCAATCGTTTCCTGTCGCAGTTCGTCTGCAAGCTGGCGCAATTCCCCCCGCGACAGGGTGCGCAGGGCTTGTGGGTCGGTGACTCTGTCCAGCAACGGCGTCTTGGACGGCAGGCTCATAACATGTTGACTCCGGTGAGGATTTACGCCCTCCGTGCGATGACGAACTCAGCCGCCGCACGCAGAAGGTCGGCCCTTTCATCGAACAAATCAAGATGACGGGCAGCCTGGGCGGCGAGAGCCGCGGCCTGGGCGCGCGCCCGGTCGATACCGAGGACGGAAACAATAGTCGGCTTTCCGCGATCGGCATCCTTGCCTGCCGCCTTGCCCATTTTTTCTGGGTCGCCTTCCGCGTCAAGAAGATCGTCGGCGATCTGAAACGCGAGGCCAAGATCATGACCGTAAGAGGACAGCGCGCTGCGCCCGGTCGCGGAGGCGCGTCCCAAAATCGCGCCAGCCTCGCAACTGAAGAGGATCAGTGCGCCCGTCTTCATGCGCTGAAGTCTGTTGACGTCCTGCAATTCCGGCGACGTGTGCTCGAATCCGATATCCATCATCTGGCCGCCGACCATGCCGGCATATCCCGCCGCATGTGCCAGCCGTGCCACCAACTCGCACCGAACGAAGGGATCGCCATGGGCATCCGGCGCGGCAAGGAGGCCGAAGGCGTGGGTGAGCAACGCATCGCCGGCGAGAATGGCGGTCGCTTCGTCGAACGCCTTGTGCACGGTAGGCTTGCCGCGGCGCAGATCGTCGTCGTCCATCGCGGGCAGATCGTCATGCACAAGCGAATAGGCGTGGATGCATTCGACTGCGGCAGCCACCCGGCCCAGCGCGCGGCGGTCCACGCCGAATAACCGGCCGCTTTGCAGCACGAGAAAACCCCGCAAACGTTTGCCCCCGCCCAACGCGGCGTAACGCATGGCCTCATGCAGTTTCGCTTCCGGACCTGATGGCTGCGGCAACAGCGCGTCGAGCGAGCGTTCCACGAAGGCTGCCGTTTCGGCGAGCGCCGGTTCAAACAGGCTCTGCGAATTGCGAACATCGTCGGTCATGCGGTTGCAACATCTTTCCGTGGCGGCACCGGTTCCACCTTAAATGTCGTTTGCGAAAATTCGGGAATCCGGCTCGTCAATGCCGCGCCGGGCAATCTGGCGGAAAATCCGCATTAACCCGGGATTCCGCCAAGTCCAAGGCCGGCCGCCCAGTTTCGATTTCGATTCGGTGAGACAATTCGGACACGCCCAAAAACATCACCCTAGATCCACACGTTCCGTGCTTTCCGCACCGTTGGCGCCGGCCACGATTTTTTCCAGCCGGCTTTCTGCCGCTTTGAGCTTTTTCTCGCAATGGGCTTTCAGTGCCTGCCCGCGCTCATAGAGCGCAATGGAATCCTCGAGATCGACTTCGCCCTGCTCCAGTCGCGCCACGATATCCTCAAGTTCCTTGAGTGCGGCTTCAAAACTGAGCTGTTCGACCGGGGCGGATTCGGGCCTGGTTTTCGCCGGCATGCGCGCCTCCTTTATCAACACGCAGGGCTCATAGCCGCGTTCCCGCGGCCGCACAACGCCATGCCGTCACCCGGTTTGGCCGGCGTGTAGGATATGGCCCGCTTACTCGGACATCGTCACCGGCGTTTCGGCGTAGAGATCGGGATAGAGGGTCTTGAATGCTGCCAGCTTGGGCAGGTCGTAAGTGACGATATAGGCGAGCGAAGGGTGCTTGATTGCGTAGTCCTGCTGGCTGGCCGGCACGCTGTGAAATATCCGCAAGGCGCTTACGTCCGTCGCGATCGACGTGTGAAAAACGGCCGCCTTTTCAAGTTGGGCGACATAGGCCTCGGCGATTTTTTCCTGCGAATCGTCGCCGTAGAGAATTTCGGACCTGTAGCGCGGCCCACGATCCGGACCCTGCCGGTTGACCTCTGTCGGATCGTGAGCCACCGAAAAGTAAATCCGCAATATCTGGCCGTACGAAATCCGGGCGGGGTCGAACGTGACCTGCACGGCTTCCGCCGGAACTTGCCCACGCCCGAGAATATCGTCCGCCCCGCTGGGAGCAGGAAACCCCGACATGCCGGCAACAACCTGATTGACGCCTTTGACGTGCTCGAACACTTCCTGCATGCCCCAATAGCAACCGCCGGCGAGAACGGCGGTCTGCGGCGCACCCGCTGCGAGCGGATTGTCGACTGCGGGCGGTGGTATTGATTTGGGAGTTTCGTCGGCTCCGGCAGGAAATGCGGACAAGGCGAGCAATGAGACGCCCATAATATATGGGATGTATGAACGGATGCGCATCTTCACCCTCCCACCTGTGGATCAACCGGATCGCGGGACGAACCGCAACGCGGCGGAATTCATGCAATAGCGCAGGCCCGTGGGCGGCGGCCCGTCATCGAACACATGGCCGAGATGGGCATCGCAACGCCTGCAGGACACGGCGGTTCGCCGCATATTTTCGCTGTCGTCTTCCCGCTTGACGATATTTTCGCTCGAGATCGCGCGATAAAAGCTGGGCCAGCCGGTCTTCGAATCGAATTTCGTCCGGGAATCGAAGAGCGCCGTGTTGCAGCAGAAGCAACGATAAAGCCCGTCGTCGTGACTGTTCCAATAGAGTCCGGTGAACGGCGCCTCGGTCTGCGCATGGCGCGCGATCTCGAACGTCGTGCTGGGCAGGGTCTGTCGCCATTCCGCTTCCGTCCTGACGATCTTGGCGACTTCGGAGGTGCCGACAGTTTCTCCCGCCGTGTCGAAATTCTCGATCGTCACGGTCTCGATCTCGGGCATTTCGTCGCCGGCGCGGGCTTTGCACAGCGCGCCCAGCGTTGCGAGCGCCGTCAGGGATATCGCTGAAAACGAAACCGATCGGCGCGAGACCGCAACGTACCGGCTGCCGGAAACTGACTTCGCGTGCATGGCGACACTATTCGGTCAGGCTCCGCCATTTGCAACTCGCGTGAGGGCATCTGCGGTCAAATCCGCGCGAGCAGCAAGAGTACCAATCAGCCGCGTTCAAGTGCCCGCACATGGGCAGCTGCCGAACGCGCCAATGCGTCGAGGTCGTAGCCGCCTTCCAGAACAGAGACGACACGGCCGCCGCACAGGCGGTCTGCCACGCCGCAAACGGCCTCTGTCGCCCAGGCGAAATCATCCTCGTCCAACTGCAGACCTGCGAGTGGATCGTCGCGATGCGCATCGAATCCGGCTGATATGAAGATGAAATCGGGTGCGAAACCATCGAGCGCCGGCAGGATGCGCTCGGAAAAAGCGGCACGGAAGCGGGCGCTGCTCGCTCCCGGCGGCAAGGGCGCGTTCACGATATTGCCGGCAACCCCCTTCTCCGCCGGATGTCCCGTGCCGGGATAGAGGGGGGATTGATGGGTTGAGGCATAAAACAGATCGGGATCGGCGAAGAAAATATCTTGCGTCCCGTTGCCGTGATGCACGTCGAAGTCGACGACAGCCACACGGTCGAATCCGTGCGCCGTACGCGCATGCAGCGCGCCAATCGCCACATTGTTAAAGAGACAAAAACCCATGGCGCGGGCACGCTCCGCATGGTGGCCGGGAGGCCGCACCGCACAGAAGGCGTTACGCAGCCGGCCAGAGGCGATTTCGTCGACCGCGGCGATGGCCGCGCCCGCGGCGCAAGTGGCAGCTTCGGAAGAGCCGCTCGACATAAAGGTATCCGCATCGATCCGGGCATAGGCGCTGTCGGCAATAATTGCGCTCAGGACGGCATCGACGAGGGCGGCGTCATGGGCGAGCCGCAGTGCTGCACGATCCGCAGGCGCCGCCGCGATTCGCTTGAGTGTAGGGAATGTCCCGGGATCGAGAGCGTTCAGAACAGCCTCGAGCCGCTCGACCCTTTCGGGATGCCCCGGCGGCGTCAGATGCCCCAGGCAGGCGCGATGCGTCACGAATCCGGTGGTCATCTGCGAAGCTGCCCTCCCAGGTTGTGCTCCTTGTCGGTTGGCAAACGATTCGTTCGAAAAAACCAGAGGCCGCACGCGTTCATAACGTCGCCCTGACTTTCTTTAACCACCAATCATTTCAGTTCGCCGAGGTTGACCGCAAGTTCGTGACTTCGCGTGTCAGAATAGATGCACAAAAGTCACAGACGCCCTACGAAGCGTCGCTATAGACCAAATGACTTTTGACCGCGGGCAGTCTTGTCTTTTAGCCTACACACAAGCGGGCAACACCGCACGGGCCTACCGTGCGGGAGTAGCTGTCATTCATCGGCGGACCTAGGTCCGTAGATGGCAGTCATCGTTTCGGCAGAACCAAGGGGGTTCCAGTGTTCCAGACTAACCAGAATAATCGCAGTTTCCGTTCCGCTTTGCTTCTTGGAGCGGCCTCAGCCGCGGCTCTGGGCCTTGCGGCTTCCGCTGCTGCGCAAGAGAGCAGTGGCACCGTCGAAACCGTCGTGGTGACCGGCTCGCGCATTCCGCAGCAGGGTCTTTACAGTTCGAGCCCCGTGACCGCCGTCGGTCAGCAGGAAATGAAGTTCGAGGGCACGACCGACGTCG
>Ga0302324_100004644_pt1 | contig 30292 bp, 29 predicted proteins | sample Palsa_T0_1_FD_201949 | JGI IMG/M metagenome (GOLD analysis project Ga0302324, IMG submission 201949) | Peat permafrost microbial communities from Stordalen Mire near Abisko, Sweden - Palsa_T0_1 | ecosystem: Environmental > Terrestrial > Soil > Palsa > Peat permafrost | place: Sweden: Abisko...
CGATCAGGGAGTGGCGAAACTGGAACAGATTGGGCCGGCGGCCAGCGATGGCCGCGCGAACGGGAGACCAGCAATGCCGCACTCTATTAATAAGGGTCGAACCCCGCCGAAAACCCTGCGACGGAAATTCGAGGCGCTGACCCCGGTGCACGCGGCAGTATGCGTCGCGCTTTACGGGATGGCGCCGGGAGCGCACGCGCAGGACGCCTCCGCCGCCGCCGAGACAACCGGGGCGCTGCAGGAAGTGACCGTGACGGCCACCCGCCGCGCGCAGACGCTCGAGGCGGTGCCCTATAGCATGTCCGTGGTCAGCGCGGAGCGGCTCTCGGAAAGCGGCGTGACGGATCTCGCTTCGCTTGCGACCGAGGTCCCAGGCCTTAGCATGTACGAGTACGGCGCGCGTCTCGCCGGAGCCACCGTACCGATCATTCGCGGCATCAATGCGACCGGTGAGCCGACACGCGGGTTCCGCACTTTTGAGCAGGCCCCGGTCGGAACCTACATCGGCAATTCCCCCATCGACGGCTACTATCAGCTGGACGATCTCAAACAGGTCGAGGTGCTGCGTGGACCGCAGGGAACTCTCTACGGTGCCGGTACACTGGCAGGTGCTCTGCGGCTCATCCCCAACTCCCCGGAACTGAACACGTTCTCAGGCCAGGTCGAGGGCGGCGCAGGCCGGCTCGACCACTCCGACGGGACCCCGTACTTGCTCAGGGGTTTGGTCAACGTGCCGCTCGGCGACGTGCTCGCCTTTCGTGCCTCCGCGAAATATACCTACGAGCCGGGATTCATTGACACCTACGGCCTCTTTGCCCGCAGTAATAACGGTGTGTCCGGCATTCCGCTGCTCGCCAACCCGGCCGAGCCCCTCACGAGTCCTGCGATCTATAACGACAAGAAAGACTGGAATTTCCAGAAGACCTTCACGGGGCGCGCGGCTCTCTTGTTCAAGCCGACGGACGCGTTTAGCGCGGAAGTCGCGGTCCTGCATTCGGGGGCGCAGGGTGACGGGGGTCCGCAGGTGAATCCCGACTTCCCGGGCGGCACGTCGCCGCTTGATCCGGCCACCATCCTGCCCGCCGGCGGACGCTACCGGGAATTCTCGCAAATCGATCAGCCCTGGTCGCGATACACGAACCTCACGAGCCTCGATCTCAGCTACGACGCGGGGTTCGCCACCGTGTCCTCGACCAGTTCCTACTACACGACCACCGGTTCCACGCTGCAGGACAATACCTACAGCCTGGCGGGCCTCGCCGGCGGCGGGTATCTTCCCTACTACGCGGGCGTTCCGACGAATCCACGCTTCGTCTATGACCAGCTATTCGCCGATCGCGCGCATACCTTCACGGAAGAGGTGCGCCTCGTGTCCAAGAGCGGCCCGGACAACCTCTTTGACTACGTCCTCGGCGTGTTCTATGAAGATCAAACGCGCGAGGGCGCATGGACCATCGCTATTCCGGGAACACCGGAATATCAGGTGGCGCAAGGATGCCTGCCGAATTGTGTCTTCGACATCGCCACGGCTCCTGGGGATGTAACCTTCCGCCAGGTGGACACGCAGCATTTCAAGGACAAGTCGGAATTCGGAGAACTCACCTGGCACTTCATGAAGGGCGGTCAGCTCACCGTGGGCGCCCGGCACTTCAGCCAGGAGTTCACCGATGCCCAGTCTTACGACGATTACCCCTTCCCGACGCATCTGCCTGCGACGCCACATGAGTCGCCGGCATCAAAGACAGTCGGGAAAGTGAATCCCTCTTATGAATACGCCCAGGATCAGTACGTCTATGCGTTGTGGTCGCAGGGCTTCCGGCGCGGCGGTGCGAACTCGGTGCCGCTGGCAGGACCATTCCGGGAAAGCCCGCTGATAGCGACCTACGCGCCCGATAACACCAACAACTACGAGGCGGGTCTCAAAGGGCGATTCAGCAATGGCTTCTCGTACACCGCGGCGGTGTTCGACATCAAATGGGACAAGCCGCAGATCTCCTCCAGTCTGCCATCCGGCAATCTCGCCGTTTACAACGCGAGTACCGCCGAGTCGAAGGGCTTCGAGCTGGAGTCGAGCGGCCCGCTGTTCTTGCCGCAGTTGACCTATTCGGTGAGCTTCGCTTATGCGGATGCCCACCTGACGAGCTCCTTTTCGCTGCCGGCGAATGATGGCACCCAGACCGGCACCATCGTTCCGGGGCTGATCCACGGCAGTGACGGACAGCAGATGCCCGGCAGCCCGAAGACGAGCGCCAGCGTCGCCCTGGACTACGACATCATCATGCCTCGGGGTTACGATCTCGCGCTGGCGGCGAACGGGGTGTATCGCAGCGCCGTACCAATGCAGCTGACGCCGACGCTCGGTGTCACGTCGGTGCAGTACTCGTCGACCTATGAAATCATGAATCTCTCGGCCACCGTGAATCACAAGCCCTGGCGGGCGGGACTGTACGTCACCAATCTCTTCGACAAACAAAATATCCTGGTGCCGCCGACGCAGTTCAACGAGCTCGGCAAGCTGACCAACGATTACGTGGTGAATCCCCCGCGGGAGATCGGCGTTCGCGTCGCCTACAGTTTTTAGAGTCGAAGCTCCAAGGGCCGATGCGCGCTGCGCGGTGCAGTGGCGCGCCACTCGTACGCCGCTTGCGCGCGGCTGTTCGCAAACGCTCGGATCATCCGACGGGAGACCTGCCAATGACGGCGCCAATTCCTCCTTTGGCGAAGCGCCCGAGCTTGCTCGCCGCGATCCTCGTGCTTCTGAGCGGCCCCGCTGTGGCGCTCGAGCAGACGAGTGCGCCTGCGACGTGCGATACGCCGCAGCATCATCAACTCGACTTCTGGGTAGGGGACTGGCAGGTCTTTGACGCCGAGAGCAACACGCTCGTGGCGTTCGACCGCGTCGAGAAGCAGTACCAGGGCTGCGTCATATTTGAGACGCTGACCTTCCTCACGGACATGTATCGGCGCCCCGGTGTCAAGGTGCGACTCGCCGGCGTCGCCGTCAATCGGTTCGACGGGGAGCGCTGGCTACAGATGTGGGCCGACAATCAGTGGGGTGCGATTGCCTTGTCTGGCGCGCCGAACGCGGCCGGAAACATGGAGTTCGTGACGGTGATCCCTTCGCGCCATCGCGACGTGAAGCTGGTGTACGAGAAGCATCCCGACGGAACGCTGCGCATCCTGCAGTATGTGGCGCCTGCCGGCAGCGGCAAATGGGCGAAGTACGGTGACTTGAGATACCGTCCCAACCGCTAGTGTTGGAGCACTCCCACATGCCGGTGCACGTTGAGGAACACATCTGGATTACTTTGAGTGACGGTTGCCGTCTGGGTGCCCGGCTGTGGCTTCCAGAGGCAGGCTCTCGCGTAAAGGTCCCCGCGGTGCTCGAGTACATCCCGTACCGCAAGCGCGATGGCACGCGCGCGCGCGATGAGCCCATGCACGGCTACTTTGCCGAGCACGGCTATGCGGCGATCCGCGTCGACATGCGGGGCTCAGGCGAGTCCGACGGCTACCTCGAAGATGAGTATCTGCAGCAGGAGCAGGACGACGCCCTCGAAGTGATCGCGTGGATCGCGAAACAGCCCTGGTGCACGGGCGCCGTCGGCATGCAGGGCAAGTCCTGGGGGGGCTTCAATGCGCTGCAGATCGCCGCGCGCCGCCCGCCGGCGTTGAAGGCGATCATCACCACGTTTTTCACGGATAATCGCTATACCGACGACATCCACTACATGGGTGGCTGCCTCCTCAATGACAATCTGTGGTGGGGCAGCATCATGCTCGCCTACCAGAGCCGTCCGCTCGATCCGCTCATCGTCGGCGCCGGCTGGCGTGAGCATTGGCTCGAACGACTCGAGAAGCTGCCGTTCTTTCCGGCGCTCTGGCTCGCCCATCAGCGCTACGATGATTATTGGAAGCACGGATCCGTGTGCGAGGACTTCGCCGCGATCCAATGCCCGGTGCTGGCCATCGGCGGCTGGAGCGACAGTTACACGAACGCGGTGCCGCGGCTCCTCGAGGGATTGAAGGTGCCGCGCCTCGGCATCATCGGTCCATGGGGTCACCTGTATCCGCATGACGGCGTGCCCGGCCCCGCCATTGGCTATCTGCAGGAAGCGCTGCGCTGGTGGGACCAGTGGCTCAAAGGCCGAGACACGGGAATCATGAATGAGCCCATGCTGCGCGCGTACGTCGAAGACCCCGTGGCGCCCGATGGCACGCGTACATTCATGCCCGGGCACTGGGTCGGCGAGCGCCACTGGCCGTCTGCCGACATCACGGCGCGGCGGCTGTATCTGGGCGCGGACCGAACCTTGCGGGAGGGCCGCGGCGCGAGCGCAGTGCTCAGCGTGCGCTCGCCGCAGAGTCACGGAAAGGCAGCCGGTGAGTGGATGGGTGCGGGTTGTCCGGGAGAGCATCCAACGGATCAGCGTTTGGACGACGGCGGCGCGCTGCTCTTTGACACGTCGTCCCTGGAAAGTGAGTTTTCGGTGCTGGGCGCGCCGGTGCTGCATCTACGCCTGGCCGCCGATGCGCGCGTCGCGCAGCTCGCGGTGCGCCTTTGCGACATCGCGCCCGATGAGCGGGTGACCCGCGTCAGCTATCAGGTATTGAATCTCACTCATCGCGACAGTCACGAGCATCCCACGGAGCTTGAGCCGGGGCGCTATTACGACGTGTCCGTGACTCTGAATGCCTGCGGTCACCGCTTCCTCGCAGGCCATCGCATGAGGCTCGCCATTGGGAGCGCGTACTGGCCGATCATCTGGCCCGCGCCTTTCGCGGCGACGCTGTCGATTCGGGCCGGCGAAAGCTTCCTCGAGCTGCCCGTGCGCCAGGGGCACGCGCACAGCGTTGCATTTGAGCCGCCGGTGCACGGCCCGCGGACTCCCATCACCATCGTCGCCCCTGGCATCGTGCGGCGATCGACGACGCAGGACCACGTCAGTGGAGAGACGATCTATATCACCGAAGGCATCGGCGGTGTTTTTGGCGAGGGCATCCTGCGCTTTGACGCGGTCGATGTGGAAATCGCGCATAGCATGAAGCGCGAGCTTGCGATCAGGGACGACGATCCGCTCTCGGCGCGCTACGTGCTGACGCAGTCGTACGAAATGGGTCGTGAGGGCTGGCGCACTCTGGTCGACATCCGCGCGCAGATGCACGCCGACCGGGCCCATTTCTATCTCGCAGGCACGCTAACGGCTCGGTTGAACGGCGCGGTCGTCGCCGAGCGGCAATGGGACGTGGCGCTCGCCCGTGATCTCATGTGAAGCCCTGAGAGCCTCATCAATATGCATACGAGCTCGCAGGCTGACCCGGCGCAGCAGGAGATCTTCGGGCAGCCACGCGGTCTTGCGACGCTTTTTCTGACGGAGATGTGGGAGCGCTTCTCGTACTACGGAATGCGCTCTATTCTGATTCTCTACGCGGTCGCTGCCGTAAGCGACGGCGGCTTCGGGCTCGACGACCGTAACGCGAGCGCGATCTACGGCCTCTACATCGCGGCGACTTATGTGTTCGCCCTTTTCGGCGGCTGGATGGCGGACCGACTGCTCGGCGCCCAGCGCGCGGTCATCGGCGGCGGCCTCCTCATCATGTGCGGCAACGCTCTGCTGGTGCTCGGCCGTGCGCAGTCATTCTTCCTCGGCCTCGTCATCATCGTGCTCGGCGTAGGGCTCCTGAAGCCCAACATCAGCGTCATGGTGGCCGAGCTCTATCCGGAAGGGGGCGCTCGGCGCGATGCCGGCTTCTCGATCTTCTATGTGGGGATCAGCGTCGGTGCGCTGCTCGGCTCTCTGCTCGTGCCGCTGTGCGCCGCGCGCTACGGCTGGCGCTGGGGATTCAGTCTGCCGGTCGTGGGCATGATCTTCGGCCTCGGGCAATTCATGCTGACGCGCAAGTGGCTCGGCCACCGCGGGCGAACTGTTGCCACATCTCAGTCGTGGCGCGCGTGGCTACCGGTCATTGTCTTTGCGCTCGTCGTGGCGACGATCGTGACGCTCGCGCTCACCGGCGTGCTCACGATCGATCCGGTGAAGCTCTCGGCTGCCGCTTCGTGGGTGATCGGGCTCTTCGCCCTCGGCTTTTTCGCATATTTCATTCTGTTCGCGGGCCTGAGTACCCGGGAGCGGGGCCGGGTGTACGTGATGGGCGCGCTATTTGCCGCGTACGCAATCTTCTTCGCAGGCTTTGAGCAGGGTGGCGCATCCTTGAACCTCTTTGCCGAGCGTTACACGGATCTGCAGGTGTTCGGCTGGAAAATGCCGGCCGGCGTCCTGCAGGGCGCGACCGCGTTCTACACCATCCTCTTCGCGCCGGCTTTTGCGGCTTTGTGGATCGCTCTCGGGCGCCGCGGCAAGGACTTCGCGCCGTCTACCAAGTTCGCGGCCGGGCTCACCTTGCTTGCCGCCGGGTACCTCGTGATGTATGTCGCCTCGGGCTACGTTGTGGCCGGTGCGAAGGTCCTGCCGACGTGGCTCCTCTTCACGTACTTCCTGCAGGAATGCGGTGACTTGTGCCTCTCGCCCGTCGGGCTGTCGTCGATGACCAAGCTTGCGCCGCCGCGGTTCGTAGGCCAGGTTATGGGTCTGTGGTTTCTGGCACTCGCGCTCGGCAACAACCTCGCAGGGCAACTCTCGGGCGAATACGACGCGCGTGATTTGCAGTCGCTGCCGGCGCTGTTCCTGAAGATCGCTGGCGGGACGCTCGTGACCGCCGTCATCATGCTGGCGCTCACCCCGACCGTCAGACGTCTGATGGGCGGGGTTAAGTGATGTTCCGTGATGCGTCGCGTTGTTGAAGCTGCTCACTCAAGCGTGCGGCCACCCACGCGTGGAAATGATGTGTGGCCGTATCCATCGAGGGCGAGAACACGCCGCCGTCGTAGCCCGGGGATGCGCGCCCGAGCTGCATCTGCTCGACCGCATTCAGGTCCTGCTCGAAGACGATGCGCCACGCGGACAACGTCGCCGCCCGGCAGGCGCGATAAGCATCATCGGCCGCGCCTTCGCGAACATAGAAGATCCGCAGCTCTTCGCGAGTGCGGTCGGGCGCCTCCGGGATGAGAAGAATGGCGAACGCATGATCCGCCTGAAAGCCGAGCAGCACGTTCGGATACATGGTCGGATACTCAGCCACATGCATGCGATCGGCCGGCCACGCCGCAAGACGCGGCAGGTGCGCACCCGCAACCTCGCTGCCGCGGTAGGAGAGGGAACCTTGGCCTGCGAATTCAGCGCCGAGAAAGCAGTAGTGATCCTCGAGCCTCGAGTAGCTGTTGAGCTCCGGATGCACCCACGGCAGATGATAGGCCTCGCAATAATTCTCGACCGCGAGCTTCCAGTTGCACTGCGCCGTGAGGCTCAGCATGGAATCGGTGACGCCCGGCTGCAGCTGCGACCAGCCACCGGGTCCAACGAACTCCTCGGCACGCCGCATCAACTGGGCAGCATGCTGCTCGAACGCAGGGGCATCACCGCTCAGATTGACAAACAGGATGCCGAGGAAGGTGGCGCTACGCACCGGCTTCAGTCCATGGGTCGAGTTGTCGAATCCCGGGCTGTGGTTCTGATCCACTCCGCCAAGATGCGGGGTCGCCTTCAAGTCACCGTTCGTCGCGTAGGCCCAGCAGTGATAGCGGCAGGTGATGAGGCCGCGAACCTCCGTCGGCTCGGCAACCAGCTTCATGCCGCGGTGGCTGCACACGTTGTGAAACACGCGCAGCGCGCCGTGCCGATCGCGTACCACGAGGAGCGGCAGGCCCATGAACTCAATCGGCTGGGCAAAAGCGCGGTTCGGGATGGTGTCCGTAAACGCGATTCCCGCCCACGTGCGTCCAATCACGGCATCGCGCTCGCAGCGGAAGTACGCCTCACTGGTATAGGCGACATTCGGCAGGCCCGTCGCGGCGCCAATCGGCCGCAGCACCTGCGCCAGGCGCTCGAGCGTGATAGGGGCTGATTGGTGGGATTCGGGCATCTGAACACCGCATCGCAGGTCGCACCGGCAGGCGGCCGAGTCGGAAGGTGCGAAAGAGCGTATCACCTTTCCCGGCCCGGGCGATCCAGTTGCCCGGGCGGCCACGCGCTCCCAGCGCAGCGCCTAAAAAAATCCTACCTACGACTAAGAAACGCCCGGCCCAGAGGTGGTGCACGGCCGGAAGATACCCTGGCAGTCGCTTCATCCAGTCGCGGCTGCTCTTTTGACGCCGACGACTCGTTCAAGAGCTCATTGAAAGCTATGGCCGCAGAGCCGACACGTGAAACGTAACGTCCAGGTGCTGGTCATCGGCGGCGGCGTCGTCGGCTGCAGTGTGCTTTACCACCTGTCGAAACTCGGCTGGCGTGATGTTGCGCTCTGCGAACGCAGGGAATTGACGGCCGGCTCGAGCTGGCACGCGGCGGGCGCCTTTCATTCTTTGAACAGCGATCCTGCGATGTCGCGCCTGCAGGCCTATTCCGTCGCGCTCTACCCCGAGCTGCAGAAGCTCTCGGGGCAGGACATTGGCCTGCACTACCCGGGCGGGTTGAATGTGGCCGCCACGAAGGAGCGCTGGGACCTGCTGCGCGCGGATGTCGCGCGCCACAAGACCCTCGGGCTCGACACACGGCTCGTGGGTCCGTCCGAGATCCGCGATCTGTGTCCCATCATGGATACGCGCGGCGTACTCGGTGCGATCTTTGAACCCATGGAGGGCCACCTTGATCCGTCCGGGGCGACTCATGCATTCGCCAAGGCCGCGCGGCTGAACGGTGCGGAAATCTATCGTCACACCCGCGTGCTCGCGCTCACCCCAACGGGACGCGGCAGCTGGGAGGTCCTAACCGACCAGGGCACCATCGAGGCCGAACACATCGTCAACGCGGCGGGACTGTGGGCGCGCGAGGTCGGTCGCATGGTGGGGGTCGAGTTACCGCTCGTGCCTATGGAGCATCACTACCTCATCACCGAAGACCTAGCCCTACTTGAAAACGCAGCCCGGGAGTTGCCGGTGGTCGTCGATCTCGACGGCGAGATGTACATGCGTCAGGAGCGGCGCGGCGTGCTCCTCGGCGTGTACGAGACGCCCGCGACGCCGTGGGCCGTGGATGGAACCTCCTGGGATTACGGAGACGCGGAGTTGCTGCCGCCGGACCTTGATCGCCTGACCGCAGCGCTTGAGAAGGGATTCACGCGCTTTCCGATCCTGCACTCCGCGGGTCTGCGCAAGATCGTCAACGGGCCGTTCACTTTCACGCCGGACGGCAACCCGCTTGTAGGGCCGGTGCCCGGCGTGCCCAACTACTGGGCAGCCTGCGGCGTGATGGCGGGCTTCTGCCAGGGAGGTGGGGTAGGGCTTGCGCTTGCGACCTGGATGATCAACGGCGAGCCGGACGGAGATGCGTTCGCGCTCGATGTGGCGCGCTTCGGTGACTACGCGACCCGGTCGTACGTTCTCGACAAGGCCTGTGAGTTCTACTCGCGCCGCTTCCGCATTGCCTATCCCAACGAGTATTGGCCCGCCGGCCGACCCTCCAAGACATCGGCCCTGCACACTCGCCTCGTGGCCCGCGACGCCGTCCACGGCGTGAGCTACGGTCTCGAATATCCGCTCTACTTCGCGCCGCGTGACGCGGCGGCTCAGGAGATCCCGACGCTCAGACGCTCGAGCGCGTTTGCGACTGTCGCAGAGGAGTGTCGCGCCGCACGCAAAACAGGCGCAATCCTCGACGCGAGCTCATTTAGCCGCTTCGAATTCTCAGGGCCCGCTGCGCAGAGCTACCTTGACCGCCTGCTCGCGGCAAAGCTTCCTCAGGTCGGTCGCGTGCGGCTCACACCAATGTTGTCTGCGAACGGCCGGCTCATGGGCGACCTTACGACGGTGCGCCTCGGCCCTGAGCGCTTCGTCGTGTTTGGCTCCGGATACCTGCAGGCCTGGCATCTGCGGTGGTTTCGCGAGCACCTGCCCGCAGGTGGCGTGACGATCCGCAATCTCTCGGATGAGTGGGGTGGTATTGCGATCTTTGGACCGCGCTCCCGGGATTTGCTGGCGCGCATCACAAGCGAGGATGTGAGTGGCGGCGCATTCGCCTTCATGACGGCGCGACAGATGGATATCGGACTTGCGCCGGCGCTCGTTGCCCGCATGTCGGTGACCGGGGAGCTGGGTTTCGAGATTCACGCGCCTCAGGTCTATTTGTCCTCGATCTACGATCGCCTCGTGGGATACGCGGGCGAGCTCGGCATCATCGACGTCGGAATGTACGCACTCCTGTCGCTGCGCATCGAGAAGGGCTTTGGCATCTGGTCGCGCGAGTTCTCGCGCGACTACACACCCTCGGAGAGTGGTCTTGCGCGTTTCGTCGCGTACGACAAGCCGGGCTTCATCGGGCGCGAGGCGGCACTGCGCGATCGGCAGATCCCCCCGGGCCGCCGCTTGGTGCTGCTCGATGTCGATGCGCACGACGCCGAGGCCAATTTTCTCGAACCTGTCTGGTCGGGGAATGATCGCGTGGGCTTCGTGACTTCCGCGGCGTATGGCCATACCTGCGGCAAGAGTCTCGCGATGGGCTATGTCGCCTCTGCCGCGGCGGCGGCCGGAAGTGCCCTGCACGTGACGATCCTGGGGGAGCGCCGGGCTTGCCGCGTTCTCGGCGAGCCGCCAGTGGACCCGGCCGGCTTGCGGATGAGAGCCTGATGTTTGCATTGAACAAAGTGTCCACCCAATGACGACTGAGGGTGAGCCAGAAACGGGCGCAAGGCGGCGCAAGCGTGGCCCGCGCGTGCGTGCCGCGCATCCGGCCGCCGCGCCCTTCATCACGCGTGCCATTCCCCCGTACGAGATGTTGAGCGAGGAGGGGCTCGTTACCATCGAGGACCACGCCGACCTGCTGCTGCAGGACATCGGGTTCGAGATTCGCGGTGACGCCGAGGCCATTGAGCTGTGGCGCAAGGCGGGCGCCGATGTCGAAGGCGACTGCCGCGTGCGCGTACCGAAGGGTCTCGCGCGCGCCATCGTGCGCCGCTCCGCCCTGGCGAGCTTCACGCAACACGCCCGCAATCCTGCACGCAGCGTCACGATCGGCGGCCGCTCGACGGTGCTCGCTCCGGCATACGGATCACCGTTCGTCAGCGACGCGGACGGCGGCCGCCGCTACGGCACGCTCGCGGACTTTCATAACTTCGTCAAGCTTGCGTATCTGTCCCCGTGGCTGCATCACTCCGGGGGCACGGTGTGCGAGCCGACGGACCTGCCAGTCAACAAGCGCCATCTCGACATGGTCTACGCGCACATGACCCTCACGGACAAACCCTTCATGGGTTCGGTCACGACCGCGCCGCGCGCCGCCGACTCGATCGAGATGTGCCGCATCCTCTTCGGCCGCGAGTTCGTCGACGCGCACTGCGTCATCCTCGGCAACGTCAACGTGAACTCGCCGCTGGTGCTGGACGGGGAGGCGAGCCGCGTGATCCGCACCTATGCGGCGGCCAATCAGGCGCCGGTCTGCGTGCCCTTCATTCTCGGCGGCGCCATGGGCCCGGTCACAACTGCAGGAGGCCTCGCGCAGTGTTTCGCCGAGGCACTTTTTTGCGTCGCGCTCGGGCAGCTCGAGCGACCGGGGTCGCCGGCGATCCTCGGCAATTTCCTCTCGTCGATGTCGCTGCGCAGCGGCGCCCCGACTTTCGGCACTCCGGAACCGGCGCTCGCGTACTTCGCCATCGGCCAGCTGGCGCGACGCCTCGGCGTGCCGTTGCGCTGCGGAGGAAACCTGTGCGCCTCGAAGCTCCCGGACGCTCAGGCGGCGACCGAAAGCGCGAACTCGCTCTGGCCGGCGTTCCTCGCCGGCGCGAACTTTGTGCTGCACTCGGCAGGCTGGCTCGAAGGCGGTCTTGTCATGTCGTATGAGAAATTCGTCATGGACCTTGACCAATGCGGCCTCTTGCACGTCGTCGGCGCGGGCCTTGCGCTCAATGAGAACGGATTTGCGCTCGATGCCTTTCGCGAGGTCGGGCCGGGCAAGCACTTCCTGGGCTCCGCGCACACGCTGCGCAACTACGAGACCGCCTTCTTCGACGCTGACCTCGCCGACAACAACTCGTTCGAACAGTGGCAGGAGGAAGGGGCCCACGATATCTGTTGGCGCGCCAACCGTCGCTGGCAGAGCCTGCTCGCGGGCTACGAGCCGCCGCCGCTCGACGCCGCGATAGACGAGGCGTTGCGCGAGTACATCGCGAAGCGCAAGGCCTCGATGCCCGACATGCTCTACTGACGGTCGGGAGGGGGCGGGCGTTGACAGGGGAGACAGGGCGCGGCATCGTCATCAAAAGCCCCAACGGGTAAAAGGGGATCTATGTCGAAGGCCACGGCCGTGCAGGCAAGCGCCAGCCGATTCGAGATTGCTGAAACGCGCGTGGTTGTGCCACCGGAGCTGCAGTGCCTGCAAACGGCCGACGCAGCCCACTCGCAGTTCGCATCGCGCTACGTTGCATACCGGCATCCGCTGCGGTTCTCCTCGGACGCTCCGGCCAATCGCTGCAACACTTACTATCTCTCGCCGTGGATGGTGATGGCGGTGGTCGATGTTGCCTCCGTCGACCGCTTCGAGAGCCCACTCAAGGGCCAGGACATCATCGAGTTCCACTATCGCATCTCCGGCGCGATTGAGATCGCCGGCTCCTGGGGCGAGTGCCGCCTGATCGAGCCCGCGTGGCTTCTGTGGTTTCAGCCCAGCGGCTGCGACGATGCCAGCGAGCGACTCGGTGCCGCTCATCTCGGGCGAGAAACTTGGGTCAGCCTGTATTGCGATCGCGCCTGGCTCGATCAGGTGAATGCCGGCGCGGCGACGCGTCTTGAGGGTGCGCTGTGTCCGGCAGAGGATGCCCGGCTCACCCCGCGCTTTCGCACTGGGCCGCATATCGGCGCGACCCTGCCGCTGCTGCGGGACATTGTGCGCGCCAACTGCGACGATCCGCTGCACTGGCTGTACGCCTGCGCCAAGGCGAACGAGCTTCTGTACGTCACGCTCAGCAACATGGGGATGTTTGCGCCCCTCGGCGGGGGTCATCGCAAGCTGACGGGACGCGATCGCAGGCAGCTGCATGCAATCCGTGATGCCCTGGCTGCGGACTTCGTCGCGCCACCGCGCCTGCCGGTCCTCGCGCGCCGGGCCGGCATGAACTACTCGAAGCTGTGCAGCGGCTTTCGTCAGCTCTTCGGGGAGACCACCGCGGAGTTCGTGCGCCGCCAGCGGCTCGAATTTGCGCGCGATCTATTGCGCACGTCGGATCTGCAGGTGCAGCAGATTGCGCGGCGCGCCGGCTACGCGCATCACGGCAGCTTTACGGCCGCATTCACGCGACAGTTCGGCTACTCGCCCAAGAGAGTCGGGCGCGCCAACTCATCCGGCCTGGATGGAATGGGCGCGGGATAAGAGCCGATCGTATGACGACCACACGCCGTGAGCTCTTGACTGCCGCATTGACGGCAGCAGCAGGAGCTGGCGCCGCGTCGGATCCCTCCCGCGCCCAGCAGCATGATCACGATCATGACCATGAGCACCAGGGGCTTCCACCGGATCCAGCGCTGCGCGTCAGAGCGCTCGAATCGATCTTGGTGGCCAAAGGCCTGGTCGACCCAGTTGCGCTTGACGCACTGATCGACACTTATGAACACAAGGTCGGGCCGCGCAATGGCGCGCGAGTCGTAGCGCGCGCCTGGACGGATGGCGCATTCAAACAGCGGCTGCTGACTGACGGTACTGCTGCAGTCGCCGAGGCAGGTTACGGCGGCGATCCGATGATAGTGGTCCAGAATACCGCCAAACTGCACAACCTCGTGGTGTGCACGCTGTGCTCATGTTACCCGTGGTCCATTCTTGGTTTGCCGCCGGTCTGGTACAAATCGGCCGCCTATCGCTCGCGCTCGGTCATCGATCCACGCGGTGTATTGCGGGAGTTCGGTCTCGAGTTGGGGGACGATGTTGAGGTGCGCGTCTGGGACAGTACGGCCGACTTGCGCTATCTGGTGCTGCCCGAGCGTCCCGCCGGGACGGAAGGCATGAACGAAGAGCAACTGGCGGCCCTCGTGACGCGAGATGCCATGGTGGGAGTTGCCAAAGTCACCCTGCCGCGTAAGGAATCTCACGGATGAACGGGATTCACGATATGGGTGGCATGCAGGACATGGGGCCCATTCAGATCGAAAGGAACGAGCCGCTGTTCCACGCCAATTGGGAACGGCGCATCTTCGCTCTTTTCAACGCGGTCGATTTCCAGTGGCCGGCGCTGAGATTTCAAATCGAATCGATCCCGCCCGCCGACTACCTGCGCATGAGCTACTACGAAAGATGGGCGGCCGCGCTGGGACCGCTCGTGACGCAGGCTGGCATGGTGACCCAAGCGGAGATCGAGAGCGGCAAGCCAGCAGGACCGGCTAGTAAGAAGTGGCACGTGCTGAGCGCCGCGGATATCGCCACTTGGAACATCCCTGACACTCACGCGAGCGCCAAACCTACCGCCCCTGCAAGATATCACTCAGGTCAGCGGGTGCGAGCACGCAACATCAATCCGCCGAGCCATACGCGACTACCGCGCTATGCGCGTGGCAAAGTCGGCACGATCGAACGTGATGGGGATTTTGCAGCGGTTCAAGATACCGACGTTCTGGGTCCAAAGCAGCAGCATGTCTATTCCGTGCGCTTCACCGCGCGGGAATTGTGGGGCGCAAGGGCGAACCCGCTCGATTCCGTTTGTGTCGCTATCTGGGAGGGTTATCTTGAGCAAGCCTGACTTGCGACCCCACGATCTGCAGGCGTCACCGCAGCTGCCGCGCGATTCGAACGGACCGGTATTCGCCGAGCCATGGCAGGCTCAGGCGTTTGCGCTGGCCGTGCAGCTCTCTGCTCGAGGCCACTTTACTTGGAGGGAATGGGCCGCCACCCTTGCTGACGAACTGCAAGCCGATGTAAAGCGCGGTGAGGCGGACGATGGCTCGCGTTACTACCATTGTTGGCTGGCAGCACTGGAAAGCCTTGTAGTCGCGAAGCGTCTATCTGATGCGGCTGCGTTGATGGCGCGCAAAGACGCCTGGGCAGAAGCCTATCGACGGACTCCGCATGGCAAGCCTGTCGAGTTGGGGAATGAATCCAGCGCTTGAGAAGGCACGGCGTAAGCGATGCCGGTTGGCCGGTCAAGAGTCGATTAGATCTCCGGATTTCGATTGGCCACGAAGTTTGAGCATTCTGGCAGCCGCTTTCTTACCAAATACTTCTGGCAAGACTTCGCGCGCTTTGCGCGCGCGTAAGGAGGTCTCCTGCATCGAGACTGGATTCTCACGATTCACTCGTTGAGGATTACGCCCGCGCGTCCTACGGCTTCACCTCACGTTTGTTGGCCTTAGATAGGCCACAGAAGCAACTCAAGGACTGGCTAGGGTGGCACCAAACAAAAAATACGCAGACTAACGGCTCTACAATACGAGTAGCTCAAGCCCCTTTCGCTTGAAACGTCAGACTCCGAGCCGTCACCGCAATCCAGCCGGCCGGCATCGTCCATTCTGCCGTCTGAGTCTGAAGCGCGGATTTGCGGGCCGCTCGCCGCCTTTGCCTGATCCACGCAAGAATTTCAGTTCATCTTCGCTGCACGCGCCGGTGTAGATCTGCGGCGCGCACGTGCGTGTAGCGCTTCAACGCGGCCCAATCGCGATGACCGCTCACGAGAGCCACCTGCTCGATGCGATATCCGGCTTCAAAGAGGCGACTAATGGCCTCGTGTCGCAGATCATGCAGGCGTAGGTCCTCGATACCGAGTGTCGCGACGGCACGCGTGAAATAAGTGCCCACCGTCGCGCTGCTGTGAGGGAAAATACGCGGTCCATTTCGCGGCTGCCGCCGGGCTATCTTGAAAGCGTCGTGCCCGGTCGCATTGAGGAGCGGCACGATTTGGTCGTTGCCTGACTTGTCCCTGGGGTGCTGGCGGTTGCGGATGATCACCGTCTTGGCCTTGGTGTCGAAGTCTTTCCATTCGAGGCGGCAGACCTCGTTGATGCGCATGGCGCTTGCGAGGCAGAACTTCACGATGTCCGGCATAGGCACGGCGCTCGGGGCCGTCTTGAAATACGCAATAAGCTTCTTCAGTTCCGCGTCGCTGACGCGGCGCTCGCGATGCTGCGACTTGCCGACGAGCCTGATCTTCTGCAGGGCGCTGCGCGCATCGGTGGCCTCCTGCAGCGGCACGTCTAGGTGCCACAGCGTCCGAGCCACACGCAGCACTCCAATCAGGTAGCCGAGCTGGCCGGAAATGACCACCGCTCCTGCGCCTTCTGCATGCCGTTTACGGAAGTGCTGCGTGATGTGGAAACTCGTGATCGCGCCGGCCGGAATATCGCCGAGTTCCTTCCTGAGGCGAGCCAGATCAGCGGTTTTTGAGCGCCCCCACGGCTTGAGAGGGTAAAGTTGCAGGATGTACCGTTCGATCAGATCGCCGAGCGTGAGGCCTCGGACCTGCTTGACGCCTGACGCGCGCAACTCGTCGACTTGCCGTTCGAGGGCATCGGCCCACGCCTTCGCCGCTCCTCGTGTGGCAAACGTCTTAGAATGCCTGTGGCCGCTTTTGCGCACCGAGGCGCGACATCTACCGTTGCGCCAAGTGTAAGTCGCCATATCTTGGAGCACTCCTGGAGCGCTCGCCTCGTCATTTCAAGTGCTCCAAGCGGCATTATGAGTGATTCAGAGTAATGACGCCAGCCGGTAAAAACACCATATCCCATCAGCAGTCCGTCCAAGCCGTTGATTATCGGATCAGTGTCGCGCCGATGATGGATTGGACCGACGATCGACAAACGTCCTTGTCTGTCAGGCTCTTACGCAGTTCTGGAAACGCTTCTCTCCTCTATGTCTCCTCTCGGACGCGGGCGTCACGTTTCCAGTCCCTTTGGGTTACCTGCGCCATGGCCGCCGGGAGCTAGGCCCGTTATGCGACAGAATGGGATATAAGGCGACACTTTCGTCGGCTAAATATAGTTGGCTGCAGTGGAACTGATCACCCTGTATCGTCCGGTCGGACCCGCCGAGCTGGAATTGATTCGTAGCTCCGCTTGGCGCAGTTTTCCGCCTCGGCTCAGATCAGCCCATCTTTTATCCGGTGACGAATCGCGAATATGCAACTCAGATTGCTCGGGACTGGAACGTTAAGGCCAGCGGGTCCGGCTTCGTTACGCGCTTCAGCGTTGCGGCATCGTACTTGAGTCGTTTTCCTGTTCAGACCGTCGGTAGCTCCGTTCACACCGAGTACTGGATTCCTGCCGAAGCTTATGGTGAATTTAGTGCCAACATCGTCGCACTTATCGAGGTGGTCGAGCAATTTTCTTCGACTACCGCCGTCGCAAGCAGCTAACAATCGTTGGAGGGGTCCGTGAAGCTCGGGCGCGGGAAGGCAGTGTGCAGCCGCGGCTCCAAGCGGGCGCTTCTGCGCGGCCCCTCAACTTCGCCGCTAGAGGTCAGCTGGCCGTGCCCATATCACCGTATGGCGCTAGCCCCATACGTCAGCTATACTTTTGACGGTGAGCCCAAGCTTCGAGTGGGATCTGGTCAAGGACGCGCAGAACCAGCGTAAGCACGGCGTGGCGTTTGTGGACACGCAGGTTGCTTTCCTGGATCCAGCACGCGTAATTGCCCGGGATCTCTCGCACAGCAAAGGCGAGCCACGGTTCTATTGCTTTGGAGAGACCGGCGGCGGCGTGCTGACCGTACGCTTTACATACCGCGGTGACGTGATTCGGATTTTTGGTGCCGGTTATTGGCGCCGAGGAAAGAAGATCTATGAAGCGCATTCGAAAGTACCGAGATGAACCACTGGGACGACTCGAAGTCGTCAAGGATTTCTTGCCCCCTCCCGATCAGTTGGTGCTGCGCGATGACGGGGTCAAGGTCACCATCTCTCTAAGCAAACGCAGTGTGAATTTCTTCAAGCGCCACGCCGCCCGCTCGAAGGTCCCGTACCAGAAGATGATCCGGAGCTTGTTGGACACTTACGCGAGACACCACGGGGCTGACCTCTAACAATCGTTGGAGGGGTCCGTGAGGTGCGGTAGTGTCGCTCGGCTCTCACGGTGCAGGATCGCCCCGCCGCGGCGTATGCGGGCGATCGCCTTGCGTAATTCCGTTGGCTTGCTTGCGAACTTCGATCGTCGGCATGATGGCACTCGGGGAGACATGGCATTCTTGTCTCCTTTATGTCTCCTCAAGAAACGGATTCAGAACAGTCACGCTGCCGAATCTTCGGCGGTATGACGCGTTGGCTGAGTATCGAGCATCACTGGTAAGTGATCCCAATTGATTTAATGCGCTTCTTGGCGACGCTCACGCGGCTGAGGAACTGAGCGAGCAACGCACAGCGGTAGAGTATTATCGCGCGGTGTTGCGGAACTGCTCGTGCGCAACTGGCCAGGTGGCGCGTGAATTGGAGCATGCCCGATTATTCGTAAGACGGATGGCAAAATCATAGGACACGCGCCAGAGCAGTCACTGGCGAGCGTCTCCATTGGGTCCCAAAGCAGACAACCCGCGATGGCGGCTCTTAAGCGCTAAAAGCGCGTTGTTCGTCGCGCAACTAACAGTCCTCTCAACGGGTCTGCGCCGCTTCAAAAAGCTTTGTCCGGAGACGCCTTCTATTCCATTTTCAAGTGGCGGCCGGCACCGAAATTGATCCAAACGCTATTCTCCGATCCTCGCTTCAGGGCATACTTCGAACAGCATGACTGCGCATTGGACCCGCCGTTTCCTCATCATTTATTCCGTCGTGGCCACGATGGCATTTGCGGTGCTGCTCTATCTCGACTTTGAACGAATGAAAAGCGGGACTTTCGACCGGATCCGAGCTCATCGCATCGATATCATCGAGCCCGACGGGAAGCCCAGACTTGTCTTGTCGAACCGCGCGGCCTACCCCGGCAGCTTCTTTAATGGCGTCGAGGTCGCTCGTCCCGACCGTCGGAACGCTGCGGGCATGTTGATGATGAATGACGAGGGCAGCGAGGATGGCGGATTTATCTGGGGCGGCCTGTCTGCAGACGGCCACCCGATGAGCTTCAGTCATCTAAGTTTCGACCAGTACGAGCAGGATCAAACTATCAGCCTGGACGCTTCGTTCGATCATGGGCAACGCTCGGCTAGCATTCGATTGAACGACGCACCAGACGAGCCATTGACGCCGGAACTCATAAACGAATACGAGCGGCTGCGAGCGATGCAAGATGGTGCGGCGAAGCAACAGGCGTTGGACGCCTACATGAAAAAATTTCCGGCCCTTAAGCGACGCGCGGCGCTTGAGCGTTCCAGCGACGATTCAGTGTCTCTGTCTCTGAGCGACGCACAGGGACGCGTGAGACTTAGGGTGGTGGTTAGGGCGGACGGTGAGCCTGGGATCGAATTTCTTGATGCTGCCGGTCACGTCACCCAGACGCTGCCCACCCAGTTGGCGCACTGACATATTTGCACCGCGACTGCAGTGTTTTGGTTGATGAAGGCTAAATATTATCCAGTCGGCATGTGGGCCACCAAACCGGCAACGCCGCACTCCACGTGATTCGAGTCATTGTCAACTCCCTACGTATGCGTCTCACGCATTCGATCGACTTTTCGTCAACAGCGGTCTTAATGGGCGAATCGTCGGTCATACTCGCGGCAGGCCGCACTTGATTGAAAGCAAGGTTTTTGACTTTGCCGCTAACTGCGGCCGCTCTGTGCCGCGGTCTTTATGCGTTCTGACTACATGTAGGTTATTCAAAGCGACCTGGCGAGTTGCTTCCAATAATTCGCAGAAATAACGCACATGGTCGAGCGAAAGCCCAGGTAACTGCGGCTACGCGATATGCGAAAGTCTTGTACTCCTGGTGGATGATGATCTTGCGCTTTCGGATGCGAACGATCGGGGTGTATCGCGTGGATCCATCGGCCTGCTTGCGTGCGCGGATCGTCGCCATGCTGAGTTCCTGGAGGAGTCAAGCTATTCTTGACACCTATACGGCACCTCTGCAACTCGTAAACTCCCCGTAACCCGCAGGAATCCCGCAGAATCGCGCAGCATGGAAAGTACTGGAAAAATAGGCAATTCCTCCGATCAAGAGGCCGCAAAGATCGATCGGCGGATCTCAGTCGCTCCCATGATGGACTGGACGGACGCTCTTTAAATCGCTCCTTGCATCAATAACTTGGCGTCACCGGGGAAAGCTTGTCTCCTTTACGTCTCCTCAGGAGTCGGCTTGTCGGTCGTGTAAAGAACTTGCTTCACGGGACGTAACGCGTTACGATGTAACGCGTTACATTTGGAGGGACGCCATGGCATTACCCGCCGAGCGAATGAAGGCCATGCGCGAGCGGCGCAGTGTGCGCGGCCTGCGCGAACTGCGCTTGATCGTAGCCGATGCGCGCTCCAAGGCAGTCCGCAGACGCGTCGCGAAGCAGGTCGCAGGCCTGGACCGGTCGCGCGAGTTGGATGCACTAGGCTGGATGGAGGCGGTGTCGATATTTGACGACCTATGAAACGCGGCGATGTGGTGACCGTTGCAGCAACCGGCGACTATGGCAAGCCACGACCCGCGGTTATCGTGCAGACGGATGCTCTGCCTGCTGCCCATGCTTCGGTAGTGCTTTGCCAGATGACTTCTGAATGCAGCGACGCAGCGGATTTTCGGGTGACGATCGATCCGACCGCGAAGAACGGGTTACGTGTGAGATCGCAGGTGATGGCCGATAAGCCCGTGACAATTCGGCGCGAACGTATCGGACGTCAGGTCGGTCATCTTGACGACAAAGACATCGCCCGGCTCAACGTCGCCTTGGCCTTCGTTATGGGATTGGCCGACTAAGTTGAGGCTGGCTCCCGATGGGCATGTACGACGAAATCCAATGTGACGCGACTTTGCCTGATGGCTACAAAGGCACCGGAGCAAGGTTCCAGACCAAGTCCTTTCGGACCCTGGAATGCAACGCTACAAAATCACCAGCACTGGGAAACTGATTGATGCTCGTGGGAATGATCTCGAGCCAAATGGCTACGTCACGTTTTATACGAGTGACCCGGATTCGACATGGCGCGAGTACCGGGCGCGCTTTTTGTCTGGCCAACTAAGTGAAATCGTGCGAGTGAGCAAAGATGCTGACGATCAGGTCCGTTATGGCTTGGCTTCGTATCGTTGGTTTAACACGCCCTCGTTTCTCTTTTGCGATGACTCCAAAGATTCCGGTGTCGAAAGCCAGAGGGCTCCATAGCCTGATACAACTACTGCCAGTGGGGCAGCAGGCAAGCAGAGCTCAAGCTCAGAGCAGCCGAACAGGCGTTCGGCTCTGCTCTGCCCACATAACCAGAAGCGGTACACCTCCGATCAGGATACTGAACGCTATCAAGATGTACGGGCCATTCTGTCTCAAAATGCCTCTGACATCCACGCCGAAAAGTGGCCAAGCCGCGCCGATGGCGACCACCAGCAAAGCTGCGATCCCCAGTATGTCGAGCGTGAGCAGGCGCAGCATCAATCGACGCCAACTCTGCAGCCCCAGCATTTCTCTCCGATACCGCGCGCGTTCCTGCTCCCGCGCTAGCGCAGCTCGGCCGATCGCTTCAGCCTGCCTTTCGGCTTGCAGGCGTGCCATAAGCCGGAGATCGAAGTCTGCCTTCGTGTCCAGGCCACCGAAGAGGGCCCGCAGGTGCTGGTCGTGGTCGGATTCCGGAATGCTCATGCGGTCGATCTCGATTTTGTCGCGCCAGCAAGAAGCTGGGCGCGTGCGCGATGCAATAACGTCTTCACTGTCCCCACGGGTATCGCCAACATAGTTGCTACCTCCTCATGGGACTGCTCTGCCATGTAGAAAAGCATAACAACCTGCCGTTGCTTAGTGGGGAGCCGATCCACGATCTTCAGGATCGCAGCGCGCTCGGCAAGTACATCTGTTGCAGGTCCGGGGTAGTTCGCCTCCGCCGCCTCCATCACCTCAGGATCGCTAAGCGAAGACTGCGGGTGCCGCGCCCGTAGTGCTGACACGCTGGCGTTTCGGGTAATCGTGTAGATCCACGTCGATATGGAGGCGCGCCCGTCATATCCGGGCAGAGCTCGCCAAACTTTGATGAAGACCTCCTGGGTCACGTCTTCCGCGGACTCACGGTCGCGCAGGATGCTGTACGCCAAACCGAACACTTTGCGTCGGAAGGCGGGCAACAGCAGGCTAATCGCCTCATCGCGGCGCCCCGCCCTGACGAGTTCCATCACTCCGGCATCGGTCAACACAGCAGCGCATTGCCCGTTTCGCCCGACCGCAAGGCTCTCGTGTCCTTCGGTCTAAGGGACCTGATCGTCACCGGACGCCGACTCGTCGCCTTTTGGAGTCGAGTTATGCCCTTCAACGAAGTAGAAGATGAGATAGGCGGCGCCGACGGCGATCGGGATCCAGCCGAATCCGTTCAGGGATGGCGGAGATAGGTCGTGTGCGCCAAATGTGATGGCAAGGCCAACACCGAGCCAGATCAGACCACGCAGAAGGGTGCGCGAGCGCACTGGCATTTGCTCACGCTGCGGGGCTGGCTCCGGCAGCAGGTCCAGCCCCTTCTCGATGGCTGCCATTCGCTCCTTGTGGCGACAGTCTGCCTCGTGGACCCTGCGCCGGTGCCACACCACGATCCAGACGATCAATGCACCCAAACTCACCGTGACCGCGAGAATTGAGAACAGCAGCCCCATCGCCGTAGACATCATTTCAAGTGACATAGTCACGACCTCTTTCTAGCCGATCAGTGCGTGCAGGACCCATTCGATCTCCGCACTGTGCCGCGCGGTGAGATAGCCGGTGATCACACCGATCAGCACACCCGCCAGAGTATCGGCCATCGGCAGTTCCCTGGGGTATCTATTCTCGCGCGCCACGGGACTTGATACGCGCAAACGGTCCATAGGGTTTCAGGGTCCAGGCTGCTTATTTCACGCCACGGGTGAAACCTTCATCCCGTTCGACGCGTATCAATCGCGTGACCGCTGGGCTTAGCGCCGCCCCAAAATTTTTTGAATCTGATCCCTAACTTCGCAGCGCAGTGCCAGAACTACATTAGGTTTTCAGAAGGATGTTAATGCATGCCATCCAGTATTTTGCGAGCTCTAATCCGCCTTCGCCTGGCCTTGCCATTCGCAGCCGCATTCATAGCGACATCGTTTCCCGCGCAGGCCCAACAAAGCGGGCTGACCCCAACCGTTAGCCACTCATCACACTTGCTTCAGTTTGATTGGCCGGCGATCGAGACCGCAAGCGCTACCTATGAAGTAGGACCCACCGGATTAACCTTGTTTCACTTCCCGCACAGAGTCATGGCCGTGGTCGACGTACGGGGCGGAGGACCCGGAACCGTGAACACAGATATGTTGCGCCTCAGCGACTCGAGGCCCGGGGTCGACAGCGTCGTCATTGCCGGCGGATCACTGATGGGAGAGGAAGCCATAACGGGAGTGGCGACTGGGGAGAAAGATCTGGGCATGCGCAGTGTCGATGACATGCCAGTCGCGGTCGGCGCGATCATTTACGATTTCCATCGCCATCGGCTTAATGAGATCTATCCCGACAAGCGCTTAGCAGTGACCGCACTGAAGTCGCTGCGTCCTGGCGCATTCGCGCTCGGGGCCCAGGGGGCCGGGCGAATGGCAATGCAGGGTGGTCTATTTAACTGCGCCGCACACTCGGGGCAGGGGGCGGCATTTCGACAGATCGGCGACCTCAAGATTGCAGCATTCGTTGTAGTGAATGCGAGAGGGACAATAGTCGATCGTCAGGGAAGGGTGGTGAATTGCCCAGGAAACCCCCACTGGACAGCCAAAACCACTGCCTCCGACTTGCTCGCATCTGGCCTGGACCCGTCCGAGATGATGGCGTCGCCGCCAGCCCCTACCACCAACACAACGATTGGCTTGGTCGTCGTCAACCGGCGTATGGACATCTCGGCTTTGCAAAGGCTGGCGGTGCAGGTCCATACATCGATGGCGCGTGCAATCCAGCCTTTCTCCACGGCAGAAGATGGCGACACACTGTTTGTCGTGAGTACGTTGGAGGCGAGTCCGACTGCCGGCGGGCTCACCGATATGGGACTCGACATTACAGCCGGAGAAGCGATGTGGGATGCGATCCTGTCGAGCGTCCCGGAAAACACAGAGGTTCGCGCCGTTGCCACAGCCGTCTCTCCCATGAATATCGGCCGTTTGGCGGGCAGTTATCGGTTCGGCGACAACGTAGTGATTGACGTATGGGAACAGAACGGTGCGCTGCTGCTTCGTCCGCGGGGAGACATTGGGTTTTTCGACTTGGAGGACAGAGCGATCAAATTGATCGCCACTTCTGACAGCGACTTCTACGTGAACAGTCAATTCAGAACCCGGATCTCGTTCGTCACGTCGGAGAGTGGCAAGGTGACTGGCGCTGTAATCAATCCTGGAAGGTGGGCGCTGAGTGGACAGAGAATCACAGATAGCAAGCGGTAGTTACGAGCGCATGGGCGGCCGATATGAGTGAGCTAATTTCCGCGGCGCTGAGCGCAGGCGTGTTCTATCTTTCGCAGGGGCCGGCTAACGCCTGGCCGCTAGCATGGCTCGCGCCGGTGCCCCTGCTTTGGCTGGCATTTGGCGACTCTCCGGCTTGGCGATTGCTGGCCGTCAGCTTCCTGGCCTTTGTTATCGGCCAGGTCTACATCGCGCAGTGCTACGTCGGCGCGCCGCTTATGTCTCTGCTGTCCCTCCTGGGGCTCAGACCAATCCTTTTTCCTCTCAGCATCCTGTTCGCACGCCTGATCCATCGCCGTCTTTCTCTGCTCCCCACGCTGCTGGCATTCCCGGCTTGCTGGACCGCGATGGAGTTCGTCGCAGGACTGCTCTCTCCTCACGGCAGTTTCGGGTCGGTCGCGTATAGCCAGGTCTCGGTTCCGATCCTCCTGCAGAGCGCATCGCTGTTCGGCATGTACAGCATCACCTTCGTCCTGAGCCTGGTTGCCTCGAGCCTTGCGCTCGCGGTTCGAGACAGGAGGGTAAGGCTCACGGCCGCCGGCGTCGGTGCGGCCGTATGCATGGTCGACTTGTTGTTCGCCGCCACGAGACTAGTCGCGCCGCAACCGGAGATGGTCCGTGTTGCCGCTGTCGGTCCTGTCCCGCAGGCGGCAGGGACTGATTCCCTCGCCTCGGACAGGCAGACCTCCTCCGTCTATGCCTCTATCCTGGACGGCCTTGCCGGACGGGGCGCAAGACTCATCGTCACTCCCGAAGAGAGCCTGACGACTCGGCGTGCCTGGTCTGCGGAAGCACTTGCCCCTCTGACGGCTGTGTCTCAGAGCACGGGCGCCGAAATCGTCGCGGGCATTCTGCAGCGCGCACCAGCAGGCGACATCGCAGTGGCGTTCGAGCCAGATGGTCACAACTCGGTGTACGCCAAGCGCCACCGGCTCATGCCATTCGAGGCCAAATTCCCTCGCGGAACCGCCCCGGGTCTGCTGGGCGAGGGGAAAGCCATGGCTATCTGCAAGGACATGGATTTCCCGGACACGATCCGGAACGACGCGCACGTCGGGCTGCGGCTGATGGCGGTCCCGGCTTGGGACTCCGGCGTCGATGCGTGGATTCACGCGCGGATGGCAGTCCTGCGCGGTGTTGAGAACGGATTCGCCGTCGCACGCGCGGCCAATCATGGTCTCCTTACCGCGAGCGACGCTAACGGGCGAGTAATCGCGCAAAAGGTCGTCGGACCGGATCAGATAGACTGGATACTCTCAGATCTTCCGCTGGGACCAGGGCCTACTCTATATACCCGGATCGGCAATGTGTTTCCCTGGGCCACCCTGGGGCTCACGCTGCTATTGTGCCTCGCTCTTGGCGGCCCGGAGCACAACCCCCATCCAGATGAGGTCGTTCGCAACCGTCGCGGGTCCTGCACCTTTGGCGCGCCTCGAGCGCACATGATCGATCAGCGCGGCGGACGTCAGGGTGAGTGCGTTGCACTTGCCGAGCGCATGGCGCTCCAGCAGCTCCAGGTGAGCCTGCTTGCTCCGCTGCCACTTCGAGATGGTTTCAAACGTGTCGATGTGCCAGCGGATGAGCTCGGCGAGCGTGGGTGCACCGTGTTGAACACGCGTGAGCGCGGAAGGATCCTCCAGGACAACCTCGCGGTGTTTTGCCCAACTGAGTGCGGCGGATCGATGCGCGAACGTGCGGCTCTCACGGTACAGGATCGCCCCGCCGCGGCGTATGCGGACGATGGCCGTAAAGCGCGTATTTCCGTTGGCTTGCTTGCGAACTTTGATCGTCGGCATGATGGCACTCGGGGAGGGATGGCATTCTTGTCTCCTTTATGTCTCCCCGGCAACCTCTAAACTCCCCGGAACACGCAGGAATACCGCCTAAACGCGCAGCATGGAAAGGACTGAAAAAATAGGCATTTCCTCCGATCAAGAGGCCGCAAAGATCGATCGGCGAATCTCAGTCGCCCCCATGATGGACTGGACCGACGATCCACAAACCTCTTTGCCGAACAGGCTCTTACGTGGCTCTGAAAATGCTTGTCTCCTTTATGTCTCCTCAAGAAACGGATTCAGAACCGTCACGCTGCCGAATCTTCGGCGGTGCTGCAGATCTTCAGTGAGCAGCACGCGGCAACCCGCTTCGGCGGCGGCCGCGATAACAAGTGCATCGTAGAACGACAGCGCGCCGCCGCGGGCTAGCTTCACTGCGTGCGTATGGATGTCGATCGTAAGGGGGCGTGCCGGCCCCATCAGTTCAGCGATCACTTCAAGTGCTGCGTCGACCTGAGGCCAATCCCAGCTTAGCTTACGGCGAACGACGCTGGTGAATTCGTTGAGCACCTGCACACCGATCACACCCCCTTCAGCCATCAGCGCTTCTGCCCGGGCGCTGCGGTGGTCGGCAGCTGCGAAGGCGTAGATCAGGATGTTGGTGTCGAAGAACCGATCACCGGGCATTGGCCTCATCCCGGTCGAAACGGAAGCCCTTGGGTAGCGGCTTTTTCAGCGTGCGTAGCCGTTCCAGAGCCCGCTCCCGGCTGCGATCGCGGCCGACCTCAAACCGCCGTGCTCCGGATGCCACGATTTCGATTTCGTCGCCGGTTTTCAGCTTCAACGCCTTCACGACCGCGTCGGGAAGCCGGACGGCCAGGCTGTTTCCCCATTTCGCTACGCGCATAAATCTCCAAAAGATATACTCATTACTTGTATATCATAGATACTTGAGAGGCAACCTGCAAGGTGACAGGTGACGTCGGCATCTAAGGGTGCGGCCGCTGCCGGCCGAGGCTGTGTCAAAACCCAAACCACATCCCGTGTAGGTTCGATAGCGCACGATTCAAGTCAACAAAGTCGGGTGAAATCGAGCCTACGTGCCCAAAAATGCACTGCACCATTGGTGGCTCAAGAGTTTTCACACAGCCTCGGCCAACTCCGGCCACTCGAGCAGAACCGCAAATTTTCTACATAGCGGACATTGGAACGCTCTCCGAGGGACCGAGGAATTGCGTTTAGCTCGGAAACTTCAACTCCCGCTCAATCGCCTGGAAGCGCGGCTCTTGGCGCAAGGGGTCCAGAAGCGGGTCGGTCTTCAGAGCCTCCAGGCCTGGGTCCCGCAGCCGCAGCGCTGTCTCGAGCCATTCAAGCGCCTTCGCCCGATTGCCCCACTGCGCATAGATCGTGGCGTACTGGTACGCCGCGGCATCGCCCTGTGCTGCCTTCAGTTTCACAAGCTCGGCTTCCGCATCCGCGTGCCGGTCGAGCTTGTCATAGACCACCGAGAGGCACCAATGACTCGACCAGTAGTCGGACTTCGTCTCGCATGCAGCGCGCGCGCTCTGCAGATCCCCAAGCCCGTAATAGGCGAACCCGCGATCCGCATAGGTCACCTTGAAGCCGGGGTCGAGACTGAGGGCTTCCGCAAAAGCCGCAACCGCCTCCTCATATCGGCGAGCCGTATACAGCGCCCGGCCGAGCGCGGTATAGCTTCCGCGAGCGAGCGGGTCGAGCACGACGGCGCGGCGGGTGGCGGCAAGGGCGGCGTCGAAGTGCCCCATGAAGGCTGCAAATCCGCCGCTATATCGCAATACTTGGGCATTGCCCGGCGCGACCGCAAGCGCCCGCTCGTATTCGTCGTTCGCCTGCGTGAAGTCGAGGGTTCCAATTTCCGCAACGGCCGCCAACGCGACGTGGGCTTGGGCCAGATCCGGTGCGAGCGCGAGCGCCTGGCGCGCATCGGCCTGCGCCTTGTCAAAGCCTTCACGCGCCGCCGCTGGGGTCTCGGCCTCCGAGGCGACATTGGAAAGGGCGATCGATCGGCCGGCGAACGCGAGCGCATAGTGCGGATCGAGGCGAATCGCTTCCGTGTACGCGGCAATAGCGGGCGGGATGTCTTTGGAGTCGCGACTCGAGCGGACCGCCTTGGCCCCGCGCAGATACGCATCGAAGGCCGCCGGGTTACCCGTCCCGCCGAGTTCCACTTTGGCCGCGACATCCCCGAGGAGCGTAACTTTGAGAGCGCTCGCCACAGAGGTCGCAATCTCGGTCTGAAGTTTCAGCACATCCCCTAAGTCCCGGTCATAGGTCTTCGACCACAGGTGAAAGCCCGTGGCCGCATTGATCAACTGCGCGGTGATGCGGAGGGTGTTGCCGGAGCGCCGGACGCTCCCTTCGAGGACTGCGCCGACGTTCAGTTTGTGCGCGATCGTGCTGATGTCGGTGTTCGTTCCCTTAAACGAGAACGCCGAGGTGCGGGCGGCGACCTGCAACTCGTTGATCTCGGAGAGCGAGTTGAGGAGCTCCTCGGTGAGCCCGTCCGAGAAATACTCCTGTTCCTTATCCCCACTCATATTCACGAACGGCAGCACCGCGATCGAGTGCGGCGGCGGATTGAAGGCGGTGGAGACCGCGCCTGCGCGAGCAGCCGCCTCTGGCGTCGCGTGTTTGGCGATCCAGAACTTATTGGCAAGGAAATACGTCAGCGCCACGAGGACGACGAGGGCAAAGATTGCGAGCCCTACCGGCTTTGACATCCGAAATGCGCGCACCGGCTCTCTTATGGCCGCTCCGGCACTGGACAATGGCGTTACTGGCGGCTGAGTCGCTGTCGGTACCTCGGGTGAGAGCAACCGACATACGCGCTCGATGAATGCGGGCGATGTCTGCCCGTCCGGCAGTCGCGACCACTGAACTTCACGGAAGCGATCGGGTACGCGAGCAGTGGCATCTGGCGTGCTGTCGATGACAACCGGGAGCAGAAATGCGACATCCTCGGCCATATCGGCTGTGCGATCCACGGCCAGCTTCCACTCGCGACGGAAGTACCCCTCGCGACGAGCGTCAGAGTGCGCGGAGATGACCGGTACGAAGAGCGCGCAATCGTGGATCTGCTTGCGAATCTGGCGGTCCCAGGCCTCCCCGCCCTGCAGCTCGCTTTGGTCGAACCACACTTCGAGTCCCGCTGAGCGCAATGCCCCGCAGATAAGCTGAGCCGCCTGCGCGTCCTTTGAGGCATAGCTCAAGAACACCGCTCCCGTCGGTGTACTCGCCGGCTTAGGCGATTCTTCCCCCATCCGCGCCTCTTGATCTTGTACCGGTCGCGGGAGAATGCCCTGAAGAGGCGGTCTCAGGCAACGCAGCCACGCGAAGGTCCGCTTTACCTCGGGACAATGACTGGTATCGGGAAAGCTCTAGGACCGGTCAGGGTCCAACAGCGGTCCTAATGGGTGAATCGTCGGTCATCGACTCTCGACAGGCCGCACCCGACCGAGAGCAACGCTTGTGAGATCGTCGGTAACTGCGGCCGCTCTGTACCGCGGTCTTTATGCGTTCTGACTACAAGGTAGGTAATTCAAAGCGACCTCGCGAATTGGCCCCAATAATTCGCAGAAGTAACGCACATCGAGCGAAAAATTATTGAAGTATTGGGGCAATTAGATGCGATTGCAGGATAGCCTTTCGGCGGCTGTTTGATTCAAATGTGTTGCATGGAAAATCGCAGCACGCATCTCTCTACCTGGGTCAGCGCCGATCTCAAGGAACGCTTTGCGGCCGCGGCCGCGCGCCAGGAGCTTTCCGAATCGGCACTCCTGAAGCGCCTCGTGGAACAGCTGCTCGCCGCCGCTGGCGACAAGCTGGCCGCAATCCAGCGCCCAGCCGGTCGCCCGCGATGCGCGACTGACCGTGCGCCTGGTTCCCGACGACAACCGCCTGTTGCGGGAGCGGGCCGCAGCCCGCGGTCTGCCGGCCGCGTCCTACGTCTCGACGCTCGTCCGTGCGCACC
>Ga0302324_100004645_pt1 | contig 30289 bp, 28 predicted proteins | sample Palsa_T0_1_FD_201949 | JGI IMG/M metagenome (GOLD analysis project Ga0302324, IMG submission 201949) | Peat permafrost microbial communities from Stordalen Mire near Abisko, Sweden - Palsa_T0_1 | ecosystem: Environmental > Terrestrial > Soil > Palsa > Peat permafrost | place: Sweden: Abisko...
GCAGCAGCACTACAATGATCAGGAAGACGCACACTACTACATGAACAATGGTTAAGAGTATCAACATCGCGTACTTTCTAGTATAGGAAACCGGAGGGCCGCTGGTCAAACGGGGGGCCCCACATGGCGCGGCCCTACATGGCGCGGACTTTGCGGGGGGCGCGGCCCACTTCCGAGCGCGCGGGCTTCTTCAAGCCTTGCGCCAAGCGCCTCACCTGATCGCTCACGCACACCAGAAACATGGGCTGGCGCGCATTCTTCAGCAAATCCACGATGCGGTCCGGGGCCTCTTCCAAATAGATGGATTTGCCGTCGGTCAGCAGATGGCTTTCCGATTCGCTCTTCAGGGCATCGCTCAGGCGCTTGCCCATGTCCTTCTGCAAAAATCGCAGCACGCGCCGGATCTTCTGCAGCGAGAAGCCCTTCCGCCGCAGCTCCGCGATCACGGAAACCTCCAGCACCTCCTGCGCTAGGTAAACGCGCTTATGGCCGTCCTGGCGCGGCGAAACCACGTTCCGCTCGTCCCACCATTGCAATTGGCGCAGGCTGACGCCGCAGATCCGCGCCACGTCCGTGCTGGTATATTGGTCGCTGCCGGGTGCGGCAGCAGGCCGCAGTTTTTTTGTTTTGAACATTTCGCCCCGCTTTCGGTTTGGAAAAAATACCCGCCTTTCTGGATTGTACTTTAGTGGCGCGCCGTGTCAATAGGCAATTGCGGGATCTTTTTGGGGGGGGGAGGGGTGGGGACCGGCCGGGGGGCCTGTCTTACTGTGGTAACATAAGGGTTTCCCAACCTGAGGTTTTCGTGGCCAGAATCACCCGTAAAGAGTTGAAGACCGACAAGTTTGCCCTGGAAATCGGGCACACCGTCGATTTTTTTGAAGAACACCGGACCGAGATCGTCCGCTATGCAGTGGCAGCGCTGGCCGTGGCGGCGATCGTGGTCCTCATCGTTGTGTACCGGGCGCACCAGCAAACCGTCCGGCAGGAGGCGCTGGCGGCCGCCATGGCCGTGCAAGAGGCGCCCGTCGGACAAGGCCCTCCCAGCGCGCCCAAAGTCTACCCCACCCAGGAAGCCAAGGACAAGGATGCCATCAAGGCATTCAGCGAGTTGGCAGCCAAGGATTCCGGGACCGACGAAGGCTACATCGCCGAATATTATTTGGGTTGCATCGCGGCCGACCAAGGCAATCTGCCGGAGGCCGAGAAGCGCTTCAGCTCGGTCGCCGAATCCGGCGGCAAGAAGTATGCGTCGCTCGCCAAGCTGCCTCTCGGCCAGATCTACTTCGCCGAAGGCAAGAACGATTTGGGTAAGAAGACGCTGCGATCGCTGATGGACAACCCCACCGTTTTCGTCTCCAAGGACCAGGCCGCCCTGGTGCTGGCGAAGATGCTGGCGCACACCGAGCCCGCCGAAGCGCGCAAACTGCTCGATCCGCTGCGCGCCAAACCCGGCCCGGTGAGCCAGAGCGCCATCCAGGCTTATGGCGAACTTGGGGCCCAATAGCCGGGCCCGCCATGCTCCGCCATCTCCGGTTTCCGGTGGAACAGAGCCGCGGGCGGCGCTACCCGGAAGCCGCGCATCCCTACCGTAACGCCTTTCAGCGGGACCGCGACCGCATCGTGCATGCGCGCGCCTTCCGCCGCTTGGAAGCCAAGACTCAGGTCTTCACGCCCGGCCTGTGCGACCACTTCCGCAACCGCCTGACACATACCATCGAGGTGGCCCAGATCGCGCGCACGGTGGCCGCCGTCCTGCAACTCGACGAGGATCTGACCGAAGCCCTGGCGCTGGCGCACGACATCGGCCATCCGCCCTTCTCGCACGCCGGCGAGGACGCCCTGGACTGCCAGATGCAGCGCTTCGGCGCGCGCTTCGACCACAATTTGCACGCAGTGCGCATCGTGGAGACTTTCGAGCAGCGTTACGCGCGCTTCCCAGGGCTGAATCTGTCGTTTGAAGTGCGCGAAGGCATCGCCAAGCATTCGCGCGATTTCGGTCCGGGCGAGAATCCCGATCTGGAGGAGTATCTGCCTGGATTGCGGCCGCCGCTGGAAGCGCAACTCATCGACTTGGCCGACGAGATCGCTTATAACACCGCCGACCTGGACGATGCGGTCTCCGCTGGTTTGCTGCGCCCCGAGGAAGTGGGCGCCGAGGCCCCCTATTATAGGGAACTCTTCGACGCCGCCGAGCAGCAGTTCCCCGGCGCGCCGGAAAGCGCCCGCTTCCACGAGACGCTGCGCAGCCTCGTTGACGGGTTGGTGTCCGGCCTGATCGAGGGTACCGTCCGCCGCGCTTTGGATGCCGGATGCGGGACAGTGGAGGATGTGCGGCGGCATCCCGCGCGCCTGGCCGCGTTCACGCCCGTAACGGAAACCGCCAATCGTGATTTGAAGCGCTTCCTGCATGGGCGGGTTTATACGGCGCCGGCGTTGCGCGAGGAGCGCGACCGTGCGGCCGCTATGATCGCAGGACTCTTCGATTTCTTTCTGGAGCACCCGGAGCGGCTGCCGGCGTCGCACAGCGAACTGATTCGGGCGGAGCCCGCTTATCGGGTGGTCTGCGATTATATTGCGGGGATGACCGACGGTTTTTTCCAGCGTACCTACCGGCAGATGCTCCAGTAGGGCGGCGCATGGCGCCACCCGGGGCGAGCGCAGCTCGCCTGCGCTGACAAGAGTGTCAGCGCGGCAGGCAGAGTGCCTGCGCCACGAGGAGCACTCCGTCCGCTACGATCTCCGCTGGACCGGTCAGAAAAACCTCGCCATCCCACCGCAGTTCCAGCGGCCCGGCCGGCGTGACTACGCGCGCGGGACTGCGCACCAGCCCGCGCAGCACCGCGGCCGCGAACGCGCCCGCCGATCCCGTACCCGAACTCATGGTTTCGCCCGCGCCGCGCTCCCAGAACCGCACCTCCAACGTGTGTTCGTCGCGCGCCCGCAGGAACGAGACATTGGTGCGGTTCGGAAACAGCGCATGCCGCTCGATCTCCGCGCCCAGCGCCCGCCAATCGAAATCGAAGTCCGCCACCGGCATGGCGCATTGTGGATTGCCCACCGACACCAGCGTGACATCCCGCGCGCCTCCTGCTAACGGCAACTCGAATCGCTCGGCGGTGAACTCCGGCCGCCCCATATCCATCTCGAACAGAAAGCGCAGATCCGCGCGCTCCAGCAGGCGCAGCCGCTTGATGCCGGCGCCGGTGCGTACGCGCACTTCGTCTTTATCGAGGCCGTCCCGGATCAGGAACGCCGCCGCGCAGCGCGTGCCGTTGCCGGAAATCTCCGCTTCGCTGCCATCGGAATTAAACAGCCGGATAGCCGCGTCGTAATCGCCGCCCGCAGCAGGTTCGATCAGCATCCAGCCGTCCGCGCCCACGCCCGTGTGGCGGTCGCAGATGGCGCGCGCGATCGCCGGCAAATCGCCGCCCGGAGAGTCAGCGCTCGTCGTCAGCAGGAAGTCGTTCTTCGCCCCGTGCGCTTTGGTGAACGGAATTCGCATCGTTGTCTACATCGTTTTTTAAAGGAGTCAGGCCGATACAACAATGATAAATCTCAACCACCGGCGCATGTGGAACCATCACAATCTTCACCAACTCATAACGCGGCCCGTTTACCCCGGCCCGCAACAAAGCCGATTGCACGGGGTCGCCGCCCATCACCACCGCCCACTCTTCCCACAAGAACAGATCCGGCCGCGCGACCGCCGCCGGCCAGTGCGGCCAATTATCCCAAGTCAGCGTCTCGCGAATCGGAATACCGGCCGCGCGGAAGATGCCCGTGATGTCGCCGAAAGTAGTAATGATCCCCGACCCCCGCCGATAGCGCGGCCCTAGATACGCCGCCGCCTCGCGCGTCCATGCGCGGCGCGCTTCAGAGTTCACTTGCGACTCCTTCCAGGTAATCCACGCATCCGGCCGCGGATGGATCAGCCAGGGCACGGCCGCTGCCAACACCACAGCCGCGGCCGCCCAACGTTGCGCGCGCGCGGGAGCCAGCGATACCAGCGCCGCCGCGCCAAACGCCAGGGCTGGGAAGAGCGCCAGCCCATATCGCGAGTTGTAGTAACTGTTGGGCCACAGGTCCGGCAAGAAGATCGGCGTGCCGCCCGAAGAGTGCATGCTCCAGACATAGAAGGCGCCCGGTAACAAGAGCAGGATCGCCGGCCACCAGGCCTTGCGCACCGCTACGCACGCGATCAGACCCGCCGCGCCCAGCCACGTGAGCGGCGCGCCTGCGCACCAGCGCACCGCGCTTCGGAAATACAGCCACGCCTTGGCCCAGTTAGCGCGGCCGGGGTAATGGGCCGATCCCTGAATGGCCCTTGGCGAATACGGACCGTTGTAGAAATCGAGCACGTTAGAGCAGCACCACCAGTTATGCCCCAGCCAGTAGAGCGGCCCCAGGCACGCAATGGCGGCGAACAGCGCCGCCTTCGCCACTCGCTGCCGCTTGGCCGCCACCAGTACAAACAGCGTCACAAACGGAATCGGGAACCAGCCGTCATATCGCGTCATCGTCCCGCACAGCATGGCCACGCCGGCGCCTGCCGCCGCCACCCACGATTGCGTATCGCGGAACCGCACCGTGAAGTACAAGACGGCCATCAACTCGGCCAAGAACAGCGGCTCGTTCATGGCGGTGGACTGCAGATAGAGCAGGTTGGGATTCGTGGCGAACACGGCGGTGGCCGCGATGGCTGCGGCTTTGCCGTGAGCCGTGCCGTCGAAAACCCGCCGCACGGCCGCAAACAGGAATGCCCCCGCCAGCACGAAGGCCGCGCCAGAAACAATGGACCCCGCCAGTGCGTTGCGCCACAGCGCATCGTTGCGCGCGAACAACATGGTCAACACGTGCGGCAACGGCAGCCACACCGAACCCAGTTCGTCGTAACCCGGCGTTCGCGAATCCAAAATCCGCCGCGCGATATTCAGATGCGCTTCGGCATCTCCGTAATACGCCAGGTAGCCGCCGCGATAGAAGAACCAGACGCACGCCGCACTCCACAGACCCAGCAACGCGATGACTGCGCCTATCTCGAGAGCCGGCTCAAAAATCCGTGCATGCTTTGAATTCGCTATATCTTTCCTCAACCTGATCCCGCGTCAGCGTGCGAAACCGGTCCACGCCGAATTGCTCGCAGCAGAAGCTGCCCATCACCGAGCCGTAAATCACGGCGCGCCGCCAGTCCTGGATATCGACGGCGCCGCCGCGCGGGTCCACGCCGCGCGCGGCGAGATACCCGATAAAGCCGCCCGCGAAAGAATCGCCGGCGCCGGTCGGATCGAAAACGTCTTCGAGCAAGTAGCCCGGCGCGATGAAATGACAGCCCTCCGCGAACAGGATGGCGCCATACTCGCCGCGCTTCACCACCAGCGTGCGCGGTCCCATGTCCAGAATAGCGGCGGCTGCCCGCCGCAGATTGTGCTCTCCCGAAAGCATGCGCGCCTCGCTGTCGTTGATCAGCAGGAAGTCCCAATCGCGCAGCGTCTCCAGCAGCTCGGCGCGATAGTCGCGAATCCAGTAATTCATGGTGTCGCCGCCGGCAAGGTGCAATCCATTCATCTGCGCGCGTACGCCGCGTTGCAGCGCCGGCTGGATATTGCCCAGCAGAAGATAGGGCGCCGCGCGGTAGCGTTCCGGCAGTTTGGGTTGAAAATCGGCGAATACGTTAAGGTCCGTGCGCAGGGTCTCGCGGTCGTTCATATCGGCCGAGTATTTGCCTTCCCAGAAGAACGTCTTACCGGGCACGCGCTCCAGACCTTCCAGGTCGATGCCCTTGGCGGACAATAAATCGGCGTCTTCGCGCGCGAAATCGTCGCCCACCACGGCCACGATCTTGACTGGAGTAAAGTAACTGGCCGCCAACGCGATGTAAGTGGCGGCGCCGCCCAGCATGCGGTCCACCTTGCCATGCGGCGTTTCCACGCCATCGTAAGCCACCGAACCCACCACCACGAGAGACATCGTTCGATTGTAACAACTGGCAGCGGGTTATTCCCGCAGTAAAATCGCGCTAGACAAACGTGCGCAAGGGAGTATAATCAGGCAATGCCACAGACTCTCAAGCACGACTCCGATTTTCTGCATGCTGCACTTATAGGGTTGCAGCACACGCTGGGCGCCCTGGAAGAGCGCATCGCCGATCTACGCGTGCGGCTGGGCGGCCAAGCGGCGCCTCGCAAGGCCGCGGCTGCCGCGCCTGCGACAGCCGAAAAGAAGCGCACCATGAGCGCGTCCGCGCGCCGCCGTATCGCCCTGGCTCAAAAGAAGCGCTGGGCTGCGTACAATGCCGCCAAGGCCAAGGGCGCCGCGCCCAAGGCGGCCGCGCCGAAGGCCGCCGCCCCTAAACCGCCCAAGCGCAAGCTGAGCGCCGAGGGCCGCGCCCGCATCGTCGCCGCCACCAAGAAGCGCTGGGCGGCGTTCCACAAGGCGCAAGAAGCCCCCAAGCCGGTCGCCAAGAAGGCCGCGAAACCGGTTGCCAAGAAGGCACCGGAGGCGGCCGCGCCGCCAGCCGTTGCCGCAGCCGCCCCAGCAGAGTAGGGCGGCGCCATGCGCCGCCACGGGGCGTGAGCGTTGCCGGCGGCGCATGGCGCCACCGCACTAAGATTGCTAACATCTTTCGCATGGACCCCTGCAATCCCCAACGCCGCGAAATCCTGGGCGCGCTGGTCGGCGCATCCCTGGCTTCCGCGGTTCCCGCCGCCGCGCAAACCCGATCCGGCGGCATGCTCTATCGCACGCTCGGCCGCACCGGCGAGCGCGTCTCCGCCATCGGCCTCGGCGGCTACCACATGGCCGTCCCCGAGAACGAACAGGATGGCATCAAACTGGTCCGCACCGCGGTTGACGAAGGCATCAACTTCCTCGATAACTGCTGGGACTATCACGACGGAAAAAGCGAAGTCTGGATGGGCAAAGCCCTGCGCGACGGCTACCGCCAGAAGGTCTTCCTGATGACCAAGTTCGACGGGCGCACGCGCCAATCCACCGCCCGCCAGATCGACGAATCGCTGCAGCGCCTGCAAACCGACCACGTGGACCTGATGCAATACCACGAGAACATCCGCATGGAAGATCCGGACCGCTTCTTCGCGCCGGAAGGTCCGCTGGCCGCATTGCTGGAGGCCAAGCGCGCCGGCAAAATCCGCTATATCGGCTTTACCGGCCACAAAGACCCCGCCGTACACCTGCGCATGCTGGAGGTCGCCGAACAGAGCGGCTTCCATTTCGACGCCGCCCAAATGCCCCTGAACCTGCTCGACGCGCACTTTCGCAGCTTCGCCAAGCTGGTCGTCCCCAAGCTGGTGGCGCAAGGCATCGGCGTGCTGGGCATGAAGCCCATGGCTTTTGGCAACCTGCCGCAGCACGGCCTGGCCACGGGCATCGAGTGCCTGCAGTACGCGCTGAATCTGCCCACGTCGGTGGTGATCACGGGCTGCGATACCATGGAGCGCCTGCACCAGGCCCTGGAAGCCGCGCGCACGTTCCAACCGTTGACGGACGCGCAATTATCCGCGCTGTTAGCGAAGACCAGGGACGCAGCGATTACGGGTAAGTTGGAGCCGTTCAAGACTACGCCGAATTTCGACGGCACCGCGCAGCACTTGGACTGGATGGGGTAAGTAGAAACTCATCAGGTCAAGCTCTTTCATCCAGCCTCTTCAGCGCGAAAGCGTACGCGCCGATGGCCGTCGCTTCGCTGGTCCCCAGGCGCGAGATGCCCACACCGGTGCGCTGCAATCGATCGAACGTAACTTTGCGCGAGCTGCCGGGGACCGTCAGTTCCTTCGTCTCGCCCTTCAGGAACGTCTCCAATTGCGCCGGATCTTCCAGGTTGAAGGCGCGTTGCGCGAGACGCGGAAAGCGTTCTCCATTGGGCGCCTGATAGGTGCCGTTCATCTCGTCGACGAGCGCGGGCAGGAACTGGCGATGCGCGCCGGCGATGCCGCCCCCGATCACCACCAAACCGTCCAGCAGCGTGACGGCCTGCGCAATCGCGTCGCCGGCTACCTCTCCCATGCGGCGGAAGGCTTCCCGCGCCGCCGCGCGATTGCCCGCCGCGGATCCCTCGGCGATTTCGTAAATCGCTTTCGGCTCCGGCGCGTCTTCGAACCGCAGCCCGGCCTCGGCCGCATATACCCGCCGCACGGCTCGAATGGACGCGCCTTCTTCGGCGTTGGTGTCGCGGTCCAGCTTGTGGCGCGCCACCCAGATCTCGCCGGCCATCGAGTTATCGCCGATAAACAGAGCCCCGTCGCGCACGATGCCGCCGCCGAATCCGGTGCCCAGCGTGACGCCGAACAGGTTGCGATAACGCTTGGGACTGCCGGCTTTTTCTAGCAGCCCGTTGACATAAGGAAGGAATCCGGACATGGCTTCGCCATAAGCGAACAGGTCGCCATCGTTGTTGATGAAAGTGGGCAGGCCGAACTGGTCCTCGAGCATCGGCCCCAGAGCCACGTCACGGTAGGCCGGCAGGTTGCATGTGTTGATAATGATGCCGTTGAAGTAATCCGCCGGGGCGGGGAAGGCGAAGCTGAGGGCTACCGGCGGCGCGGGCAACTGCTCCCGCACCCTGCGGAAGCCGGCAACGATATTGGCGAGCGAGCGCTCCAGGTGGTCCGCGTTGGATGGCAGCGCGAAACTTTGAATGACCGGGCGGTTCGCCTGCATGGCCGAAAAGACGAAGTTGGTGCCGCCGGCGTCCAGGGTCATGACGATGCGGTTGTCGTTTTTATATTGCTGCATGTTTTTACGCGTGCGCCAGTGCGCGGTTGGCCAGCGCGGTCCAAGTGATATATAGGATGGCCGCGAGCGGCACCAGGAAGCTGAGTTGCACGGAGCTGCTGTCGGCCACCAGCCCCATCAACGGCGGCAGACACGCTCCGCCCAAAATCGCCGTCACCATGAGGCCGGACAGCTCGTTGGTGTGCTCCGGCATGGCTTCCACCGCAATCGCGAAGACCAGCGGGAAGATGTTCGCAAATCCCAGCCCGGCCACGAAGAAGCTGGCCACCGCCAGCGTGCGATCCGGAACGAATAAGCCTAATAGCGCAACGGCCGAGACGCCGCATGTGACCAGGAAGAATTTCCGGGGCGCGATCCAGTTCAAAACGATGCCGCCGGAGAATCGGCCGATCGTGAGCGCGGTGAAGAACAGCCCGGTGCCCAGCAGTCCGACCTTATTGATATCGATATCGAAGCGCTCTTTCAGATACAGCGGAATGCCTGCGCTCACGCTGACCTCGGCGCCTACATAGAAGAAGATGGCGGCGACCATCATGAGCACGTAACCGTTCGAGAGCAGCACCAGGCACGACCGCAAAGTGGCCGCGTGATGCGTGCTCTTCTTCTCCTCCACGCGCAAGCCCGCGACGGCCAGTACCGCGACGACCAGCGCCACGGCGTAAATGGGAAAGATCACTCCCCAACTCGCGCCGAAATACTTGGCCGCAATCAACGGGATCATGGGGCCCGACAGCGATCCGATAGCCTTCACGAACTGCGCCAGCGACAGGTTGCGCGCGTATTTTCCGGGATCGGAAACATCCCGCATGATGGGATTGCCGGAGACCTGCAGAATGGCCGCGCCCGCGCCTACCAGCATCACGGTCAGCAGAAAGCGCGCGAAGGAAGTGAGTCCGAAGGCGGCGTTCAGCAGCCCGATCAACGCGACTATCAGGCCCAGCATGAGCACGAACTTTTTGCCGCGTTTATCTTGAAAGACGCCCATGGGAATCGAGAGCAACCCGAACATGGACGAATCCCACGAAGGGGATAAGGGATGCGACTGCGTTGCTGAGATGAAACTCGTTCTTGGCGAGGCTCACGAAGGGTCCGACGGCGTCGGCAAAGCCCATCGCCAGGAAGGCCAGAAAAACCGGAAGGGTACGTAGTGGCATATCGGATTTGATTCGCGGGGAATAGCGAGTATACCGCCGAGCGGCGGTTGCGCGGAGGTGCTGCCCCTATGCCCGATACCTTGCCCGCTTTAGAAGCCCGACGCTCTGAAATCTTGCGTCAGATCGGCACACTCGGCGATGGCGTGCAACCGCTGTTCGTGTTCGTCCTCGACATTCTCCTGCACCACAATGAACGGGTCCGCAAAGATTTCGGACGCCACCCGGAAAGAGACGCCGTGCAGCGCCGATTCCGCCTGGCTTTTGCGGCATCCCAGGTGAATTTCGTTTCCAACTATCTACATTGTATATTCATTCTTGCGGTGCAGCCAGTGGGGCCAGCTTCGGCCTTTTCGCGGAGCCGATACCACCACCGAGCTTCTTCGTCTTCAGCGGCAAATCTTGGGATAGGCTTCTGGCTCATTGTTCGCCTCCCTTGAATCGCCCTGATTTCGCGCTTGTTTATCCCGTCTGTTGCTTCTCGCGCGCGGCGAGTGCCTCATGCAACACCGATTTGATATAAGTCTGGTAAGGCAGGCCTTTCTGCTCCGCCTGCTTGCGGGCCAGAGCCAGATCCGCGGCCGGGATACGCAACGCCACCACCGGCGCGGGCTTCTTTTTGGACGCCTCAATCCGCCGGAGCAGCTCGTCCCTGGTCAGAATCTTGGCCTCGCCGCTCCGCACGGCCGCCAGCAGCTCTTTGTCATGCACGTGGCGGTTTTGGTACCACCAATCGGCCTCTTCCGCCTCGGTGGCGAATTTCGGCACGATGCGTTTGGTTTGCTTGTTCTTCATCGGGGTTTCTCCAAGAAAGCCTTCCTGTTCGATGCAACTGGCCTGAAACGCAGTCACAGCGCGGACCTTGCCGCCACGAACCGTCCACGCCACCCGCAGGAAGCGGCCTCCATTCGTGAGGCCCACGGATCTATAGCGTTCCTCGCCGTCGATCACCTCGTAATCCAAGTCCAGCGGATCGCCGTTCAGCACCTGCTCGAATTCGGCCGGCGTTACTTTTTGGGCCGCCAGGTGCTTCGTGTTTTCGCCGTCCCAGTCGAACTCGATCCCGTGGGACACGCCTATATAGTATCGCAACGTATATACGTTGTCAAGAAGGAAACGTCCGCGGCTATCGTTGCGGCGTCACGGTCGCCAAGTTCCATTTGATCGCGCCGCGAAGGTCGGGCAATTGCCGGGCCACGCGCGCTATGTCGGTGCGGAGACCCAGAATGAAGTCGTCTTTGCCGGTCTTCCAGAATTCCTTCTCCCGCGCCTGTTTCATAAATGCTGTCATCCATAGCACCACCATCTCCGGCGGAACTGCGGATAGATCCTGGTACAGATACCGGTCCGGTAGTTTATGGGCCTGGCTCAATGGTTGCATGGCGGAGACGATGTAAGGCCCATCCATATGTGGCGCGCCAAAGAGAGAGAGCAGGGCCGCCGCGCGTGCGTAGTCGTAGCTACCGACCAGCACGCATGCCGTCGCAACTGGATTCGATCGGCTATAGGGTCCGCCGATGTCGTGCGACGCGGCTACGCCCGCTTCCCGGTGCTCACTCCCATGCCTGTCCAGCCGATCCGGGTTGAAATTGAAAAAGCCCGTGGGGGTTTTCGGCAATTCGCTCACGAAGCACATGACCGGAAGAAAGGTAAGATTAATGCGGTCGGGTGGCACATATGGATTGAGCTCCTTAAAATCCGGCATCCTCAGAAACGCGGCGATCGTTTCATGGTAGCGTTGCCACTGCTCGGAACCCAGATGCTCCGGACGCGACCCCAGCAGAATATAGCTGTACAGCCCGTACCCGGGTTGTTCAGGTGCGAATGGCGAAAGGAAAGCCGCCGCTGTGACACGTCCCGGCTGTCCAGACCTAGAACCGCCAGCGGAATGGCTCGCGGTCGTGGCGGGGTGGCTCGCGGTTGTCGGGCCGTGGCTCGTGGTCGTGGGTCGGCTCGTCACGGTCGGCACGTGGCGCGCTGGGGGTGAGGAAACCGGCTTCGCCGGCGGCGCTTGACCCGGCGCGTGCGATGGCGCCGGATTCGTCTTCTTGCTCGTTATAGGTGGCTTTTTAGTCTGCGATGGCGCCGGCGGCTGAACCTGCGCCCAAATCCCAGCGTGTGCACATAGCAGCGCACAAGCGATCGCAACCGACTTACCTATGGTCATCTAATCCAATGCAGCTAACGAAGCCGTAATAAACGTCCCAGCCATCGTAACACCGCCACCGCCATCAAGGCCGCCACAAATACTACCAGCGTCTCCGCGGCGCTCAACGGCCAGTCTCGTGTTGGTGGATAGGTATCGAGAAACACGCGCAACAACACCGTGAATCCTAAAGATGGGATCAAGTACCACAGCAACCATCCAAATCGCGACCGCGCACGAGGCTCAACGGCAGGTACGGGCTGCGGCGCGGTCGCCGCCGCAGCGCGAAGCGCCTGTGCCAGCGCATTGCCGAAATCGCACGCCTGTGCGTGGCGCTCACGCGGCTCGAAGGCCAGCGCCTTCAGAATCTCGCCTTCGGCTGCGGACGCGAGGCCGTGCCGCAGGTCCGATGGCTTGGTCTTAACGCCTTCCTTCTGCTGAAACCAGATCTGCACCGGCGCATCGCCCGCGCCGAGCTTAAAAGGCCGCGTGCCAGTCGCCATTTCGTATGCGATCACACCGAGCGAGAAAATATCGCTTGCCGGTCCTGGCGACCCGGACATCTGCTCGGGCGCCATGTAGGCATACGATCCGGCTACCCGCGTGGCCTCCGGATGCGTCCGGCCGGCCTGCGAAAGTATGGCGATCCCAAAATCGATAATGATGGGCATTTCCTGGCCGCCGCCCATGTCGCAAAGAATGATATTTTCCGGCTTCAGATCGCGGTGGCAGACACCCTGATTATGCGCCGCCGTCAGCGCCTGGCCGAGGTGCTCCATAAGGTGCGCCACGCGCTCCAATTCCATCCCGTCTTTGCCGAGGGCCGTGCGCAGAGTGCTGCCTTCGACGAATTGCATCACCAGGAACGGCTGGCCGCGCGAAGTTTCGCCGCTGTCTAAAACCTGCACGACGCCGGGGTGATTGATGCGCGCCAGCGCCTCGCATTCCTCCCCGAACTTCCTGCGCGACCACTCGCTATCGTCGCCCACGTCGCGCAGAATCTTGACCACCACCGCCTTGTTATGCAATTGCGTATCGCGGCCCAGGAAGACGGCGCCAAAGCTGCCCCGCCCGAGTTCCCGCTCCACCAGGTAGCGATCCTTGAGACGCTCGCCCGCCCCAACGGATTGCGCCATGGTCTCGGTGGTCTGGCCAGGCTCCGCCGTTGCCTCCGGCTCCCGCCTTGGTTCTCCTGGCATATCCTTAATATTGACCGTTTACCTCTGGTCCTGCCGCAATCTGGCAATCCACCACAGCCGGGCCCCAAACGCTATAACGAACCACGGGCTGCACTCTTCTTGCGCTTAACATGCGATTTGGAAATTCTACCGCGAACCTGGGCAAGCCGCCAACCCTCCTGCATTCGGCATAAAATCACCCTATGCGACGCTTACTCATTGCCGCGGCGTTGGTCTGTTGCTGTTTCGCGCAGGAGCCTTCCGCCGACAACGCGCCATACGAACACCTGGCCGCGCTGGGCAAGCTGTGGACGTTCGTTAAATACTTTCATCCAACAGTCGCCAGCGGCCGGACCGACTGGGACGCGGCTTTGCTCACCGCGATCGACAAGACCAACGCCGCGAAGTCCCTCGACGATTTCCTGGCAGCCGCCGCCGGAATGCTGGCCGCATTGCACGATCCCGCCACGCATCTGCTCACGGACCAAGACTCCGCCCCATTGCCCGACGACGTCGCGGGGCCGCCCACCGCCAAACCTGGCGACGACGGCATTCTCATCGTGCGCATCGGCAACGGCGATTACATGTCCACCATGCAGGCCGTCGATCGGATGCAGCCCCAGTTCGCCGGCGCCAAGGCGATTGTGTTCGATCTGAGAGGATCGAAAATGGCCGCATACGTTCTGCACACGTTGCCGGTAAGCCGGGCGACGGCCGGACCGGGAAACTTCAGCCGCAGGCATTTCGGCTACCCGTCGCCGGATGGCTCGGATTCGGGCGGGTACTTCTCCGAAATGGCAGTCCGGGATGGCTTGGCAATCCTGCCGGGTAACGACAAGAAAGATGTGCCCGCCGTATTCCTCATCAATAAGGGCACCACCATCCCCAAGCTGGCACTGGCTCTGCAAGACGGCGGAACGGGTGCTATCGTCTCCGAAGATCCCATCGACGATCGCCAGGCCGACCTCAGCGAGGACGTGCCGCTGATCGCCGGCCATGCGGCTGTCGTGCGTATCAAGGAGCTGTATTATCCGGATGGCACTACCGGGGTCACTGCCAATCGCGTTCTGAACGTCACAGGGGAGCCGGCATTGCAGGCGGCGATTGAAATGGCGCGCGCGGGCAAGTGGGACAAACCGGCGGCACGGCCCAAGGCGGACCTGGGCAAGCCATGGATCGCGGACAAGCCCTACAACGAAAACGCATATCCGGAACTCGGCTACCGACTGTTGGCGGCCATCCGCATCTGGGGCGTTTACAGCTACTTTCATCCTTATAAGTACTTGAGCGGCGAAGATTGGGACGCATTGCTGTTGCAGTTCCTTCCTAAGATGGCCCATGCCGCGAACGCGCTTGAGTATCACTTGGCGGTTGCCGAGATGGTGGCGCACAGTCACGATACGCATTGCTATGTGTCGAGCCAGGAGCTTCCGAAATTCTACGGCGCAGCGCCGGCTCCGTTTGAGATTCGCTGGATCGAGGATCGGCCGGTGGTCGTCCGGCTGGTAAGCGATACCGGCGTCGCCGTGGGCGACGTCATTGTGCGCATAGCGGGCCAGCCGGTCCGCAACCGGATCGACGCGCTGACCCCGTATATAGCCGCTTCCACGCCGCAGTCGCTGATGAGCCACATTACACAGCTTCTCCTGAGTGGCGAGGAAGGCACGGAGATCGATGTGACAGTCGCGGGCGCGGACGGCAAGGAGCATGAGGCAAAAGTGATGCGGCAGCGGGCCTATTACAAGCTGCTGGGCGCGCACCGCTCGGGGGACGTCTTCCGCCTGATCGATGACGATATCGGCTACGTGGATCTGGAACGGCTGCCGCGCGGCGAAGTGGATGCGATGTTCGAGAAGTTCAAACAGACCAAGGCCATCATTATGGACATGCGCGGTTACCCCCAAGGCACCGCTTGGGCGATTGCACCGCGGCTCGGAGAGAAGACATCGCCCGTGGCGGCGCTGTTCCGCACTAATGTGGTGAGCGCGGAGGGAAACGAAGGCGGCCATGTGAATAGCATGCTGTTCGAGCAGCGGATTCCGGCAAGCAATCAGTGGCGCTATAAGGGTAGGACGGTGATGCTGATCGACGAGCGCGCCATCAGCCAGTCCGAACATAGCGGACTGTTCTACAAGACGGCCAACGATACGGTGTTCATCGGGAGTCCCACGACCGGGGCCAACGGCGATGTGACTTGGTTCGCGGTCCCCGGTGGAATCCGGATCAGTTTCAGCGGGCATGACGTTCGTTGGCCCGACGGCACGCAGTTGCAACGTGTGGGCCTGAAGCCGGACGTGGAAGTGCTGCCCACCATTGCGGGCATTCGCGCGGGCCGCGACGAGGTGCTGGAGAAGGCGGTGGAGTATCTGGCCGGGAAGCGATGACGCGGGCAAGGGTGCTAAGGTGGTGCCAGTGGAGCGGATCTTGGAACCGTACGAAGTGAGCGCGCCGGAACCGGCATACAGCCCGGATGGCGTCGATTTGACGCTAATCCGGTGGATGCTGTCGCTGACGCCGGTGGAGCGACTGGACGTGCTCGAAGATTTCGTGGACTTCGTGATGGAGGTGCGTGCCCGGAATCCCCAGACCTAGAATCGCGTCGATCCTTCAGGTGTTCCGCGACCATGGCGTCGACTTTATCGTGGTTGGAGGAATCGCGGCGCTGCTGGAGGGCGTGGACGTTACCGTCACCCCCAATACGGAAGTCGTGCCTTCCAGGGAGCCTGGCAACATCGCTCGGCTGCTCCTGGCGCTGGATTCGTTGGACGCAACTTACAGGTCTAAGCCCGAGTTGAAACCGAATGAATCGCACCTGGCTTCACCCGGTCACAAGCTTCTGGCGACCCGCTTCGGTCCGCTGGACGTTCTCGGCACTATCGGGCGGGGTCGCGGTTACGACGACCTGCTGCCTCACACCCACGAGGTCGAACTTGGCGACCGGTTGCGCGTCCGCGTCCTGGACCTCGAGACGCTGATCGCCGTCAAGGAAGAAGTCGCCGGCGAAAAAGGATCTGGCGGTGCTCCCCATCATGCGGCGTACGCTCGAAGAGAAGCGGCGCCTTGGAAAGTCATAGCGCGCGCTTGCCGCGCAGTTCCCGCAAAGCGTCATGCCCGATCCACCGCGCCGAACGCGATTCCGACGCGGCCAGCCCTTGGGCCACCTCCATAGCCGCCGCGCACAACTCCGCGTTGCGCTTGCCGATCTGGCGCAACGCCCAATTCACCGCCTTCTTCACGAAATTCCGGTCGTCGCCGGCGGCTCTCGCTATCAGCCGAAGCGCCGCGCGGAACTGCTTGTCGGTGGCTTTCTTATCGTGGACGGCCAGCCCCGCCAGCAGCGCGAACGCGGCACGCCGCTCATATTCGGGCTTGCGCCGCGACCACTCCGGTACCTTGCGCCACGCAAACGGCGTCTTCCACAGCAGGCCGATGCAGGCCGAATCGCACACCGACCAGCAGTCGAACTCGCCCACCCAGCGCTCGATTTCCTCTTCCGAAATCCTCGCCGGGTCGGCGATCATGGTGGCCACTACGCGCGCTTCCAGCACCCCGGTGGACCAGAGCGCGGAAGCGAGTTCTGTATCGCGGCCCAGCTCTTTGGCGATGGAACGCATCACCGGCGTTGCCACGCCGTACGCCAGGGGGGGACGAATCCCGTAGCGCGCCATGCCCGCCACGTTGGCCGCACTGCCCGCCGCCCGCAACCGCTTCAGAATGACGTTAGTCTTCGTCATATACGCTCCCTCACGCTCACCGCTCAATAGCCAGGATAATGGCTCCCGCCATGATCAGCAGCCCGCCGGCGCCGCGCGTCCACGTGATCCGTTCGCCCAAGAACAGCGCGGCAAACAAGATGACGAAAGCCACGCTCAGCTTGTCGACCGGCGCGACCCGCGAGGCTTCGCCAAGCTGCAGCGCGCGAAAGTAGCAGAGCCACGACAAACCTGTGCCCAGGCCCGACAGCACCAGAAAGATCCACGTGCGCGACGGCAGGCCGCGCAGCGCCGAAGGCGTCGCCGTGACCGCGGCCACGATCCACGTGAAGACCAGAATCACCGCCGTCCGAATCGCCGTCGCCAAATTCGAATCCACACCCGCCACTCCCACTTTGGCCAGGACCGCCGTGGCGCCTGCAAAAAGGGCGGAAAGCAACGACCAATAAATCCAGTTCATGCTCATACTGCATCTTACTGATAAACTGGTCCGATGCGAATCACACGGAAGCTATCGATCGGGCCGCTCGGCGTCTTGCTGGCGGCCGCGGCGCTCTGTCAATCCCTGCCCGTCGCCAACCGCCCCGAGGACGTCGGCATTTCGTCCAAACGCCTGGAACGCGTACACGCGCAGATGCAGGCGGACGTCGACAAGGGCCGCATTCCGGGCGCGGTGCTCCTGATCGCGCGCAACGGCAAAGTCGCCAAGCTCGACACGCTCGGATTTCAAGAGCGGAAGTCGCAAACGCCCATGAGGACCAATTCCATGTTCCGCATCGCCTCCATGTCCAAGCCGATTACTTCGACCGCCATCATGATCCTCGCCGAAGAAGGCAAACTGGATATCGGCGCGCCCGTGGCGCAGTACCTGCCCGCGTTCGCGGAAGTGAAGGTTGGCGTGGAAAAGGCCGCGCCCAAGCGGCCCATGACTGTGCAAGACCTGCTGCGTCACACCTCCGGACTGACCTACGGGATCTTCGGCAGCTCGCCTGTGGACGACCTGTACAAGAAGAGCACCATCTTCACGAGCAAATCGCTGGCCGATATGGTGGCCACCATCGCCGGCATGCCGCTGGCGCACCAGCCCGGCGAGTTCTGGGAGTATAGCGTGTCGACGGACGTTCTGGGCCGTATCGTGGAAGTGGTCAGCGGCATGGACCTGGACCGCTTCGTTGCCGAACGCATCACCGGCCCGCTGAAGATGACCGACACCGGCTTTTATCTCACTGCCGCCCAGGCCACGCGCCTCGCGCGTGCGGATGCGGCCCTGATGATGACCGGCGCCGATGCCACCGCCAAGCCCGCGGTCTTATCGGGCGGCGGCGGCATGCTCTCGACCGCGGGCGACTACGCGCGCTTCTGCCAGATGATGCTGAACGGCGGTGAACTCGATGGCGTGCGCCTACTGGCTCCCAAAACTGTGGCGCTGATGACCTCCGACCAACTCCCGCCCACGACGGACCGGCATACGCCCGTCGCAACAATCTTAAACGCGTTCGGCCCCACACCGGAGATGGGGACCAGCTTCGGCCTGGGTTTTGCGGTGCGCGTAGATCCCGGCCGGAATCCCGTGCCAGGATCGGTGGGCGACTTCTCGTGGGCGGGCATCTACGGCACTTACTTCTGGGTCGATCCGAAGGAGAAGCTGGTTACCGTGCTGATGATTCAGGTTCCGCAGACCGTCAACGTTCCTTACTGGCGGCAGACCCGCACGCTGGTGTATCAGGCGCTGACGAACTAGACACGCCTTTGTGGGGCGGGCAATTCTGCCCGCAGCCGGCTTTCAGCCGGCTCCGGCCGCCCTCCAAAAGCAAACTGACCTACTACCCCAAATTGATTCGGCAATTTCCGCAACTCAGCCGGCCGGGGCTTGTTACTTCCCAGATCCGAAGTGCTCCTTCCCCTCTTGGCGGGCTTGCTGGAATCGTTTCGATGCTTTCCAATCGATCCATGCCTCGCAGCATCGTGATTCCGGAACTGGCGTACCCGGACATCGGCGACGCTATCGATTGGTTGTGCAAAGCGTTCGGATTTACCCTCCGCATTCGAATTGCGGATCGCCCGCCGAACTGTAGCATCATTCTCTGCGCACCCTACCGGTACTCCGCTCGTATAACCATTAGCATGACTGCCAATCCTTCCACGATGTTGCGCTCCACCTCCGCCCTGCTGTTCATTTGCGGCGCCGCAACCGCCTCGTTGACCGCGCAGGAAGTATCCTCCGCGCGATCGGAAGCCGGCGAATTCCAGAGACTGGAGCCTGCGCTGCAGTTCTTGCGTACCCGCAACGCGCGAGATTATGCGGTCGCCACTCCCAACGGAATCGACGACGCGACCTATGTCAAGATCGGCGGAATCGAGCAATGGATAACGATTCGCGGCGAAGACCGCAAGAACCCGGTGCTGTTGTTCTTGCATGGAGGACCCGGCGATGCGACCAATCCCTGGGGGTACGCGGGTTTTCGCGACTGGCTGAAGTATTTCACCGTCGTCCAATGGGACCAACGGGGCGCCGGAAGAACCTTCGGACGAAACGGACCGGCGGCCGCCTCTACCATCACCATCGACCGGATGGTGCAGGATGGCGTCGAGCTTGCGGAACTGTTGCCGAAGAGGTTGCAGAAGGACAAAATCGTTCTCGTCGGGCATTCCTGGGGCTCCATCCTGGGCGTCTTCATGGCGAAGGCGCGACCCGAGCTTTTCTATGCATTCGTGGGTACGGGCCAGGTTGCCGACCCTCTGCGAAACTACGCCGTCGCATACGCAGCCCTCATTGAGCGAGCCTCCCGCGAAGGCAATTCCCGGGCTCTTCGAGAACTGCAGGAAGTTGGGCCTCCGCCATATGCCGACCGCAAGGGTTTCGCGGTCCAACGGAAATGGTCGAATCTGTTTGAAGGCGCGGACGCATTTCTGGCATCCACCCTGGGGTTTGCGCTGGCCGCGCCCGGCTACTCGCTGGGCGACATCAACGACTGGTTCGAAGGACAGAACGTCAGCGCCGAGCACCTCGTCCCTCAGACCTCCGTGCTGGACCCAAAGCTTCTCGCAGGCGACTTCGCCGTGCCCCTGTTCGTCATCCAGGGCGCCGAGGATTTCACCACGCCGGCGGGTCTGGCCAAAATCTATGTGAATTCACTGCATGCTCCGCGCAAAGCTTTCGCCACGATTGAAGGGGCCGGTCATTTTGCCGTGTTCACGAAGCCGGACGTGTTTCTGCAGGAGCTTAGAGCGCGCGTACTCCCGTTGATACGCTAGTTACACGATTGTAGGGAGTTCGCGGAACCTAACCCGAAACACGCGCGCGGTTCCGATGCAGCCCCGGCTCAATCGCCGCAGCCATCTTCGCCACATCCAGCCCGCCGTCCAGAAAGTCGTTCACCTTCCCGGCAGTGCCCAGCCGATCCCGAATCGCATCGCCGTGCTCGATCACCAGCACCTGCGTCCCCGCACGCCCCGCCAGCATCGCCTTCACCCGCCCCAGCGTGCGCGCGTATTCGTCCCTCAACATCCGCCGGCGCTCCGGCGTCCCGGCCGGCCCCTGACCGCGGCGCGCCAGCATGCGCTCCTGCGAATCGAGCACCTCATCCAGATCCCGCTCGCTCAGAATCACGCGGCAGGCTAGGCCCGCCGGCAAAGCGCCCAACAGCGGCGCGATAATCTTGACCGCTTTCCCCTGGGCCTCGCACAGCCACTTCGCGTCCGTCAGCAGCTTCTTCACCGGCTCAAATTCCAGATAGCCGCGCGGATTGTCTTCATCCGCCGCGCGCAATCCGTCCGACAGCACTCCCATACCGCCCGCCGCCAGCATCTGCATAATCATGGATGTGCCCGAGCGCGGCAGCCCGGTCACCACCACGAGGCATTCCTCAACCGCAACGCGTGGCGCAGGCACTCCTGCCTGCCGCGCCGACACTCTTGTCGGCGCAGGCGAGCGAAGCTCGCCTTCAGCGAGCGGCCCATGTGTGCCCCTCCGCATCCGTCGCGCCAGCCGCCTGTGTGCGCGCGCCGCTTCGCCGTCGCCAAGATGTTTCTGCAGCAACGCGGCCAACCGCACATGCGCCTCCGGAAAATTCGGATTGAACGAAATCGCCGCGCGAAAAGCCTCGGCCGCCCGCGCATATTCCTTCATCCCCGCCAACGCGCGCCCCAATAGAAAATGCGCCAGCGGATACTGATGCACCCTCTGCAGGGCCTCCAGCGCCGCCTGCGCCGCCACGTCGAATTTCCTCAGCCGCAGAGCCATCCGGCACACGCCAATATGCGCCTGCGCATTGTCCGGATCGATCGCCAGCGCTTTCTCGTAGACCTCCCGCGCTTCGCGCCACCGGTGCAGCCGCAGATACAAATCGGCGGTCTGCAGGAAAAGGCCCGGCCGTACCAGATGCGCTTCCGTCACCCGCTCCAGCGCGCTCAGCGCTTCCCCGTACCGCTTCTCCGCCGTCAATACCTGCGCTTTCAAGTAATCGACAACGGGCGGCTGATAGCGCGCCAGATTCTGCCAGCGTGCCAGCTCGCGCCGCTCGTCTTCGCTGAGTTCGCCACCAGCCTTGCGCACCTCGATACGCGCCTTCGCCTCTTCATACAGCGCCCGCCGGCGGCCATCCAGATCGTCCACAATCCGCCGCATTCCCGCGTGCATCCCCAGCGCTTGGCACGATACGAACAGCCGCACCGCAAACCGCTGCTCATCGCTATCGGCGGCATACAGCTTAGTGAAAATCTCGTGCGCCTCCGCGTGCCTGTCCGCGTCCTGATAAGCTTCGCCCAGGTTATAGCGCAGTTCCCGGATGGTCTTCTCCACCGCGACCTCGCAATCTTCATCCGGCCGTTCGATATACCCCAGCGCGATCATCTGCTCCAACGCTGCGTGCGCCGCCACCGGATCCAGCAGCGTATGCGGCGGATGCCGTCCATCCGCGCCCGGCACTGCTTCCCAGCTCGGAATGAACGCCACCACCGGCGCCTTCGCGAACGCCTGCGAAAGCGTCTTGCCGTCCATGTCTTCGCCCACCGGCAGCCCGTAAAGCGTCAGGATCGTGGGCGTCACGTCCAGCACCGACGCCCCGTGCAGCGACTCGCCCTTCTTGATCCCAGGCCCGCCCATGGCCAGGATGCCCAAATCGCGGTGCTCAATCGCCGGCCCGGCCGGGATATCCGGAATCGACGCCGGCCGCAGGTGATCCGGATGGAATCCATGGTCCGACATCAGAACCACGGTGGTGTCTTCGCCGGCTTTCTCCAACAGTTCCCCCAGCATCCGATCTTGCAACTGATAAGCCATCGAGACCACATTGTGATACAGCTCGAACTCGCGTTCCCCAATCCACGATTGGCGCGGCGGATGATACTTCATGAACCCGTGGCAAAAATGATCGATCGCGTCGAAGTACACCGCGAAGAAATCCCACCGCTGGTTGTCGATCAGCCACATCGCGGCCGCATGTATGCTCATGCATTCCGCCAGCGTCTGCATGCACACAGCCAGGCGCTTGTCGTTATCCTGATCGATCTCCCGCGCCAGCGGTATGAACGGCTCCACCATCTCCTGCGTCAGCCGGTCGGGATGCATGCGCAGATCCGCCAGCGTCCCCGCTAGTTCCGGCGGATGCACCACATTCGCCGCCAGCGGCCAACCCTCGTCGAGCGGCCCGCTCGCGAGTTGGTAATGGTCGGAAACCATCACGCCGTCGATCGGCTCGGCGGGGTGGCTGGGCCACCAGCCGATCGCCACGCTGCGCAGATCGTTCTGATTCAGAATGTTCCACAGCGCTTTCGATTTGCGCGAGAGGTTCGTTACCGGCTGCACGCCGCGCCCGTCCGGAGTCGGCTCGGAGAAGCCGTGGATGCCATGCTTGAACGGCCGCTTTCCCGTTGCGATTGAAGTCCACAGCATCGGCGACAACGGCGGATGCAGCGTGGCGATCTGTCCCGTCGCGCCGTTTTCCGCGAGCCGCCGCACGTTCAGCATTTTGCCGGCCTCCATCAGTGGCCGTATGACCTTCCAGTCGGCGGCATCCCACCCGATCAGCAGAATTCTCGTGGCGCAGGCACTCCTGCCTGCCGCGCTGGCACTCTTGCCAGCGCAGGCGAGCGCAGCTCGCCCCGCTCTTCTACTTTGGTTCAAATCGCAGCGTCGGGTGATATCGCTTCTTCCTTTTATGGCGCGCGTCGTCTCCCGTCCCGGTTCCCGTCGGACCGCCGGTTCCAGGCACGCCCGGATTGGATATTATCCCCGTACCCGGGTTGCCCGGGCCCACAGTACCCACCGTGCCGCCACCCCCAGTGCCTGTATTCGTGGCTCCCGCCGCCGCCAGCGAAAACAACACGCCCGCCGGCGTCTGCATACCGCCCGCCAGAGCCATTAAGGGAACGTCTCCCGTGCCCATGCCTGACGGAACCACCAGGTTGATCTGATACAGGCCCGCGCCCGACAGTCCTACAAAGCTCGGCTTGACAATAACATTATTGATATACAGGGTGATCGGGTTTGTAACCGGCGCCGCGCCGGAAAACGCCTCTCCCGCCGGAACCTCCGGCGTTGTCGGCCCAAACCCCACGGCGAAAAGTTCCACGATATCGCCGGGATTAGCCGCTACCGTCGGATAGCCAAAGGAACTCCCCGTTGGCCCCAGGATATCGTAGCTGCCTTTCCCGTAAGCCCCCGTACCGTTCGTTCTGACTATGATTCCAGCCACGTGCGCTGTGTCCAGTATGCTGAACGACGGCCCATAATCGCTCAGCGTCACCGTCGATGTGGCGCTGCCGGCGGCCGTGGTCACCACTACCGATACCGTGCCTCTAGCTGCATCGTCCGGAGCTTGTAAGTTGATCTGCCCGGGACTTACAAACTCAAGATACGCAGGCTTGCCGTCGATCTCTACGCTGGTACCTCCCAGCAAAGTAGGAAAGTCGCCGTTCCAGACCGCGATTCCGCTGGCCAAGTTGGTCCCATAAATCGAAACCCACTCGCCTGGCTGAATGATGTTTACCGTGCTGAAAAGCGGAACGATGCCGCCGGCGGAAATGGAAGGCGCACCCACCGGGCTGGTCTGATCGCTGTGTACGCCGGCATGCTGCCTGGCGATAGCCAACCGGATGGCGTTCATCGACGGCATGTTCTTAAAGCTTGCGAAATCCCGGTTGGAAGCCAAAACGCTCGCGACGGGATCCGCCGCGACATCCCGCAAACCGCTGCCGATATCGGATGCCGACGCGCCCGTCGCCATCGCCACCGCCGAACTGGTCACTGCCGCATAAATCTGCCAGTTCGCCGCGCTGCGTTTCAGCAACTCCCTTACGGACGATGCGCGCAGCGTCACGAAGTAGGCCTCCAGGCGGCCATCCAAATCGGCTTTTCGCGTGGCGCCCATGAATCATTAACGTCCGTTCATCTTACAAGACGCACGTAATCGTCGAAATGTTTCACAGCAGGGTGGCGCCATGCGCCGCCTCCCCGCTCATTTAGCGCTATTCTTGTTCTTACCCACGACCCCATGAGCGCAATCCACCCTTCCGTCCCCGGCGCACCCCGCCAAATCACCATCGGGCGCGCATCCGCCTGCACTTACCAGATCGATGCGCCCACCGTCTCCTCGCAACACGCCCTGCTCGAAGTCCTGCCCGGCGGCGCCTTGCAGGTGCGCGACCTGAACTCGAGCAATGGCACCTACCTCAACTCACCCGCGAATCGCGTGGGACCGGCGTTTGTGCCCGTGCAATTGGAGGATAAGCTTTGGCTCGGCCAGGCCGAAATCCCCGTACGTGCGATTCTTGCCCCGGCCGCCCCGTCGGGCAGAAGGCCCAGCTCCAGTCAAACGGAAAACCTGACCACCAAGATCCGCGAAGGCGCCGCGGATTTCGGCCGCGATCCCACCGCCGACTTCCCTGTGCCACACCCCATGGTCTCGTTCCGCCACGCCCGATTGCACTGGTCCGGCGCCCAGTTTTTTATCGAAGACCTCAACTCCACCAACGGCACCTTCGTCAACGGAAAGCGCGTCCCTGCGCGCACCAAGGTGCCAGTCAACGCCAGCGACGAAATCAGCTTTGGCAGCTACACCTTCGTGCCCAACAAGCTGGGCGCCGCGGCCACCGGCGCCGGCGATAGCAAGGTGAACGTCACCGCCGACGGCCTGGCAGTGCTCATCCCCGCCAAGGGCGGCGGCCTGCGTGAGCTGCTCGGCGATGTCTCGCTGACCATCGAACCCGGCGACCTGGTGGCGTTGATGGGTCCCAGCGGCGCCGGCAAAACCACCCTCCTCTGCGCGCTCAACGGCATCACCCGCCCCAGCCGCGGGCGCGTGCTCTACCGTAACCTCGACCTGTCCGATAACTTCGACATGTTCCGCACCCTGATCGGCTATGTGCCCCAGGACGACATCGTGCACGCGCAGTTGACCGTGCATGAGGCGCTCTGGTACACCGCCAAGCTCCGCCTGCCTACCGATACCACCGACGCGCAGATCGAGGAACGCATCCGCAAGGTGCTCGAGTCAGTCGGGTTGCTCGAGCAAATGCACGAAGAGATCGGCGACGCCGTCAAGAAGACGCTCAGCGGCGGCCAGCGCAAGCGCGTCAACCTGGCCATGGAGCTCCTTTCCGATCCCATGGTGCTGTTTCTCGATGAACCCACCTCCGGCCTCAGCGCCGTCGATGCGAAATCGGTCTTGTTGCAGCTCAAGAAACTGGCGGATGAAAACCGTACCATCATCACCACCATCCACCAGCCCAGTCTCGACGTTTACCGCCAGTTCAATCTCCTGGCCATGATCTCGAATCACGCGCCGGCCAAAGATGCGCCGCGCGTCTCCGGCCGCCTGGTTTATTTCGGCCCCGCCATGGATGCGTTCGAATTCTTCGCCCAAGGCGCGGGCGAATCGGAACCGCGCGCGGTGTTGAAGCCGGAGGATATTGAGCAGGATCTGAAAACCAAGCCGGTCGACGAATGGCTCCGGCGTTATGAGAGTTCGCCGCTGCGGCAGAGGTATGTGGGGGAGCGCCAGGCCAAGACCAAGGAACTGCCCTCGCATCGTCTTCCCAGTCCCCGCAAGCGCCGTCTGCGCCAGCTCGACGTGCTTTGCCGCCGCTTGACCCGATTGAAGGTCCGCGACCGCGCGCAATTGGGAATTGCATTGGTGCTGCCGGTGATCTTCGGCGTGCTGGTCACTCTTTCGCAGCGCGTACTCTCCGGCGTCGCGAGCTACACCGACTTTCTCGATTTCGGCAGAAAGATCGGGACGTCGCACTTCCTGATGGTGGTAGCCGCCGTCTGGTTCGGTTGTAACAACGCCATTCGCGAGGTTGTGGGCGAGCGCGCCGTCTACCGGCGGGAGCGGCTGGTGAATCTTTCGCTGGCATCTTACTTCGGTTCTAAGTACGTGGTGCTGGGCGCGCTCGGGCTGATCCAGAGCCTGCTGATGCTAAGTATTGTCTATGTCGGTATGCACCTGAAGGCGAATTTCCTGCTGGAGCTTCTGACTCTCTTAGTGACTTGCCTGGTCGGCACCGGCATGGGACTGTGCATTTCGTCCATGTCGCGCTCCACCGAACAGTCGATCGCCGCTCTGCCGCTGGCATTGCTTCCGCTGATCGTGCTCGGCGGCAGCCTGGCCACGGTCGCCGACATGCGCGCCCGCGAGCCCCTGGGATACATCGCCGGCGTGGCGGCGCCCACGCGCTGGGCGTATGAAGCCAACCTGCTGCTGGAGAACACCGCGCTGGGCGATAAGGCCCGGTTCGACACCCCGAGCGGACAAGTGGACCTCGCGGAACCATTCTTCCCGGCCGCCGACAAGACCTTCCGCCATACCTACCCAGAATCCCTCGCACGCCTTGGCGCGATGGCCTCATTCTGGGCGCTAGCCACGCTGCTGGCCTTGAAGAGGGATGAGTGGGAATGGTGGCACACCCTAAAATCCCGCTAGTCTCTACATTTCAATCGCTGGCGCGCGCCTCTACACTTCAGATGCCCGCGTGGGGCGGGCCTCCAGGCCTGCGCGGGTTCTCCAGAACCCGCTGTTAGGCGAGCGCAGATCGCCCCCTACGCTCCCCCATCCGGCCCAACCAACGACGGCTTCCCCCGATACAACCGAACCTCCGGCGCCTGATAAACAACCGCCTCCCCAACAACCACCGCCGGATTCTTCACGCCAAACGTATGCGTCCGCCCGCCGCGCCCTTCCTCTGCCCGACTGCCCTCATACTTCCACTGCTCCTTCCGCAGAAAGGGAATATCCACCCGCCACACAACCACCGCCCTGCCACGCTTCATCCGCTTGGTCGGGTCAATGGCATATCGCCAAACGATATACCATCCCGGATGATGGTAGTGCGACTGAATCGCCCACGGTCGCGTGCTGCCCTTCGATTCCAGCGCTTCATGCGGTGGCGGATTCAGCTTCCCGCCCATCGAAAGATCCGGAAAACGCTGCTGTGCCACATCCGGGTGCTTATGCCGCTTGTAGGGACTCAATGAATCCAGGGCACGTACACCAAACATGCCGACGATTCCGCTAAAAACATTGGCCTGTTCGAAGTAAAGGTCGATCAACTCCTCGGCCTTCTCTTCCATGAAATCGATAGCATTCCTAAGATGCACAACCGTCAGGCCCGGAGGCAGCCTGACCGCATCGTCGAAACCGTCACGAGACAGCGCCAAACTTGAGTTGACCCTTTCTGTTCAAGGATACAACATCTTCCGTCTTGATGACACGTGTTGTCCCGTTCACGGAAAGTGCCGCTAGCGCCGGGATCGCCTTGACCGCCACATCAAAGTAGGTCGCGTCGGACTCCACCCCAATGCTTCGATATCCCACCGCCGCCGCCGCCGCGATCGTGGAACCGCCCCCCATGAAAGGGTCCAGCACGATACCTTCCCCAAGCGGCAAACAAGCCCGCACAATCTGCCGCATGAACGCCTGCGGCTTCAACGACGGATGCGGCGCGATCCTGCGCTCCTCCGCCCTGGTAGGAGCGGACGCCAACACGTCGGTGAACGGCGCATCCCTCGACGGCCTCCGTAGCCCCCCGGTCTTCCACTTACGCAGATTATCCTGGACTCGCCCCTCGCAAGGTTTGCGGAACATGCCCCACGGCTCCCAGCAAGAGCGCGCCATGACGCTGACATCCGGAAACTCCTCATGCGCATTCTTCGGCCTGTCGCCGCCGCGCAGCGTTTGCACCAGCCGGATCACCTCGCCGCGCTTCTCGAATCCGGCCCGCATCAGAGGCAAATAGACCAGATGGGAAAGCAACGGGCTGCTTGCAATAAAGAGGTGACCGCCAGGCGTCAGGATCTTGAATGCCTGCTCGGCAAACAGGGAAAAGAAACTCTCCAGCTCGTCCCGATCCTCCCGCGTCAGCACCGTGAAGCGTGGCACGGGCGCACGCGCGCAGCCATCGAATGACGGCGGAATCCGCCAAACCCCGCCGCGCCGGCTCCGCAGCTTCTGCTTTTCGATGGTGGTATATTCCTTCAGCCCGTAAGGCGGGTCCGTGACGATTGCATGGACCATGTTCCCGGCCTGCCGGCCCATCCAGGCGATGCAGTCCGCAAGATGCAGAGTGCTCCGCGCACCGTAAACCTCCAGGCCGGCGGTTCGATGCGGTGTCGCGTCCGGTATCAAAGCGGGTAGCGTCATTTGAGCGTCTCCCCTACCGGCTAGGCTGCCCCGAACTAGCCTTCGGGGAAAGGTAGAGCTCAATGGCATCAATCAGTAGATCGGCGATCGGCCGTCCTTCCTGCACGGCGGTAATCTTAAATCGTCGGTACAGCTCCAGGGGAATTCGAAAAGTCGACTTAACCGTCGGCATCAGGGGAAGCTGTTCTGCCATTTTGCCACCTTGACGGCATTATGGCACGATTGGCGGCTCAAGGTCAACTCGCGGCTGGCGCTAAATCGTCCCGCTACTGGCGCGGGCCTCGAACCTCTCGCATAATTGTCGGCAATATTGAAGACCGTCCGCGCCACGTAGGGATGACACTTGGGCATCCCAGGTCCGTCTCGCATCGACCCCGACTGTCTCAGCCGCTAGACTAAATATCGCTTGGAGTCGTTCGGGAGCAAACCACAATTGGGGGACAGATTCATTCTTATCACACCACACCTTCACAACCCGGACGGCGTAATCGATCCGGATCGGCGGAGGAGGATGTGTCAACCGACATACAGACGCCATTTCGACGCCTTCGCGCCAGAGGCTGCAAAAAAAGGCCGTGGCCGCCAGGAGGAAACAATTGACAAGTAGCTGGTCGCCATCAGCGCTTGGCGCGTCTGCCCGACCCAATTGCCCGAGCGCGCTCGGTCGCCACTCTCCACGAAGCAGATGTGTCAAAACCAGACGGGCGGAATGGCCGTCCGCATCAAGCTCTTGGGCTTGGGAATTTATGCTCCCACATTCAGCCTTCTGAGGAAATTCAGTCCACATCCCAACCACCCCGCCCTGATCTTCCACACAGTGTCGATGGACATGGTGCGTATACTCATGTGAAACGAGGAAACCTAGCTGAATCTGGAACAGCAATGCCTGAAGGGCGTCCGGCGACAAGGTCCCTGCGTCAAGATGCAGCAATTGTGGGACACGCGGCGATCGGCTGAGGCGCCGTGAAAGGTGCCAAAGTTTCTCGACCATCGGCAAAGTAACTACGATGAACGAAAAATCCCCGAACTGAAAGGCGTGGGCGTTCGCGATTCCAACGCCTACGTCAAGGTAATCGAAATGAAACGTTGGGTGTGGGACACCACCCGAGGCGTTAGCGTTTTCCAATCGGAGCGCCTCGTTCATCGTGCCCTGAATGAGGTGCAAAAACAACCGAAACGATGGCGGTTCCACCCGTTCGACGTCTAGCTTGCCTACATAGCCCAAGAATCCTGGCTCGTCTCGGAGCTGCGTTCTTACAAAACGGTCGAGAATGATCTCCGGCGGGACCACACTACTATTGTACCGCCCGCGAAGCGGTTTGGGCAAAATCGTCTCGCCAGGCGCGATCCCGTGGCGAGAAGGCCCAAATTCTCAAGTGGGCCATCCGTGAACTCGACGGCGACTTTCCAGGCATCCATGCACGCCCTGACGTCTGCGGCGGCGAAAGCAGTCCTTGCTGGCGGCCTACCCGCACCTGCCGCCGAGAACTTGGTGAACGCTTGGGCCTACGCCCGCTCGCTTGCCGCGGAAATCGAGGGCCAGATTCGCGAGAATGAGTCCGCGTAGCCGATGGCCCGTTTTTACACGAACGAGAATATCCCGGCGCCAGCTCGACGTGCTTTGCCGCCGCTTGACCCGATTGAAGGTCCGCGACCGCGCGCAATTGGGAATTGCATTGGTGCTGCCGGTGATCTTCGGCGTGCTGGT